>Ga0302266_10000204_pt1 | contig 60745 bp, 34 predicted proteins | sample III_Bog_E1_2_FD_194559 | JGI IMG/M metagenome (GOLD analysis project Ga0302266, IMG submission 194559) | Peat permafrost microbial communities from Stordalen Mire near Abisko, Sweden - III_Bog_E1_2 | ecosystem: Environmental > Terrestrial > Soil > Wetlands > Peat | place: Sweden: Abisko...
CAAGGTCCCTTATATCGAGCTGCACGGCAACCACTACGGCCCCGATCTCGGCTACAAGGTGGACGAGACGCTGAAGATTCTCGGCGACCACGGCCTGAAGGTCTCCGGCGTGTGCGGCATGTTTTCCGCCGACAACGATCTGGCGTGCAATCGCGCCGTCTGCCGCCAGGCCGCCATCGATTACCTCGACCGCGAAGTTCCTTTCACGCGCGCTGTCGGCGGCAGCTACTTGCTTGTTGTCCCCGGCGCCGTCGGCCGGCCCAAGGCTTACGACGACGTCGAATTCGAGCGCTCGGCGGAAACCCTCGCCATGCGCGGCGACTTATTTCAAAAGCATGGCATCAAGGCCGCCATCGAGCCCATCCGTTCCGCCGAAGTGAGCCTGGTGCACACCATCGCCGATGCCAAGCGCTACCTGGCCCAGGTCAATCATCCCGCCATAGGCCATATCAACGGCGATGTCTACCACATGCAGTCGGAAGAGCGGCATACCGGCGACGCCATCATCGATGCCGGCGATCAACTGGTAAATTTGCACATGGCCGACAGCAACCGCTGCGCCATGGGCGAAGGAGCGATGGACCTGACAACAATCATCCGCGCCCTTTACGTCATCGGCTTCAACCAGGGTGACCGCTTCGTCACCTTCGAGCCCCTCGGCCCCGGCGGCGACCCCTATCCCGCGATGCACGGCAAGCCCGACAGACTCAAACTCGATGCCCTGGTCGAAACCAGCATCCGCTATTTCCGCGAATGCGAGGAGCTTGTGCTGGCCAACTGACTCAGCCCGTCGAAGAGCCGGGTGTTTCAGCGTTTTCTGATCTCTGTTCTCTGTTTATGAAGACTTATTACTTTGCACTGGATTTGCACGACGATCCTGACCTGATTGAGGAATACAAGCGCTATCACAGGCAGGAAAACATCTGGCCCGAAGTGCTCGAATGCATTCGGGCCAACGGTGTCGTGAGCCAGAAGATTTATCTCGCGGGCAACCGGTTGGTCTTGATCCTTGAAACCACCGACGACTTCGATCTCGACGCCAAAGCGGCTGCTGACAGCGCCAGCCCGGAGATGCGAAAGTGGGAAGAACTCATGTGGAAGTTTCAGAAGCCTCTGCCCCACGCCCGCCCCGGCGAAAAATGGGTGCGCATGGAGAAGATCTTCGAGGTCAAGTAACACCTATTCGATAAGAAGTCTGCCGTTTTCCGTCCCTCGCAGAGCATTGAATTTACGCCGCTCAAGGAAGGTTCGATGGTTTTTCCGAACGCCCTCGCCGCCGCGCTTCTGGATCTATCGCCCAGCAAGCTCGTCTCGCTTGCCCCTGCTGATCTGCTGATCATCGCCATTTATTTCGTCATGGTGCTCGGCATCGGCGTCTACCTCCGGCGCTATGCCAACACCTCCAACGATTTCTTCATGGCCGGTCGCGAAATGACCGCATGGGTCGCGGGCCTCAGTTTTCTCTCTGCCAATCTGGGCGCCATCGAGCTCATGGGCTGGGCAGCGTCCACTTATCAGTACGGCATTCTCGCCGCGCACTTCTACTGGATCGCCGCCTTCCCGTCCATGGTCTTCCTTGGGCTGGTGATGATGCCCTTCTACTACCTCTCCAAAACCCACTCCGTTCCCGGCTATCTGCAACTGCGCTACGGCGAATCCGCGCGCGCCTTGAGCGGAATCTCCTTCGCCGTTATGACCATCCTCATGTCGGGCATCAATATGTACGCCATGGCCATCGTCATGAAGGTTGTGCTCGGCTGGAACATCCACTTCAGCATCTGGGTCTCTTCGCTCACCGTCGCCGTGTATGTTGCTCTCGGCGGCTTGTACTCCGCCATCTTCAATGAGGTCCTGCAGTTCTTTCTCATCTGGCTCGGTGCGCTCATCATTCCCATTCTCGGCATGATCGAAGTCGGCGGCTGGAGCGGCCTCAAGGCGCGCATCTTTCAGCAGGTGCACTCCAACGACTACGTTCATCTCTGGAGCACACTCGGCACCTTTTCGGGTAATCCCATGGGCGTGCACTGGACGGGCATCGTCTTCGGTCTCGGCGGCGCCATCGCCTGCGGATACTGGACAACGGACTTCTTAGTTGTGCAGCGCGCCATGGCCGCCAAAGATCTTCGCTCCGCGCAACTGGCACCCATCATCGCCTCCTATTTCAAAATGGTCGTGCCCCTCATCGTGATTCTTCCCGGTCTGCTCGGGCTCGCCGTTCTGCCCTACCATCTGGTACCGGAGAGCGCCATGCAGCCCGGCTTGCACAGTTACAACGAAGTGCTGCCCCTCATGCTGGCGCGTTACGCGGGCCCTGGACTGCTCGGCCTCGGCATTACTGCGCTCATCGCCGGCTTCATGTCGGGCATGGCCGGCAACGTCAGTGCCTTTGCCACGGTGTGGACCTACGACATCTACCAGCCCTACATCAAGAAAGGGATGTCCGATGCGCATTACGTACGCGTTGGCCGCTGGTGTACTTTAGGCGGCGTCTTTCTCTCCATCGGCACCGCGTACTTCGTCACAAATTTCAAAAGCATCATGGACTACATGCAGGCGCTGGTGGGCTTCTTCATCTCGCCGCTCTTCGGCACCGTGGTCATCGGCATGATCTGGAAGCGCGCCACCCCGAAAGGCGGATTCTGGGGTCTCCTCGCCGGTACCGGTTCTTCCATGGCCATGTACATCGCTGTCAAAATCCATCCCGCATGGATCCGCTACGTGGCGCTTTCGCCGGACGCCAAAGACATGGCCGAGAATGTCTACCGCGCGCTCTGGTCGCTGCTCATTTGTGTTGTTGTCACCGTCGTCGTCAGCCTGTTCACCAAGCCTAAGACTGAAGAGCAATTGTCGGGACTGACGTGGGGCGCCACCATGTTCCCGAAAAACGAGCATCTGCCCTTCTGGAAGACTCCACTCTTCTGGGCCGCCGGTGTCGCTATCTTTTTTGGCATCCTGCAATGGATGTTCTGGTAGGAATCGAAATGAAAATTCGAAACACACTTGCGGCTCGCGTCCTGAGCGCTGCGCTTGTTGCCTTGCTTGCGGGTTCGGTCCACGGATTTGCCGCAACAGACAACACTCCCCCTCCCGATCGCTTTCTCGCTCTGCACATCGCGCAGAACGACGCCGCAACCGGACAAATGCTCTATCGCTACGGCGTTCCCTTTCTTTCGACCCCCGCGCATCCGGCCACCAAGGACGTCATTCAGGCCAGCGTCGGCGTCACCGTCAAAAGAATCTTCCTGCTCGGATTGATTGAGACCCAGCGGCCCTCTGCATGGTCCAGTCCCCTCACCTATGCTGCGCGCTATATCATCGGCGACAACCTCGGCACCATCTGCCTGCATTACGCCGACGGCTCTGCGCAGGACTACCCGCTGATCCTCGGTGAAAGCGTTTGGTGGGGACTGCCGTTTTACCAGACCCGCGAGCCGTTTCCCACCGACGCGCGCCTCCGCAATGCATTTGAGCAGTCCATGCGCCTTTACCCCGCCGCGCCCGTGGACGATGGCAACTACGTCGCTGTCATCGCGCCCAAGAACTCTCCACTCGCCAGCATCGAAATCACGGGTTTTCCCGATAAGCGCGGCTCCGTCGCTATCTCCGGCATTACGGCGGAAGTCGCGCCCGACGCGCGTATTCCCGGCGCACTTCCCATTGCGGCAGGCGGCTTCACTCCCGAATTCCGCAAATTCATTGCGGATAAACCGTTGCGCCCTGCCGGTGTCGATGACGCCGGTTCCAAACAGCGCCTCACTGCTCTCAGCGACGCCTTCTATTCCACCGATGCGGATTTCAAGCAGCCCATTCCGGTTGAAGTGCCCGCCGAGTACTCCGGCCCGCGTGTCACCTTCAAGGGCAATAACTACGCCGTCGCTTTGCAGAATGCGTTTTACGCAAACGTCCAGGACATGCTCGACAAGATCGACGCCGATGGCACTTATCACACCTCCACTCGCAACGCCTTGTCCTGGGCCGGCAATCCGCGCTCCGCAGGCGGCGAATTCGGCACCTTCCGCAAAGATGTCGGCGTCTATTACGGCGATGCGTGGTCGCGCGACCTGGGCCGCACCATGCAGGAGCTCACCGAACTCGGTTTCCTCGCCAAGACCACGCCCACTGCCGATTTCGCTTTCCGTTCCGCGCGCACCTGGGCGCAGAGCCCTGCGCTGAAATACAACGGCACATCCCTCCCGCCGCACTGGAACCGCGTGATCAACCATCCGGACTTCGCGCAACCGTTTGAGAATGACGGCCACGGTCTGATTGCTCTCTTCATCTACAAACTCTGGCAGCGCGTTCCCAATCGCGACGCATGGCTCCGCGCGCGTTGGCCCGACGTGAAAGCCGCCGGCGATTGGATTCCCTGGCAATTCGATCATGCGGACATCACCGGCGCAAAGGGCGGCGTGCTTTACACCACGGGCGAATCCGCCGCGGGCAAAGGCTACTCCGTTTATCCCGATGCCGTTTGCATGACCGCTCTCGAAGCCCTGGCGCAGATGGCCGATTCCATCGGCGAAACCCAATCAGCAACATTGTGGCGCGATCGTGCTGCCAAGATGCGCCAGGCAATTCCCGTCCGCTATGTCATCACAGATCCCAGGTACGGCCAAGTGTGGACGCTCGACTACGCCGGCTGGCCTAATCAAAGCACCGTGCTCGGCCCGCTCATCTTCCTCGCGGATTACCGCGGCTTCGCGCCCCAGGATGACGATCCATCGTGGCGGCCTGTGAATACGGCTGCCTATCAGCGCTTGATCGACACCTACCGCCCCTTCGGTTTCTATGGCTGGGCCATGGGTTACGGTCAGGGCTTCGTCACCCAGGCGGCCTTGCTGCTCGATCGCATGAAAGATGTCACGCCCATGCTCAACTGGACTGCCCGCGAAACCTACGACGCTGAGATTCACTCCTTCGTCGTGCCCGAAGGCGCGCAGGTCGACCCCACCGGCCGCTACGTCTTCCGCACCGGCGACCAGGGCAACGGCGTGCAGGAAGCAGAGATCGTCAAAATCTTCCGCCTCCTCATCGGCGTGGACGACAACCAACCGCAGCGCCTGCGCATCTTGCCGCGCTTGCCCTACGGCTGGAGTGAAATCGCGATCTCAAAGTATCCCGCTTTCGTGGAGCAAAATGAAAACCGAAAGGCCGCTATGCTGCGCTACGACCTGCGCCGCACCGGGCGTAGCCTCTCGCTCGACATTTCTGCCGACCGTCCGTTGGGCCCGGTCTCCATGCGTCTCGGCCCATTTGAAAAACAGCCCGCGGCGGCCGATGTGCTCGTCAACGGCAAGCACCCATCGGATGCGAGAATCGAGCAGAGCGGCGATTCCTGGTGGGTGAGCTTCACAACCTCAATTGGCTCCGCCGCGGTTGCGGCGGCAAAATAACTTTCCGGAAAGCGAGACAAAGGAGCCCGAAAATGCGCGAGCGCCATCACATGTTGCCCGTCTGGTTTTTCATCGGCTTGCTGCTGACCATTTATGGAATCATCATTCTCATCACCTCCATCGTCGACTGGTCCGAGCCTTCGCAGGCGAATCTCGCACAATATCATCCCAGCCTTTGGGGCGGCATCATTCTTCTACTCATCGGCAGCTTCTACGTGCTCAAGTTTCGCCCGCGCCGCCTGTCCGTGAACAGCGACCAGCCGAGCAAGCGTTAACATTTCCAAAAGCCTCTCCAGTACTGGCCTGCCCGCAATCTGCTGATATACTCGGAGTCGAACTGCAGCCGTGCGAGTGACCGGTTTCTAAAAAGCCCTCCTAGGTAGCCGTTCGATGTGAGGAAAGTGCATGAATATCAGGGAGATTGCCAAGCGGGCTCGTGTTTCTCATTCCACCGTTTCCCGCGTCATCAATCAGGTTGAATCTGTCGATCCCAAACTGGCGCGCCGCGTGCAGGCCATCATTCAGGAAGTGGGCTATCGGCCTAACTTCCAGGCGCGTGCCCTGGCGCGCGGCCGCAGTCGCACCGTGGGCCTCATCGTCTCCGAGCTGAGCGGCGGCAATCCATTTTTCTCTGAGGTCATGCTCTACTTTGAACGTGCCGCGGTCGAGCAAGGCTACGAAGTTCTCGTCAGCTTTGCCGATACTGAAACCCGTCCCGATCACATCGCCGTATGCGCTGAGCGCATGCAGGAGCGCCAGGTGGAAGGCATCGCCGCCCTCACCTTCGGCATGGAAGAGCAGCTGGCGAAAACACAGATCGATGTGCCCCTGATCTATGCCGGCGCCGATCACGATCTACGCGGCGTGCGCAATGTGCGCATCAACTATCTCCCCGGCTTCAAAGACGCCATCAAGCACCTCATCGACTTTGGGCATCAGCGCATTGGCTACCTCAGCGGGCGTCTCAGCTGGAGCAGCATGCGCACGCGCTTCGACGCACTGCGCAAGGCCATGAAGGCGCTCGACTACGCCTTCGACAAGGAACTGGTGGCCGAGTGCGATCACACCTGGGATGGCGGCGCGCACGGCATGGGCTTTTTACTCAGCCTTCCCAAGCCACCCACTGCCGTTTTGTGTTGTAACGACGTGGCCGCTGTCGGCGCGCTGAAGACCCTCGCCGCGCGCGGCCTTCAGGCCGGCAAAGACATCGCCCTCATCGGTTTCGACGACCTTACCATCTGCCAGTACACGCAGCCCCCGCTCACCTCCATCGAGTTTTCTCCTCGCGAGCTTGCCAGACTGGCCTTCCGCGCGCTTCTCGAAGAGATCCAGCACATACCCCAGAAAACCCACTTCGAGTACAAGACGCGCTTTGTGTTGCGCGAATCCACCTGTGCGCCGCGGGCATGAAGGCCGGTAGAAACCGAATGCAGATTCGACGGCTCGGCAACCAACAGCACGCAAGTATCTGCCGGCGCCGGCTCGTTCGCCAGGTTTCCCAAGTCTCCTAAGCGGCTCCCTGAAAGTTGTATAAAATCCCCACCGGCCAAAGCCGGTCTACTGCTCAAAATCGAGACCCGGGCGCCCAGCATTGACTGCCGATTGGACAAGACTCCTACTGCTCCATGACGACCACAACGGAGCGGGCGGGAATACTTAAAGAGCCGGCGGAAGCAGGCTTGGCGTCGGGTTCCTCGGGAGTCACGCAGACCAGCGCGACTGCATTGGGCAGATCGAGCTTCGCCGTGATGGCCTTCTCTTGCTCGAGGTTGGCGATGATTACGGCGCGCTTGCCGTCGGACTTGCGATAAACGGTGTGGCGCACGGCGCCGTCGGCGGTCACGCCGGCGCCCAGGTTATCGCGGAATTCGGCGTCCCAGATCCACGCTTTGTATTTGCGGCGCAGCGCATCCACCTTCTTGCCGTATTCGAGGGTAAGCGGGAAAGCTGTGATGCTGCCTTTGAAGTTGTACGGCTCGTACTCGAGGATGTATCGATAGAGCAGGGCCACATTGATCTCGTCGCGGGCATCCCAGCCGCGCACAGCGGCCATGAGCGGCGCCTGGGAATCGATGTAGCGCAGAGCGTGACGCGTGCCCCAGCCAATGCGGTAGTAGCCGAGCACGTAGTACGGCATGAGCCAGTCGCCCGGACCCTCGCCGGAAAACAGGAAGTCAGGGTTCACCTTGTCGGCGGCCGCGCGAAACTGCCTCACGAGCGGAATATCGCCGTTGAAAAGATAGCCGGGCGCCTGGTAGCCGTGATCGTTGCTGTAGTTATAGATCACGCCGTTGTGCTGCATCACTTCGTCGAAGAGCCAACCCTCGGCGCCGAGAGCGAGCGTCTTCTCGAACTCGTGCGTCGCAATATCGCGATACTCCTGGCTGCAGACGTCCATGATGGCGCGGCGCCGGTTGTTGATGCCCGCCAGTTGCGTAGGCGTTTCGTAGCTGTATCCGCCCGACTCGTACTTGTTGCCCCACGGATCGGTGCTCTCGTACTTGTAAAGCACCTCCTTATACCAGCCGGTAGACATGTCGGCAAAGATGGGCTTGCCGAAGAGGATCATCTTCACGCCCTTGGCCTGGATTTGCGCGATGGCGTCGTGCAGTTCCTGCCATGTGCCGAGGCCGGGATCAGTGGACATGCACGGATCGCCGCCATCCTGGCCGCCGCGGTGCCAGCCGACAAGTTGAATCGCGCCCACACCGTTCTCGGCGCACTCGGTGCCGTATTTGATGAGTTCGCGATAGGGAATGGACCAGTCCTGCTCGGCGCCGTCGATCTGCAACTGCTGCCAGGAATTCACGTCCTTCACCCATTCAGGGATGTGCGGGTTGCCGAACCACGTGGCACGCCACTCCTTATATATGTCCAAGCCCACGTGCCAGTCGCCCGCGTAAGGCCGCATGACAACGGGCGAAAGATTCATCGAGGAATGGGGATGCACGAAGACGAAGTGGCAGGTGCGGAAATCGAGATGCACGGGCAGGCCGGAGATCTCGTCCGTGCGCGGAACTGCGTTGCCGTTCCAGTCGATGGTTCCGGGATGCTGCTCAAAGGTGAACTGCAACATGTAGCGGATGTCGGGATCGTGATGCGCCACGTAGATGCCTTGTTCGGGAGACTGAATAAAGCAGAACTGGCTCTCTTTGGAATTGAAGGTTTTGGTGGGATACCGGACTCCCCAGTAGCCGAGGTTGTTGCTGAAGTGGGGATAGATCTCCTCGTCGGAGAGCGCGCCTACAAACATGTGCTCGACCACCATGCGCGTGTCGGGCGAAGGCGGATTCAGGTCACCGAAATAGGGATAGTCTATGGACTCGACGGGAAAGGAAGACTGGTTGTTGAGAATGCCGTCGAAGGTGAGCGCACCATCTTTGAGCGTGACCGTCGCGGTGAAAGTGATGGGCAGAACGCCGCCATGCTGGCTCTCCAGGCCGGACCACTGGATCTGGACCTGGTTGTCACTGATTTTTTCTAGGCTCTTGGCGCGTTGCCTCTGGCCGAAGATGAAGTTGGTGCGTTGCGCGGGCAGAGGAGCGTGCATGCGGAAGGAGGCGCCCAGAGCGGGCCGGCGCTCGATCATCCACTTGGTAGGTTTGTGCTCCATGCGGGTGAGCGCTCCGGTTGCGGGATCGAAGGCAACAATGAGGTCCTTATCCTGCAGGACGACTTCTCCGGTCATGGTGGAGGCCTGTTCGGCGCTCAATTCCACGTCTTCCGTCATTGCGGCCAGCACGGTTAGTCCGGCCAGCTTGTTGAACGTTCTCCTGTTCATGAAGCTCCTCGATTCTTCGGCTCTTTCGAATGTGTGAAAAGGTTGCCGTGCCAGGAGGGCAGCAGCAAACCAAGGCAATTCAAGTGGTACCGGTTGGCGCTGCGGGTTTCGCAGTTCCGGGCGCGACCATTGGCAGCGCCCACCTGAGAAACCGGTCTCGCACACGGATAGTATCCAATGCCGGGCGCAAGTGTCAATGAGGCGGCTGAATCTGTAGTGACGCAGCCTCGAGCGCTTCCACTTTGACTTCTGGAGCGTATCCTTCAAATTGGACCCGCCGTCCAAGAACCCACGCCGCTCTTCCCGATTCCAAATTCAAATCGCAAAAAAATGACCTCGGCCATTGCGCTTCTACTGGGTCGCGTTATTGCGTGCCGGAGCGCCACGGTTTGGGCTCATCACGGGTCCGGTGTCGTTGGCCCCTGTACCATTGCCAACCAGGCCGGCACCGAATGCTGGGACAGGCTGTTGTTGCCTTGCACCAAAGACTGGTGTGGTTGTGTCGGTGGAGGCTGTTATCGCGACAGAGCTGATCCTAAGGCCTTCTCACGGGTGGGGGGCATCGAAGAGCCACTGCGCGCTGGCCTTTGGCTCCAGCGCCTATATTGGGGTCTTTTGCGATGATCCAGGTGCTCGGTTGCGGTTGTCGGGGAAAGCATTTGGGGCGATGGAGTTCTGCCATTGCCATCGGATTTTTCTGCGGCTTCCTGGTAAGTAGATATTTCTCACCAGCGTTTAGCGGCACTTTTGTGCCCCTGACTATCCATGTCTATATCGAAGTAGACAAAGGCGTTTAGGTCGAATGGCACTTTGGCGAGGGACAGGTACAATTGTTGGGGGCCGTGGGTCGAAAAGGGAGATTCCGGATGAAAAGTTCCTGCGCATATCCAATCGTTGCCTTCTGCCTCTTAGCAATGCTGACTTCCGCAGGTTGCGGTGGCGCCATCCTGCCGCCAGCCCATCCCGATAGTGAAGTCAACGCGGCGCAAAGCTACACCCAGCAAGCCGCTTCTGGCATCCAGACCCTACAGCAGTGGTACTTGCCGGGCTCCGGTCTCTATGCATCTCCCTCCGGCTGGTGGAATTCCGCCAACTCCATCACCGTCCTGGCAAATTACGAGCGCGTCAGTGGCGACACTTCGTACTACTTCGTGATTGCAAATTCCTTCACCGCGGCACAAGGCACGCACGCAAACTTCGTCAACAGCTATTACGACGACGATGGCTGGTGGGCCCTGGCCTGGATTGACGCCTACGATGTAACCCGCAACTCCGCGTACCTTTCGATGGCGGAGACAATCTTCAAGGCCATCACCGCAGGCTGGGATTCGACCTGCGGTGGCGGAGTCTGGTGGAACACTTCCCGCACCTACAAGAACGCCATCCCCAACGAGCTTTTCCTCTCCATCGCGGCAAAACTCGCCAATCGCACATCGGGAAGCGCTTCAGCCTCTTACCTAAACTGGGCGCAGCAGGAGTGGACGTGGTTCAAAAACTCCGGCATGATCAACGGGCAAAATCTCATCAACGACGGTTTGAATTCATCCAATCCCAATGCGTGCACCAATAACGGTGGCACTACGTGGTCCTACAACCAGGGAGTGATTCTCGGCGGACTCGTGGAGCTGTACCGTGCCAACAACGACCCCACGCTGTTGCCGCAGGCCGAAGCCATTGCCAACGCGGCCATCGCCCATCTCGCTCAGAACGGTATCCTCACCGATCCGGGACCGTTGTCGGGTGGTGACGCTCCGCAATTCAAAGGTATCTTCCTGCGCAATCTCATGGCGCTCCACGTTGCCCATCCCGATCCCCGCTACCAGGCATTCGCCGTCGCCAACGCGAAAAGCATTGTGGCCAGCGATCAGGGCCCAAGTTGCCAGTTCGGAGCACTGTGGAAGGGGCCGTTCGACTCGGCCGACGCCACGCGGCAAACGTCCGCGCTCGACGCGCTCATCGCCGCTGCTGTAATGCAGTGAGACCGCCGCGGCCACACTACCCCCGTTCTCTTGCGGCCGGACTCGGAATTCCGCCGTTCCAGCCCCCAGGGTGGAGTGGCGCGCCATGTTCCCATGCAGCCGGGGATGGTCCGGACCAAGCTTCTCGAACGAAATAAACCGAGACCGGGGCAAGTTCTTTCGTGATACGCTATCGGCCAACGGAACGGCTGCGCTTCGGGATTTTGGCGTCGATTTCAGCGTAGCTGGATAGGTGCTTGCGGAGGCACGACTTCGCGGGTTAGCCTGCTAAATGTCGTCGTGCGGGTGAACAAGCCGAAACCGCAGCAACAAAATCATTCAGGCTATTTCTGATTGGATTCGCACTGCGCGGCTTCAATCATTGCGAGAATATTTTCGAGCGGCGTACCGGCTTGAACGTTGTGGCAAGAGCAGCAAATATAACCCGCTCCGTCGGCACCCAAGGTGTCCAGACAATGGCGAACTTCAAGACGAACGTCTTCCGGCGTTCCGCGTGGTAGCGCAAACTGATTGTCAACGCCGCCGTGAAACACGACGCGATGGCCGAAGTCACGCTTCAATTCCTCCATTTCCATTCCTGGGCAGGCGTGCTGAATCGGATTTAGAATGTCTACGCCGCAGTCAAGAATCGGCTGGAGCAGACGGCGAGCCGCTCCGTCGGTGTGGTAAAAAACCCGCAAACCATGAGAATGAATGAGATCGCACCAGCGCTTGAGTCGCGGCTGCAAATGCAGTTTCCATAATGCAGGCGACATCAGGAGCGATCTTTGCCCCGCAATGTCGTCGCTGATGAACACGAGGTCGAGCGCATTGCCGGCGCGGGCAAAGAAGCGTTGCATCATCTCCGTCTGGATCGATTCCACGCGGTTGAGAATCGCATCAACCAGTTCCGGAGCCTCCACCAGATCCATCAGCGACTGCTCCAAGCCGCGCAACTGGCAATAGATTTCAAAATGCGAAACCCATGGCCCGATCACGGCAAAGTGTTGTGCCGCTTCTTGCGCCTTCGCCACCGCTGATTCGTAATCGAATTGCTCCACCTTTGGCCACCATGGATAGTCGTCAAGCGATTCCACAGCGTTGTAACCGGCCAGCGGCGCGGAGCCGAATTCGGCATAGCGGGCCGCCCCTGCCTGAATCTGCTTCAGTGGCACGCCCCACATGGTGCGGTCGCCGCCCCCTTCAGCGCCGGCGCCGCTTTGCCCGCCCGCGCGGTCGCCCGCGGCAGTCTGGTAATCCATGAACACCCAGACAATCTTGTCGAGATTGAGAGCCCGATACATTGCAAGGTCGTCCGCCACGCCACAATGTTGCCGCAAAACCTCGCCGACCTCTGGCGTATGCCAAAGATCGACCGGCAGGCGGTCAACCGGCTCGCGGTTCAAGACCGCCAGGATGCGTTCACGCGGAGTCATCGTGCCAGACATTCTGTGCCCTACCTTCCATTTCAATGCCTGACCCGGCGAAGCCAGCCGGCTCCCAATTGCCTGATATCGTCCCGCAATGATTCATAGTTCCATTACAACAGCGGCGGATCGGGCGGGAATCTTCAGCGTGCCGTCGGTCACTTCGGCCCCCGGCCGCTCCGGCGTTGCCACAACGAGTTTGCCTGCATTCGGCAGGTCCACCTTGGCGGTAATCGCAGAATCGGAGCTTGGGTTAACGACTACCACTGCCCGCTTACCGCCGGCAGAGACATAAACGGAATAGCGGTGTGTCGCATCGGCGCTCACATCCGCGCCGAGCGTGTCACGAAAATCGGCGTCCCAAAGATAGGCTCTGTATTTGCGGCGCAGGTCATCGATCTTCTGCCCGTACGCCATGGTGAGCGGAAAATCGTGCAGGTGTCCCTTATAAAGGAACGGCTCGTACTGAATCACGCAGCGGTTCAGCAGAATCATGTTTAACTGCTCGCGATCGTCGAAGCCGCTCACTCCAGCGATCATCAACGAGTTCCTGGTATCGAGATACTGACAGACCGGGGTCGCGCTCACGCCACACTCGTTCACCGGGAAGTACTGCATCAGCCAGTCCTGCGGTCCCTCGCCAGCAAAAATAAAATCGGGACTCGCTTTGTCCGCGGCGGCCCTGAGGCTAGACGAAAGCGGCAAGTCGCCACCGTAGATGTAACCAGGCGGATTGTAACCATGGCCCGGAGCAAAATTGTAGATTGCTCCCGAGTGGTGGCAAATCTCGTCCCAAAGCCAGCCGGTGGAACCAAGTGCGAGAATCTTCTGGAATTCCTTCAGCGCGATCTCCCGATAACCTGGGTCAGCAAAGTCCATCACCGCGCGCCGCCGCGTGTTGATGCCGGCTAACTGCGTCGGCGTCACATAGTCGTAACCGCCCTGCTCGTAGCGGATGCCATAGGGATCCTTCGCCTCATATTTGTAAAGCTCGTCCTTGTACCATTTGGTTGTCAGATCGGCCCAGTTCAATTTGCCGAACAGGATCACGTTCACACCTAGCGATTGCACCTTGGCAATCGCGTCATGAAACTCCTGCCACGTGCCCAGGTTCGGGTCGGTGTCCTGCGAGGGATCGTCGCGGTCCTGGCCGCCGATGTTCCATCCAATCAGTTGCACCGCCTTCACGCCGTACTTGGCATACTCCTCGCCATACTCCACGAATTGTTTGTATGAAATGGTGTAGTCTTCTTCCGGCGTGTTCATCCTCAGCATGGTCCAGGAATGCACGTCCTTGGCCCACGCAGGCAGATGCGGCGTCTTGAACCACGTGTTGCGCCACTCTTTATAAACATCGATGCCCGCATGCCAGTCGCCTTGGTAGCCGCGCATCACGATCGGCGCCAGCTTCTTTGTCGAACTGGGAGCGGCAAAGGCGAAATGACAGATGCGGAACTCCTGATGCACCGGGAAACCGGAAAACTCATCAGCCTTCGGGATCACGGCGCCGTGCATCACACCGGGATGCTGCTCGAAAACGAATTCCATGTAATAGGGCAGGGTGGGATCGGACAATTCCACATAGAGCCCCTCGGTCTCAGCTTGAATCAGGCAAAAATTGCTGCGATGCGATCCGAAAGTCTTGATGGGGAAATCCACGCCCCAGTATCCCTTCTCATTGCCAAAGTTCGGATAGATCTCGTCGGAGCCGAGATTGCCATAAAACATCGTTCTGACGGTCATCGACGTATTTAGCGCCGGAGGATTCAGGTCGCCGAAGTACGGATAGTCGACGGTCTCTACCGTGCACGTGGACTTATTCTCAAGCGTAGCGTCGAAGGTAAGTTTGCCATCTTTCAGAGTCACGGTTGCGGTCAGGGTAATCGGCAGTACGCCTCCGTGCTCGCTGGCCAGATCTTTCCACACAATACGCACCTGGCTGTCTGAAGTCTTCTCGACGCTCGCAGCCTTCTGTTTTTGCCCCAGCACGAAGTTAGCCCGGCGACCGGGAATAGGAACGAGCATCCTGAATGAGGCGCCCAGCGCGGGCCGCCGTTCCACGATCCACTTCGTCGGCTTGTGCTCCATGCGCGTAAGAGCGCCCGTGGCAAGATCGAACGCCGCGAGGAATTCGTTGTCGTCGAGGGTCACTTCGCCCGCAATGCCGGCTGCTTGCGCCGCGCTCAACTCTATTTCGGCCGCCAACGCTCCCATTGCGGCAAGTCCAGCCAACTTATTGAAGGTTCTGCGGTTCATCGCTCTCCTGGATTCTTGTCTTGCGCGTAGTGCGCTGTCGGCCGCTCCACCGCTGCCGCCAACGCCATAAAACCATCGGTAAGCAATCCCCCATATCCTCTAGGAGTGCCATCCCACTTCTGCCAATCGTAGGTCCTGCCATTCGGACCCCGCCCATCGAAGCCGCCAGATTTGTAGCTCTCGAGCATCGGAAACAGAATCCGGTCTCCGTCCTTGAGCCTCCCTAATTTATAAAGCGCCGCAATGGTGTAAAAAGCAAATGCGGCGGTGGCGCCGCCGTTTTCGTAAATATGAAAACCGTCCGATCTGTCCGCCTCCATGACCCATAGAATTCGTCGAGATCCGCGCTATTGTCGCCGGTCTGTAGCTTCATTTCCTGAATGGCATCGGGAATGGGCGGAATGGTGATCCCCCCGAAGACTTCTGCGTTGTCAGCGGCGCCATTCAGAAGGACGTCGAATTGCCCGCTTTGCACGCTGTTGATTGACAAGGAGCGCGCAAGCCTCCTTAAGCATGGTTGGGTGTACTGACGTTCCCCGATGCGTGCCCTAAGCTACAAGCGTGCAGTCACGGTGGAACCGCTCTGCCTGGTGCAATACAGCTTCGCGCCTGAGTTTCGTTCCGGGTCTTCGCGTCCGGACTCATCATTGCCGGAAGAGAACACTAGGAAAGAATCGGGCCGTAGTAAAGACCAATCATGCACCATGTCGCACTTTGCGCCAGGCGCACAAATCTGAGAGAGGGGCACAGGTTCCAGGACGGGTCTATTTCCGCAGTATTGAGGTGCTGGCGTTCCCCGCCGACGAACCGGTAAGCGTGTCGTTCGGGTAAAAGTCGGAGACGTTCTTTCGCGTAAGGAGCTGAACCGGCATGTAAACTGCTGGCGGTGTCGTTCTCTTGCTCAGGATGTCCAGAGCCAACCGAACCAGGTTTTCCCCATACTTCTCCGGAAAGAACGCCACCGTAGCCACCAGCCGCGTGCTGCCCAGGCGAAGCTCGCGGCGCGCTTCCGGTCCGCCGCCGTAGCTGACGGCCAGACACATGTTGTTCCGGCCCGCTTCCTCGAACGCGCGTAGAGCGCCGAGAACGGCATAATCGTTAATACCCATCACCAGCGTGCGGCGCTTGGGCACCAACTGTAGATGGCGGCGCGTCAGCTCAAAGGAGCGAACGAACTCTCCGCGCGAATCGAGATGAGTCAAAACGCATTCCTTGTGGACGCCATTGCGCAAAACATTCTGCGCGCTGGAAAGACGCATATGCGGAAGAGATCCGGCAATTTCAAGGTCGAGAAAGAGCATTTCGTCGCACGCTCCATCCCAATGCGCCTGCGCGGCCTTGAGAAGTGCTTTGCCCCCAACCACTCCGGCGCGCTGGTTGTCGATGCCAAGAAATAGCGCATTTGGGTGCGGTATCTCCACGGCGATGAGGGGGATTTGTGCCTCGTCGAAAAACTGTGCAACTTTGGCCCCAATGCGCTCATAAGTTTGGAATTCGATGGCGAGATCGACGCCCCTGCTTACCAGGTGCTGAGCATTCTTCAGGGCAACTTTGACGCTGTAGCGATTCTCAACTTCGATCAGGTCAATCGGTCTCGATTCGGCAGCCCACCGCAATCCCTGGACGAGCGCGCTGCAAAACGAATCGTTGGTCTGAGAAGCATATCCGATGCGAAAGCGTTTGCCGCTCAAAATCCTCACATTCGACGCGTATCTTCCCCTGTCGCTACGCCGGAGCAGCCCCTGCTCTTCCAATGTCCGCAGGAGCCTGAAACAGACGGTGCGCTCCAAGCCCGCTCCCTCGGCGACTTCAGTTAAGGAGAACGCCTTCCGGTCGTCCTCGAACACATGCAGGATCTTGCACGCGCGGGTGACGCCCTCAAGGGTGTACGGTGAGGCGGGTAAATCCTTGCGGCTGGCCATGGCGAGCAAATTATCGCATCGACTAGCGTCAGTTGCACAGCGAGAAATGAAACATATTGCGCCGGGCGCAAAGGACGCGCCTGGGGATTTTAGCAGTTGCCCTGGTCACTATATTTGCGTCTGACTGTCGCCGTGCTTCGCAAAGCGCGGCTTTGGGTAATGTATGTCCTGCCGCTTGGTCGCCAGTTCCCGGATCGCGGACGGAAAGAGCTTGCCGTTTTCACTCCTGGCTATAAACAGTTTGGAGCCGTTCGAGAAAAACTCCGGCGCTCCGCATTCGTCCGTCTCGACGTGGGCAGACACTGCGCAGATCACACTGTGATAGGACTGGCAGAGCGAAGCCAGGGCCAAGGAGTTTGCCGCCGTCCCGTTGAATGCAAAGAAGACCTCGCAATCTGTCTCAAACAGAGTCCGGAACGCATCCGAGGCGAGGGCGGTCCAAGCATCATCTCCGTAAGAAACCGCGTAGCCGCGGTTCGCTTTATCCATTGCTTCCCATGCTTCGGGGCAGATGCCTGAGTAGTTATCGCTGGCGAACTGTTGCGGCACATCGAGAGTGATGGTATTGAGGCAACCGATTCAGGCTCGGCTGAGGGATTCCCATTGGCCGATGGCCTGCGCCACATCCCGATAAGTTTTTATCGATATCCAAATACCGACATTAAAGCCAGTGTGATTTTTTTTGATCCGTGACAGTTGTCACATATAGTGCCGCATCGTACCACAATGCAATTGAAGCAGAGACGACAGATGATCGCTCAAGAGAAAGCGCGCAAAGCCCCCGACTCGTCTCGGACGAAGCCGAGGGAGAGCCCGCCGCGACGGTTCAATGCGCCGATCCTGAAACCGTTTCGCTGATTAATCTGGCATAGCGCTGGTCGTTGCGCAGTTTGTCGAAGGCAGGCTCAACGGCCAGGTAAACCAGCCACCCACTGTGACGAGACTGAGCGCGCTTAAGAAACAGGACTGCCTCGTCGAAATCACCCGCGAACGCATAAAGCTTGGCGATTTCGTAGTCGTCGTAAAACGGCTTGGCATCTGGTTTCTGCGTCTCTGCGATCACCAACTGAATCACGGAACTGTACCCGTGCGCTGCGTAGCTTCCGGCCACTTCATGCGCAATTTCCGGATGCCCGGCCACTTCATAAAATTGTTCGCGCGCGGATGCCGCCTGCTGCCACATGCCTTTCTGTTCGTAGGCCCATGCCAGCTTCATCAGCGCGGTCTGGAACGTCGGATCGAGCTTCAGCGCATCCTGGTAATTCACGATCGCGCCATCGTAGTCTCGGGCGAAGTAATCGACCCAACCGGCATTGGTCACAATGATGAGCGACAACGGGTCCAGCATGCGCGCGGAACGAAGCTCTTCTTTGCCTTCATCGAATCGGCCGCGCGATGCCAGATACATGCCGTACCAGTGATGAGCCGTCGCATTGTTGGGATTGAGTTCCAGGGCCTTGCGAAACTCCGCTTCAGCGTCGGAAAATCTCGCCTGGTAACGCCACAGGTTGAAGGCGAGCGATGCATGGCTTTCTGACAACTGAGGATTCAGCTTAACCGCGGTTTCGGCGGCACTCTTTGCCATGGCCGCGAATGTCTCAGGGGACTGCCGCTCGTAGTATTCAAGCGTGAGGTCGTAACAGTCTGCGAGTCCGGCGTAAGCCTGCGCGTAGGCGGGATCGTACGCGATGGCCTGACGAAAATAGTCGCTGGCCTTCTGGAAGCTCGTGTCGTTGCGTTTATTCCACTCGTAGCGTCCTCGCAAGTAGGCTTCGTATGCCAGTGGATTGGAAGTGCCTGGCGACGGTGCGCGCGATTCCGGCAGCATCAATGAAAGCGATAGCGAAATGCGGCTGGCGACGGATTCTTCGAATGCAAGCATGCCGCTGTCGCTCATTTCCCCCTCGTAGCTTTCGGCCCAAAGCTGGCTCTGGTCCAGAGTTCGGACCAGTTCGGCAGCGATTCGAACCTTGGTTCCATCTCGCTTTACAGTTCCCTCCAGAAAGTAGTCGGCGCCCAGCTCGCGGCCGATCCGATCCAGCGGCTTTCCCGAGTTCTTGAAGCTCACGGCAGAGGTACGCGCAATCACGCCCAGTTTCGCCGGGCTTAGCTGGCTCAGATGAACGATGGTTTCGTCTGTCACTCCGTCGCAGAGAAAGCCCTGTGAGGGATCGCCGGTCAAGTTATCAAACGGCAGCACAGCAAGCATCACGCGCTTTGCACTCGGGGTTTGGGCGGGCTGCCGAAAGTAACGCACCGAAAGAACCATGCAAGTGGCAGCGACCAGCGCGGCCGCGGTGCCCACCGCGGCGATCCAGAGACGATTGCGGCGCCATTCCGGCCGCGCTGGGCCAGTGGGGGAATCTGCCGGCTGCGCTGTAGCCGCGGCGGAAGGGTCTGCGGCGTCGACGAATTTCGCCGGAGCAATGAATCGATAGCCACGCCGGGGAACCGTCTCGATGTATCGCGGCGCAGTGGCATCATCGCCGAGTACGGCCCGAACCTGGCGGACACAATGGTTCAATCCTCGTTCGAAATCGACAAATGTGTCCTCGCCCCATATCTCTTTCTCGATATCTTCCCGAGACACAATTTCTCCGGCCCGCGAGGCGAGAAACACCAGAAGCTTGAAAGGCTGCGGCTGCATGCGAAGCGGGGTGCCGAGTCTTCGCAGCTCTTCGTGTGCGAGGTCGAGCTGATACACACCGAACGCGATCGTCACAGGATTCGACACAGGGCGGCCCTTGGAATTTGATGGATTAGTAGATGGAATTATAGCCAAACCGCAGCCCGTGTCTACAATATGTATGGCAATCAGACACCGCTCGTGAAGCCCCATAGTGGCAAGTAAGCCATGGCTTTTGAGTGACCTGCGACCCCATATCCGCATCCGGAAAGAAATCATCTTTTAAACATTGATTTGCCCTGCGAGCCGGCCGACACTGTCCGGCGTGCGGAGCTGCGCTCTGCAAGGCGGAGTTTTGTATCCAGCCATCCAGATCGGGCAGATGCTACTGCCGACGTTGGGCGTCGTTGTCGTCCTCGGATGGATCGCCGCCGTTGCGCTTGCTGTCGCACGGGCTCCAACCTACGGAATCGGCCGCGCAACGGTTTTTGTTACGGCCTCAGCCGCCCTGCTGGTGTGCGTTTTCGCAGACAGAGTGGCGAATAACTTCCTGCCGGCTTGGCTGGGATGGGCGGTTCCGAGTGTGGCCTGCGCGGCGGGCATCGCGCTGGCAGCGCTGGGCGTCGCAGTGTGGTCGCACATGGCGGGCGTGCGTTTTTCCGCGCTGGCAGATTGCTTCTCCCAACCCATTGCGCTCGCGCTCGCAGTGGAGCGTTTCGGCTGTTTTCTGGCGGGTTCCGCGTACGGCCGTCCCACTGACTGCCCCTAGGGAGTTGTGTTCAACAACGCTCTTGCGCTTGCCTGGTATCGCACTCCCATCGGCATCCGGCTTCATCCCACGCAGCTATACGAGTGCTTTCTGGCGGTTCTTCTCTTCGGCCTGCTGCAATTCGTCGAGCGGTATAAGCTCGCGAACGGAGTTTCGATTCTTATGCTGGCAGCGGGCTATGCGTTTGGCCTGTACTTTATCGAATTCCTGCGTGGCGATGTTGAGCGAGTTGTTTGGGGCCCTTTGTCGATTCCGCAATGGTTCTGCGCGCTCGCACTTCTGGTTTCCGTGATCCTGCTCACCCTGATCTCCCGCCCGAAAGCAGCTGCAGCACACGAAGCGCCGATCATGCCAGCGCCACAACTTCGCCGAAGCCCTCGCCGCGTGCGCAAAACCGCCGCGCCGCCCGCACATAAACAGGCATAAGCATTTGATTCTGCTGCCGCTTACATATCCACATTGGAAAGCTCAAAGAAATCACTTTTCAAACATTGATCGCCAGCCTTGCGCGTGTAACAAAGTTGGGCAGCTAATCAAATCAGTGCTCCGCAATTGGCCACCGACCTCGCGAGGAGGCGAATGGCTCGGCGCGGAATGCCATCGTCGGCTTCGACCAGCACGTCGCGAATCGGGGCCGTGCCGGTCCTTGAACTTCCGGTGCCGCGCGAAGGTGGCTGCCAAAAGGAGTCTGTACCATGACCCGCCCTGGATACTTCCGCCGTCTTTCCTTTCCCTCGATCTGCGTTGTTCTTCTTCTCATTTTGGCCGCGGCTTCCCCAATGCCCGCGCAATCGGTGAGTTTCACCGGATCTCCCAGCACTGCGGGAAGTGGGTTCGGTTTCCCGAACGGGGTGGCAGTGGACGCCAAGGGCGACGTCTTCGTCGCCGACAACGGCGACAAATCTGTGAAAGAGGTCGTGGCAGTGAATGGCCAGGTATCGTCTACCTCGACCACGGTTACGATCAAGAGCGGGTTCAGCAACGTCAACGGCGTTGCGGTGGACGCAAGTGGCGATGTCTTCGTAACGGACGGGGCCGCAGTCAAGGAGATTGTGGCCGTCGCCGGGCAAGTTTCTCTGTCTTCCTCCGTCGTCCTGGTAGGCAGCGGATTCGCGGCGCCCTATGGCCTCGCCGTGGATGCGAGCGGCGACGTCTTTGTCGCCGATCATGATGGCCACGCGGTGAAGGAGATCGTGGCGGTCGGCGGCTCGGTATCCAGCACTTCGACCGTCAAGACTGTGGGCAGTGGATTCACGGGCCCCGAAGCGGTCGCAGTAGACGCTAGCGGCGACGTCTATGTGGCCGATACCGATTTCAGCACGATCTCTGAGATTGTGGCGGTGGGCGGCCTGGTATCGTCCTCTTCGACCGTGAATATGATCAACAACGGATTCGGACGCCCCGATGGTTTAGCTTTGGACGCTGCCGGCGACCTCTTCGTTACCGATGCCGACATCCACGCTTCTATACGGGAGATCGTGGCGGTCGGCGGCCAAGTCTCGCCTGCCTCCAAGATGGTCCAACTGGGGGGCGAGTTCACTGCCCCGGCTGGCGTGGCTTTGAGCGCGCGCGGCAATATTTTCGTCGCGGATTCCTCTGACGATGCGGTCTACGAGATCCAGTATCCGTCAGCGAATTTCGGTCAGATCAAAGTCGGTTCGACGAGTTCGACGTACACGTTCCCCTTTGCCTTCAATTCGAACGTTACCCTCGGTAGTGTCGCGGTGCTCACGCAGGGCGCTTCCGGCAAGGACTTCCAAACCGCTTCGGGAGGAACGTGTAAGGCGCAGTCATACAGCAGCGACGGCGATTCCTGCACGGTCAATGTAACCTTCAATCCACTTGCGCCTGGGCTGCGCAGAGGCGCCATTGTGCTGTATGACAACAACACGCCGGCCAACCCACTGATCACGGTCTATATCAACGGAATCGGAGTCGCCCCGACGCTCGATTTTCCGCCCGGCTTTGAGTATTGGTTTGCCGGCTTGTTTATTCCCCACTACGGGCCCAAGATCGGTTTCAGCGGCGATGGCGGTCCGGCTCTCAGCGCGGAAATCGACGCTCCCATGGGTGTGGCGTTCGATGGCGCCGGCAACCTGTATTTCGGTGACCATTGGAATTTTCGCGTGCGGAAAGTGGACACCAACGGCATCATCACAACGGTCGCGGGAAATGGAACCCAGGGGTATAGCGGCGATGGCGGGCCGGCCACCAGCGCCAGCCTGTACTATCCGCGCAGTGTGGCGGTAGATGGCGCCGGCAACCTCTATATTCTGGATTCATCTCAAACCGATAATGCCATCGGCAACATTCGGAGGGTCGACACGAACGGCAACATTACTACCATTGCCGGAGGCGGATTATTTAACTACGGCTACAACGGCGACAACATTCCCGCAAGCCTGGCGCAACTGAACTCGCCCTTGAAAATCCTGATCGACGGCGCTGGAAACATCTATATAGTGGACTATGCTAACCAGCGCATTCGCAAGATCGACACTAGCGGCATCATCACTACGGTGGCGGGCAATGGCACTCTAGGCTACAGCGGAGACGGCCACCAAGCGACCAGTGCGGAATTGGGCTATCCAGAGAGCCTAGCGATGGATATAGCGGGAGATCTGTTCATTGCAGATACCAACAACGGCGTCGTTCGAAAAGTGGACACCAACGGCATCATCACAACTTTCGCCGGAAATGGAACCTTTACATCCAGTGGGGACGGCGGACCAGCCATCAACGCTGGAATGCTTCCCGAATCCTTAGCAGTGGATGCCGCAGGAAACCTGTGGTTGGGTCAGGGTGACCGAGTCCGCAAGATAGACACGAGCGGCATCATTACCGCGACAGTGGGCAACGGCATTATTACTGATGCCCCCGATGGCACAGTTGCGACCCAGGGAGGAGTAAATACTCCAGAAGACCTCGCCTTCGATGACCTGGGCAACCTCTACATTGCGGATACCGTCTCCAACAAAATCACAAAAATCGACATCGTCGATCCGCCTTCACTTTCTTTCCCCAATACAAACGTCGGCTCCTCGAGCGCCGCCCAGGACGTTACCGTAGAGAACCGCGGCAACGCGACGCTGACTTTCAGTCATACGATTCCATACGGTGACTTCACGCTACAGGGACCTCACACCACATGCATTCCTGGTGAACAGGTTCTGACTGTAGACGCCACCTGCATCTTCGGGATCCAATTCGCGCCGCTGACTTCTGGCCCTCAATCCGGGACGGTCGTTATGACGGACAACGCATTCTATGGCCAGCCCGCCACACAGACGATCCTGACAAGCGGCACCGGCATAGGAGGTCCCGCTGTGCCCACGGTTACCACTGCTGCGGCCAGCGCGATCACGCAGACCACGGCAACCGGAGGCGGCAATGTTACCGCCAGCGGCGGCGCAACCGTGATTGGGCGCGGCGTCTGCTGGAGCACGTCGGCGAATCCAACCACATCCAACACCTGCGACGACAGCGGTTCTGGCACCGGATCGTTCACCGCTTCGATGACTGGCCTCGCCTTAAACACGATGTACCATGTCCGCGCATACGCCATAAATTCGATAGGGACCGCCTACGGGAGTGACCTGACGTTCACCACACTCTCAGCCGCAACGCCCACCATCAACTGGACACCAGCGACGCCCATCACCTACGGCGCAACGCTGGGATCGGGCGACTTTGCCGCCACGGCCACTTACAGCAGCACCAACATCGGCGCCGATGGCACGTTTACTTACTATGTCGGCTCGGTGGGCGGAACAGTGGCCACCAGCGGCACCGTTCTGCAGGGCGGTGCCCAAACTTTGTGTGTGCAGTGGACGCCTGCGTCCAGCTACTCGTCGCAGTACACCGCAGCCTCCGAGTGCCTGCCCATCACGGTCAACGCTGCATCCACCGCCATCAGTTGGACGCCGGCCACGCCCATCATTTCTCCCGCGCGGCTCGGCTCCGGGCAGTTCAATGCCTCGGTGTCCGCAGGCTCGACCAACGTGGCCGAGTACGGCAGCTTCGTCTACTATGTCGGCCCGGTGGGCGGCACAGTCGCCAACTCCAGCACGGTGCTGCCCGTCGGCAACGATCAACTCTGTGTGCAGTGGACTCCGTCGTCTTTCTACTCGGCGGACTACAGCTCGTCGCAAGCGTGCGCAACGGTAAGCGTCATCAGCACGCAGCCCACTGCGACAACGCTCGCCTCAAACGCCAACCCCGTTTTCCTTTTGAACTCCGTCACCTTCACGGCTACCGTGACTCCGACCTCGGGAAGCATCGTGCCCACCGGTTCGGTGACCTTCTACGACGGGTCGACCGCGATCGGAACGGGAACGCTGAGCGCCTCGGGCTCGGGCGCCTCGGCCATCGCCAAGCTGACCACGACCAGCCTGGCTACCGGCTCGCACGCGATCACCGCTAGTTACCTCGGTGACTCGAACAACCAGGCCTCCACCACCACCACGCTCACCGAGTTGGTTGAAGACTTCTCGGTGACTGCCAACTCGCCGACTACCGCAACCATTGAACCCGGTTTGGCGGCCACCTTCACCTTTATGGTGAGTCCGGTTTCGCCGGCCACCACTTTCCCGGCGGCGATCACGTTGACTGTCAGCGGTCTGCCAAAGGGCGCCACGGCGACCTTCTCTCCCACCTCCATCGCATCGGGCGCGGGCTCGACCACCGTCACTCTCACCGTGATCACGCCCATCACCACGCTTTCGCACAACCAATCACCCGTTCAGGGCGCCCGATGGCCCCTCGTGGCCGTGGCGCTTCTCCTGCTGCCGCTTGCCGGCAGATTCCGCCGCACCGGCCGTAGGCTGAGCCGCATGCTCTCACTCATGCTGCTCGTCGCTGCCGGACTCACCGCCGCGGGCGCCCTGAACGGTTGCGGCGGTGTCTCCACCGGCTACTTCGGACAGGCGCCGGCTACTTCAAGCATTACAGTGACTGGAACTTCCGGCTCGCTGAATCATACCGCCAGCGTTTCACTTACGGTCGAGTAACGACATCAAGGAGAAGAACGAGATGAAAAATATTCTGCCGGTCTGTGCAACGTTGGCGATGGTTCTGGGAATGACTCCTCTGGGTGCCGTAGGGCAAACTTCCGCAGGCGGCGCACCGCAGCCCGCGCCCACACCAGAATCTGACAAGTTCGATGTCGCCTTGAACTTCACATACAAGGTGGCCAAGATCGCCTCCACCACCAATCGCTTCGTTCTGCCGGGCGGCTCGCTGGACGCAGCCTATAACTTCGGCGGCAAAGTGAAGGCCTTGGGCCTGGTCGTCGACATCAACGGCGAATCGAAGTCCAACATCGAGCCGGGCGTGAACCTGACGCAGTTTTCGGTGATGGGTGGCGCCCGCTACACCTTCCACCTCGTCCCGAAAAACCCCCATGCTGTAGATCTGTACGGCCAATTCCTGGGCGGCGGCGTGTTCGCTTCCAACAGTCTTTTTCCTGGACCTTCCAGCACCACTACGAGCGCCAACAGCAGCGCGATTCAGTTGGGTGGCGGCGCCAACATCCGCCTGACGCGCCGCATTGCGTTGCGCCTTCTTGAGGCCGATTTCATCGCCACACATCTGCCCAACTCGACCAACAGCCGGCAGTACGACATCCGCTTCTCCAACGGCGTGGTCTTCCACTTCTGAATGGGGGGCCAGTTCGAACGCGGCACGCAGCGACGAACCTGGCCTCGTGACTCAATCGCAGCGAGATAAGAAAAAAGTATGCGTTTAGGATGAACCGTTGCCGGGGCAATGCCGCGCGCCGGAAATCCATCTTGAGGGTGGATCTACAGGCGCGCGCGCAAGCCAGTCCGTTCAGTTCCCGGCAGGCTTGCTGGTACTTGCCGTTCGACGCTCGAGAGATCGCCGATAATCGGCGAGCAGCTTCTCGCGGTTATGGCTTAGATCCTTGCCGCTGGGACGTGAGGGATATGGCCGGTTTCCCATCATTCCTCGCCAGAGAACGCGGTTGAATGTGTCGTCATCGACGCGATCCGCATCGCTGAAGTCCATTCCCTTGGTCACACGCGCCCAATACCTGAAATCCGGCGTCGGATTCCTGCAGGGTAGGGCAGGGCCCGGCAAAGGCAGACTCGTACAGTAGAGAATCGCGGACGGAGTCGCGGTAAAACTCCATGCGGTGGGAGTGGTGTTGAAGACGTCGCTCATGGGCGTGGCTAGAGCGTCATTCAGATTCATCGGCGGCAGGCCCATCACCTCTTCCATGGTGCGCACAAAGTCCAGAGTGGTATACGCCGTGGAGACTACTCCGTTCCTCACGTAGGCACCCACCACAAAGGCGGTGGTGCGGTGTGAGTCCACGTGGTCGCCGCCATCCTGCGAGTCGTCTTCGACGACAAAGATCAGCGTGTTGTTTTTGTAGATAGGGCTGTTGGCGATCGTCTGCACGACCAGGCCGACCGCATAATCGTTGTCGGCCACGTCGCGTTCCGGCGTATTCACGCCGTCAATCGCGGTCGCAAAGCTTCCGGTGTGATCGTGCATAAAACGGATCAGGATTAAATTGGGCAAGCCTCCGTTTACGTAGTTAGCATTGAAGTCGCGCTGCCACTCCTTGAATCGGTAGTAATCCGGGAATGCGGGATCGAAGCCGCGGAAGTATGGATCTGTGAACGGGGTGAGAGCGACATTCGAAGAAGGAGCAACGATGGTATTGGTGGAAAATGGGTCGTGCGCCAACGGAGTTTGGCAAGAGGGCTCGTTGTAACATGTCGTATCGACGAAGAATCCGTAGTCGTGCACGGTGAGACCCGCGCGCAGCGCGTTGTTCCACAGATACCCGGTATTCAGTTCGTTGTCCGGACCATCGGGCGCGTCTACATCGGCTTGTCCAGGCAGCAGGTCCTCTCCACCGGCTACATTCGGCGACAGTGCTCCGCCCGACATCAGCGGGTTGGCCGCTTGTCGCTGGGCCAGCGTCGGCAGTGCGACATTCACGTTGCGATTCAGGCCTTCCGTGTCCAGGCTAAGTCCTCTCTGCGCATAATTGACTGGGAACTTATGTTCGACGACGTCGGGAGCACGCGCCGAGGTGCTCCATGGCCACCCGTCGTTGCTGGTTTCAGCCGTGGCGCGGAAGTTATCGAGAGTCACGAATTGCTCCGCAAGGTTATGCTCGTTCGGTGTGATCGACTGCCCGAACATGGCCAAAGCCGGATCGCCATTGCCGCGGCCCAGGTCGCCGAGGATCTGATCGTAGGTTCGGTTTTCCTTGAGGATATAGATCACGTGCTGCACTCCGCCGCGCACGGCCGCCATGATTGAGGCGGCAGCCGGGGTCTCAACGGTTGCGAAGTGGTTGTTGGTCGTGACCTGTGCTGTAAGCGAAGCAAGCTGCGCCGTAAGGCCAGCGAGCGGGAAACTGAGCAATCCGGCCTCGGTCAACTGCGGATTGTATTCATTCGCAGGCATGCAGGTTGGATAGGTGCTGGGTCCAAAACCGTAACACCAGTTGATATTCGGTCCAGTTGGTGACTTGGAATTGACGACGTAAGCCCAGCTTCCGTCCTTGCTGATGCTGACCGAGTTAGGATACCAGCCGGTCGGAATCAGCCCCATAACATGGTCGTTTACGTTGGACCCGTTCAATGCCACCACGGCGATGTTATTCAGATTGCCATTGGTCACATATAGAGTCTTTTCATCCGGCGAGAGAGTTACGCTGTTGGTGTTGGCGCCCGTATATTGCGATAGCGAAAAAGAAGACAAAGTCCCCGGCGGCGCAATCACTGGGATGCTTTCAATCACTGTTCCATAAGTAGCGGGTCGGCTCTGCGTGGGAACGCCTTGCGGATCCAGTCCGCGACGTCTCTGCGGACTTCGGCCGCTAGTTTGCCCGCGAGATCAGCCTCGCCCTGAGCCACAAGCCCATAGTCGTCATAGGCGCCCGTATTTCGCTTTCGGCGTAAGGCATCGAGTCTGGGGATGAGCTTTCTCTCCGGATCAATTGTGAACTCCAGTGCCTCGATCGTGCGGTAGTGTTCGCCTCCGCCGCGGACAACCCGGTACCCAGCCGCGTGTAGGGCGGCTGTCGCGGAAGCACGGATCGAGTCCCAGGCCAGGCTCAGTTGCGCATCGGAAGACATTTCGCTCGCGACCGCCTTTCGATAGTCGTCGAGATGCCCGTCCGCATTCGCGAGCAGACGCTCGATCTCCTCCCGATCGGACCCGAGTTTCTCAAGCCACCGATTACTGGCCCAGTTTTCGAAGGACATCCTCGTCTCCGATCAGAAAGAGCTTGTTCTCGCCAAGCACCGTCTTCAGGAAGTTGCCGCACAGCTTGCCTCTAAACTCATTCGCCGTATAAACCGTAGGGTTGATCTCGCGGTTCAGCGTTTTCTGTGCGTTTGCGATTCGGTCGACCACATCCGCGAAGTGCACCCCACCCACAATCATCAAATCGACGTCGCTTTGCTGGCCCTCACGGGAACGCGCCACGGAGCCATAGACAAAAGCAAGGTCGATATTCGCTGCGAGAGGGCTGAGCGCAGCCAGGAGAATGTCGCGAATTCCGACCGTCTTCGCGACAATGGCCCGCATCTCGGCGAAGATGGGGCTGGCCTCGTTGGCGCTAAAGAGGGTCTGGGTTCCCAGAGTCTTTTTTGTCACCAGACCGGCGTCGACCAACTGTATCCATCTGAGCAACGCACCCTGTTCTTGCTCCGCGTTTAGTGGTGGACTGGAGCTATGAGCGAAGTGGGAGTGGTGCACAGGCGACGTAGTTTGGTCGAGGTCCAGGCCCTGGTTGCAGAGTTTGAAGCGAGTGGATTGATGCGGGCAGCGTTTTGCCAGCAGCGGGGCTTGGCCGTAGGGACGCTGGATAAATATCGTCAGCGCGTGCAAGGTGGACGGCATTCGGGAGGCAGGCCTTTTGTTCCCGTCGAAGTGGTTTCCTCCATAGCGCAGGATGTCAACGGCGTCGCCGGGCGCGATGGTGCTCTCGTAGTTGAATTGCGAAGCGGGCGTCGGATCGAAGTATGCCGTGGATTTGATGCGGGAACATTGGAACGTCTGCTGACCGTATTGGACAGGATCTAGTCGGTGTTCGGGTTTGGACCGGCGACGCGGATCTACGTTGCAGCCGGCGCGACGGACATGAGGAAGAATTTCAATGGCCTCTACGGCCTGGTACGCGATCATCTGGGCTGCGATCCGGACAGCGGCCATGTGTTTGTTTTCACGAATGCGCGGCGCAATCGCCTGAAGCTTCTCGTATATGACGGAAGCGGGCTTTGGGTATGCGCAAAGAAGTTGGACGGAGGAAGATTTCGGTGGCCGCAGAGAGACAGCGGGGTGAAGAAAATCGTACTGAGTTGCGAGGAGCTGGCGCTGCTTTTGGGAGGCATTGATCTGGCGCAGACCGAGCGGCGGAAGTGGTATCGCAAGCCTCCGGTGGAAGAACCAAAAGAGTCACTCAAGACCGCATAAACACTGCATATTTCGCATACTTATCCACAAGGAAATCTGTTATTAAAAAGACATCGTGAGCACACCTTCTGAGCCCACTCTTGCCCCGTACTCGGAACCCTTCATGGCCGAGGTCATTGCGCAGTTGGAGGAGCAAGTTGCGTCGCAGAAGAAAGAGCTCGAGTACGCACGGTGGAAGATTCAGGTTCTCGAAGAGCGTCTTCGTTTGCAGCGGATCCAAAAATATGGACCCAGCAGCGAGAAGCTAAGCAATTTGCAACTGGAGCTGCTGGAACAAGAGCCCGGGGTCAGCCGGGAGGAAGTAGTTGCCGAAAGCGAGCGCAAAGCCCCGCCGCCTGTTACGGAACAAAAGAAACGCAAGCATCCCGGACGTCAGACTCTGCCCGCGGATCTTCCCCGCGTGGAACGGGTGATTGCCTGCACGCCGGAGCAGTGCGTATGCGGTAACTGCGGCGCTGAGACATCAGTGATCGGTTACGAAGTCAGCGAAGTGCTGGATGTCGAGCCGGCGCGGTATTTCGTGCAGGTGACCAAGCGCGAAAAGCGGGCCTGCAAATCCTGTCCTGAGCAAGGCGTGACGGCGGCGGCGCTTCCCATCCGGATCATCGATAAAGGTCTGGTGTCGGACCGGGTGATTATCAACACGGTGGTGAACAAGTACTGTGACCACAGCCCACTTTTTCGGCAAAGCGTAGCCTTGTTGCGTGACGCGGGCATCGATATCAGCAGGGCTACGATGTGCGGTTGGGTGATGACCATCGGAGAGATGTTGATGCCGGTAGCCGGAGCGCTGCGGAACCAGCTGCTTGCCGGCACCTACATCCAGGCGGATGAAACTCCGGTCGATGTTCAGACGCACGACGGAAGCGGTACAAACCATCAGTCTTATCTCTGGCAGTACGGGACGCCGGAGGGCATGACGGTTTTTGATTTCCGCATGAGCCGCAAACGCGAGGGCCCGCTGAACTTCCTCGGCAACTTCGAAGGACTTCTCCAAACAGATGGCTACGCTGCATATGATCGCGTGGGCGGTCCGAAGATGGTGCATGCGCGATGTTGGGCTCACGCCAGAAGGTACTTCGTGGACGCGGTCAAACTCAATAAACAGGATGCTGCAGCCATCCGCGCAGTTGAACTGATAAACGAGTTATTCGCGATCGATGCTCAAGCGCGAAACGAAAAGATGGACAATGCCGCACGCCCTGCCCTACGCCGCGACAAGGCTCCGCCGCTGCTCGACGAAATCCGCACTCACATCCTCGAGATGAGCAAGACGGTGCTGCCCAGCAGCGCGCCTGGTCAGGCCTGCAGATACACGCTTGCCCTCTGGAAGAAGCTGATCCGCTTCCTCGATTACCCCGAACTGGAGCTCAGCAACAATTTTGCGGAGAACTCAATGCGGCCTATAGCAGTTGGTCGGAACAACTGGATCCACATCGGGAGCGAGCAGGCTGGACCGCGAGTGGCCGCTATCCTCTCCGTGATCGAAAGCTGCCGCCGTCTCAAAATCCCGGTGCGCGATTACCTCGCAGACATCCTACCCGGGCTTGCGAATGCGCCGCGTCAGCGCGTCGCAGACCTTACTCCTGCCACCTGGGCCGCAAGGACGTCATCCATGCGTTTGGTCTGACGCTTACCAAAGTCAGCAGCTTCAGTCCATTTACCAGCAAACAGATCGTCGGCGACAAAGAGTTTATGTGTACCGCCCGCTGTGAGGTAGACCTTGTCTCCCATAACCAGCACCGTCGGAGCATAGTCTTCGACGGGATAGCCAGACGCCTCAATGAACTTCCAATCCATCAAGTCGAGCGAGTGCCAATACCCACCGGACTTTGAGGGGAAGAGCCAGTATTCTCCGTGATAAGTCATCATGGTTGGATCTGCTGCTTCGCGCCGGCTTGGCGCCTCCAGACGAAACCGATAAGGCAAATCCATGGGATTGCAATACGTAACCTGCCGATGACTCTGAATCGCATTTTGGCTAAAAGCCCTAGTTGCAGGCGAAAACTGCACGCTCAAAAGGAGTGTCAACAATCTCAGAGTGGTTTTCATAGCTGCTCCTGTCCGGTTTCGATGGAGCCGGAACCTCTATTTTCCCTCTCGAATACCTTCGAAAAGCGCAATGCTGCGTTCAGCCAGATTGGGAAGGCGGCGGTCGAGAAGTTGGCCGCAGGAACTGCGGCGAGTCTCGTTAGTGCCGTTGGTCCTGGCAAGTGAGTTTACGGTCAGGTAAATAGTAAATGCTGCCACAGTCAAAGATCTCCAGACATGCGTGCCATCGTAGGACCGCACCGTTCAATCACCGATTTGCAAGGTGACTATCCCCAACAAGCTTGCAGCGCACGGGCACATTCTGAAGTTCAATGGATGAAGAGAACCAAGAATGGAATTCGACGCATTCATATTGCTTGCCTCTTTGCGGGCCGGGATTAGCCAGAATCTTCGTTTTGCCTTTCGGCTGCGAACCGTAATATTCCCGTTCCCTCTGGCCTACCCGATCTTCTGTACAAATGGCAGAGTTAGTTTAGCGCGACGGTGATGGGCCCAGTCTTTTTGTACCGCTGTCAACACTGGGTCCAGGAATACAGCTCATTTTGCCCACGTACTGCATTTCGGTGGGGCACAGAACGAAACTGTCATTCTCTTTTGATTGCGCAAGATTTCGAGCTTGACTAATTGCCCCACCTTTAAACCGTCGGTGTACCAAATAAGATCTCTGCACCCGGCGGGTTTCATTGCGCGAAAGCAAAGGCGCAATCCTGGCGTTCAATTTTGCGCAACCTTTAGCATCAGATCTCCTCGGCTCGGATACTCAAATGGTCCCGGCGCCGGATTTGATTTGTTCCTGGCCTTGCCAAAGTAATCAAGGTCAACGCTCACTGACGAGCCGTCAGCCTCTTCATACGGCAGATCCGGAATCGAGGCCCTCCCCAATAGGGCACTGGTCACAAGCCTGCGCGGTTCTGCATCGATCCACGCTTTTTTCAGTTTGATTGCGAGATAAAGTCCGTCTTTCTTCGGTATCAATCGCAGCCCAGGATCAATGTCCGTTTTCACCACGGGGTGCTGTTCAAACCTGGACGGCTTGGCCCCATCGAGAAATACATTTCCCTCCATCATCATTGGCAATGGGACTTTGTCATATACGCTCAAATCGGCGCGCCGCACGAACACATTGTTGTAGAAGCGACTATCGCCGGGCGGATTATCGTGAAATCCCGCAATCGCAGCGGAATGTGCTTTCAAGAATGGCGTCAGGCGGCTGTCGTAAGGGAGCAACGCCAGCGCTCCGCCAAAGAGGTTGTGAACGTCGGCGCCGCCCTGCGAACGATCGCGAAGCGATAAGGATGAGAGGAAGATGTTGTTATCAAAAATAAATGGCCCGTGATCCACCTCGACAAACACGTCCTCATCGTTGTCGTGGAAGAGATTTCCAGAGATACGACTGCCCTGCGCCAGCCAATCCAACCACAGGCCTAAACATGTTTGATAAATGTGATTGCCGGTGATCTGAATGTCGATGGCCCCGTGAAACTTTATCCCCGCCATTTCCGCGCCTGTAAACGATCGCCGTACGTGAATGGCGTAGATGGTATTGCCCGTAACCGTGCTGAAAGCCGCGCCTAAACTGCCGACGATACCAGCCTGTCCGCAGTTGTAAATCGTATTGTTGTGAACGATGTGGTGACCTACGTTTTCTCTTGACCAGCCATTGGCGAGTGCGCGCTGGATGGTTTTGACATAACCCTCGGCGCTGTTAGCCGAAGTGTTGTCCCACTGGTCGCCGTATTTCCCCAGCGCGACGCCGGAACAGATGGAATGACGGATCACGTTTTTCTCGATGATCCAGCCCTTGCTCCAGTGAGTGCCGATCAGGCCGATCTGTTCCGCGGTTGGCGGCGCCCATGGAGTTGCCGCCTTGCATAGAACAAAGCCCCGGACGGTGATGAAATCAATGCCGGTCTTCTCTGGATAAAACACCGTCTGGCGCACGTTGATTTCAACCAGGCGTTTGTTTGGGTCGGCTCCCTTGAACTGTGCCCAGATCGTCGTCGTGTCAGCGTCCACCTGGGCGAACCAGAGCGCCGCTGTGGCGCTGTCCTGCAGAACCTCATCGTGTGTCGCAGCCTCAGCGAGCCATTCGCCATCGAGATAGACTGCGCCGGTATGATGCACACGCCCCTTTGGATTGAACCAATCGCCGTGAATCACATCGCTGTATGGGTTGAAGCTGCCGAAGAAGCTGTTGGGAACGGTAACGGTCCATATATCGCCCTGAATGGGCGTCCAGCCCTTGATCACTTCCGCTCCGCTGATCTCCACACGCTCGCCGGACGCGGCCTGATAGACAATGCGATTTGCGTCGGAAGCGCCGCCGCGCGGAGGCGTTACCCGCTCGCGGTAGATTCCTGTGTGCACGCAGATGACGTCACCGGGCATTGCAACTGCCGAAGCCGCCGAGATGCTCTTGAGGGGGCGGGAAAGCGTCCCCTCGTGATGGTCATTTCCATCTGGAGCAACGTGGTACTCGCGGGCTCCTGAGGCCGGCTTTGCCCGTAGAAGAGCGGAACAGGCTACCGCACCGGCCCCTGTCTTGAGAAAATCCCTTCGCGTCGTCATGTTCTCAACTTTAGTGCCTCCTTCCCATTACGCGCTTTTTCGAATCTGAAGAAACCGATTCGGGCAGATCGGGGACAACAATGTCTGACAAGCCCACCCCGGGAGATTGCGGCGATGAAAACCAGTGCGAATCCTAAAACGGGCGAATGCATGCGAATGAGCCTTTCTCTTCAATACCGCCGCCGGCGCAAAGTTCCTTTCCTTAGAAGGTATTTCGTTGGTAACAACCAGCCTTTGCCCCTGATTGGCGTCTTGCAGAGAACGCATTCCACAATTGCAGCGCAAGACAGAACCTCCACATCGAGCCCTGTTCAAGGTTCCGACAACCCCAACTTCATAGGGCAAGTGAGCGGGGCCTGAGACTATTTTGGCTTTTTCACTGACAGGATTCTGACCGGGCCGATCAGCCCAGACGGCAGCAAGGGCGTAGATGAATTGAATTTGTGGATGTTGGTCTCGGTCAGCCGCGACTCTTTTGGCGAGCCTTCGTCTCCAATCAAACGGTTAGGCCAGAGATTAACCACAGTTATCTCAAGATCGTTGCCAGTCACCTTCAGGACGCCCGTCAATTCCACGCGTGCGGGCCTGGTCCAGGCAACTCCAAGATCAACACCGTTGAGACGCACCGCGGCCACTTCGTGCAATTCGCCCAGGTCGAGAAGCACCCGTGCGCTTTTCGCCTGGGCGGTCGTCAGGTCAAACCTCTTTCGATAAAGGGCGGAGCCTGAATAATGCTTGATGCCAAATTCGGGCCGTATCGTCCAATCGACGAGTTGATCGAAGATTACCTTCTCTGGGCCGCCCCACTTCGGATCAAAGCTCACCTCCCAAGGTCCGGAAAGAGTGTGCAACACTTCATCAGCCAATGGATAATTCGCCTTGGCCTTTCCAGCGGAATGTGCGTCGATGTGTTTGCGAAAAATGACAAACGTCGAGCCGCACGGGCCAAACTCCAAGGGAACAATCGTGCGGCCACCTTCTTGGCGAAAGGCCATGGCGTCGCGCATCGTGCCCGTCACCGGATCCCATATCTCCGGCTGCTTGCCGGATACGCGGAATGTGCACTCCAGTTTTTCCTCAGGTTGCCAGTGACTGGTTACGAAGTACATGTCGGCGCCCTCCATCTTTCGATGGATCCAGTAAATCGCGCCACCATCACTAAGGCCGTTATGCTCAAAGTCTGGCAGTTCGCCGGAGTCCAATAATGTCTGCCGTGCGGATTGTCCCGACACCAGCCAACCTGCGCCGATTTTGCGCTTGATTGTGGCTGCACTGCCCCGGTCGCTACTCCACAATTGCGCGACCAAAGCATCGAATCTCTTCTCTTCGTCTGGATGGATTGGGAGCCCTGCGAGTCCCGTCGGTTGTGGCCCTACGACAGTAGCACCCGCTTTGATTAAATCTGCCACCTTCAGGAGCGCGTTGAGGGCCATCGGTTGGCTGTCTGGCAACACCAGCACCCTGTAACTCATACCGTCCGGTAAAACAATGCGATCATCTTTGACGGTCATCCTGTTCAGCAACACATCCGTATTCGAGCAATCGTAGTCATAGCCTTCGCCCAGTGTGGGATGAATCACCTGCATCGGATCGCCATCTCCGAGGTTGTCACCTGCATAGAAGATCGCGTCTGCGACGAACTTCCCTTGCTGCAATAGATAGCAACATCGCGCGAGGTAAGTGTTGAACGCCGGCGACTGGTCCCACCAAGTCGTTCGCGCGTTGTATTGCGTGCCCGCATAATAAACGTATCCGGGCTTGGCGGTCAGGGATGGCGAGTGGCTAAAATTGTGAACGCAGATGCGATTGACGCCATCGCAGAATGCGCGGTCCGCCACCGGCTTCAGATCGAAAAGCGATTCTTCCCATTCCGGCCCTATGCTGGTGAATGCCTCGTCCATATTCACCGGCATTCCGTAGATGTGGCTGGCGCAAGCGCCGTTACGCACCCAAAACCGGTTCTTGGGCGCGGGGCGATGAAAACTCGGCACCCAAAACTCAGCCATTGGCATGTCAACCCGGCTGAGGTTCTGAAGCAAGTCGGCGGTGTGCAGGTTGGGGCCAGCTGCCTCAGAGAAAAAGATCAGACGATTCTCTTTGCAGAGTTTTTCGAGATGGCCGTAATGGCAGTCAGCCATCAAATCGCTGGTCGTCAACTGATGATCGCGCCGAATCCGTTCCCGGGTCGCCGCGTCGGACATTTCCGCTCCCGCAAGCACAGGCAGGTAAGGAATCAGATCGTAACCACGACGCCGTTTGAATTCTTCAGGAAAATGTTTTGTCCATGTGAATTCCCCTCCCTCCCAACTGTCGTCCTCAATACCCATTAGTCCCTTGCGCTCTTCAGGCAGCATTTCCTTTAGTAATGGACCCATGGTGACGGCCCAAACCTGGTCGGTAGCTTCGCTGCTCATGGCATCGGAGAAGAATCCGAAACTGTCGCGAGCGTCGGTTGGAATCTGCGCAAATCGGAGGATCTTCCATTTCCCGGCGGGTGGATTCCAGGCAATATTCCCGCCGGCATCCATCTTCGAGGTGAGGTCGACGACCTCGTCCGCCGAGAATCCGGCACGATCTGGAACCGCAAGGACGGCCACATCGTGGAAAGGCCGCTGTCCAGCAGCCAGCGCATCATCTGACCAGTGGTTTCCTCTTCGCAAGGTATGAGTGGTTGGCAACGGCAGGATTCCATTGAACTCAGCACTTCCATCGACCGCCGTCTCGCTCCAGGCCAATTCCTGGTTCCCATATTCGTCGGAGATATGTCCCGACGTTCCAGCCAATCCCATGGCCAGGCAGAATTTCAAATTCAGACGCGCCGATTCCTTTGCTACATAGCGAATGCGCTCCCGCCATAGCGGCGTCCAGGCTTGCAGCGGCGGGAACGGAATAGGCGTGTTGTAACAACCGGTATACTCGCCCTCTTTTACGAACTCGTATTCAAATTTGTGATCCTTGTCGACGAGATTCATTCTGGGCACGGTAGGTGGTATATTCCCCGCTCCGCAGTCATAAAGAATGAAGCCTGCAATTCCCTTGGCCTTCATCTGCTCCAGGTCATAGGTCATCGCGGCGGGCGTGGTATCAAAATTAAGCCACACCCAATAAACCCATGGCGCGGCCGATTCAGGCGGATGGGCAAAGCCCTTCGGCAGCTCAGCTTCAGTGACTCGTGCAACGGCCTGCCGTTTCGGTTCTGCGGGACCGGCAGGCGACTCGCTGGGGCTGCTCTCTCGAAGTCCAATGCCCCGAACCGCTCCGCTTATCATTGGCGAAGCCGCTGTCACTGATGCCGCTGCAACCACCCGTTCCAAAAACTTTCGCCTGTCCATGCGCCACTTCCCTTTCGATGAATGTGTGTGAATAAGGACCATTGAGTGAAAACAACGCGACGCACCACTGTGCCGCCGGTCAATCCTTTAAAAACCAGAAAGAGCGCAATAAAATCCGTGACCCACCACTACCTTGGTGGGTCACGGAAGGAGGCTACGAACCACTTCTATAAATTGCTCCTAGAAGTTAAATCGAGCAGTAAGTTGCAAGGTGCGCGGGTCATTGGCCTGCGTAGCAGCCACGGATCCGAACGACGTGCCGCCAATGCTGTTGCTCGGGTTGCCGAAGTTCGGAGTGTTGGCGACGTTGTACACCTCACCGCGGATTTCAAAGGTGTAATTGTCGTGCAGTTGGAACGCCTTGAACATCGAGGCATCGAGAAGCGGGTGGACGTGGAAGCGGACGCTTTCCATATCCGGGCCGATCGTCGCCAGCCAGAATCCCGATGGATTCTGCTGGAACGCCGGAGTCGAGGACGCACTGGCGCAAGCACCCGTGCCCACTTTGTTTGTCCAAACCGGCGCATTGTTCACGATGCTCACAGTCTGGTAGCAAGTATTGAAATACTGCCCGTAGGTTCGATTCGAAAGTTTAGGATTTGCGATCTGTGTGTAGCCGCCCGGAGTTGAAACCAGGCCACCGTTGGTTTCGCGCAGAACCGTATTGAGCTTCCAGTTGCCGACAATCGTCTTTCCCACATAGGAATGAAGAAGCGTCGGTATCTGGTAAGTGGCGATGAAATTTTCAATCCACGTCGGACTCGAGTCCTGGTAGCGGAACAACTGGTTGAAAGTGTTTTGGCCCGCGTTCAGGTAGGAGTTCTGGTCCATCAGCTTGTCCCAGGTCACGTTCCCCTGGAGGCTTAATCCGCGGCTCATGCGCTTCGAAGCGGAAATCTGCAGAGAGTTATAGAGTTGGCTGCCCACCGACGCGAAATTGTCCGTGACACCTGTGAATTCCGGATAAGGCAGCAAAAGAGTTGATTGCAGGATGGTGGCCGTGTCGATCGACGACGATGTAGGCAGCAAAGCCGCCCCATACATCGGGTTCGTCACCTTTGTATTCAGGTAGGAAGCTTGCGAAAGGTTGTTGTAGTACGAAACCGGGAGGCCATTGATCGACTTATTTACTTCTTCGCGCGATTCCTTCTGCCCCACATAAGCCGCTGACAGCAGGACGTTCCACGGGAATTGATATTCCGCACTTATCGACCACTCGGTATCCCGAGGTTGAACGTGGCTGGGATCATTGAAAGAGACGCTTTGTCCGAGCGCGGTGGCCAACCCCAGGGAGCTGCCCGAGGGGGCGACGACACCGGACGGGAATGGATTCGAGAGAGAATTCGCGGGATGGATATTGTCAGTCGTAGCTACATAGCTTGTGGAGGCGCTGTAACCGGTACTGATCGGGGTTTCCAGCGTGTTCAGATAAACAATGCCGAATCCACCGCGAATCACCATATTCCTGGTTAATTGATAGGCTCCGCCGATTCTGGGCTGCCAGTTGCTGTAGTTCTTCGGATACGGAGTGCGATTGCCGTAGGTTACGTACTGTAGGCCGCCGGGCAACGGAAGACCGGACACCTGGGCCTGCATAGGATTGATGCAGGTTGTGCAGAAGCTGCTGACCATGCGGTTGTAGCGCTCGGTAAAGGGCGATTCAAAGTCCCAGCGGAATCCCAGATTCACCGTGAGCCTATGCGAAATGCTCCAGTCGTCCTGAACGAAGCCGCCGTAGTAAACGTCCTGCAGCGCGTAGGCAATATTGTTTCCATAGCTTCCGCTTGAGGGGATACCAATCAACATGGCCGCCAAAGCGTTTCCGGAATTGGTGTCACCGTTCACGGAGCACACTTCGCCAGTGGGGCAGCTCGGGTTTGAATTCTTCTGTGTAAACTCGCGATTGAACGTATAGTTCCCGAAGCCGCTTTGCGGGTTTTGCACGTCATACCGGTCAAAGTTGCTGTCGAATCCGAGGCGCAGACTGTGCTTGCCGCGCACCTTCGACACCACCGCGCCTGGAGCGATCATGGCAAACGTGCTGACCTGGCCGTTGGCTCCTTGTGCGAGTCCAAGGTACCCGCCAAGGGGATCGGACATCGTGATTCCAGGGAACGATTGATAAGTGACACCGTTGGGATTGATGCCTATCGAGCTCAGGTTGTATGTGAGGCCTTTGTAAACCAGGCCGAAGGGGTGATAGATCAAACCGATGTGCGACTCAACGGCGAGTGTCGGAGACACCATCCAGACATCCTGCAGATGGCCGCCCACGTTGTTGCGGTAGACGGTATAGTCCATGCCCGTCTGGCCGATCGCTGTCGGGAAGCCGTCGTTCGGCACCAGTTGATTCAAGATTGCTTTGAAAAAGGACGCATTCATCTTGTTGTTGTTCGAGAATGAATGATCGACCCTGCCCACGAGGGAAAAGTACTTCTCGTCATACGTAAAGCCGCTGGTCGGGATATAGTTGTTCGGCGACGAACTCGTAGGCGTCGCGTTGGGTTGCGGGAACAATGCCATCAATGCCCCGCCGACCGAGGACGAATAGTAGGACGACGGAATCTGATTGTTCAAAAAGGGAACTCGGTCCCCGTTTGCGGCTGTAGGCTGCGTTGGATCGTAGAGTTGCTGCCCGGCTCCCGGTGCGCAGATGCCGCTCACAAAATTCGAGCAAAGTCCGGAGAAATCTCCCTTGCGCTGGGCCGCAGTTGGCGCAATTCCGTTGACCGTGGCAACCGATGTGATCGGCAGCTTGGCCTGGACTCGCTCGTAAGCCACCATGAAATAGGTGCGGTCGTGCGCGTTGTACACATGCGGAATCGAAGCCGGCCCGTCGATTACAAATCCCGGCTGGCTGGTTTGGTCGTTGGTTCTCGGAGTTGCGCCCGTAGCTGCATTCTGCAGAGGAACGCGCTCCGAGGTATTTGCATTCATGTAGGTGTTCTGGAAAACGTAATATACTGCGCCGTGATACTGATTGGTGCCGGCGCGCAGTACGGTGTTTTCAACGGCGGCGCCGTGTCCAACCTGCGCATCGAACAAGGTGTTCTGCACCTTGACTTCCTGCACTGCCTCCATTGAGGGAACGAAACCTAAATAATTGGTGCCGGAAAACCGCTCCGCAGGATCGTCAGGGATGCCGTCAAGAGTCAGCCGGACGTGGTTGCTGATGCCATTGATGACGAGCTGTACGGCAGTTCCGCTGAACTGGTTGGCTTGCGAGCCCGCGTGCGACTGCATGTATTGGCCGGAGTAAACACCGGCTCCGAGCGTTGTAAAGATGAACGGGTTGTGCCCAATCAGTGGGGTATCGACAACCTGTTGCGTAGTGATGGTCGTTGCCACCTGGCCGGAGTCGGTATCCAATTGAATGGCGTCCGCAGTTACCGTCATGGTTGCGCTCGCCGAGCCAACCAAAAGCGTAAAGGGAACATCGGCCGTGCCGCCGGCTGTCACAACTACGTCCGTTTTGGTTTGTGGGCCGAATCCCTTCGCGGAAACCGTTACCTCGTATGTATCAGGCGTGATGAACGGAATCGTGTACGCACCCGTCGCGTCTGTCACTACCTTGGAAACGTACTGCGTGGTGGTGTCCTTGGCAGAAATGGCTGCGCCGGGAATCGTCGCGCCGGTTGAATCGCTAACCACGCCACTAATTGCGCCGAGATATTTTGCTTGAGCATGGCTGTACGTCGTCGCGCATAGCATGGCCAAAATGGCCACAACAACGATCGAAAGGGATGCGCCCATAGACCTTTCTACTGCTCGCCTTTCCTGTTCTAATCATTGTGGTCATCACTGTCCTTTCAAAGTGAGTTGCGGAGAACTCTAGTTTCCCTCTGCATTGATTTGGTTTTGCGGAGACACTGGATCGCCGCAGCGGCAATTCACCCCAAAGATCACGCCACACCAAGGCATCGGCCACGCTTGCGATCCGCTACGCGGAGCCATCGCGGCAATATGTGCCGGTTTCGCAATCTCTCTAGACAGGCATCTCCCGCATGACCATCTAATCTACGCCTCGGCATAAGGCTTGGAAATAGCAAAATTGACAGATTCCTTGGACAAAATGATCGCAGTGTCCATCGCAGTTTCATGATCGAAATAACCACGGTCTAGTGATCGAAACTGCGCATGGCTTTGGCGTGCCGTTTACGATCAAAGCGTCGCGATGCCCGGACCCATTGTGCAAAGAATCCGGCCGGCACGCCAGCTGCCGATCATTTTCTGCAACACTTAAGTCATTTTGTCCTCTTCCTGAGGGCTCGGTCTTGGGTCTATAGTTTCTCTACCGTGAATAACGTTAGATCGCTTGACGCCATAAATCAGGATCACAGAGTTGGCCTGTTCAGCATTGGGTTGGAAGCGTACTGGGAGCAGTTCGCCGGTTTGCGTGAACGTTTGCAGACGAGCAACGAGACCATCTGCCGCAGACTCGAAGCGCTGCGCGCAAGGGTGGTGAATGCGGGCCTGATTGATACTCCGGAAAAGGCAGTCGCAGCCAGCCACCTGTTCCGACAGGAAGACGTGGATTTGATCTTCCTCCACGTTTCTACATACGCCTTGTCCTCGACCGTATTGCCAGTCGTGCGTCGCTCGAAGGCGCCAGTCGTTCTATTGAATCTCGCCCCTGAAGCAGCAATCGACTATGCTCGCTTCAATGCGATGGGAGATCGAACTGCGATGACGGGCGAATGGCTGGCTCACTGCCAGTCCTGTTCGGTTCCGGAGATCGCGAATGTATTCCGGCGGTGCGGGGTCCGGTTTCAACAGGTCACTGGAGTGCTCGATGAGGAAGCGGTCTGGGATGAGATTGGTGAGTGGGTGCAAGCTTCGCAAGTCGGGCACAGCATGGAACACAACCGCTTGGGCGTCATGGGGCATTATTACAGCGGCATGCTTGACATCTATTCCGACCTCACGCTGCAGTCATCGACTTTCGGGACTCACATTGAACTGATCGAGGTCGATGAACTCTCGGCACTGCGCCGCGAAGTGAGTTCGGGCGAGATTGCCGGCCGCGTCCAAGAGATTCGCGAGATGTTTGACGTCGAGCCAGATTGCACGCCAAGCGAGCTGGAGCGTGCCGCGCGCACTTCGGTCGCGCTCGACCGGATCGTCGAGCGATATCATCTCGGATCCCTTGCCTACTATTACAAGGGATCCGGCGTCGCCGAAAACGAAGACACAATGAGCTCCATCATCGTTGGGACGAGCATGCTCACTGCGCGCGGCGTCCCGGTCGCAGGAGAACTGGAGATCAAAAATGCGCAGGCGATGAAAATCCTGGACCTGTTTGGCGTTGGCGGATCCTTCACGGAGTATTACGCGAACGATTTTAACGATGGCGTGATTTTGATGGGGCACGATGGCCCTGGACACATAGCGATAGCAGAAGGGAAACCGAAGTTGCGGCCGCTTAAGAATTACCATGGCAAAGTGGGAAAAGGGTTATCGATCGAGATGAGCGTCAAGCACGGCCCCGTGACACTATTGGCTATCGCGGAAACGGGTGACGGAGCGCTGAAGGTTGTCGTAGCCGAGGGCGAGTCGGTGCCCGGTCCCATACTAGAAATTGGCAATACCAACAGCCGGTATCGATTTTCCATTGGCGTTCGCGACTTTCTTGAGAAATGGAGCGCGCAGGGAACTGCGCACCATTGTGCCATCGGCGTTGGTCATCATACGGCCATGCTCGAAAAGTTGGCTTCACTGCTACGCGTTGAATTCGTGCGCGTTTGTTAGCGAAGGGCAGAAGATCTCCCTGGAGATGAGGTGCAAGCCGGGGGTGTTACTGCTTTCGATAGCTGCTTGGCGTCCTACCCATTGCGTTCTTGAAGAAGCGGCAGAAGTATTGCTCCTCTTCAAATCCACTTTGAAACGCGATTTCCTTTATCGACAATTCTGTTTTCAACAGAAGATCGCGAGCGTGCCTCAACTTTAAGTGCAATCGGTATTGATGTGGGCCAACACCGGTGTGTTCACGAAACGTACGACGGAAACTTGAATAACTCGTTCCAAGCTGCCGCGCCATTTCTTCGAGAGGCAGATCGTGCGTTTTAGAATCTAACATCATCTCCTGTGCATGTTGTATCACTCTCGATGCTTCTCCAGCAGACGGCGTATGGACCAATGTAGAAGCATATAGCTGCGCAAGCAGAAGACATGTGTGTGCGGCCATGGTCTGCTGAAGTGCCGCGCCGTTCTCTTGCGCACAGGTGATCAGGGCTTCAAAGGTTTCGTGCATCCCGGCCGATTCGCGCACGCGAAAGACGCTCTTGTCGGGAAAGACGTGAGCGTCGAAGATCTTTTTGTATGCGGGACCCGCAAACCCAACCCAATATTCGCGCCATCCCGTCTCTGGCTTCGGCCTGTACCGATGCCACAGCCCAGGCCGCAACAGGATCACATTGTCACCGCGAATCTTTATCTTTTGGTTCTTCGTTTCAAAAAGACCGTATCCTTCCGGTATGTAGACAATCTGGTACTCGTTCAATGCACGACCATGTTCCCAATCAAAGTGATAATGAGGAGGGTGTTGGCGTGGCGGGTACGAACCATCTTCCGGCAAGATAATCGACTTGCCGCATGTAGTCACCGACATTCCCCACTTGCGCGATTTTGCGTCCGCGCGGAAATAGCGAAAGTAGAATCGTCGCTGAGAAAGCTGTTCTTGGGCAACGCGCATTTTGTCCACCAGAATTGTCGAATATACCACTGAGGACCTCGGCTATTCGACCCGTATATTGTTACCCAAGGCTATTCGGACGGCATTCGAGGGTCCGTTTTAAGAACGCGACAATTCGACATAATGACCAAGCTCCAAGAACTAATGGCCAGCATCACGCGAGACCTGGAGGGCATGAAATCCCGCGGATATCGCCTGCCTGTCATGCCGCGGAGCCGCCGCTCAGCCGGCGCTCGCTGGAACGCATAGCAAGCTATGCGCGGCAAGGCGGGAACAGGAGCAAGTATGCGTAAGTGGTTTCTAATCGCGGCGGTGTTTGGTGTGATGCTGGGGTCGGCGGCAGGGCAGGAAGCCGCGCCGGTACATCTGGTAGAACAGGCGCCTGAGGCGATCCGCAAAATCGCGCCGGGTGTGTTCCTGGTGGACTTTGGCCGGGTTGCGTTCGGAAATCTTTCGCTGGGGCCTGTGCATTTGGCCGCATCAGAAACGGTTACCGTCCGCTTCGGCGAGGCATTGAAAGACGGCCGTGTGGATACTCATCCACCCGGCTCAGTGCGCTATTCCGAGGTGAAGGTTCGACTGGACCGGGCAGCCGCCGTGATTGTCGCTCCTCCAGTGAATGCGCGCAACACCACGGCTCCCGCAGTACTGACCCCAGCATCCTGGGGAGTGTTGACGCCCTTTCGCTGGGTAGAAGTGGAAGGCTGGCCGGCTGAACTCGATGCGGACCAGATTCGCCGGCGTGCTGCCTTCGACAGTACATGGGTCGACGATGCTGCGACCTTCCATTCCTCAGACCCCATGTTGGATAAGGTCTGGGACCTCTGCCACTACTCGATCAAGGCGACGACTTTTGCCGGAGTCTTTGTGGACGGGGATCGCGAGCGCCTGGCTTATGAGGCGGATGCTTATCTGTCTCAGCTAAGTTACTACGCCGGAGACGCCGATCCACAAATATCGCGAGCCACATTCGATCGTCTGATGAAGTTTCCGACCTGGCCGTCGGAGTGGGCTCCGCACATGATCTTCATGGCTTACGCCGACTGGATGCAAGCGGGCGACACGGGCTGGCTGGCAGCTCACTATGAGGGACTAAAGACCAAGTTGCTGGACGAGCGCATCGGACCGGACGGGCTGATCATGAGCACGCCGGAGCTGATTCGACATGGGGATAATGTTGACTGGCCGATGAACGAACGCGACGGCTACGTCTTTACCAGCGTCAACACGGTAGTCAACGCTTTCCATCTGCGCGCATTGCAAGAGATGAGCGAACTGGCCGAGGCCCTGGGCAAAAAGCAGGAGGCCGCGGAGTTTCGGGAGCAAGAGAGGACGGCGCAGGCGACCTTCCAGAAGAAGCTCTTTGATCCGGCGCGTGGGCTCTATCGTGACGGAGTAGGAACGGATCATGCTTCTCTGCATGCAAACCTGTTTCCCTTGGCCTTTGGGCTCGTGCCTGCCGAGCGTCGGCCGCAGGTCGCGCAGTGGCTCGTCAGTCGCGGAATGGCGGGATCGGTCTACGCGGCACAATATCTGTTGGAGGGTCTGTTCGAGAACGGCGAGGACACGGCCGCGCTGGCCTTGATGACCGCGCCGGGAGATCGAAGCTGGAGGCACATGGTAGACAGCGGCGCGACGATCACCTGGGAGGCCTGGGATCAAAAGTACAAGCCAAATCAGGACTGGAACCATGCCTGGGGGGCGGCTCCGGCGAATCTTCTGCCGCGCTTCGTGCTGGGCGCGCAGCCGCTCGCTCCCGGATGGAGCCGAGCGCTGATCCAACCACATCCCGGCTCCCTAACGTGGGCCCAAGGCCGAATGCCAACGCCGCGAGGCGAGCTCGAGGTGAGCTGGAAGCGAGAGAAGAACTTCACTCTGACGCTCACGCTGCCGGCTGGGATGACCGCCAAGGTCGATTTGCCCGCACTGGAGGGCTCGATCGGAGTGTGGGTCGATGGCGCTCGTGTGGAGGCGCATCGCGAGGGGCAGTCGTGGGCACTGGAAAAGGATCTGTCAGGAACCGTCACGATCGAGGAGCAATGATGCCACGAGTGCGCGCTCGGTAAAATGCAAGATCGCAGGAACGATCTGGGCCATGCCAAACTGGCTGGAAATGACCGTCGCTTCAAATCCTGTTTGTCACTCGCGGCGCCCATAGATTGCGTAGCGAATAAATACTCTGGAACCCATCACATATTTGTGCGCTCCTATTTCGCTTGCTCCCGTTGCAAATCGCGTTCGCGCAGCCACGTGAAGATGACTGGGGTCACGATCAGAACATGGAGCAGAGAGCTAAGCATCCCTCCCAGCACGGGGGCAGCAAGCGGCCTCATAAATTCCGCGCCTGTGCGGGTGGACCAGAGAAGTGGCAGTAATCCGGCTACGACTGTGGCCACGGTCATTACCTTGGGACGGAGCCGCAGCAGGGCGCCTTCAATTACTGCTGCATGCAGTCCAGCGCGGGTCAGTTGTCCATCGGCCGCTTTGCGCCGCGCCACGGCCTCCTCAAGATAGATGACCATCACTACTGCGGTTTGCACAGCGGTTCCGAACAGAGCAATGAAGCCGACCCAGACCGCAACGGAAAAGTTGAGCCCAAGAATCTTGACGAGGAAAATGCCGCCACTCAGCGCAAAGGGTACCGCCAGCAGAACGTGTGCAGCTTCCCTGGCTGAGTGATAGGTGCGATAGAGCAGGACAAAAATGACCAGCAGCACAATAGGAATTACCAGCTCCAGGCGCTTCCGCGCGCTGATCTGGTTTTCATATTGGCCGCTCCACTCGATGTAATATCCCGGCGGCATCTTTACCCGTTCGGCCACTACGCGCTGAGCCTGATCGACAAATCCTCCCACGTCGCGGCCGCGCACATTCAACAGCACCGCTCCGCGCAGCAGACCGTTTTCGCTCGTGATCATCGACGGCCCCATGGTTGTTTTCATCGTGACCACTTTGCTGAGCGGCACCTGTGCGCCGCCGCTTCCCATCACAAGAACCTCGTCCAGTTGCTGTGGGTTCTCGCGGAAATCGCGCGCATAGCGAACCCGCACCGGAAAGCGTTGCCGCCCTTCAATGGTTGTGGTCAGATTCTTTCCTCCAATGGCGGTTTCAATCGCGTCTTCGACATCGGCGACATTCAGTCCGTAGCGGTCCGCGGCGGCACGATCTACGGTCATCTCCAGATACGGTGAACCCGTAGTCCGCTCGGCATAGAGATCCGCGGCGCCAGGAATCTGCGCCACCACTTCTTTGATCTCTTCTGACTTGGCTTCAATCACGTCAAGGTCGGGACCGAAAACCTTGATGCCAATCTGGGTGCGAATGCCTGTTGACAGCATGTCGATACGGTTGCGAATCGGCTGTGTCCAAATATTGGTGACGCCGGGAATCTGCAACTTCTCGTCGAGCCGGGCGAGGATTGCGTCTTTTGTAAGTCCCTTGGGCCACTGGTCCTTTGGCTTGAAAGTAATTGTCGTCTCACTCATGTTCACCGGCGCAGGATCGGTGGATGTCTCCGCGCGACCAACCTTGCCCACCACCATCGCGACGGCCGGATCCGCGGAAATGATCAGGTCCTGCTGGCGAAGGATGCGGGTCGCCTCAGTGAGCGAGATGCGCGGATCGGTGATGGGCATGAAAAGCGCCGTCTCTTCATCGAGCGGCGGCATGAATTCCGAGCCAATAGTTGTGGCCGTATAGAGAGCGCCGATGAGCAACGCCATGGCCGCGCTCAGCGTGATGATCCTGTGTCGCAGTGCCCAGCGCAGAACAGGCCGATAGATTGCGCGCAGTACGCGCATGATCGGGTTCTCATTTTCGCTGTGCAGTTTGCCGCGAATCAGAAACGTGCACAAAACCGGAACCAGCGTGATGGCAAGGATGGTGGAGCAGACCATGGCAAAGGTCTTGGTGAAAGCCAGAGGGTGAAACATTTTGCCTTCCATGCCGGTAAGCGCGAAAACCGGGACGAAGGCCAGAATGATAATCACCATGGCAAAGGAAATTGGTCTGCCCACAAGGCGCGCGGCCTTGAGCGTGATCTCGCCGATGTGGTCGCGATAGTTGCCATGCTCCGCTTCGTATTGCTCCGCCTGGCGAATTACATTTTCTGTCATCACAATGCCCGCGTCGACCAGCACGCCAATAGCGATGGCGATTCCTCCCAGGGACATGATGTTCGACGAGATGCCCGCGCCTTTCATGAACAGGAAAGCGCCCAGCACCGCAAGAGGCAGCGGAATGGTGACCACCAGGATGCTGCGGAAGTGCCACAGAAAAAGCACGTGCGCCAGTGTGACCAGAATCAGCTCTTCAATCAGCGCATGGCGCAGCGTGTCGACCGCGTGATCGATCAGGATGCTGCGGTCATAGAAAGGAACGATCGTTACACCCGCAGGCAGGCCCGGCTGAATCTCGGCGATCTTCTGCTTGACGGCTTCAATGACCTCGCGCGCATTGGCGCCGTAGCGGATGACGACCACCCCGCCCACAGCTTCTTTTCCATCTTTGTCGAGAACACCGCGGCGGAACTCGGGACCAAGCTGAACGCTGCCCACGTTGCCTACGGTCACGGGTGTGCCGTTATAAGCGGCGAGGGAGATGTTCTCAATATCCTTCAGGCCATTAATCAGTCCGATACCGCGGACCATCTCCTCGGTATCGCCCGCTTCCACCACCTTCGCGCCCACGTTGTTGTTGCTTCGCTCCACGGCGGCAACCACATCCTTGAGTGCGACGTTGTACGCGCGCAGCTTGATGGGATCGAGATCGATCTGATACTGCTTCACAAATCCGCCCACGCTGGCCACTTCAGCCACGCCCGGCACGGAGTTCAACTGGTACTTCACAAACCAATCCTGAATGGAATGCAGTGTGCCGCTGTCGTACGGCCCTTCGACCGTGTACCAATAGACTTGTCCCACTCCCGTGGCATCGGGCCCCATCATGGGCGTTACGCCCACGGGCAGAAAACTGCCCGCCAAACTGAGCCGCTCCAGCACACGCGTCCGGGCAAAGTAAATGTCTACGGAGTCCTCGAAGATGACGTTCACCATAGAGAACCCGAATGCCGAGGCGGAACGAACTGTGCGCACATGCGGAAGCCCTTGCAGGTTCACGGTGAGGGGATAGGTAATCTGGTCTTCAACTTCCTGTGGGCTGCGGCCCTGCCATTCGGTGAAGACGATTACCTGGTTCTCGCTCAGATCGGGAATGGCATCGATAGGCGTGTGCAACAGCGCCCAGTAGCCCCAAATCGCCAGCGCCGCATAAACAGCCAGAATCAGCCAGCGGTTCTTCATGGAGAATTCGATGATGCGATTGATCATTGCCGGCTCCTACTTCGCGCTCAAGTGAGTGTGCATTGATGCAATGACGCTGCCGTTTCTGCGCGCCTCGACAAACACAGTCCATGTTCCCGACATCGGTGGCTGCCCCTTGCCCACGTACATCTGGCGGTCGGCCACCCACGTCAACTCGAAGGAACTCTTCATCTCCGGCATGCCCATCGAAGGCATCGCGGGCATGATAAGCGTGACCGTGACTTTGGCATCGGCGATGGGTTTGCCGCCGGCATCGGTTAGCTTGACGTGAAACGAATTGTCCTCGCCTGCTTTGAGCGCATCAGCATCGGCGTGGAACTCAATCTGCGCCGCGCCGGCTTCGGCACTTTTCTCCGGTGAAGTTGCTGTCGGAGTCTGCCCTTGCGATCCGCCACCAAACTCTTTTGAACCGCCATAGAGTCCGGACATGCCTGAACTCAGGTGCGCCTGCGAGTCGATCAGGAAATTTCCGTTCAGCACAACCTTGTCGCCGAGCGCCAGTCCACTCGAGACCGGGAACAGATCGTCAGAGGGCGCGCCCACCTGGACCTCGCGCGCCTCAAAGACGCCATTGGGCCGGGCCAGATAAACAATCTTCCGCGTCCCTGTATCGAGCACTGCCGAGCGCGGAACCACGATGGACGGCTGCGCTGCACGGCTCACAAAAGTTGCGCTGACAAACATGCCCGGCAAAAGACGCATTCCCGGATTGGCCACGTGCACATGGACTGGAACCGTGCGCGTCTGCGGATTGGCGGCTGGCTCGATAAAGTCCACACGGCCGTGGATGGTCTGGTTGGGCATCGACTCTGCTGTGATGTCAACTTCCTGACCCTGCTGAATCTGAGGCAACTGCTCCTCATAGACATCGGCCTTGATCCAGACCTGGCTGAGATCGGCAACAGTAAACAGCGTGTCGCCTGCGTTGACGTACTGCCCCTGTGTCACCTTGCGATCGACGACCGTCCCCGAGGCATATGCGTAGATGGTCACGTGCGGGATGCCATCTTTTCCGGGCGCTTCAATTTGTTTCGCGGTAATACCCCAAAGCTCCAGCTTGTGCTGGCTTGCCTTCACCAGCGCATCGGCTTGCGTGCGCGCAAAAGAATCGTCCGACTGCTGGAGCCCTTTGCGGTTTTCCTCGGCCAGGCGATATTCCTCAACGGCGGTTGCAACTTCAGGACTGTAGATTTCCGCCACCGGCTGGCCGCTGCGCACACGCTCTCCCGTGTATTGCACATACAATTTGTCCACGCGTCCACCGATGCGCGCGCTCACCGCCGCAAGCTGAGCCTCCGGCTGCTCCACGCGTCCAAACGCGTCAATGTCCGTCTTGAGCAATGCCGTGCGAACCTCGGCAACCTGCACTCCGGCCGCTGTAATCTCGGCCGGGCTCAGTTCCACGGTTGTGCCGGGTTGCGTACCCTGCGCGGAGGATGAGGTGGCGACTGGCTGCGGGGATGAGGCAGGTGGCGCCGCGACGCCTGCCAAAGCGGTTGTGAAGAAATGCATTCCTCGCGCGCCAAGCAGTCCAAATATCAGCACAGCGGTCAGTGTGCCCGCCCCCGCGCCGAGTGCGATCAACTTCTTCTCTCTGGAAGTCATTTGCTTCTCCAATCAGTGCTGGGTAGGTTTGGGCTCAAAGTACCTGTATAGGAAGAGTCAGTATTCGGTTGGGCAGGCACCGCGCTCGGTATCTCGGGTATCTGAACGCCGACAGTGCGTTGCAACTCCGCCACGCCGGCATCGGTGGCTGACAATGCCTTGTAGTAGGCAACTTGAATGTCAAGAAGAAGATTTTGGCTATCGATCAGGGTGAGAAACTCAGCGCGATTGTTTTGATATGCGGCCGTTGAGGCTTTGAATGCCGCCTCTGCCTGCGGCAGTAACGTATCGCGATAGAGCTTCACGCGCTTCTCGGCAGCGAGCGTTGCGATCTGCGCCTGCTGCACCTCAAGGAACACAGCAGAAGTCCGCGCTTCCAGATCGGCCTGCGCAACTTCTGTAGCCGCGTCGGCTTGCTTCGATTCGCCCTCATGGCGATCGCGATTCAACCAGGGCAGATTCATGGTCATCTCGGCCATGTACGCGTTGCGCGATGTAGAACCGGCGGGCATCACCATATAGCCGAGCGCAGCTGTGAAGTCGGGCTTCATTGCCAAGCGCGCGGCCACGCCTTCGTTCTTCGATTTCTCAATCTGCGTGCGCAGCCCAGTGAGCTCGGGGCGATTTAGAATCGCCAACCGCTCCAGTTCCTCAATCGGCGGCAACTCTCTCGCGGCCGCATAGTTGCCGGCAATCTCCAACTCCTCATCCGGACGCCGCCCCAACAACACGTCCAGCCCGGCGCGCGCTGTGTCCCGCTCTTCATCCAGTTCAATCTCTTGCTCGTCGAGTCGCGTGATCGCCATCTGCGCCCGGAGAACATCGGCCTGTGGAACCTTGCCCGTTGTATATTGAACGAGCGTTACAGACAGCGCCTCTTTGAGCAGCGACGCCTGGCGATCCAACAGCTTCCTCTCGTCGGCGTTCCGCATTAGGTCGGCGCAGGCCTTGCGCACTTCGGCAGCCACTTCTTGCCGCGTCGATTCAAGATCGCTGGCCGCTGCTTCCGCATCGTCCCCGGCGACCTTCGAACGGACATCCCGCTTCTCTTTGCTCAAGAATGTCTGCTGCACACTGAACATCAACTGAGCCTGGTTCAAATCCCATGGCTTCTTGAGCGGCGTATCCCAGTCGCGCACCATGAACATGGGATCGTCGAGGCTCCGCGCGGTGGTTGTCTTTAGCTGAGCAAGGGACAAGCGTCGCACCGCCGCGCGAATCTCAGGATTGGACTGGAGGGCTTCCGCCACCGCTTCATTCACTGACAACGGCGCGGCAGTTGGACTCTGTGGCAAACTCGGGGCCAGCGCAGAAGGTGGCTCCGACTGCCCGAAGCAGACCAGGGACAGCGCCAGTAACATCGGCGCAACAACAAAATTGGATTTCACTCTTCAACTCCGTGGAAGAAGGCAAGGCGAATGATTCAGGGCGCAAAGATGCACACCCCGGCAAGCCACGGCGAATGAGAAGAGCTAGATTCGAAGGATAGACGCGCCCGTAGGCGGAGATTGCGGAGGGATGACTGCCGAAACCGTAAACTCAAGCGGCGATGAGAGCCCAGTTGAAGAAACAAACTCCTGCGCACCGGACACCGTAACCGAACCGGAAACAGCAGGAGCAACTACCACGGCCGGCAGCGTTGGCCGCACGGCGCAGCAATCGCTGTGAATGGTCGCGCCAGGCTCGGACATGGAAACGCAGCAAGCGTGTCGGGCCTTGTGCGCATGTTGCAGGCAGATCTGAGCAGGCGCAACCAGGGCGCCAATTAACAAAATGGCTACCGCCGCGCGTTGGAAGACGCCATGCAACATGGTTTCAGCTTACTATGGTGGGCGTATTTCGCCGTGATATAGATCACCTGCGAATCAATTCGCTAGTCACACGCGCTCTTATTCGGGAAATTCTTTGGTTACACTCACCCTTCAAGTGCCCAATTTCACGGTATTTGTCTCAAAGAATCGCAACCACCCAAGCGAACCTTCGCGGGGTGCGCCGCACCACTTACGCGAACATTTGGCCGGGTAAAAGCACCATCCAAACCAACGTTTAGCCTGATTCTGCGGGACTTAACGGAACACACCACGCCGCACGCAAAAATGCACGTCCCGATTCGACTTCGACCGTCCCCCGCGGCGGTAGATTATTTTTGAGGCCCGCCACCGATTTATACTCGAATACCAGCGTGACATTTAGCCGACGTTGACAGGACACCGGAGCATGATGCCGGATTACGACAGTTTTTGGGATGAGTTGCTGACCTATGTCGAGGCGCATAGTGTCATACCCGTTGTCGGCCCGGAATTGGTCGTCGTCGAGCATCAGGGACGAATTGAACCCTACTATCGATTGCTGGCGCGCGAGCTGGCGACGCGATTGAAGCTCGACAATCCCGGTGAAGCGGCGACGCTCGACCAGGTAGTGGGAGCTTATCTCGCCAAGCCCGGCAGCAGACGGCAGTCGGTCTATCGCGAGTTGGGAGATATCGCCGGAAAACTCTCCGTTGAAATTCCAGAACCCCTGCTGCAACTTGCGAGCATACGCGACCTGAATCTTTATGTAAGTTTTTCGACCGATAATCTGCTCGCTCAGGCGATCAACGCGGCGCGTTTTAGCGGACGCGCGGAAACGCGCGAGCTGTCGTTCAATCCCAGCGAAGCCGGCGACCTGCCCGACGGCGCGCGCGATGTGCCGCTGGTTTATTCGCTTTTTGGACGGATATCGGTGCTGCCCAAGTATGTTGTTGCGGAAGAGGACGAGCTCGAGTGGGTCACCGCGTTGCAGATTCCCGAAAAGCGTCCAGAGCGGCTCTTCGATGAATTGGGGCGCAATCATCTGCTATTTCTCGGCTGCCGGTTTCCTGACTGGCTGGCGCGTTTCATTCTGCGCACAGCCAAGAATAGCAAGCTCTCCGCCGAGCGCGGCTTCTCAGAGTATTTAGTCGACGCCGACGCGAAATCCGATTCACCCCTGGTTGCTTTCCTTACCAGCTTCAGCCGCGAAACCCAGGTGCTGGCGCTGGACCCGCTCGATTTCGTAGCCGAACTCGCGCAGCGTTGGCAGCAACGCCAGGGCGGCGATGCCGCAGCCAAGGCGCCGGAACCCGGTCCGATGCCGGAGACCATGCCGCCCGGCAGTTTGTTCATCAGCTATGCCAGCGAAGACCGTCCGGCCGCGCTGCGTCTGGCCGCGGAACTGCAGGCCGCCGGACTGCCGGTGTGGCTCGACCGCCAGCAACTCGATTGGGGCAGCGACTACACTGCCCGCATTCGGCTTGCGATTCAGCAATGCGCTCTGTTTGTGCCGGTGCTGTCGCGCACCGCAGAGCTTCGCACCGGATTCTTTCGCAAGGAATGGTCGTGGGCCAGCGAGCGCAACCTGGATTTTACCGGTAGCAGCCTCGCCTTCCTGTGCCCGTTGGTGATCGACGATACTCCCGTGGTGACCAGCAACGAAATCCCACCGTCCTTCAAGACGGTGCATATCGAACAAGCCCCTGCCGGCAACTTGCAGGCGCACCAGGCTGATGCGATTGTCAAAGCCTTCAACGCCATGCGCGCTCGCCTTCAAGGGATGCCATGATCGAACTTCCCATGATCGACGCCGAACGCCCGTGGCCGGGATTGTTGCCGTTCACCGAAGACGCGCGCATGTATTTCCACGGCCGCGAAGCCGAAACGGATGATTTGTTTCGCTTGATCGAACGCGAGCCGCTTACCGTGTTGTTCGGCCAATCCGGATTGGGAAAATCGTCGCTGCTGAATGCCGGCGTGTTTCCGAACCTGCGCCGCGCCGGTTACCTGCCGGTGTACCTGCGCCTGAGTCTCGATGCTACGGCGCCTGAGCTCATCGAGCAGGTGTGGCATGCGCTCATCTGCGAATGCGTCGACCACGAGGTGACAGCGACCCCGCCCCAGCCGGGCGATGGTTTCTGGGAACACCTGCATCGCCCCGGCACGCGGTTTCTCAATCCTCATGGACGCCCCGTCGTACCGGTGCTGGCCTTCGATCAGTTTGAAGAGATTTTTACGCTGGGCCGGCAAACGCCGGAGCAATCCGCGCGCACACGAGTGCTGCTGCAACAGTTGGGCGAACTGATCGAAAACCGGCTGCCGCCTGCGCTTGAAAGCGAACTTACGAAGCATCCAGAGCGCATGGATGAATTCGATCTGCTGCGCCAAAACGTCAAGATCGTGTTCACCTTCCGCGAGGATTATCTGGCGGAATTCGAGGGTCTGAAGACCCTGATTCGCCCCATCATGCAAAATCGCATGCGCCTGGCGCCCATGCGTGGCGACCGGGCGTCCGAGGCGATCCAGCAGGCGGGCGCCGGCCGCTTGAGCGCAGCCGTCGCGGCGCGCATCGTGAAGTTTGTCGGCGGCGCGCGGATGGACGGCGCCGCGCCACTCGCGGAGATTTCTGTCGAACCCGCGCTGCTTTCGCTGGTCTGTCGCGAACTCAACGAGCAACGCATTGCCCTGCGGCAAGCTGAGATCAGCGCCGACCTCCTCCAGGGCGAAAACACGCAACAGATCATTGCGCAGTTTTACAGCCAGGGTTTTGCCGGATTGGACGCCAGGGTTCGCTATTTCGTCGAGGATCGGCTCCTGACGGCCGCCGGCTACCGCGACAGTTGCGCTCTGGAGAACGCCCTGACAGAGCCCGGCGTCAGCGAAGAGGCGATTCAGACTTTGGTGGACCGACGCATCCTGCGTCGCGAGGAGCGCGGCGGATTGGTTCGGCTCGAGCTGATCCACGATGTTCTGGCGATCGTGGCCAAGGCCAGCCGCGATGCACGGCGTGAGGCTGCGGCGCTCGAAGCCGCGCAACTGTTGCTGGCCGGGCAGCGGCGGCGCCAGAGAATCGTTGCGGCGTGGGCCGCGGTTCTGGTGGCGGCGCTAGTCGGGGTTTCCTGGCTGGCGGTGCTCGCGAGCCGGGGAAAGAGAGAAGCCGTTGCGGCCGAGATCAAAGCTGTTTCTGCCCAGCAACGAGCAGATCAACAGGCCGAGCGGGCTATCGAGCAACAGAAGCTCGCGCAGAGCGAAAGCGCCCGTGCGGTTAGTGCGGAGCAACTCGCCAAGTCAAAACAATTGCAATTGGCAGACGCTCTGGAGAAGGCGGATGCGGCGACAAGCAAGGCAACGAGCGAGGCCGCTCAAAAGGAACAGCAACGCTGGCGCGCCGTCGTGTGGGCGGCGGCCGCCGACGAACAATTAGATTCGCACGGCACGGGTGAGCAATTGCGCGCGTGCATCGATTCCACCAATCGCCTGAACAACGATCCGCCGCCGCCCGCAACTGCCGACTTCATGGTGGGAGTCTGGCATGTGGACGAGGGGTTTGCATCGACGGATATGGATTGGCACAGCGACGGCAAGTGCGTGAGCAGGCATTTGTACCAAAACGGCCAGGAGATCGACGCGAAGAATGACGTTTGTACATGGAAATACAAACTGATCGACGAGCATGACTTCGAGGTTGATTACCAATCCAAGATGTTGGGAGACAACTACCCAAAGCAACTGATCTTCAAGATCCTGAGCCCGACGCGAATGCGCAACACCAACATCGGCTACGACGCGTTTCGCATCATCTGTCCCGCGCAGGAGCTCACCATTCGCCGCGACGAAATCGCGAATCTCGACAAGGAAGTCAATGCGCACCCCGGTGACCTGACCCGTCAAGCGGACCTAGCAAACGGATTCGACAAGCTTGGAGCGGCCTTGACCGCTCAAAACGATTCTGCAAATGCGCTCATAGCATTCAATAACAAGCTTTATGTTTACCAGAATCTCGAAACCCGAGACTCAGGCAATAAGACCTGGCAGCAAGAAACCGCGCAGTCGTTAGAACAGGTCGGCGACCTCCAATTCGCGCAGGCGAAGACGTCCAATCAGGCCGGCAACGCACTTGAGAGTGTCAAACAAGTCACTGCGGCGCTTGCGTCCTATCAAAAGAGTTTGGTCATTCGCGAGCAGTTGCTGCACGCCTCCCCCGAAGATGTTGATGCGCAGTTGAATGCGGCGCAAACATTCAACCAACTCGGCAGCGCTCTCTATTGGAGCCGCCACCCGGCGGAAGCGGCCAATGCGATCCGGCAAGCCGCGCGCCTGTTTCAGAACATCGTGGATGCGCATCGCGACACTCCCCAGATTCGAGTGAAACTCCTCTGGGATCTCTATTCTCTGAGCCAGATGTCGGACAATAAGACCGAGGCCATGGACGATCTGCGCAAATCACTCGCCATTGCGACAGAACTGGATCGCGAGCACGCGGCTCCCGATGAAATGACTGGCGTGGTCACATTCCTCCAGGACGCGCTTTCCAAGCAGACCAAGCAGCCCACGCCGCCCAAACCAAATTGATTGCCGCGCGATTCCCGTAGAACCCCTTGTGCCCGGCCTTTTCTCGTCTAAGCTGTCCCTGCGGGTAGTTCCCGCTTGTCTTCGCGGAGGTTGACTCCTCCTCTTAAGAACCCGCCGTCCGCGATCCGCAACCGGGGCGTCTCTAGATCGCCGGTGATGGACCCGCTCTGAAGAATCTCCACACGATGCGAGGCAGACACACTGCCGATCACCTGGCCCATGATTACAATCTCGCGAGCGGTAATCCCAAACTGTCCGTCCTTGCGGGCATGGGCAACGAAGACTCCGTGCTCGCCGATGGTGACACGTTCGTTGGGAATATCGATGTCGCCCTCGACGCGGCCGTCGATAAATAACGGGCCCGAGCCGCTGATCTTCCCTTTGACGAACTGTCCCCTCCCGATTTTCACTTCTTCATGAGAGTGCGAACGTAGATCGTCGCAGACCTGCGCCGGCAATTTGTGTTCGGGGGTAGAAATCGATGATGGTTCCTGCGTTGCAGCAGATGAAGGAAAAAGTGTCTGACTGGCTCTCCACATAAAACCCCTCGTTTTCACTGGGCGCAAAGGACTGGAGGCGCAGTTTCGCCTTTGGCGACGGCTTCGTTCCCGTGCCTTTCTAAGAGTGCTCCCGGCGCGGTTCTTTTTAGCCAGTGATGTGCGATGCGGCGATCGAACAGACGCGAGAGCGGGAACCGGCATTGCAGTGCGCACCAATTTGGAACGCCTCCGGCCGAGCCATCAGGATCGCTACATGTGGCTCCGCCTCAGAAGTGAAGGTGGCCTACTGGCGTAGAAGACGAACGGCGATCCAGGGCACTCATTGGCGGGCGGCCAGGGAGAATGCCCGGCCGTCCGACGAACTGCGACGAATTGTGAACGACCTCTTCCCCATTTGTGTCAGAGCAGGAGGAGCGCGGGTCGCTTAGAATCCAGATATGTGCGGAATCGTCGGATATGTCGGACCAAAGAAAGTCGTTCCCGTCATCATTGAAGGCCTAAGGCGCCTTGAATACCGCGGTTACGATTCGGCGGGCATTGCCGTGGGCAAGCCGGGGAATACAAAACTGGAAATCAGGCGCGCGCCGGGAAAGCTCGGGAATCTGGAAGAGGTGCTGCGCGAGCACCCGGTGGACGGCACTTTCGGCATTGGGCACACGCGCTGGGCCACGCACGGCCGGCCCACAGAGGAGAACGCGCATCCCCATCGTGACTGCACGGGGCGCATCGTGGTGGTGCACAACGGCATCGTCGAAAACTATCTCGAGCTGAAGCGGGAGCTGACCGCGCAGGGCCACAAGTTTGTGACCGAGACCGACACAGAGATTATTGCCCACCTGATTGAGCAGGTGCAGAAAGAAGCGGAGGCCGCAGGCAAACCAATCAAGCTTGAAGACGCGGTACGGCGGGCGGTGAAGCGGCTGACGGGCGCGTTTGCGCTGGGCGTACTGAGCGCAGCCGAGCCGGACAAAATTGTGGCGGCGCGACTGGGTCCGCCCGTAGTAATCGGCGTAGGCGAGGGCGAGGCGTTTGTCGCCAGCGACGTGCCGGGAATTCTGCATCACACGAGGAACATTTATTTTCTGGCCGATGGCGATATGGCAATCCTGACGCGCGAAGGCGTGACGCTGACGGATTTTGACGGCCAGCCGGTGAAGCGTGAATTGACGCGCGTGCAGTGGGACCCGATCCAGGCGGAAAAGGGCGGCTACAAGCACTTCATGCTCAAGGAAATCTGGGAGCAGCCGCGGGCCATTACCGATACTACATTGGGGCGCGTGTCGCTGGACTCGGGCAAAATCTTCCTCACCGAGATGGAGATTTCGGACGAAGAACTCGCCGACGCCTCCAGCATCAATATCGCCGCGTGCGGCACCAGTTGGCACTCCGCGCTCACGGGCAAGTACATGATCGAGCGGCTGGCGCGTCTTCCTGTGGACGTGGACTACGCCAGCGAGTACCGCTACCGCAACCCCATCCCCGACCGCAATGCTCTCGGCCTGCTCATTACGCAATCCGGCGAAACCGCCGACACGCTCGCAGCGCAGCGCGAGATGAAGGCGCTCGGATCGAAGACCGTGGCCATTTGCAATGTGGTGGGCGCCATGGTGGCGCGCGAGGCGCACGGCGCCATTTACACCCACGCCGGCCCGGAGATCGGCGTCGCTTCCACCAAGGCGTTTACTGCGCAGTTGACGGCGCTGTTCCTGCTCGCCATGAAGCTCGGCCAGTTGCGCGGGCGTCTCGACAAGGAGCACTCCGTCGCCTACATCGAGGAACTCGGCCGGATTCCAGCCAAGATCGAAGAGGTTCTGCGGGGCCGGTCGGCACAGTGCGAGGCGCTGGCGAAGGATTTCTCCACGGCGCGGGATTTTCTTTACCTGGGTCGCGGCATTCATTTCCCGATTGCGCTCGAGGGCGCGCTCAAGCTCAAGGAGATTTCCTATATCCACGCAGAAGGGTATCCCGCAGGCGAGATGAAGCACGGGCCCAACGCGCTCATCGACGAAACGCTGCCGGTGGTGGTGCTGGCCACGCGCGATGCGACCGATCCGGCGTCGAAGCTGCGCTATGAGAAGACGCTCTCGAATATCCAGGAAGTGACGGCGCGGAGCGGCCGCGTGATCGCGGTGGCGACGGAGGGCGATGACACGATTGGCGGCCTCGTGGAACAAGTGATTTATATTCCGCCGGCGCCGGAGCTGCTTTCTCCGCTGATCGAGATTGTCCCGCTGCAACTGCTGGCGTATTACATTGCCGTGCGCCGGGGCTGCGACGTGGACCAGCCGCGGAATTTGGCGAAAAGCGTGACGGTGGAGTAAAGGGCAAGTCAGAAGCCGGGGGCTGGACCGTGACAATTATTCTGGCAACTTTACAAACAAGCGAGCAATTCTGGCAACTTTTAGCACACACCTGCATCGCTGAAACATGATGCGTTACGTGCCAGCTGCAACTTGGGTGGCGTCAGATCCCTGCACGCGAAACTTTCCACGATCAGGCGAAGAAAGCCCAACTTTGAGGCGAATTGCTGCGCAGAGAAAGCCACCTTTTCGTCCACGTGGAATGTTGACTTCTGCCGCGACGGGGCACCACCTGGAGTGCCCGGCAAATTCTGTACCAGTGGGAATGAGACAAACTGGTATGGAAGGAGCATGGAATGGGCAAGGCCAAGAAGCACACGCCTGAGCAGATTGTGAACATTCTGCGGCAGATCGAAGTGG
>Ga0302266_10000207_pt1 | contig 60412 bp, 46 predicted proteins | sample III_Bog_E1_2_FD_194559 | JGI IMG/M metagenome (GOLD analysis project Ga0302266, IMG submission 194559) | Peat permafrost microbial communities from Stordalen Mire near Abisko, Sweden - III_Bog_E1_2 | ecosystem: Environmental > Terrestrial > Soil > Wetlands > Peat | place: Sweden: Abisko...
GGGGGATCTGCGAGCATTTAACGAGAAGCTTTCAAGCTATCGTGATCGGATCCGCGTGATTTTGCCAAAGATGTCGGCTGCGCATCCTGAGCTGCTGCTCCTAGCCAGCATTTTTCGCCATTATTAGGGTTGGAGAAAATGGGTGGCTTTGGCTCCGCGTATTCGAAATGGGGCCGATTGACGCCTGGTCGACCTTCGATATGCGGCGCCGCGATCCTGAACGCTCGGCAGCCACGCTTGCCTACTTGGATTGCGGCAATGAATTCAGCCAATATCGGGGTGTTCCCAACAGCCTAAGCGCTCATGGCGGCCGCCCCGATTATGCGGTTTACCAAGTTTCTACGCCTTCCTCCGGCGATCTGATGTTTCTTTAAGGTGGCCCGACAGGCCCTCCGGGCCCGTCGCCGGTTTCTCGGTTACGGATTCCCGATCTTATTATTTGAGAAAAATTTACGAGAGAAATACGGCAACCCGTCGCGTCCCAAAAAGAACCCACAACATCTTGCCTCCCGTCGGACACCACAGGAGGTCGTCTTGCGGCATCGCGGGATGATTTGACCGTTGTTAACCCCTAATCGAGAAGGCTTGCTTTTTCCCTGAGCACCGTTCATTTGAACACCCATCAATCGATCGCCTCATTTTTTACCCCATGCAAACGACCCACAACGCAATCTGCTACGTCGAGTTTCACGCCTCCGACCTCACGAAAACAAAGGCCTTCTTCGAAAAGGTGTTCGGCTGGGCCTTTACGGACTACGGCCCCGATTATGTGGCCTTTGAGGACGGGCATCTTGCAGGCGGATTCGCCCGCTCCGACAAGAAGGCGTCGCTGGCGACCGGCAGCGCTCTCGTCGTGATCTTCAGCACCGAGCTTGAAAAGACACTTGCCCAGGTGGTGACGCACGGAGGCACGATCACCCAGGACATCTTCTCCTATCCCGGCGGCCGGCGGTTCCATTTCACGGAGCCGAGCGGCAACGAGCTGTCGGTGTGCACGGAATCCTAAAAATGATGACCGAACGGCAGGAGCAGATCCTCGACTTCATCCGGCAGTTCCAGCGGGAGAAGAGCGTGCCGCCGTCCTCCCGGGAAATCCAGAGGCAGTTCAAATTCAGCAGCCAGTCGACCGTGATCGGCCACCTGAGAGCGCTCGCGAACAAGGGGCAGATCGAGCAGCTGGGGGGGCGGACCTGGGGGCTCAAGGCCTCCGCCGTCCAGGCGCAGCTCTTCGAGATGTCCGTCTTCGGGTCGATCCCGGCCGGGCTTCCCGCGATGCAGGAGCAGGTCCCCGAGGAGACCCTCGCCATCGATGTCTCCATCTTCGGCGTCCGCCGCGTGGGGCCCAACCGGATCTGGGCGCTGCGCGTCCATGGGGACTCGATGGTGGACGCCCACATCATGGACGGCGACCTGGTGGTGCTCGAGCGGCGCGAGCCGCGCGAAGGGGACATCATCGCCGCGCTCGTCGACGAGACAACGACGACGCTCAAGAGGCTCATCCACCTTCGCGGCCGCCCTGTGCTTCGCGCGGCGAACAAGCGCTACCGCGACATCGTTCCCGAGCGACAACTTGAGTCGCAGGGGGTGCTGGTGGGCCTGATCCGCCGGGGCGTCGCCACCTGAGTCGATCGAGATGAACGCAGGTGTCCGCCTCCCCTCAAACCGTCTCCGCGCTGCGGTCGCTTCTCGCCGCCCGCTTTCCGGAAAAGGCGCGGAAGCCGTGCGGCGGCGTTTCGGTTTCGGTCCGCTCGATCGATGACGCCCTCGGCGGGGGGCTCCCCGCAGGCCGGCTGACAGAGCTCGTTTCCCCGGTTGCGAGTGGGGGAGGGCAGACCGTCATCGCAAAGCTTCTCCGCGCCACCCAGGCGGCGCGCCAGCGGATAGCCCTCGTCGATGGATCCGACGGTTTTGCCCCGGAGGCTGTTCCGGACGAGATGCTGCGCCACCTCGTGTGGGTGCGCTGCCGGGTCCCGGAGCAGGCCTTTGCGGCCGCGGACATCCTGGTGCGCGACGGCAATTACGCCGTGGTGGTCATGGACCTGCGGGGCTGCGCGGAGCGCGTGCTCCACAGGACCCCGGCGGCCACCTGGTATCGCCTCCAGCGCGCGGCGGAGGGCAGCTCCGTTGCGGTCCTTGTCCAGACGCAGTCGCTCTTGGTGCCTGCCGTCCCGTGGCGCCTCATCCTTGGGAGCTCCCTCTCGCTGGCCGACGCCCACTCGCCGCGAGAGGCCGTTGCCGGGCGGCTCACGGTCCGCACGGAGCGCAGCCATGTCCAGGAAATCGAGGAGCTTGCCGGTTGAACTACGCGGTCCTCACGGTTCCCGACTTCGCCCTGCATGCCCTTCAGAGGAGCGACGCTTCGCTCTGCGGTCGCGCCGTCGCGCTGGTGGCCGGCGAGGGCCGCAAGGCCCGGGTGAGCGAGGCCTCGGCCGAGGCGCTCGGGGTCGTCCCGGGGCTTGCGGCGACGCTCGCGATGTCGCGATGCCCGGGGATCGTGCTGAGGCAGCGAGATCCCGAGGCGGAGGTCGAGGCCCACCGGCTCCTTATCGCCGCCGCGTTCACCCTTGCGCCGCGTGTGGAGTCGACCGGACCCGGCTGCTGCACCGTGGATCTTCGGGGAGCGGATCGGGTGCGCTCGGAGTCCCTCATGCGCCTGCGTGCTGCCGAGCTGGGCGCGGCGGGGCTTCCGCTACGGATCGGCGTCGGGGTGACGCCGCTTTTGGCTTCATATGCGGCGCGCTGCGCGGACCCCGTTCTGATCGTGGCCTCGCCGGGTGATTTCCTGGCGCCGCTGCCCCTCGCGTTTGCGGCCCCAACCTCTGAGCAGGAGAGGGTTCTCAAGGGATGGGGGATCGCCACCTTGGGCGGCCTGACGGCTCTCCCCAAGGCGGAGGTCGGAAGGCGAATGGGTTCCGAGGGAGTGCTGCTCTGGGAGCGCGCCGCCGGCGAGTCGACCCGAGTCCTGCGCCTGATCGAGCCGGCGCAAAGCTTCGCCGCGCAGTGGAGCTATGAGCCCCCCGTCGAGTCGACCGAGCCCCTGTTCTTCAAGATGCGCCGCTTTGCCGAGCGGATCGCCCTCGAACTCCGGGGCGCGGGCTTTGTCGCCGAGAAGCTCTCGCTGACGCTCCTCCTCGAGGACGAGAGCGAGCATCGGCGCGAGTTCCGGCTTCCGGAGCCGGGCGCCGACGTGGATGGGTGGCTTCGCGTCCTAAACGGCCATCTGGCCACCGTGCGGACGGATGCCCGGGTGGCGGGCGTGCGGCTTGTGGCCGCGCCGGCCCGGCCACCGGAGAAGCAGGAGGGCCTCTTTGACACGGGGCTGCGGGATCCCTCCTCGTTCTGGGAAAATTTGGCGCGTGTCGCCGCGATCGTCGGCGACGACAGGGTCGGAACGCCCGCGCTCCTCGACACCCACAGGCCCGACGCCTTCGTCATGGAAAGACCCTCGGAGTCGGTCTCGCCTCCCCTGGAGGCGCCGGTTCATCCCCCCTACGGGCCCACGCTCCGCCGGTTCCGTCCGCCGTGGCCGGTTCGCGTCACCTGCGAGGCGGGGGCGCCCACGCGGCTGGAGGGCGGCAGGCTCGAGGGCCGGGTGTGCGCGGCGCTGGGCCCCTGGCGCGCGGAGGGCGAGTGGTGGAAGCCCGGGGCGTGGGCGCTCGAGACCTGGCAGGTGGAATTGTCGGGGGGCGGCATCTACCAGGTGGTCCGCGCGGACGGAGCGTGGCAGGTCGAGGGAATGCTGGACTAGGGCCTCGGGGTCCACGGGACCTGCGCCATGAATTACGTCGAACTCCATGCGCGCAGCGCGTTCTCGTTCCTGCGGGCAGGCTCGCTTCCTGAGTCCCTCGTGGCCGAGGCCGGCCGGCTGGGGATGCCGGCGCTTGCGCTGTGCGACCGCGACGGGGTGTACGGCGCCGTGAGGCTCCATATGTCGGGCAAGGAGGCCGGTGTCCGGGCCCTGGTCGGGGCCGAGCTCACGATGGAGGACGCAAGCGTGGTGCCGGTGCTGGTCGCCACGCGGGCGGGCTACCGGGGACTCTGCGGCCTTTTGACCACGGCCCACCTGAGGGCCGAAAAGGGGGAGGGGCGCATCGCATGGTCCGAGCTGGCCGAGGCGCAGGGCGGGCTTGTGGCCCTGACGGGCGACGAGGAGGGCCCTGTGCGGCGCGCGTGGCTTGAGGGCGGCCCGGCCGCGGCCGCCGCAGCCGGGGCCCGGCTCCAGAGGATCTTCGGCCGGGAGAATCTCCACGTCGAAATCCAGCGCCACCGGGTCCCGGGAGAGGAGCGCTGGAACGCGTTCCTGGTCGACTGGGCCCGCGCCCAGGGGCTGCCGCTTCTTGCGACAAACGGCGTCCTCCACGCGACGCCGGGGGACGGGAGCGTGGTCGACGTGTTCACGTGCCTGCGCCACCACACCACCCTCGATGCCGCGGGCAGGCGCCTGTCCTTCAACCGCGAGCGGCACCTGAAAGGGCGGGAGGATATGGCCGCGCTCTTCCAGGACCTGCCCGAGGCGGTCCTGAACACGGGGAGGCTCGCCGAGCGGATTGAGTTCACGCTCGCAAACCTGGGCTACCGCTTCCCGGACCATCCCGTGCCGGCCGGCGAGTCGCAGGATTCATTCCTGAGGAAGATGACGCTCTTCGGGGCGCAGCAGCGCTACGGCAGCGTGGTGGGCCAGGTGCGCCGCCAGATCGAGCGCGAGCTCTCGCTGATCGCGAAGCTCGGCTTCAGCGGGTACTTCCTGATCGTCTGGGACCTCTGCTCCTTTGCGCGCGAGCGCGGGTCGCTGGTGCAGGGCAGGGGAAGCGCGGCCAACAGCGCGGTGTGCTACGCCCTGGGGATCACGGCCGTGGACCCGATCGAGAGCAAGCTGCTCTTCGAGCGTTTCCTGTCGGAGGGACGCACCGACTGGCCCGACATCGACCTGGACCTGCCGAGCGGCGAGAGGCGCGAGGAACTGATCCAGGAGGTCTACCGCCGCTACGGGCGCAGGGGCGCCGCGATGACCGCCAACGTGATCACCTACCGGGGCAGAAGCACGATCCGGGAGGTGGGCAAGGTGTTCGGCTTTCCGGACGACGCCCTGGACCGGTTCTCGAGCCTCTTCCACGGCGGCGACCTTCCCCAGACGCTCAAGCTGGGCGAGCAGCTCCGCATGGCGGGGGTCCCCGACTCGCACCCCCGGCTCCAGGCCCTGGTCGACACCTGCCGCCGGGTGCGCGGCCTTCCCCGCCATCTGGGGCAGCATTCGGGGGGGATGGTGCTCTCGGCGGGCAACCTGGACCAGTTTGTGCCGCTCGAGAACGCGCGGATGCCGGGCCGCTCCGTCCTGCAGTGGGACAAGAACGACATCGAGGACATGGGCATGCTGAAGGTGGACCTCCTGGGGCTCGGGATGATGGCCGCGCTCCAGGACGCCGTCGAAATCTGTGCCCAGCGCGGCACGCCGGTGGACCTGGCGCGCCTGCCGAAGGACGACCCCGCCGTGTTCCGGATGCTCCAGGAGGCCGACACGATCGGGATCTTCCAGGTCGAGAGCCGGGCGCAGATGTCGACGCTGCCCCGGATGAAGCCCGTGAACTTCTACGACCTGGCTGTCGAGGTCGCGATCATCCGTCCCGGGCCGATCCAGGGGGATGCGGTGAACCCCTACCTGAAGCGGCGCACGGGGGAGGAACCTGTCACGTATCCCGACGAGCGCGCGAGGCCGATACTCGAGAGGACGCTCGGTGTGGTGCTCTTCCAGGAGCAGATCCTGCGGCTCGCGATGGAGCTAGGAGGATTCAGCGCGGCGGAGGCGGACGAGCTCCGCAGGGCCATAGGGTTCACGCGCTCCCAGGAGCGCCTCGGGCGGATGAAGGCCAGGCTCGAGGTCGCGTTTCGGGGCAACGGTGTCAGCGAGCCGGCCATCGCGTACCTGGTCAAGTCGCTCGCGTCGTTCGCGCTGTACGGCTTCCCTGAGTCCCACGCGATCAGCTTTGCGCTGATCGCATACTCGAGCGCATGGCTGAAGGTGCACCATCCGGGCGCGTTCTATGCCTCGCTCCTGAACTGCCAGCCGATGGGGTTCTACTCGCCGGCCAGCTTGGTGCAGGACGGGCGCCGGCACGGGGTCTCGTTCCTGCCGGTCTGTGTCCAGGCCTCCGACGCCCGGTGCCGGGTCGACTCGGACACGACCGTCCGCCTCGGGCTTGAGGGCGTGCGCGGCGTGCGGCGGCCCGCGCTCGAGTCGCTGCTGGCGGCGCGCCGGGAGCGGCCGTTCAGCTCGCTTGCGGATTTTCTCGCGCGCACGGAGTTCGGAGCGGCCGAACGCCGGGCCCTGGCCGGCGCAGGCGCCCTGAACGCGCTCGCGGGCCACAGGAGATCGGCGCTCTGGCGCGTCGAGGCTTTCCGGGGCGAGGACGACCTCTTCCGGCACGCGGCCGACCCAGGGGAGACGGAGCTGTCGCCGCTTGAGCGGATGACCCTCCTGGAGCGGCTGCATGCCGACTACACGCATCTCTCCCTCACCCCGGGGGCCCACCCGATGCGGCTCGCCCGCCCGCTCCTGGAGGGCGTGCGGACCGCAGGCGAGCTGAAGGATGTCCCCGCGGGCGAGAGGGTCAGGATCTGCGGCTCGGTGATCACGCGCCAGCGGCCCGGCACGGCAAAGGGGTTCTGCTTCATCACGCTCGAGGACGAGACGGGGCTCGCGAACGCGATCGTCAGGCCCCGGCTTTTCGAGGAGGCCCGGCTCATCATCAACCTGGAGCCCGCCCTCATGATCACCGGCAGGCTCCAGAATGAGAAGGGCGTGATCCACATCATGGCGGAGGAGATCTCGGGGATGCCCGAGCTCGGCCTGCCCGAGCAGAGCTCGCACGATTTCCATTAGGAATTGCTGCCCCGCCTAGCCGGGGTGATAAACGCCCCCGACGAATGGAATCCCGCATCGCCTCAGCCGCCTTCATTCTCGTCGTCGCCACGTACATCTTCCTTGGGGGAATGGGAGTCACGGACCGCGACAACCCCGCGCCAAGGGACGCCGCCTACAACCTGCTTGCGCGCGGGCTGCTTTCGGGCCACCTGTACCTGGACAAGGCGGCCCCGGCGGCCCTCACGGGGCTCAAGGATCCCCTCGATCCTGAGGCAAACCGCATCGCCCGCGAGGATCCCAGGTACCGCCTGCACGACCTGAGCTACCGCAAGGGAAGGCTGTACCTTTACTTCGGGGCTGCTCCCGCTGTCCTGGTCTTCATTCCCTGGCACCTCCTGACCGGCGGATGGCTGCCCCACTGGGGCGCGGTGGTCCTGCTCTGCGCCGCAGGGTTGGCGGCCAATGTGGTGCTGGTCAGGTCCGTCAGGTCGCGGATCTTTCCGAAGTCGCCCGGATGGGTGCTCGGGGCGCTGGTGCTTCTCCTCGGCCTCGGCTCCTATGCCCCGCTGCTCGCGGCCCGCGCCGACATGTGGGAGGTTCCCGTGGCTTTCAACTACTTCGCGGTTTCGATGGCCCTCTGGTTCTTCTGGAAGGCGGTGACCCAGCCAGAAAAGGCCGTGAGGTACATTGCCTTTGCAAGCTGCGCCTTCGGCGCGGCCTTCCTGTCGCGGCCCACCGTGCTTGTGAATGCGGCGATCCTCCTTCTCCTCCTGGCCCCTGGGGGGGTGCGCGGGAGGCCATCCGCATGGGCGGCGGCGGTGTTTCCCCTGGCGTTCTGCGGCGCGGCCGCCGGCCTCTACAATGTCCTGCGCTTTGGCGGGCCGTTTGACTTTGGGGAGTCCTCGCAATTGGCGGGTGTCTACGTCGCGCACCTCCACACGTTCGACGGGAGCTACGTCTGGACCAATCTCCGGCTCTACCTCGTTCAGGGCGTGGACTGGTCGTGGGTGTTCCCCTTTGCGCATGAGCCCACGTTTTGGCGCCTGGAGGGGAGCCTCCCCGTCAACCACGGGGGGATCGAGCATGTCGCGGGGGCACTCGTGAGTGCGCCCATCCTCTGGGCTGCGTTTGCCGTTCCATTCTTCATCCGCCTTAGGCGGCCGGACCGGTCCTTCCTGCTTCTCTCGATCGCGGCGGGATGGGTCGCCCTGAGTTCGCTCCTCCTTTTCGCGTTCTTCTTCGGGACGTCGTCGAGGTACCAATTCGAATTCGTCCCGGGCCTGGCGCTTCTCGCCTCATTCGGGGTGCTGGCAATGGAGTCCGTCCTTAGGGCCGGTACCCTTGTGCTGGCCCGGTGCGTATGGATTCCCCTGGTCCTTGTTTCGGGAGCCTTCGCCGTGCTGTACGGCATCGACCGATGCGCCACCGATCACAACGAATACGCGGTCCAGTTCCTCGTGAGGGGCAACACCCGGGCCGCGGAGCACGAGATCGAGACCGCCCAGTTCCTTTCGCCCGGCAATCCCTTCTCGCGGATCCTTTCCGGGGTCATGCTGGCCGCGGGAGGACACATGCTCGAGGCCAGGCAGCACTTCGAGGTGCTGGTCCGTGATTTTCCGAACGATGCGAGGGCTCATTTCTGGCTAGGAAACGTGCTTGCGGGCATGCGGCAGTGGGAGGGGGCGAAGGAGCAGCACCGTTTGGCCCACGAGTTGTCGCCGGCCGACACAACGATTGCAGCGGCATGGGATGCGGACCTCGCGAGGGGGGCACCCCGAAAATAGGTTCGGGGCAGCATGCGTTTCCCGGGTTTCGAGGCCCCGATGGGCGAAGACAAGGCGCGCAGGGCTGCAGGGGCTCTAGGCGGTCTTAAAATAGGCGCTAGGATCGTGGATTCCGGTCCATAACATAATTACAATCAGTTATATAAGACGGTGCATTCTCGGATCGCTGCGGCGGTCCCTCCGTCGGTGTCCGCCTGCGTCCCCCTTTGTTTAAGGGACCTGCGAGGATCCGTTGCGCCGAAGTATGACAAGAGAACGCTAAGGGAGTCGTGATCTGGGACGATCATAGGGCGACTCGAGTCATGAAAACCCGAATTGGAATCCTGACCGGCGGGGGCGACTGCCCCGGCCTCAACGCCGTTATTCGCGCCGTGGTGATCGCCGCGGACAAGAACGGATGGTCGACCTATGGCTTCCTGGGGGGCTTTGACGGCCTGCTGAACCCGGTCCGCACGCGGGTCCTTGATCCCGACGAGATGGATGGGCTCCTTTTCCTCGGGGGCACTATCCTTGGAACGAGCAACTCGGGGCGGTTTGCCGCCAAGGTCGGACACGGCGAGGCCCGCGAAATTGATCCCGGGATCATCGCAGAGGCGAAGGGGAATTTCGACCGGCTGGGCCTCCGGGCCCTGGTGGTCGTGGGCGGTGACGGCTCGCTTTCCATCGCCCAGCAGCTTCAACACGGCGGCATACCCGTGGTCGGCGTCCCGAAGACGATCGACAACGACATAGCCGGCACGACCGTGACGTTCGGCTTTGACACGGCGGTCTCGTTCGCGACCGACGCCCTGGACCGGCTGCGCTGCACGGCGGCAAGCCATGAAAGGGTGCTCGTGTGCGAGATGATGGGGCGCTATGCCGGGTGGATAGCCGCGCACAGCGGCATCGCCGGCGGAGCCGATGTCATCCTGATCCCGGAGATCCCCTTCGACCTTGAGCGGGTCTGCGACAAGATCCGCGAACGCGAGAAGAACGGCAAACATCACTCGCTGGTGGTTGTGGCCGAGGGCGCACGGCAGAGCGGCGGGGATTTTGTCACGCAGGGTTCCCCGTCGGCCGGGATCGGACCGGGGGGCGGGGCGTTTCGCGAAGCGCGGCTGGGCGGTGTCGCGACGATGGTGGCCGAAGAGATCCAGAAGCGCACCAACAAGGAGACGCGGGTCTGCGTCCTGGGACATCTGCAGCGCGGCGGCGTGCCCACAACCTTTGACCGGATGCTGTGCACGCGGTTCGGCGTGGGAGCGGTACGCCTGATCTCGGAGGACAAATTTGGAGTGATGGCCGCCTACGTGCCACCGGACACGATCGGCATTCCCCTGGATGACGCGATCGGGCGCCTGAGCACGGTTCCTCCTGACGGGGACATCGTGCGCACAGCGCGCGCCCTCGGGATCAGCTTTGGCGACTAGGGCGGTCACCGGGGGGTCGCGCGGCAGCAAGTAAGGAGTCGCGCGCGGGCGCTCCGTTTGTTCTTATCGGGCGCATGAACCCCACCCGAATCCTCGCTGCGTTGTGGTTGCTTTCGTCGGGCGCCGGCCTTGCCACCGCCGCGGGCAGTTCCACCCTGGTCCTTCCCCACAGCACGCCCGAGGAGCAGGGTGTGTCATCCTCGGCCGTCCTCGGATTTGTGGAGGCCGCCGAGCAGAGAATGAACGGGCTCCACAGCTTTGTCCTCATGAGGCACGGGCACGTCGTGGCCGAGGGTTGGTGGGCCCCCTACGGGGCCGAGGAGCCCCACATGCTTTACTCGCTCAGCAAGAGCTTCACCTCGACGGCGGTGGGCCTGGCCATCTCCGAGGGCAAGCTGAGCCTCTACGACCCGGTCGTGAAGTTTTTTCCCGAGTCGGCACCGGCCGATCCCTCGAAGAACCTGAGCGCCATGAGGGTCAGGGACCTGCTTAGGATGTCATCGGGGCAGCTCAAGGAGGACATCGACAAGTTCCCGTTCGGCTCGCAGGAGGATTTGGTCAAGGTGTTCCTTGCGATGCCGGTCCCCTTCAAGCCGGGCACGCACTTTGTCTACAACACCGAGGCCACCTACATGCTGTCGGCCATCGTGCAGAAAGTGACGGGTCAGACCGTGCTCGACTACCTCAGGCCGAGGCTCTTCGAGCCCCTGGGGATCGCGAACCCGGCTTGGGAGGCGAGCGCACAGGGCGTCTCGTTCGGGGGGTTCGGACTGAGCATCCGCACCGAGGACATCGCGCGCCTCGGGCAGCTTTTCCTCCAGAAGGGGAAATGGCAGGGCGCCCAGCTTGTGCCCGAGTCCTGGGTCGAGGCGGCGACATCGCTTCAGACGTCCAATGGGAGCAACCCCGACAGTGATTGGGATCAGGGCTACGGGTACCAGTTCTGGCGGTGCAAGCACGGGTTCTACAGGGGCGACGGGGCGTTCGGGCAGCTCTGCATCGTGATGCCGGAATATGACGCGGTCCTCGCTGTCACTGCCGGCACGGGGGACATGCAGGCGGAGTTGAACACGGTATGGGACAAGATCATCCCGGCGTTTGCCTCCGCGCCGCTCCCGGCCGATCCGCAAGGCGACACGAGGCTGGCCGAAAAGTTGGCGGGGCTGAACCTGCCCGCGCAGGCGGGACCGGCGACATCCCCCGTAGCCGCGAAGGTCGCCGGCAAGCGCTACGTGTTTCCCCAAAACCCGAACGGGATCGAGTCGCTCGTGTACAACCCTTCAGGGGACGGGTCGGGTTACAGCCTAACGGTCCGAACCGGGGGCGCCGACCAGCGCATCGGGTTTGGCAGCGGAACCTGGACAAAGGGGTCCTACAAGTTGGGTCCGGGGGATCCGGTTGCTGCAGCGGCGAGCGGCGCCTGGACGGGCGACGATACCCTCACCGTAGTCCTATGCGAATACCGCACACCGTACATCTTCACGGACCGGGCGCGGTTCACCGGGGACGAGGTCGAGCTCACGTTGCACGCCAACGTGGGGTTCAACGACGGCAAGGACACGGTCCTCAAGGGCAAGGTGCAGCCCTGAACCGCGCCTTGGGGGGTGAGGGCTACTTGCCTGCGCCGGGGGTAAACTGCACTCCCAGGTAGGCTTGGTAGCCGGAGGGCCCGGTAAGGACGGGTCCCGCGGACGCCAGAACATGGCTTGTGGCGCTGAGGTCCCAGGTCATGCCCAGGTTGGCCTTTGTGTCCGATTCGCCTCCTAGGGTCTTCGCCGTCTCGTGGAAGACCTCGACCCCGATGGCGAGGCTGGGCAGGACCTGCCGTTGGACCATCCAGCCCACGAACCACCAGTTGCGGTTCCCCGCACCGGGATTCACCCAGTATCCGCCCCCTCCATAGGTCGTCCAGGGGCCCTTGCTCTTCTGGAGCCACGCCGGCAGGTAGAGCTGGGCACGCCCGGGCCCGAGGCCTCGGGAACGGTCGCCGGTCGGGAAATCGATCGCGGGGTAGACCGCGACCTGGGGATGGTCGGCCGTCTCGTCAATGAAGCGGTACTTGATCCCAAGCTCCGCGTCGCCAAGGCCGGCCTGGACGCCCTGTCCGGAAGGGGCGTCAAATGAAATGGGCGCGAGCACGTGAAGCTGGACATTCGGAAGGATCCCGTAGTTGAGCTCGGCGTCAAAGACGGTGCCGCTCGAGTCGCCGGGCGAGTGCAGGTACTGAGAGGCAAGGTACACTTCGTAGTGCTGATACTCGACCGGCTCCGGGTCGTCGGTGAAGTAGGGCGCCCCGGCCCAGGCCAGTTTCGAGGCCGCTACTAGGGCTGAAAGAATGAGGAGTTTTCTTGTCGGACGCACAAGTGCATTGGGACTAGCAGAGCTTCGGCTTGCCGCAAACTCATCCGGCATCCCATTCAATCCGCCCCTTAAGAGCCTGTGAACACGGCGACTGCATCGTGGAACGCGTCCGGCAGCCCGAAGATGTCCAGCGCCGTGATCAAGATGCAGGAGGCCCAACCGGCCGATAGGAGAAAAGGCCCGATCCGCCCATCCCCCATTCGCTTCTTTGAACCGGCGAACCAGAGCAGGGGGACCATCGCAAGGGGAAGCTGGATCGCGAGGACTACCTGGCTGAGGGTCAGGAGTTCGGTCATGCTTCGGTCACCCTTGATCGCGATGAGCACGATGGCCGGAATGACGGCGCACAGGCGGGTGATCAGGCGCCTCATCCACGGGGCGATGTGCCAGTTCATGAAGCCCTCCATCACGACCTGCCCGGCCAGGGTCCCGGTGATCGTGCTGCTCTGGCCGCTCGCCAATAGCGCGACCGCAAAAAGGATGCTGGCGGTGATTTTCCCGACGAGGGGCGCCAGGGTCACGTAGGCGATCTGAATCCAGTCCGAGTCCGGAGTGAACGTGATCACCTGCCCGGACGAAAGCGCGACGTCGCGGTGTCCGTAAAACACCACCGCCGCAAGCACCATGATCGCCGCGTTGACAAAGAAGGCGACGGAGAGGGCAATCGTCGTGTCGATCGTGTTGTAGCGCACTGCCTGCCGCACGGAAGGGCTGTCTCTCTTTATCTGGCGGGTCTGCACGAGGGCCGAATGCAGGTACAGGTTGTGGGGCATGACCGTGGCGCCGATGATTCCAATCGCGAGGAAGACGAGGTCGTTCTTGTGGATGAACGAGACCAGGTCGGGCGCGAAGAGCCCCTTCGCCATTTCATGGAACTCGGGATGGGTCTGCGGCAGGACAAAGATCTCTATGTAGTAGCAAATCCCGATCGTGGCCACGAGGACCAGGACCACCGCCTCTATCATCCTCATGCCAAACCGCTGGAGGGAAAGCAGGAGCACCACGTCAAGCGAGGTGATGAGCACGGCGACAAGCAGGGAGATTCCCGGGAAGAGCAGGTGCAAGGCAACTGCGCTGCCCAGCACCTCAGCCAGATCGCACGCAGCGATTGCCAGTTCGCAGCTCAGATAGTTGGGCCAGCGGGTCCAAGCCGGCAGGAAATCGCGGCAGCACTGGGCCAAGTCCTTGCGCGTGATGATTCCAAGACGCGCGGCAATGATCTGCAGGAAGATCGCCATCAGGCTGGAAAGGCCGATCACCCAGAGGAGCGTATACTTGAACTCGGCCCCCGCCTGCAGGTCGGTGGCCCAGTTGCCCGGGTCCATGTAACCGACGCTCACAAGGAGCGCCGGGCCCGCAAAGGCGAGGTACTGCCTCCAGGGCCGAGCTGAGGCCGACGGCAGGACGACGCTCCGATGAAAACCCTCCAGCGACACGGCCGCCTTGCCTTCAGGGGCGGGTGCCTCGGGGGCTGCCAGAGGTTGATTGCCAGAATTTTGGATTGCGATTTATAGAAAAAAACTCTTTGAGTCGTCAAAGACAAAATACGTTTGTTTTCAAAGACTTCTTCAATTCCCTGATGCAATGCCGACGAGCACGGTCGAAAACTACCTGAAGGCCATACTCGTCCGGTCATCTGACGAAAACGCGGTGGTTTCCACGGGCGCGCTGGCCGAGGCGCTTGGGGTCACGCCGGGCACGATCACAACGATGGTCAAGTCGATGGCCTCGCGAGGGCTCCTGGAGCATCAGCCGCGCGAGGGTGTCAGGCTCACGCCGGAGGGGCGCGCCCACGCGCTCGCCGTGGTGCGCAAGCATCGGCTTGTTGAGACCTTCCTGGTTCAGGTGCTCCGGATGGATTGGAAGGAGGTGCACGAGGAGGCGGAGGCCCTCGAGCACGCGATCTCGGACCGTGTGCTACTGCGCATCGATGCCCTCCTTGGGCATCCCGTAACCGACCCGCATGGGGATCCGATCCCGAACCGCAAGTCGGCGCTCCTCGACCGGAGCAAGGGCGTCACCCTTGCAAACTGCGAAACCCAGAGGTCATTGCGGGTCGAGCGCATCCTGGACCAAACGGCTCCCTTTCTTGAATTCATACAAAGGACGGGGCTTATGCCGGGCGCTCGGGTGCGGGTAAGGGAGCGTGACACTGCCAGCGGGGTGGTTCGCTGTGAGCTGAAGGAGGGCGAGGCGGCGCTCGGTCTTCCCGAGGCCGCAAAAATCGAGGTCAAGGCAGGATAAGAGAGTGCTTCCCGAGAGGTCCCTGCGGCTTGCGCGCAGCACGGGGCATGTCTTGCCCCAACGTTACTCGTGATGGGCCATGGCGACTTGGAATGTGGTGCCGTCGGCGCCCGTCGACAATAGCACGATCTCCGCCCCGATCTGGCGCGCCAAGAGCCTGCTTATGGCCAAACCGAGCCCGGAGCCGCCAGGGCGGCCCGTGCGACCGGGTTTGAACAGGTGCTTCTGGAGGGACTCCGGAATCCCAGAGCCCTCATCCCGTACTGTTAGGACGACGGACCATCCGGTGTCGACCAGTGAGACAAGCACCCTCCTTCCGCTGCCCGTCGCCGCGATCGCGTTCTGCACGAGGTTGCTCGCTATGAGACAGAGAAGGCTTCCCCGGTGGCTGTCGATATGCGCATCAAACCTGCCATCCACCTCCAGGAGAACGCCCTTTTCCTGGGCGGCGGTCCTGTTCTGGTCACGGATGGTCGAGGCGAGATCGCGGCCGGTGAGCTCATAGCTGGCGTTTGCGCTCACATCCCCAAGAAGCGCGACGGTTTCGCGGATCATCGTCTGCAAGCGCTCGGTGTAGCCAGCCGCGGACTCCCAGGCCGCGCTTGCCGGATCCGCCTCGTGGCTCGCGACGACGGCGCGAAGGCCCTCGACGGAGCCCTGCAGCCCGTGGATCAGATGCGAGGTGATCTGCCCGACCGCGGAAGCCTTGCTCGCGAGCGTGAGCTCAAAATTTGCGCGCGTGAGCCGCTCATTGCGCTCCGCGACGGCCCTCTGGGCGCGCTGGACGCTGAACGCGGCGGCGGCGACCACGGCGGCGATCAGGATGATTCCGAGAAGGAGGATCACTGCGGTCTGGCGATCAATGCGCCCGTCGATCAGCGCGAGCTCCTGCGAGAGCGGACGGGCATCGATATAATAGCGCACGAATCCGCGCACCGCTGCGGAAGATGGACCTGGCAGCGGCAAGAGAACCTCAAGCACGGGAGCCTGCCGCTGGTCGGGCGAGACATCCGTGAAATATTGGTCGAGTGGAAACGAGGGATAGTACCGACTTATGGGGGTGCCTCGCTGCAGCTTTAGGTAGTCGTCAGTCGGAAGCTCGACGAAGAGCTGGGTTGGGGGGACGGACTCGATGGTGTTCCCGTCCCGGTCGAAAACGGCGACGCCCAGCATGCCCCTTTGCCGTGCGCTCTTCAGGAGCGCGATCAGGGGGCTTGTCGGACCGGGGCTTCCGACCTCCTCGCTGTCCGAAATCTGCTGGAGGGCCATCGGATAGAGGACGGCCGCATCCCTCTCGATGATCTTCAGGTGGATCTCGCCTCTGAGATCCGAGCGAAGCCAGATCACCAAGGCCGAGAAGATGCCGGCGAGCAAGATGCCGGTAGCCAAAGCCGCAAGAGGGTATCCCAAGGCGGGCCTGGCAACGGAGGGCAGGTTGGGCGTGCCCTGCATCAATCGATCCTCGTTCCAGCCGGTAGCGGTAGGCCGAGCTGCTCGACCCCGGCGTCGAACAGGATGCGTCGCTGTCCGGTAGACAGTCCGGGTACCAAGACCGCGGCCTGGAGGTCCTTGTACCTGTCCCACAGCTCCTGCTGCTGCCGCGCGCTCTCGAAGTCCCTGAGTAGATCATTTACCGACTTTCGATCATTGGGCGCATGGGTGGCGCGTGCGTAGTCCGCAAGGCTTTCCCTGATACCCGCCTCCTCCTTGTTCAAGGTCGCGATGAGGTCGTTCTGCAGGTGGTCGAAATCGGCAACAGACACCCTCAAGTTTGAGGGTTCGATCTCTATCGTGCTCGAGCCATTGTGAAGCCAAGCCTGGGCTGTCGATTCCTCGTGTCGAATGCCGGCACCCGGTGGGACAGATTCAACCGCCGGACTGGGTGCCACCAGCAGCGCGCGGAGTGTCCTGAGCAGCTCGACCTTGTGACGCCGGTAAGTGGCTATTCGCGAGGCGAGATCGGGGGGCAGCATGGGCGCCGGAGGAGTGCCACCCAGATTTGGCAGGGACGCCAGGTCGCGGCGGATTACCTCCGCCGCGGCGTCCAGCGCCGCGATCCTTGCCGACTGTGCCTCGCAGATCTTTTCCAGCGCGCCCCTGCGCGCCCCGGCGCTGGCATTCACCGTGTCGTGCAGGGCATCTTTGAGCTCGGCCTTGAGCTTGTTCTTGACCGAAACATAATCGTCGATCCGGGCCTCAAGGGCGGAATCGAGCTTGCCGGGCAGCAGTATGCGGGAGGGCCCGGGGGCAAAGCTGATCAGGCGGGTTCCCGGGTCGGTTCGGGCGGCCGCGGAAAGCGGGTCAGCTGGTGACTCGAATTCCATCGCGGCCTCGAGGAGCAAGTGCCGCCCGTCGAGCGAGAGCCCATCTTGGAAGAATGCCGCGGCGCGGAGAGCGTTCGACTCCCTGCGGAGTCCCGCCGGATCGGTGGGGGTCTCCTTGGTCGAGCTGATCAGCCTATCGATGGCCTCGGGCTGCCCGGCCGTCTCGATCGGCAACCCGAATGCCCCGGTCTTTCTCAAATCCTCCCGCAATTTTTCGGCGAGGGTTTCCAACTCGGCAATCCGCGGACCTTGCTGGGCTGCGAGCGACGCCAGCTGGCTTTCCCGTGTGTCGGGATCCGCATCCTTTAGCGCGAGGAGCCGCGCCCGGAGCTCATTCTGAATTCCAACCTTTTTGTCGCGGTAGGCAACGATTCGGGCCCGCATGGGCCTTGGCAGCTCCTCGGAGACCAGTCGTGCTGCCAGCATCGGGTAAAAGACCTCGCCCACGAACGCGGCGAGTTGCGGCGGTGCAGGGGGGCCGGGATCCAAAGGCGCCAGAATGGGTATCTCCGTGTTGAGAGGTGGCGCAACGGGTGGGAAAAAGAGGAACGATTCCCGGGGTGCTTTCTCCGATGGGTTGGCCTCGGAATTAAAGAAGTGGGACGAGGCATCGTTCATAAACCGCACACGGTCAAACTTGTCCCTTGCCTGCCACGGAAGCTCGACGCTCGCGCCGTTCTGCGGCTCGTTCTGTCCGCTCGAGATCTGGTTCTGCGCGCGCCCTGAGTTGCAGGGGATTGCCGCCAGCAAAACGCCGAGGGCCACGAGCCATCGGGTCTTCGAAAGGAGGTTCACGCCTGGTTGAACCGTTGTCATGGGATATGTGGGATGGATACTAAAGGGCCTGCTCGGCCCTTTAAAGTCCGTCGCATCGGAGGTGCCAGATTGTCATGAATGCGCGCAAGCAAGGGTAGCCGAGCGAGTTGTCGGGGATTTAGAAGGCACGGGCTCTGTAGGGGTAACTCATATCGGTTGGGTGCAACCGACCTTTTGGGGTAGGGACTGCCTTTGCGCATTGAGGGGTCCTGTGGATCCCGGTCCGTGTTCTTGCCGATGCACTCAAGGCGGGGATTCGCGGCCCTTTAGCCGATACCTGAGGAATTCGCGGGTGACCCCCAGGCGCCTGGCTGTTGCGGATATGTTGTGGTTTGTGTCTCGGAGCACCTCGTCGATCAGGTCGGTGACCACCTGGTCCACGGAGAAGCCCTCGTCTGGAATCCTCCAAGCCGGATTGCGCCAGCTGGATGCGGACTCGGGCGAAGGATCACCGAGGCCCTCAAAGTGGAGCAAGGGCCCTCGGCTGAAAATAAGTTCGCGCTCAATCACGTGGGCGAGCTCGCGGGCATTTCCCGGCCAGCGCTGGGCCAGAATTCGAGCTTCGCCCAAGGGGGAGATGGATACCGCCTTCAGACGATGGCGGCGAGCTATCCGATCTAAGAGGTGCTTCGCTAGCTGCATCATGTCAGATCCTCGCTCACGGAGCGGCGGAAGCTCGATGTGGATCAGATGGAGTCGGTGATAAAGATCTTCCCTGAAATCTCCGCTTGCGACGAGGTCTGCGAGAGGCTGGTTGGACGCGGCAATGAGCCGTACGTCGATGCGAATTTCTTTTGATGCACCCAGCCTGCGGATCGCTTGGTCCTCCACGGCCGAAAGGACCTTCGCCTGGGTGGATGCAGACAGGGTCGCGATGTCGTCGAGCAGGAGCGTTCCGCGGTCTGCCGCCTCGAAAAGCCCGATCCGGGCGGTCCTGGCATCCGTGAAGGCCCCGCGCTCATGGCCGAACAGCTCCGACTCCGCGAGCATTTCGGGCAGCGCCGCGCAGTTTACCCGGATGAACGGCCTCTGGGCACGCGGTCCTTGCCGGTGCAGCCAGCCGGCGAACAGACTCTTTCCTGTCCCAGTCTCGCCCTCGATCAAGACCGGGGGCAGGTCCCTCTCGATTCGCCTGTCCGAGGCCAAGACCAGGTCCAGCTTGGCCCGGACTTTTTCGAGGCTCACGCCGAAGTGCAGCTCTTCGCCCTCTCCTGATGCGTGTTCACTCGCACGGAATTCATCCCTGCGGGCGCTGCCCCGTTTGTCGCGGCAGCGCATGAATGCTATGGGGAGCTCGGCGGGCTCAAATGGCTTTGAAAGATAATCCCCGGCGCCCATTCGCATCGCCTCAACGGCCTCCTTGATACCGCCGAAAGCGGTCATCACCACGACTCCGGTGTTCTCAGAGAAGGCGCCCTCACGCAGCAGCTCAAGAGCGTCCCCATCTGGAAGGTGAAGGTCAACGAGGGCATAATCAAAGTGCAGGCCCGACAATGCCCGCCGGGCCTCCTCGAGGCTCGAAACCTCGGTGACCTCCGCACCCAGGCCGCGCAGGTGTGCGGCGAGACGCCTGCGGAGGACCGAATCATCTTCAAGCAGCAGGACTTCGCTGCCTGAAGGCGGCTCGATGTTTGCTGCCATGAAATGCAATGCGAGCGATGCGGAACAATGCATCAACACTATTCGGTGTACAGGGCACGCCTGCATGGCCACGTGGGGTGGTTGGCTACATCCAAATCCTATTATATGCGGTGAATGGGTTCGGGTGACCGCAACCACCTCAGGGAAATGGGTATTATAATGGCTGTTCAGCCAACGCTACTAAACACGTTGCCTAAATGAGTTACGGTGCTATTGAACTGAGTGGCATGCTGCGTGCAAGAGAGCGGCTCGCCACACGATTTTAGGTCAGAGACATTCCCCGGCTTTGACATTATATTCTTCATTTAACCTCTACCCCGAGGTCTTGCGCTGCTTCAGTGCCTCGCGGAGGGCCACTGCATCGACTCATCGCTGGCGTGTGCGGGCGTGACCTATTGATCACCTTCTCCTTTAACATGAGACTACCCCGAATGCGCCTCCTCTGTTGTCTTAGCCCCCTTCTAATTGTGGCGAGATTGTGCGCCGCCCCCGAGGTGAACCCCCTTGAACCGGGGGAGAAGGCCGCAGGCGAATGGATCAAGGAGCGCCTTGAAACCACGCGGATCGAAAGCGAATGGCTCTCCGAGAAGCCGCTCCTCGAATCAACGGTGAACGGGCTCAAGGACAGGGCCGGCCTGCTCGAGGAGAAGCGCGACCACCTTAAGGCCAAGACCGCGAAGGACCGCGAGGAGACCGAGGCGATGCAGACCAAGAACCTCGCGGCGGCCGACGACCTTAAGACGGCGGAGGCCCGACTGCAGGCGCTTGCCGCGAAGCTTATCGAGATGCGTCCGATGCTTCCACCCCGGCTGTCGGAGGCCCTGGAGCTCCCCTTCAAGAGCATCGCTAATCCGGCCTTGGGCGCGGGCGACCGGATGCAGCTTGTGATGACGATGCTCAATCGCTGCGCGCTCTTCAACCATACGGTCACCTGCGGGGAAGAGGTGCTCACAATCGACGGCGAGCAGGGAACGAAGTCGTTGGAGGTCATTTATTGGGGGCTCAGCCACGGCTACGCTCTTGACCGGGCGGCCGGAAAGGCGTGGTACGGCTCGCCGGGCACAAAGGGCTGGCAATGGGAGCCGCTACCGGACTCGGTACGGCCGGTTTCGGCCCTGATCGCAGTCTACAACGACAAGACGGATCCCGATTTTATCGCGGTGCCGTCAACACTTGGCCAACCCGTGGCGCAAAACGCCAGCAGATAAGGCCACATGAAGACCCGACTCCTTGTCATCCTTGCCTCGGCGGCCCTCCTCTCCTCAACGCTCGCGATTGCGGAGACCTTTGAGGAGGCAACGCAGCGGGCGACCGCGGACTACGGCGAACGCCTGCAAAAGGCTGCCGACGAATTGAATGGCGCCCGAAAGCGCATTGCCGATGAGAAGGCTCCCCTTTTAAAGGAGATGCGGGAGGCCGAGGACCGAATCGTTGCCGCCCAGAGCCAGACCGAGCGCCTGGAGACGGGCGAGGAGGAATCGTCCGAGCAGCACCGGAAGCTGATGATGGATATGGACGCCATCCGCAAGAACACCTCCTACGTCAGCACGTTGGCGCACGACGGGCTTTCGGCCTTTAGCGACGGCCTGGCCCCGGGGGAGGGGCAGCTTCTCGCGGATCGGATCCAGGAATTGGGCCAGAAGCTTGATGACACGACGTCAGGGCCCAACGGGCAAGCGGCGGTCGATATCGCGGAGTTTCTGCTGGAACGCACACGCCGGGCCCTTGGGGGCTACTCGGCTCATGGAAGCTCGCTCGTCGCGGGAAATAACCAGGTCTTCAAGGGAACCTTCGCCTTTATCGGACCCGAAACCTATTTTCTTCCCGAGCAGGGAGGCCGGGCCGGCACGGTTAGGCCCAGGGCTGGATCCGCCTTTCCCGTGTCCTACGAGCTGCCGGCCTGGAAGCCGGACGACGCCTCCGCTTTCTTCTCGGGAAAACCGGGCACGGTCATGGCCGATGCATCGGGGGGCAAGGCTCTCCGTCTAAAGGAGACAAAGGGTTCCATCATCGAGCACGTGCAGAAGGGAGGGCCTGTGGCCTATGCAATCATCGGGGTCGGCCTCCTTTCACTCATCATGATCGGCCAAAAGATCCGGGATCTCAGGGATCTATCGGTTGATGCGCCCCCCGTCGTTAGGGCGTTCCTTGAGAACGTCTACCATGGCGCGTGGTCCAAGGCCGACCTGGCCGTGAAGTCGCTCAAGGCGCCCGCTCGAGAACTCTTTGAGATCGGGCTCCAATACTACGATAGCCCGAAGGAGATTCTCGAGGAACACCTCCAGTCGGTGCTGCTCCGCCAGAGGCTCCATTTCGAGCGACGCCTTCCGTTGCTTGCGGTCATCGCCACCGCCGCTCCCCTCATGGGGCTCCTGGGAACGGTGGTCGGCATGGTCAAGACGTTCGCCCTGATCACGGTGTTTGGAACCGGCAACGCCGGGAAACTGGCAAGCGGCATTTCCGAGGTCCTCGTGGCAACCGAACTCGGCCTCGTAGTTGCGATACCGACCCTGATCGCGCACGGCTTCCTGTCCCAGAGGATCCAGAAGAACCTCTCGCTGCTTGAGCGCTACGCACTGGAGTTCGTTACCGCAGCCGAGACCGCCAAGGTTGCTTCAAAGCCTGAAGTCCCATGAAAGCCCTTTTCGAACTTGTCGGGAAAGGCGGCCCGGTGATGATCGCGATCCTCGCCCTGTCCGTGGTGCTCTACTCGCGCTGCTTCAAGTTGCTTCTCATGCTCAGGAGGTCGCGGCTCCGGCTCGACGAGATGGAGCCCGCCAGCGAGGGGCAGCTTCCCTTTCTGCGCAGGGCGCGCGAGGAAATGGGCGAGTCGTTTCGCCAGCAGCGCGTGGTGCTAGGTTCGATGATTGCGGCGGCACCGCTCCTCGGGCTTCTCGGGACCGTCAGCGGAATGGTGACCACGTTCGAAAGCCTCGCGGGGCATTCGGCGGAGAAGACCATGGAAGGTCTGGCGCGCGGAATCTCCGAGGTCCTTGTCGCGACCGAGTCGGGCCTGGTCGTCGCGATCCCCGCACTCCTCGTCGTGCACCTCGCTTACCGCAGTCTGCGGAAAAACCTGCAGAAACTTAACGAAATCGAGAGGAGCGTCTGGCTGGACGCGCAATCATGATAGGCAAAGCCAACCGCAGCAGGTTCGAAGTGACCCACATCGACATGGTGCCGATGGTCGACTGCATCATGGTGCTGGTGATCTTCCTCATGGTCAGCAGCGCCTTCGTGAACGATCCCGGCATCGAGGTCGAGAAGCCCGATGTGAGCGGCTCGATCAGCGGCGACCAGAGCGCTCTGCTGATAGCCATCTCGTCCGACAGCCGGGTCTATTTTGACGGGCAGGAGGTCCGTGTTGACCAGGTCGCCGCGCTGATCAAGCAGGCTGCGATCGGCCGCTTTCCGTCGCTGATCATTCGGGCGGACCGCTCCGCAAATGTTGGCGTCTTCGCCGCCGTGTACTCGGAGGCGAAACGCTCGGGTATCCAGCACGTGGCCTTTGCGACGACGCGGGCTGACGGGCGCTGAGGGCAAGCCATGGCTGACACCCTATCCATCACCGAATACAGGCAGGGGACTGCGAGGGTCGCCGACGAGGCCCTTTGCCTCGTGCTCGGTGCGGGGCTCACGCTCGGCCTCTTTTTGTGCGTTGCCCATTTTGAGAGTGTCAAGCCGGCCTCGCTGCAGCCCGAGATCGAGGACCTGCGCGTGGTGTCCGCAATCTCCGAACCGCCTCCGCCAAAGGTGGAGTCGCACCCCGAGCAGGTGAACATCTCTGTTCCGCTGACCGGTCTCGAGATCGGCCCGTCCGATAGTTCGGTGAAGCTGGCCGTGGTTCCGCCGGACCTCGACCAGATCATTCCTCCAGCCGATCTACCGAAGGCCACAATCCAATTCAATCAGGTTTTCTCGGACCTGAAGCCCAAGACGGGCAACTTCGGTGATCTCCAGCACATCTACCAGCAGAGCGAGGTTGACCAGCCCCCGAACGCCATCGTCAAGACCATCGCCAGGGTGTCGAGCAACACGCGCAACAACGCGGAAACCCTGCGGGTGACGCTCCTTCTCGTCATAGACACGGAGGGGGCGGTCATGAGCATCCGTGTCCTGAGACCCTCGGGCAACGCCGATTTTGACACGATTGTCCTGCAGTGCGTGCGGGATGAATGGGTCTTTTCCCCTGCGATCAGGAAGGGCCACAAGGTCAAATGCATGGTGCAGCAACTGATCTGGTACAAATGGACCGGGGGTTCGAAGTTCACGATTTAGCTCATGAAATTCCTCAAGCTTTCCATTCTCGTCGTCCTGGTAGTGGCGCTCCACGGGGTGGCACGCGCCTCGGAACCGAAGCTTGATCCCAAGAGGATCATCAACGATTCGAACTCCTTCCTGAAGGAGCGGGAGCCGGAGATGACGGAGGAGGAGTACGCGCTCTATCAGAAGGTGGTGACGATGCTTTCCTCAAATCCCGATTTTGCGCTGAAGCTGCTCGAGGCGATGATGTCGGACAAGGACCAGCCCAGCCCCGCGTTTCGTTTCATCCTGGGCAACGCCTACTACGCGGCCGGGATGAACGACAAATCCGAGGCGAACTACCGGAGCGCTGTGACCAGCTATCCGACGTTCCTCAGGGCCTGGATCAACCTCGGTATTCTGTACTATTCTACCGGCCGGTACGCGGAAGCGGTCCCATGTTTTTCAAAGGCCGTTGTCCTTGGCGACCGAGATTCCACGACCTTCGGGCTCCTCGGATACAGCCTCCAGAAACAAGGAGATCTGGTCTCCGCCGAGATGGCCTATATGCAGGCGCTAAGCGGCGACCCCTCGAACACCTTCTGGAAAGAGGGTCTTCTTGAGATCTGCATCGATGGCAAACAGTTTACCCGTGCCGAGTCCCTGGTGAAGAACCTGATCAAGGAGCAGCCAAGCGACACGAGGTATTGGCTAACGTATGCCAATATTCTCCTGGCTGAGGGCCGAAAGCTCGAGGCGACGGTGCTTCTTGAGACCGCCGCGGGCACGGGCGTGGCCAATGTCGAGGAACTCACGATGCTTGGGGACCTTTACGCCGAGCAGAACCTGGTTCCCGAGGCAGCCGAGATCTACCGGCGAATCCTCACTCCATCGAATGCGGTGGGCGAGCAGAAGCTCCTGCATTACACGGAGGTCCTGATCTCTGCAGGGCGGCTTGATGACGCCCAGAGGGTGCTTGGGATGCTCAAACCCGAGACGGCCAGCCGGGGCGGGGTCGATGTCCTTCAGACAAGGGCGGACCTCCTTGCCGCCCAGAGGAAATGGCCCGAGGAGCGCAGGGTGATCGACGACTTGCTCAAGATTGCGCCGCTGAACGGCCGGGCACTCATCAGCCTTGGGCGCGCCTATGTTGCCGAGGACGATGTCGCGCGCGCAACCCTGGCATTCGAAGCGGCATACGGCATCACAGGTAGCACTTACGTGGCCAGTCTGGAACTCGCCAATATCGAGATAAAGAACAGGCATTACACCAAGAGCGTGGAATACCTCCAGAGGGCGTTGAGCATCGAGAAAACCGACGCGGTCCAGGATTTCCTGGTCCGGGTCAAGACGCTGGCTGCAAAGGACAGCTAGCCACAAACATGAATCCAAATCCCCAGTCCCGATACGTCATTGTGTCGGCCGCAGCTCCCTTTGTCGTTTCAGCCGCCTTCGCCTTATTTGCCCCTGTTCCCGCGCGAGCCCAGACTCCAGACACGCCCAAGACCCACACGCTTTTCATGGGTGCGGACATCTCGGTCGGACCGGGCAAGGAGCTCTACAGTGTCAAGGATGTGGTCGGCTTTTCGTGGGTGGTCGACGCCAACGGGAAGCAGACAGTCATTTCCGCCAACAAGGGCCCGCTCAACATCAAGGTGACGCCGTCACTGAAGCTGACGGAGGTCTCGGCCACCGTCGCCGACATGAAGAGCGAGCGCGGCTACACGTTTGATAACGATCCCTTGACCAAGCAGACAAGGGCCCTTTCGTCCGCGGCCTCACTCAATGCGGGGTATCAGGCGGCTAACAACCAGGCGCAGGCCGCCGTTGCCCATGCCGAGGCGATGCAGACGGCCGTCAATGCGACGAGCCAGCTCGGGGGCCAGGCAACGATCAAGGCCGGTGGCATTGCGGCAGGGGTCGCGATCCCTGCGGACGTGGCGACCTACCAATCTGTGAGCCTTAACCTAGCGGTCTCCAGCCAGGCTGCGGCGGGACCCGGAAGAGACCTGGAAGTGGGAGCGGGTGGGCAGTCGTCTGGCTATGACGCGATGAACGTGTCCTTCATTGTCTCGTCGGAGAGGCCCCTCTCCAATCCCTACATCGTCACGGTAACCAAGTTTCACCCGTTGGGAGGAAGCCAGGGCGTGGTTCAGAACCTGGTTTACGCCAGGTCGCTCGACCCGATCGACTCGCGCCCGGTGGCCATCCATCTCCTTGAGGGAGGGTTTCCTGCTGGGTTTGAGGTGATCGATTTCCAGTTGCACCTCTATAATCGCGGCGATGAGGTCGCGACCTCCGTCTCGTCAAAGCGCGTGCCACTGAGCCGCGACGAGGCCTTCGAGTACGTCAAGATGGAGTATGTCGGCGCGCACAAGGGTGACACCCTTGAGGCTTCGCCAGCCATGGGAAGGCTCCCGCCCGATCTCCCCGCCCGTCTCGCAGAGGGCAAGTATCGCGACACCCTGTACGTGAAGGTCTCGAAGGACGGTGTGCCGACCGAGATTTACCAGGACGCTTCGTGCTCAAGGAAGGTCGATGACCTCTACCTCCAGTCCCTCGTGAACGGGATTCGTTTCAAGCCGGCCCTAAAAAAGGGAAGGCCCGTGGAAAGCGTTGCGCCACTCAACGTGGCGCAATTGAAGACGAGCTGAGGCCCGTCCTGCGGGGGCGACTGGGTAATACAGCTCGGTGGAGGCCTCAGGGATTGTTGGGCTCTCCGGAGATCTGGGCGCGCTCCTGCCTAAGGAGGCTGTCGAGGTACAGCCTGTCGATGTGGTAGGACTCGGGAGTGGGCGGCGTGCCGGCCGAAATGCCTAGGGCCGTGGATTTGGCCTCGAGCGTGGCCTGGATATTGGCGACATTGGGGGAGTCCGCGCCCAAGAACGATGAACCCTTCGAGAGCAACGGGGGTATGACCTGCTCCATCTTTCCGCTGGTCTCCTGCGTGCTCAACTTGGTGCTCCAAACGAGCCTGGCCTCGTGCTTCTGGAACAGGGATTGGAAGTCATAGGCAGAGACGACCACGAAGATGCGGGGTTGCCGGGAATGTGAAAGCGCTGCGTCCAAGTCTCCCGCCAGGAAACGGGGCGACGAAACGCTCAGGTCCTCGCCGCCGCCCTTCTTCCGGTCCAGGATATGGTTTTCAATCTCCGCTTCCATCTTTGCGGTGCTGACCAGGGAGATCCGGGCCATGAGATTCGTCAGAATCTTGTACGGGACGTTGATCTCTCGGTGGTCCACCCGAAGGACGCCCCAATGATAGGTGATCAAGAGGCTGGGCACGGTCTGGCTTGCCTGGAACCCCTGGGATGCGAGCGCAGCCTCGAGGCTCTGGCGTACATTGTCGGCCGTCGGCGGTTCGTCGCCGGCAATGGGGTCGCCGGCCTCAATATATCCGCCGTCGAATGCCACATAGGACGTGGGCTTGCTCAGCTCCGCGGGCGCGGCTTTGGCGCGTTCCGCCACCGCGAGGGCATCGAAGTTATCCGAGAAGATGTTGGCTTTGGCCTGGATGGCGAATGCGGCGACCAGCAGGCCGGAGAATAATAGCGGGGTGAAGTTTCGTGTGTTCATGTTGGTTGAAGGGCCGTTGCACGAGGCTCGTTGCCTCGGACCCCATGGCGTGTTCTTGCTTCTGGTTTCTATGATTTATACGCGGCTAGACGGCTTTCGTATGCGCGATGTTTCGGCGATGGGGGATTCTCCGATACGCTTTGGCAGTGAATCGCACAGCGAATGAGCCAAAGCTCTATCCGAGATAGGTCCATCGGTGTCTCATATAACAGCTTATACAATAACGGCTTTCATATAACCTTTCAGGGCCGTATTTGCCCGAGATGATCCCCTATGGGCTCGACGCCCCACTGCTTCCTTCCGATCGCAGGAGGGCTCCAACTTCCCTCAATCGCTGCAGGTGCATCCCTGAGATCAGGCCATCGCGATCGGGAGGCACGTCGAGCAGGTAGTTCGCATGCCGCTCATTGGAACGATGCAGGGTCTTCACGATCTGCTCGGCAGTCTGGAGGTCCGGGGGCTGCTTTGCCTCGGTCCAGAACCAACGTTGGCCGGTCTGAATCACATCACAGACTTCTGAAGGGAGGGCGTTGTCCGGAGGAGGCAACTCGCCCTTCCAAGGGAATTCATACCCGAGCACGTCAGAGTCGCGCAGGTTCCTTGCATTGTTTGCCAGCACGATGCAGCGCGGCTGCAGGGATTTCAGGTAGGCCTGTATCTCGGGCCAGCGGTCGCCCGTGTACTTGTTCAAATATTGATCGATCCAGATGAGATCTATGGGGCCGTAACGTGTGAGCATCTCGGCCAACTGGCGCTTCATGAATCCGACGTAGTCGCCTGCCGCCTCCGCTGGGAGCCCGTGGAGGTTGGGCATGTTGGGAGGTGGAGCGTTATGGTGCGCTTCGTCGGAGTAGTCGCCCGGAAAGCAATAGTAGAGGCCGACCTTTAGGCCGCGCGAGCGGCACGCATCCACGAACTCGCGGACGATGTCGCCCTTTCCGCCCCTAAACTTCCTGAACAGGGTTATGTCATGGGTGGTCGCCGCGCTGTCGTAAAGAGCGATGCCCTCGGTATGTTTTACGGTAAGGACCATGTAAGTCATGCCGGCGGCCCTTGCCGCGTCAGCCCACTGGCCACAGTCGAGCTTTGTCGGGTTGAACAAGTCCGGGTCCTCGTAGCCGCTGGCCCAGTCCCTGTCCGCGAACGTTCCCAGGTTGAAGTGCAGGAACATTCCAAATCTCCACTTCATGAAATCCCGCTGCTGGTCCGAGAGTGGGGCTGCGGCGGTGCCCGCTACGGATGGCGCCGGGGCAGGTTCGACGGCCAGGACCGGACACGTGAGAAACGTAGCGACGCAGAAGAGCGAAGTTTTAAAGGTCATGGGGGTTCGCGGCCGCGCCGGGGTGGGGCTTCAGGACTTTCACGAGAGGGTCCCATCTTTGCAATGGTTGGATTTTCCCAGCAGCCTCCAGCGAAACCTTGACCTGCCGAGCCTGGCGCGCGACGGTTTTCCCCGTGAACATGAAAACCCTTGGCAAGCTTCTCTTAGCGGCTCTGTTCTGCACGGCTCTGATTGGAAGAGCCTCCTCTTCCGGCGGCGATCCGGTCCCGTTGGGAAACGACACGTACTCCGTCACTCGCGAGGCAAAGACTGCGTTCAACAGGGACACCGACAAACTCAAGGACGATGCATCCGCAGCGGCCCAGAAATTCTGCGATGCCCAGGGCAAGCAGATGAGGATATTGTCGCTCACCAGCAAGGTCCCGACCTTCGGGACGGGCTACGCCTGGGCGAAGATCGTATTCAAGGCGCTGCCCGCGGGCGACCCGGGTCTCACGGATCCGCTACCCAGCGCCGCGCCCGCCGCAGCTGTTGAGGTCCAGAAGACGCTGACAAGCTCCACGGACGACCTCTACAACGCCCTGCTGAAGCTCGACGACCTGCGCAAGAAGGGCATCCTTACCGACGAGGAATTCCAGGCCGAGAAGAAGAAGATTCTGAGCCACTCGAATTGATCGGATTCCATTGGCAACGGCAGCCGGCGAACGTGAGCCGGCTGCACCTTGCCGTGCCCTACAGCTTCGGCCAGAATTCGCGCACCGTCCTGATCCATTCGTCTGCAATCAGCTCGTGGCCCGAATAGGTCGGGTGGACGCCGTCCCATATCCAATGTTCCGCAGGGGCCTTCTTGCAGGCGGCGTCAAACACGGGCTGCAGGCGGACAAGCGCAGCCTGGTACTTTAGCGCCAACTTGGCCACGACCTCCTGGCGGGCCTTGATTCCCACATACCAACGTGCGAAGTCCGCCTTCTTTGCGCCGACCGGCAATGTAAAGGGGGCGCAGAGCACCAGCCGGACCCTTGGGTTGGCTGCTCGCGCCTTGGCGAGCAGCGTGTCATAGGTCCTTTCAAAGTCCGCGATCGGAACGCCCATGAGGTTGTCATTCGCCCCCACAAGGATGCTGAGGACGTCTGGGTGCAGGCTGATGCAGTCCTGCTGCCAGCGCGCGGCGAGGTTCGACACCGCGTCTCCGCTTATGCCGCGGTTCACAAAATTGAGGTCCAGCTCGGGAAATGCCGCGCCGTACCTTGCCGCGATGATGAACACGTAGCCGTGCCCGAGTATGTGGTTCGGGTCGGCGCTTCGCCCCCGATTGCCATCGGTGATCGAATCGCCCTGGAAAAGGATGCAAGAGCCCGCGCTGAAAGCCGCTACCTCCGGAGGTTTCGAATCGGTTGCCTCTGAGGCTCCCGACCCTGCTGGGACAAGGGCGATCAAAGCCGTTGCCAGCAGGGCTGCATACGCGCGGCGAAATCCGGGGGCCGGCCTTGAGCCGGTTCGGCCCAGGGGTGTCGTACTAGGGGCTGGCGTTGGGGAAAGTGTTTTCATTGCGGACTTAGCACCCGTTGGGCGGGTCTGCGCGGGACCGCTGCACGGCCGGGATGCCGCCCCAGGAATCAAGCTGACAATGGCCCTGTCGTAAAGGCCGCGTCCCCCGCACGAAAACCCGGGGGAATATTCTGTTTGTTAGGAATTTGGGCCAAATGTGTCCCCTATTGGTTGGGGCACCGGGTCTGGGATTGAGGCGAACGGTGCCCGTGACACGATCGAGACCACAGGAACCCCCATGAAACCCCACCTCCATGTTCCCGGGTATCTGAACTGCGCCGCACTGGCCGCGCTCGTGCTGGCTGCAACGGCATCGCCCATGCGGGCCCAGAGCGCTGGCGCAGATGACCCAACGTCGACCCCCTGCCTTGCCCTGCTGGACACCTTTGCGGCGCCGAGCGTGCCAGCCTTCGGTTCCTCCGAACTGCCCGGGGATCCGCCGACATGGAGAATCGATCCAGAGAGGGCTTCGGTCAGGCTTCCGGGCAAGGGAGCGGCCCAGCACCCGATGCTCTACATTGGGGAGGGCTGCGACACGATGTTCCTCGTCAAGGGCGGGAAGATCATCTGGACGTACTCGACGGGCAAGGGCTGGGAATTCGATGACGTGTGGCTCATGAGTAACGGCAACATCCTCTTTTCCAGGATGTCCTATGCGGAAGAGGTCACACCCCAGAAAAAGGTCGTGTGGCACCTCGACGCCCCGCCGGGAACGGAGATCCACACCGTCCAACCCATCGGCCTCGACAAGGTGCTCCTCGTGGAGAATGGCCTTCCGCCTAGGCTCATGGTAATCAACACGAAGTCGGGTGCCGTTGAGGTGGAGCACGACATGCCGGCCCCGAGCCTGACAGACCGCAGCACGGTCCACGGGCAATTCCGGCGCCTCAGGATGACCGCGAGCGGAACCTACCTGGCTCCGTTCCTAACGATGGGAAAGGTCGTGGAGTACGACAGGAATTTTAACGAGATCTGGTCCTACTCAATCCCGTCGCCATGGGCCGCGATACGCCTGCGCAATGGGAACACCCTGATCACGGATGAAAAGGACGAGCTCACCCGCGAGGTGAACCCAAAAGGCGAGACAGTATGGGAATTCAGGTTGTCGGAGCTACCGCGCGAGATCGTGTTCCCCGGCTCCCAGTCGTGCGTGCGCTTGGCCAACGGCAACACGATCCTTTGCTCCCGCGGCGACGGCGGCAAGGGATGCCAGCTGGTCGAGATTACGCCGGACAAGAAGGTTGTGTCCGCGATGTACGACTGGAAGGACTTTGGCCCGGCAACCGCCGTGCAGATCCTCGACGACCCCGGGGTGCCGGAGAATCCCGGCGAGCTGCAGCGGTAAGCCGGCAGCTGTGGGGTGCGGCGCCACGGGCGTGCGTGGCACCGACACCCTCCAGGCTGCTGCGATCAGAGATTGATCGTGGCCTGCACGTAGAAGTAGTTGGCATCCTTGGAACCGACCACACGGAGCGACTCTCGGACGTAGTCACCGCGGAAGAAATGTCCAAGGCCTGCCTCGAGAAGGAGGCCTTTGGTGGCGTTCCATCCACCAATGACATCCGTCTCTTCGCCTATATCAGACTTGTAGCCTGGGTTGATACCGAATCCCTTGCCGCTTCCCGCTGCGGCGCCTGGCGTGTTCCTCGGAACGCCCGCCACGTTATACCAATAGTCGTTGGTTGTCTCGAGGTACTGTTGGTGGACGTCAAATGCGAGGCTCGTTTTCGGACTCGGCTTAATCGTGAATGAGGCGCGATAGTCCACGATGTTCTGTAGGCTCGAAAGATCCATCATGCCGTAGAGCCCGTGGTTTGACGGGAGGATATTCTGGAAGGTCTGGCTGTCCTTGTCGCCCGAGTTCTGGTCGCCCGATGCAGCGCTCATGATCAAGGCGAGACGGGGCTTCAGGGGATTGTCTTTCCACGTATAGCCGCCCTGGAGGATGAAAGCCCAGGCGTTCTGGTCGAGCCTAGGCGCGGCCTTGGCCGTAGCCAAGGGTGTTGCCGGGAAGACCGCGGTGCGATCGCCGACCTGCCACATCGCCTCGATTCCGTAATCCCATGGGCCGAATGCACCCGGCTTGGACTTGGTGCGCACGCCATAGGTGTAGGTGTCCTGTGGTGCTGTAAAACGGAAGGGGGCTGGTACGAGCGTCCAGTTATCCGTGAGGATTCCGCGGGAGACATTTCGCGCGAAGACGTAGAGCTCATTCACACTCTCCTTGCACAATCCCGGGAAGTCAAAATACGCGCCGGAGAGGGTGTCCTGGGAGTTTGACTGGTCGAAATGATCGCCGCGCACGTAGACGAGGTTCGAAGCGAACACGTCGACGCCGAAGAACGAGTCCTGGTACCGTACCTTCACCGCGTCAAACGTGTGGGGTATATTAAGCCAGAAGGCGTTTCCGACGAGGCGGCCTTCGCCGTACTGCAGGTACTGCCGGCCGACTTTCACCGATAACGGGCAATCCTTCGGATTGCCGATCGCTACGTAGGCGAGCTCCAGCTGAAGCGGTCCGTCATCTTCGGCCAGGTTCTTTCCTGCTGCAGTGGAGGTATATCGGTCATCTCCCATCGAGTAGCTGGAACGCGCTTCGACGACCACGGAGACCCAGTCATTGGTGTATCCGATTCGCGGCAGAAGGCGGGAGAGCCAATAGTCGTTACTATTGGTGGTTGGAGAATTAGAGGAAAAATCGAAGTTGTTTCCGGCGTGAGTCGTGCCCGCGCTGGATTTATCCTCGTAGCGCAAGCGCTCGTTGACACCAAAGTCCCACCCTTTCAGTGACGGATCGGAGCTGATCACGAAGTCGTCGATCATTCCCGGTACGGGCGTCGCCGGGGAGGGAGGAGTGTATTGTGCGCAGGCGGCGGTGGCTGTGAGCACGAACAGGAATATCTTGGCTGTGTGTTTTTGCATGGGTTGGGTTACCAAAGTCGGCGGCGGGCCTGCGCGAGCTGCGCCAGGGCCCTCCGCAGCCGTTCTAGGTTCACCCCAAGAGATTTCATTTTGAGGATGAAACGGGCTCATGAGGGGCTAAAGACGGTTGCGCCGATATTCGATTTTTGTAGTCGGGTCAGGTGCCTTCAGGGCGTGTCAGGCAGCGAAGGCGCCGCATGAGATGAATTAATGGCCCCCTCTTTGGAATAAATCTGTGGCTGATCGCCTAAATTGAGGGGCAAAGAGCCAAGAACTGGGGAGGGCTTTGCTCGATTGCTTGTGCAAATGGGTGATTTGGGGCGGCAACCCGGTCGCCGAGGCCCCCAAACAGAACTGGCTGTCCCGCGAACGGGGACAGCCAGGTGAATGGTAACGCCTTTGGGCGCCTGAAAACCGTCAGAAACCGACTTGGAACCGGGTCAGTATCGCTTCCTCGTCCTGACCGATGAGAGCGTTCGATGTGGTCTTTGAGCCGGGAGCGCGATCAAAGCGGGTTTGGACGAGGTCCAGGGATATGCGTATAGCCCTGCTCAGGTACCAGTTGCCGCTGAGGCCATAAGAGGTCGCCTCGCTGGCGCTGGCCGTGGGGTCGGCGAACAGCGGAAAGGCTTTTGGATCAATCTTCAGGTCGGCAACGCGGGCTCCCACCTCGAATGCGCCCCAGGTCCCGGCTTCCCAGTTGAAGTTATTCTTGGGGGTGAGCCCGTTGTAAGATTCCTTTTCGCCGGTCAGAACGTAGCCGGCAGCCACCTGCCATGCCTTGTTATCCAGTTCTTTTTTTGTGGTTCCCACCACCGCCGTGACCGCGGAGACCGTGTACTCGGCCTGTGCGCCGAAGGGGCCATAGTAGTAATTAACCTGCGGAGAATAGCGAAAGTCAGAACCCTCGGGGAGTACCGTGCTCCTGTAGGTGAAGAAGGTCTGCTGCCCATCGGTCTTGTACCCGGTCGTTAGGCTCCCCGTCTTGTTTTGGATGCCTTGGCTCCCGGCGATTCCGAAACCAAGCCCCTGGACGGGAGATTTATCGTCGCCCACGAATGGCGCGAAAAAGAGCCTGGCGTCGAAGTCCTTGTTATTGTCGCCGTCGGTGTTGTTGGTGTAGGTGTTATCGGCGCTTCCATTGAAGACGCCTGCGGCATAGGTGACGGTCTTGCCGAAGAGGGAACCCGTGGCCTCGGCGCCCACATCGCGTACAGGTACCAGGTCGGTTGCCAGCGAGCGTTCGTCAAACAGCAGCACGGCATCATTCTGGAGCATCTCGAGCCCGATGGGGGCCTTGAACTTGCCGAACTTAAACTGGAGGGACGGGTCCACCGCGATTCCGAGGTTGGCGTCATAAATGACGGGGGCATTCGAAGTGCCCGTTCCCCCTCCGCCGAACTCGGGTACGATCTGGTAGGTGAAGATCTTGTCGAAGGCGCCCTCGTAGATGAGCCGGGCGCGCCGAATCACGAATGTGTTGTTGTTCGCGATGCCGTGGTTGTCGAAGAACCAGCGGGTGTCGGCTTGAACTAGTCCGTGGAGGTTGATGAAGGTTTGGCCGTTTGCAGATGCGAAGCTGAAGCCCGTGTCGTCGATAGTGATCTTGCCTGCCGCCGGATCGGGCGTCGGGGCTGAGACCTGCGCCTGGGGGACCAAGGCTGCAGCAGAGACAGTTGAGCTCTCGCGCTGCTGCTCCCGCTGCTCAAGCGCGTTCAATTTCTGCTCAAGCAGTTTGATCTCCGCTTGGAGCTGTTTGATCTCGTCCGACTCATCAGCGCGGGAGTGTGCGGGGAAGGCGACGGCGAGAGCCAGGGCAGCGAAAGCCGCGCGCAGGGCATGATAGGATTTGATGGAATACATTGATGTAAGGTCGGTCTGGTGGGTGGGTCGGCCTCCCTTTTTTGGGTCGGTCGTCCTCATGAATCTAGGCTGATGTCGCGCATCCGGATGGCCGGTCTGCAAAAAGGGCTAGGGCGTGGGGGCTGAAGTCTGGGCTTCCTACGCTGGAACGTGGAGGCGGGCAGGTATCCCGTGATGGGATTGGGCGAATGCAGGCACTCGCCCTCTCACCCATGGCGATGGGAAATGAGGGTATCGGCCCCAAACAAGGTCTACGGTCAAAAAACGCTTCTACTAAATGTACATTGAAACAGTATACATTTAGCAAGCGATTTATTAAAAATCCTTTAATGATATAAGAAATTTAAGACCAATTAGATGTAAATTTTTCAGCCCAAGATTGCGACGCAGAAAGGAGAATCCGCCGAGCGTTATCCCTACCGCTGGGAATATATGGCGTGCTGGAGAATTCGCCGTTTGGCGCCGCGGCTGCTCAGCTCGAGAACGAAATGGTCAGCCGAACCAAATGCCGACCCGGCATTGCAGATTAAACCGAACGATCGCAGACTTTGAGATTCAAAGCGCGGCCACCCGAGGCACCCGAGCTTGGCCGACGAGGAGTGGTGCGCATGTTCGAGCCAAGACGGGTCGCTGCAGCCGACGTGGGAGATTATCGGATTTTAATGTTTCATTCGCCGAATCTTAATCCTGGAGGTGTAGACTGAGTCCTTTCACAGCGCATGCGAATCCTAGTTGTAGAAGATGAGCGAAAGGTAGCCGACATGGTCGGAAGGGGTCTTCGCGCCGAAAATTTCACAGTGGAGATAGCCGACTGTGGCGAGACGGCCTGGGAATTGGCTACCGCCTCGGACTTCAGTCTCGTCATCCTGGATCTGGGACTTCCAGGCATGAGCGGAGTCGAGCTGTTGAAGAGGATGCGCCGCCGGCAAATGGACGTTCCTGTCCTGATCTTGTCCGCAAGAGATGCCACCGCCAGCAAGGTCGAGAACTTTGAGGCCGGGGCGGACGACTATCTTACCAAGCCATTTGCCCTCGCGGAGTTGGTTGTAAGGGTAAAGGCACTCCTGCGGCGCGGAGCGAATGGGCACACCCAGACACGCTGGATTGCCGACCTTGAAATAGACTTGCTCCACCAGCAGGTGATGAGGGGCGGTCAAAAGATTGGACTGACCCCGAAGGAGTACTCGTTGCTCGAATACCTGGCCGCGAACTCCGGGCGAGTGGTATCGCGCACAATGATAATGGAGCAGGTGTGGGACCAGAGCTTCGAGGGCCTGACCAACATCGTCGACGTCTACGTGCGGCACCTGCGCGCCAAGATAGACGACCCGTTTCCCATCAAGCTGATCCGAACGGTCCGGGGTGTGGGCTATCGGCTGACAGAGGGGGAGGCCGCTTGAATCTGCGATCGATCCGTTTCCGCCTCGCCTTGTGGCACGCGGTCTTTTCGGCCGCCATCTTCATTCTTTTGGGGAGCGTTCTCTTTTTCCAGGTGCGAGCGTACCTGAAGGCTACTTTGCTCGAGACACAGTCGCGAAGAGCCAGGCAGATCGCCGAGACCCTCATTGCGAACATACCGAGCACGGGCGAGGCGTATGTCGGTACCCAGATCGAGACGCTCTATGCTCCCGAGCAAGGGGATCGTTTCATCCGCGTGAGCCGCCCTGATGGGAGCGTACTCTATCGATCGGGGGAGCCGGTCAACCAGAGCTTTGACCCCACGAGCGTGGGGCCGGCCAATCCCGGGCGCGCGACCCGACTTGAGGTCCTCCCGGAAGGCAGGACGCTTCTTATTGCAACCTTCCCAGCGGGCACTGTTGGAGGGAAGTCCTACCTGGTTGAGGTCGGGACCTCGGGCGAGCCTGTCAACCAGCTCGTCCGCCGCCTGCTCACGCTTCTTGCCTTGGGCTTGCCCTTCGTGGCCCTCCTAGCCGCTGGCGGTGGATACCTCCTTGTGCGGCGCGCCCTTGCGCCGGTCGAGCAGCTCACCGGCAAAGCCGAGATCATCACCCAGCATAATTTGAGCGAGCGCCTTCCCGTTCCAGACACAGGAGATGAACTCGAACGGCTGTCCCTGGCGCTCAACCACATGATCACGCGACTCGATGACGCGTTCGGAAACTCGAGGAGATTTGTTGCCGACGCCTCCCATGAACTGCGCACGCCGTTAACGATTGTCCAGGGCGAGCTCGAGGCGCTTGCTAAGGATGCTGCCACACCGGCCGAGTTCCGGGAGCAGCTGGGTAGCCTCCTAGAGGAGGTCGAGCGGCTCGCCAGAATTGTCCAGCAGCTGTTTGCACTCTCCCGCCTGGATGCAGGCGAGGCTCTCACGGAATCGACTTTCCTGGATCTCTCGGCGCTCGCAGTCAGTACAGCGGAGCAAATTGCTCTTCTTGCTGAGGACAAACAAATCACGCTTTGCCGCGAGCCAGGGGGTGCCGTTTTTGTTAATGGGGACCGCTCCCGTCTCAGGCAGGTGATCGTCAATCTGCTCGATAATGCGATAAAATACACGGAGCCGGGGGGAACGATCGCCCTTACCACGGGGGTGAGGAATGGATGGGCCGTATTGGAGGTAGCCGATTCGGGCGTTGGCATCCCATCCGATGCACTCCCCCACGTGTTCGAGCGATTTTACAGGGTCCGACAGGAGCGTGCGTCCGGTTCGGCAGGGGCAGGGCTTGGGCTGGCCATCGTAAAATCGATATGCAGCGCACACGGCGGGAGTGTCGAAGTGGAGAGCACGGTGGGCACGGGTAGCCGATTCCGGGTCCTACTGCCGCTGGCCCCAGCCTCGGAATCCCAGCTGGGGGCGGCCCTGGAGCTTTGAGCTCGGGGCGAGCGTATTTGCAACGAGCTATGAACAACCCGATGAAGACCAATCTTTGGAGAGAAAACAGCGGCATCACCTCAAAGGGACGCGTGGTCCTCGCCGGGATCGCGTTGCTTGTCACGGGAGCGTGCTCGCGGCATCCCGATCCTTCGCCGGTGCGTGTGGTGGCCGTGGCGAGAACAGAGAGGACGACCCTCTCTAATACGATGACGTTGCAGGCTGAGTTCGAACCCTATCAGGACGTCCTGATCCACGGGAAGGTCTCAGGGTACGTGAGCCAGATCAATGTCGACATCGGGGACCGGCTGAAGGCCGGGGACCTGATTGCGACGCTCGAGGTACCCGAGTTGAGCGACCAACTTGCAGGCGCGGTGGCGTCCCAAGCGCGCGCGCGCGCCGAGCATGATATCGCGCATTTGAACGCGACCCGGATTCAGGGAGTCAATATCAGCCAGCCGGGACTGATTGCCCAACAGGACCTTGACGACGCAAATTCAAAGGATAGCGCCACAGAGGCAGAGGTTGCCTCAGCGAAGGCCGAGTCTGACAGGTACAGTGCGTTGATGGCCTACACGAAGATCACCGCGCCCTTCAGTGGAGTTGTCACAAAGCGACTTGTTGACACGGGATCCCTCATCCAGGCGGGAACCTCATCCAATTCCGAACCCATCATCGAGCTCGAGGAAGACGACCTCCTTCGGCTCAGGTTCCCCGTTCCCGAGGCCGAGACGCCGAGCATCCGGGTTGGAGAAAGTGTTCAGATCGCCGTAGATGCCCTGCACCGGAAGTTCTCTGGTAGGATTGCGCGCGACGCCGGCGCAATCGACCGCTCGACACGGACGATGGCCACCGAAGTCGACGTGCCCAATCCGGACGGCCTTCTCAAGGTGGGCATGTATGCATCGATCGTGCTGCCGCTGGAACAGGCGACAAACGTTTTGGCCGTGCCGCTTCAGGCCCTCTCGCACGGGGATTCCCCGTCCGCCATGGTAGTCGATGCAAATGGTACGGTGCGGGAGCGATCGGTATCGGTGGGGTTAAGGACGGCCGATAAGGCTGAAATCCGGTCGGGCCTCAATGAAGGGGACCGTGTGGTGATCAGTGACCGAGGAGGCCTTCACCCAGGCGACATCGTAACGGCCAAGGAAACAGAACCCCTAACACTGCAGTAGCCCCAAAATGAACCCCATGCTTTCACCAAGGATCTTTGAAATCCTTACGTCGTGTGACAGTTGCTCGGTCGCCAACGCCGTGGATTCCACCGGCGTGAGGCTCGCTAACGAGGGATTCAGCGACAACAGCGCACGGTGCCTGACTCCACGCCTTCGCCCGATGGTCGGCACGGTGGTGACACTCAAAGTCCGGTCTGCCGAGCCGCCCATGAAGAAGGCATTCTACATGGAACACCCTGACTGGTGGGAGTTGTTGAAGACAGACAAGAATCCACGCGTGTTGGCGATAGAGGATGTGGATGCCAAGCCAGGCCGGGGATCATTGGTTGGCCCCGTCCATGCTTGTATCTTAAAGGCGATGGGTTTTGTCGGGGTCGTGACAAACGGGGCCATCCGGGGCCGCTCAAGCTTCGAAAGAATAGGGTTGAGGGCCTTCGCAGGGAACATCGCGCCCGCCCACGCATACAGCCACGTCGTGGAGATTGGCGTCAGGGTTGAGGTAGCTGGCCTTCGTCTCGTCCCGGGCGACCTGGTGCATGGGGACGAGAGTGGGATCGTGGTGATCCCGTTCTCGATGGCGGAGCAAGTGGCGGTTACAGCTGAAGGGTTTCGTGAGCGCGATCGACGAATCTGCGAATACTGTCGCACGGCGGATTTCTCGCCGGAAGCACTCCGAAAGCATATCGGCGTCGACGCGAGCCGGCGTTAGCCGCAGTCCGGGCCCCTTCTCATGTCGCGATTCGCAATCAAGTATCCCTATCTCATCATTGTCCTCTGCCTGATGGTGGGCGTGGTTGGGGTCTCAAGCGTCGTACGGATGCCCGTGGATCTGTTTCCTCCTGTAAACATCCCGGTGGTCGTCGTCGCGACGTTCTACTCAGGAATGCCCCCGGAACAGATCGAGAACGATATAACCGGGACCTACGAGCGGTTCTTCACACTCGCGAGCGGCATCAATCACATCGAGTCTCGCTCGCTCCCGGGAATCAGCCTGATCAAGATCTACTTTGAGGCGGGCACGAATGCGGACTCGGACGTCACGAGCATTACAAATCTCGCGATGGCGAATCTCCGGAGGCTTCCCCCTGGGACATTGCCGCCCGTAGTCCTTAAGTTCGATGCCTCAAGCCTACCTGTATGTTTGGTCACCCTAAAAGGCGCCGGCCTGAATGAGACCCAGCTCCATGACGTGGGTCAATACAACGTCCGTAATCAGATTGCCAGCGTGCCGGGTTGCGCCATTCCCCCTCCGTTTGGAGGACGCCTCCGCCAGATTCAGATCTACCTAGATCCCGTGAAGATGGAGGCCCGCCAGCTTAGCCTCATGGACGTCGTGCACACGGTGAACGACGCCAACCTGATCCTCCCTGCCGGAGACGTGAAAGTGGGTCCGTTTGACTACAACCTCTACACGAACAGCCAGCTTGAGACTACCGATGACATCAATCGCCTCCCGCTGAAAATGTACCAGGGTTCCCCGGTTATGGTCGCGGACATTGGCAAAGCGGTGGATGACTCAGCTATCCAGACCAATGTCGTCCGAATCGATGGCCAGCGCTCGGTCTACCTTCCGATCCTTAAGTCGAGCGCCGAGGCCAACACGATCGCCGTGGTGAACGGAATTAAGGGGGCGATCTCGCACCTTCTCGATGTACCCAAGTCGCTCGTGACCAACGTCGTTTTTGACCAGTCGGTCTTCGTAAAAACTGCGATCAACAACCTCATGATCGAAGGGGCGATGGGCCTTGTCCTTACCGGGGTCATGATCCTCGTCTTTCTCGGCAACGTCCGTGCGACCTTTGCCGTGTTCCTGTCGATCCCGCTATCGCTTCTGGCGACCTTTATAGCCCTTCAGTTTGGTGGCGGCTCGATCAACGCGATGATCCTGGGCGGACTTGCACTGGCGCTCTCCCGGCTGATCGACAACTCGGTCATCGTCCTTGAAAACATATTCCGGCACATGGAGATGGGGGAGTCCCCGGAGGTCGCGGCCGAGAAGGGTGGGGAAGAGGTGGCGCTTGCGGTGCTCGCCGCCACCCTGACGACGGCAGTCGTGTTTTTCCCGGTCACGTTCCTTGCCGGTGTCAGCAAGTTTTTGTTCACCGCGCTGGCCCTGGCCGTGGTGATCTCGCTTTTCGCGTCCTATTTTGTGGCCATGACCGTCGTGCCGCTTTTCTGCGCCAAGCTGATCAAGTCGCTTGAGGTTGCGCACGAGGGAGAGGATGCAAGCGCGAATATCCCGCCCCAGTCTGTCTGGGGCCGATTTAACCACGGATTCAACGCGCGCTTCCATGGCTTTCTCAAGCGGTTCGATCGTGCGCAGGCGCTCGCTCTCGCCCGGCCGCTGAGCACGGTCGTGGGGATCGCGGGAGTATTCCTGATAAGCCTAAGCCTTATTCCCGCGGTCGGACTCGCCTACTTCCCCAGGACTGATCCCGGGCAGTTCGTCATTAATCTCAAGTCCGCACCTGGGATGCGCATTGAGCTTACAGAGAAGGAAGTCGCGAAAGTGGAGACGATCGTACGGGGTATCGTACCGGCTAACGAGCTGCGGCTCATCGTGGCAAACATCGGTTCGACACCAGACCTGTCCTCGATCTACACGAGCAACTCGGCTCCGAACACAGCCTATGTCCAGGTAAGTCTGGTGGACGAACACAAGGTCGGCAGTTACGTGTACATGGACCGGGTAAGGGAGGCTCTTCGGAGGGAGACGCCCGAGCTGGCAACCTATTTCCAGTCAGGGGGGCTGGTTGACGCCGTCCTTAACCAAGGCATCCCCGCCCCGATCGACGTGCAGGTCAGCAGCACAAACCTCGAAGAGGCAAACACCATCGCCGAGAGCATAAGAAGGCAGGCTGCCGCGCTTCCCGGGGTGAGCGACGCGTTCATACCCCAGGATTCCCATGCTCCCTCCCTGCAGCTCAATATTGACCGCTACCACGCGATGGAAATGGGCCTCTCCGAGCACGAGGTGGTCAACAACGTGATCACGGCGCTCACTTCCGACGGAATGATCGCCCCCAGCTACTGGGTGGATCCGAAGAGCGGCAACCTCTACATGCTTACGGTTCAATATCCCGAAAACACGGTCAAGTCATTGGCTGACCTGCGGAGCATCCCCGTCCGCTCGAGCACTCAGAAGAACACGGCCCTGCTCGACACGATCGCCTCCGTAAAGGAGATCCAGAAGCCGACCGAGGTAGATCATTACCAGCTTCGCCGCGTGATCGATGTCTACGTGTCTCCCAAGGGCGAGGAACTAAGCCGGGTTGCTGCCCAGGTCGACCGGATCGTTGCGGGCACGAAGGCGCCCCCCAATGTCGTGATCCATGTTCGCGGGATCGTCGGCGCGATGAACACCTCTTTCCGCTCGTTTGGCATTGGCCTGCTGCTTTCGGTCGTGCTCGTCTACCTGATCCTGGTCGCGCAATTCAAATCGTTCCTGGACCCGTTCATCATCCTGTTGGCGGTGCCGCCGGGGATCACGGGGGTGCTACTTACTCTGACCGCGACCGGCACCACCCTTAACATCATGTCCCTCATGGGAATTGTGATGATGGTGGGGGTCGTGGTGTCGAACAGCATACTTATTGTCGAGTTTACGCATCGGCTGATCGCGGATGGTATGGCGCTAAAGGAGGCTGTGCAGTTCGCGGCCAGGGTCCGGCTCCGGCCGATCATCATGACCTCGCTGGCAACCGTAATCGGATTGATCCCCATGGCGCTCGCGCTGGAGGCGGGCAGCGAGTCCTACGCGCCGCTCGCGCGCTCGATCATTGGGGGCATGGTGGCGTCGGTCGTCTTCACCGTGTTCCTGGTTCCCGCTGCGTTTTACCTCTGCTACCGAAGGAACGTTCGTCCGGAAGAGGTCCCTTATGCCAAGGCCCCCACGGAACCCGCAGGCCCCTGAGATCGCCCGGGCAAAATCCTATGCACGACGCACAGCGTATGACCACGACATGGCCGAAGTCCGGCCCCGTCCTCCTGTTCAAATTCGCCAGGAGCGTTGCGGTCTGCGTGTTGGCTGGGTCCCTTCTGGGATCGGCAAGCGCCCTTGCAGACGAGCCCGCCATTCCCCTGTCCCTGCAGGATGCGATCGAGATCGCCCAGAAGAACCATCCAAAATACGCGGCAGCCCAGCTGCAGGCCTTCCTGGCGCAGGAAGTCGTCAAAGAGAACCGCGCGGGCTACTTCCCCATGGCAAACGGTTTTGTGAATGGGGTGGGAACCACCACGGAGGGCTCGAGGATTCTGGCAGGCGGGCTGAATAATCCCTCGATCTACGACAGGGCGGCGGGTGGCGTGGTGGTGAGTCAACTGATCACCGACTTCGGACGAACCGGAAACCTTGTAGCCAGCGCGAGGGCGGAGGCGCGAGGCGCGACCGCGGGCGCGGAGGCGACACGGGAGCAGGTTGTGCTGAATGCGGAGACCAGCTATCTTGCGGCGTTGCAGGCCCAGACTGTCTTGGAGGTTGCCCGGCAGACCCTTTCCTCTCGGCGGCTTGTGATGTCCCAGGTTAAGGCACTGACCGACAATCAGCTCAAATCGGCATTGGATCTCAGCTTCGCCCAAGTGGCCGTAGAGGAAGCCGATCTCCTCGTCCAGCAGTCGGAAGGACAGCTGGAGTCGTCCATGGCCTCGCTCTCAGCCGCATTGGGTTACCGACGGCAGAAAGCATTCATCCTAACCGAGGTTCCTCAGCTTGCGGGTCCACAGCCGGACATCGACACCCTGATAGACGCTGCGGTTCGGGAAAGGCCGGACCTATTGAGGCTACGTGATCAGCGCGACGCTGCTCTGAGCGAAGCCAGTGCCGAGAAGGATGCTAATTACCCGACTCTCGCAGCTGTTGGAACCGCCGGCAATGCTCCCTGGCGCGATAGCCATCTGGCAGCGAACTACGCCGCGGCGGGCCTGCAGCTCAGTGTGCCCATCTTTGCAGGCGGAGCGTTCATTGCTCGGGAGCACGAGGCCCAAATTCGGGCACGCGTGGCGGACGAGGCGCTCAGGGAGGCTGAGGACAATGTCGCCCGCGATGTTAGAGTGGCATGGGCTGGGTTCAAAACATCCCTGCAGCGCCTCCGGACCACAGAACAGCTGGTCAAGCACGCCACCGAGGCTTTCAATCTGGCCGAGGCCCGCTACAAGGTTGGGAGCTCCTCCGTGATCGAATTGAGCGAAGCGCAGCTTAGCCAGACCTCGGCAGCTATCACCCAGGTGAACGCCCGCTATGACACCCTTATCGAAAAGGCGGTGCTCGACTACCAGGTGGGAGCGATAAAGTGACCTGAGATCCTGGGCGTCGCCGAAGCCAACGCGCCGGCAGCCGGATCACGCGGTCCGCTCAGGGTCCCGAGCCTTCACCAAGGGAATAGCCGATTCCACGAATGGTCCGGATAAGCTTTGTCGAGTGCGTATCGTCCAACTTTTCCCGAAGATGCCGCACGTAAACATCCACGATATTGTTCAGTCCCTCGAAACTCTGGTCCCAGACGTGCTCGACGATCATCGTTCTTGAAAAGACCCGTCCGGGCTGCGTCGCGAGGTACTCGAGAAGCGCATACTCTTTGGGTGTGAGCTCCACGCGCTTGCCGGCGCGTCGGACCATCTGGCTGAGGCGGTCTATTTCAAGGTCGTCGACCCGAATCATGCTGTTGTGGCTTACAGGGCCGCGCCGGAGAAGCGCCTTCACCCTTACCTGAAGCTCCGCGAACGCAAAGGGCTTCGTGAGGTAGTCGTCAGCCCCGGCCTCGAAATTGTCCACCTTGCTTGAGGTACCGTCTAGGGCCGTGAGGATCAGGACCGGAACGGCGAGGTCCCTAAGCCGTATTTTTTTCAAGAGACCGAGGCCACCTATCCCCGGAAGCATGAGGTCGAGAATGACCAAGTCGTACTGATAGGTATTGATCATTGCCCACCCGGTTTCGCCGTCAGCGGCCACATCTACGGCATAGCGGGAGGCCTTCAGGCCCCGGGCCACCATTTCGGCGACCTTGCGTTCATCTTCAATCACCAGGATACGCATCGTGGGGAAAGTCTAGCACCGCTTCGTTGTACAGCGGTGCTAGAATGATTAAATATCATTAATCGCCTTTGATCGAAAGTCCGCATCCGAAATGGGATAAAGGGCTGACCCAAAGAACGTTACTGCTCGTGTCCGTCTGCGCATCTTTGCCAGCTGCTTGTCGCGACTGCCTAGACGACTTAGGGCCGCCCGCCTGGGGGGTCCCGCACAGGGTTCCTGGGTTCTTGACGCCTTCGTCACCCGGCCGCCACACGTCCGTAACATGGCGCGGCTACAAAGGTACGGTCTCCAAACATCCACCGTTTCATACCATGCTTCACAAATCATCTCGAGTTTGGCTCGCGGCAATCGTCGCAGCATCCCTTACCGCAGGCGCGGCGTTCGCCGACGACAGCAACAAGGCTCTACTGGACCTTCTGGTGAAGAAGGGCGTCTTGTCCCAGCAGGATGTCGCGAGCCTCCAGCAGGAGCTTGCCGCTACCGCGGCCTCCCAGCCTGCCCCCTCAGCAGCACCTGCCGCGGCAACCTCCGGTTCCGCGATGCCGTCGGGAGTGGTCGCCAGCACCGACCAAAAGAGCCCTCTTTCCTTTAAAATAGGCATCGCCGATTTCACTCCGTTTGGGTTCCTGGACTTCACAGGAGTCTATCGCAACGAGGCGACGGGAAGCGCCATCGGTACGGGGTTCAACAGCATTCCCTACTCGAACAGCTCGACGGGGCAGCTTTCCGAGACCAAGTTCAGCGCACAAAACTCGCGCCTGGGCTTGAGGGTCGACTCGACCGTCAACGACACGAAGGTGCTCGGCTACGTGGAGACGGACTTTCTGGGCAACGCGCCCACCAACCTCGGCGTATCGAGCAACTCGGACACGCTCCGCATGCGGGTCTACTTTGCAGACCTGAAAAGCGGGCCGTGGGAATTCCTGGCCGGCCAGGATTGGAGCATGCTAACGCCGAATCGCAGGGGAATCTCGCCGTTACCGTCCGATATCTTCTACACGAACGACATGGACACGAACTACCAGGCGGGGCTGACCTGGGCTCGCCAGCCTCAGGTGCGCGTGGTCTACCACGCTACGGACGAAGTCACTCTTGGCCTGTCGCTTGAAAATCCCGACCAGTATGTTGGAAGCGCGGTCGTTCTCCCGTCGGCCTTCACGGCCACGGAGGTCGACACCGGGGCGGCAACGACGCAGCCGAATGCGTTCCCTGACATCATTGGCAAAGTGGCCTTTGACACCAAGGCGATCAACGGCCTCCCATGGCACGCCGAGGTCGCCGGTCTCGTCAGGTCCTACAAGGTCAATACCTATACCTCGACGATCAACACGGACTCCACGGCCGAGGGCGGCGGAGTTTCCGCAGACGTTAGCCTCGAACTCACGAAGGGACTTACATTCATCGGCACCGGGTTCTACAGCTACGGCGGCGGCCGTTACATCAACGGTCTCGGTCCCGACTTTGTTATCCTGCCGCCCGATTCCACGGGAAACTACGGCATCGGCCTTGTTAAGGCGACCTCTGCCATCCTCGGCCTCGAATACGTGGTCGCACCGGTCGACACCGTGTCCGCCTATTGGAGCACTGCCGGATTCGGCCAGCGCTTCGACAAGCTCTCGACCGGAGCCTACGTGGGATATGGTTACCCGGGCTCGTCGAACAGCCAGAACAAGACGATCGACGAATACACCTTGGCGAATACCTACACCTTCTGGAAAACCCCGAGCTACGGTGCTCTCCAACTGATCGCCCAGGTTTCTTACACCGATCGCAAGCCCTGGTACGTTGCGCCCGGCGCACTTTCCAAGGCCAATGCGACGATGGTCTTCCTGGATCTGCGTTACGTTCTTCCCTGATAAATCCTTAAGGTACTTGTATTAATACGCCGCCCGTGTGCTCGCGCTCACGGGCGGTTTCTTGTGCACGCGACGAAAGCCATTCGGGGGGAAATATCAGTCTTAATATTTCTGAAATCGATTTTTTGGAATCTTGATGCGGGCGCCTCACTGCCGACTTGGTTTAATAATATCTGTGGCCCGCTGCATGAGAGACAATCGGCAGATAGGGAAGGTCCAGGATGGGGCCTTGACGCTGCGGCGCCAGAGGGTGGCGGCGGTGCCGACAATCAGAAACCGCTATTGTTGGTTGAGATGCGGGACGAATGCTGAAGCGATGTCCAGTCCGGCTCCTAGATGGGAGCGATCAAGCTTAAAGCAGAAGCTGGCTTGAGGTTCTGCATGCAGCAGCGAGGAAATCCTCTGCTGTGGGTGGTGAAATCTGAGCCGTATTCAGAATCGCAGTTTGCTGTGAAGGATTCTCCACTCGGGACGGGTAGCCTTACGGCAGGCCGCTTCCATTCTGGTATACCGTTTAAGGACTTCTTTGCCTGTTTGAGTGAGCAGAGCACCCCCGCCTGCGTTACCGCCGCGTACGGCCGTGACAAGGGGTTCACGGAATAGCCGATTCATATCGCGGACCAGAAGCCACGCCCTGTTATAGGACATCTTCATTTGGGCGGCAGACTGAGCTATGGAACCTGTCGCCACAATGTGGCGGAGTAGATCGGCCTTACCCGGTCCGAAAGCGCGCCTCGTCGAAGACGGAAACCGCAGACGGGGCTCCAGCTCTGGCAAACGATTGCGCATGCCAAATCAACTAGCGGGGACCGTAGGTTAGTCAGCTCAAAATGGAACGCTAGGGCAGATTGCTGGTCGCTGGTGAGACGACAGAAAGGTCCCTCAGAACGTAACGCGCGCCGAGAGGAGCCAGTTGTGGTTGAATGTTGGCGTTACGGGGCCCGGCCCATAGACGCGCGAAACTGCCGTTTGATACCCTGCGCCAATGATGAGCTTAGAGCGCTTGTCGAGCACGATTCGTCCGACTATCAAACCAGGGGTGATGTACGTCTGGGTACGTGCGCCCCTTTGGCCTCCAATCCAGTCTGTACGGTTCATTTCGATCTCAGGCCAAAGAAGCCGCGAGATATGATATTGGGCCGTAATGTTGGTTGGGATTGACCTTCCGGATTTGGAATTGTCGTGGATTGGGATCCCATTGCCAATGGTAGCTTGGATGTCGAAATCACCAAAGCCTTTGCCGGCTGCCAGAGTCGGCGTAAAAACATCGTTGTGGTTTGTTAGGACGAGCGCCCCAGTGGGGAGGCCGTATTGGGCAAACACAGATACGATATAGTCGCCGGATTTAGCGTTCCGGCTGATAATTCGATATTTTACAAGAATTCCCGGCCAATCGTTCAATCCAGATGAGGGTTCCGTGCCCGTGCGCACCTGGTAGGGTGGCATCGTAATGATTACCTCGGTTTGCTCGGTCGGAATTATCTCAATGCCTTTGCCACCGCCATACACGTCAATCGCGCCCTTTCCCTTTATCAGCGTCTCGAAATCCTGATCATATCGAAACTCCTGTTCGAGCCTCGGCGTCGTCGTTGCAAGCGGCGTAATCCAGCTCGGCTGCGACGCCTGCGCTGCTTGGACGGTAGCTGTCCACGCATCGACAACTGTAGTGAACGGGTCGGCCGAAGTTTCCGACTGTGCCGAAACAGGGCTGCTGGTAGCAGCAATGGCCGCGAAAATGAAGAACAGCGGGATGTGGCGGCGTAGCTTGGGCGGGACCATGAGATTGAATGTTTCTGCTAGGTGATCCGTTATACTTCTAAAAAGATAACGCGATTGTCACTATATTTTCGGGACTGGGGCCACGGACCAAACCGCGAACACTCTGGTCTGTGATCACTCCCTTTACGTTTGCCGCTTCTTGGCGTCGTCGGTGCGGATACTCTTGCCTGTCAACACGCGGCGAGGTCTGATTGTCGCCGGGGGTACGAGGTTCGTCGCGGCGACAGCCTCTTATCTTGGAGGCCACCAAGACCTCCTGTCGCGGGCCTTGTTTTTGTTGCCCTATATTAGGCGTTTTTGCCTAGGCGGACGGATTTCCAAAGGCCCATTTTTTTTGAAAAGGTGCAAACGTCCGGAAAACCAGGACGTGTGGGGCTCATGCCCCGGGAAGGGCAATGCCTTCTCCGTGTGCTACTCATTGTCTGTGCTGGGCCTTTACCAAGACAGTTTTTGGGGCGTTCGACGGGGTCCTTCCACAATACAATAACCCCTACTGGAAGGGGCGAACTCGCTACTATTCCCATTTGGCAGGAGATCGGCCGTGAGCCTGGAACGCTAGGATGTTTGGTAACATGATACTCATGATTATGATAGGGGGTATCCTCTCCCTGGTTCTCATGGCAATGATTGTCGTGAAACGGCTCCGAAATGGCCGTGGGAGACTGAAATGCGCAAGTCGGGCGCAGGGTAACAGGATTCGACTACGGTTTTGGCGATCCCAACCGTTTTCTATTCCAACCCATGCATAGAAAGACCACCCAAACCTGCCTCGCTGCATTTGTCGCTTTGCTCATAGCCGCGCCTGCGGCATTGGCACAGGACAGCAACAAAGCGCTTCTCGACCTTCTGGTGCGCAAACACATTATCACCCAACAGGATGTCGACAGTCTTCAGCTGGAGCTGGCTGCAGGCCCCGCCCCGCAACAGCCGGCTGTCGCCTCTGCCGGTACCGCGCTGTCGTCGCCCGTTCTAGCCTCTGCCACAGCGACTGCGCCGCAGGCTGTGATCGCTCAAGGCGAGCCCAAATCTCCCTTGGCGTTTAGGATCGGAATCGCCGATTTCTCCCCTTTCGGGTTCGTGGACTTTACCGGCTACTACCGGAGCAGGGCAACCGGCAGCAGCTTTCCCACGAGCTTCACGGCCATCCCCTACGCTAACAGCGCAACGGGCCAGCTGTCGGAGACCAAGTTTACGGCCCAGAACTCCCGCTTCGGGATCCGAATCGATTCTGAGGTGGGTGAGACGAAGGTCCTCGGCTACGTCGAGACGGACTTCCTCGGGAATGCCCCCGCCAACCTGGGCGTGGCGAGCAACTCCGCCACGCTTCGCATGCGTTCCTACTTCGCGGACCTCAGGAACGGCCAATGGGAGCTTCTCTTCGGCCAGAACTGGTCGCTTTTGACACCCAACCGCCGCGGCATCTCGCCGGTCACCTCCGACATCTTCTACACGAACGACATGGACGGCAACTACCAGGCGGGCCTAACCTGGGGCCGTCAGGCCCAGGTTCGCGTGGTCTACCACGCCACAGACTCGTTCGCGCTGGCGCTCTCCGTGGAGGATCCGGACCAGTATGTCGGGAGCGCTGTTGCCCTTCCGGCTGCATTCACGGCGACAGAGGTAGACACGGGTGCCGCGACCACGCAGCCCAATGCATTTCCCGACGTGGTCGCCAAGGCGGCCTTCGACACGAAGGCCGTAAACGGCCTCCCATGGCATTTCGAGACGGCCGGAGTCCTTCGCTCCTACAAGATCGACACCTATACCAACACGCTGAACAGGGATTCGACTGCTGAAGGGGAGGGGGTTTCGGCAGGGGTTAGTCTCGGGCTCACTAAGGAACTCACGTTCTTGGGCACGGGATTCTACAGCTACGGCGGTGGGCGCTATATCGGCGGCAACGCCCCGGACTTTGTCGTCGAGGGACCGGGCACGAACGGGGCCTATAGCATAGGCCTCCTGAAGGCCACCTCTTCTCTCGTCGGTCTTGAATATGCGGTCGCGCCTGTGGACACAATTTCTGCATATTGGAGCACCATAGGGTCTGGGCAGCGTTACGGCCAGCAGGCCAACGGACAATATGTCGGCTACGGCTACCCGGGCTCGCCCAACACCAACAACAAGACGCTCGACGAATATACCCTTGCGAACACCTACACCTTCTGGAGGAACCCCAGCTACGGCGCCCTGCAGGTCATAACCCAGCTATCCTTGGTGGAACGGACGCCGTGGTTCGCTGCGGCGGGTGCACCGAGCAAGGCTGAAGACACGATGGTGTTTGTCGACCTGCGCTACGTTCTCCCCTAGACGGCTGCTGCGCAGCAGGGAGCCTCGCAACCCGCAGGGACATTGACTGCGGGTGCGTTTGCGGGATGATCGCGACGATGCGAGAACCCGAAGCTGGCGAGGTACCCTTGGGCATCATTCGCACACCGACTCCCCAGCTGCGGGCGTTTGTGGAGACCCAGAAGACCGCAATGCCCGCTGCCGACTTTGCGGCGATGATGGGCGAGATCCATGGCCTCTACGGGAAATACAGGGCGGCCTTGGAGGCCGCCTCCACCGGCGTAAGGCGCGCCCAAGCGCTCCACCGCATGATGGAGGGGGCGGTGGCCACGGCCTCGGGCGTCACGGTCAGCTGCCAAAAGGGCTGCTGCGGCTGCTGCCATTTTGAGGTGGAGATTTTCGGGTACGAGGCCGAGGTGCTGAGGGACTGCGTCAACGGGGGGGTTGCGGTGGATCGCTCTCGCCTTGAGATCCAGTCGTCCCGCGAGCGCAAGAGCCCGGAATGGCTAAAGTTCTGGAGCCGTGATAACCGCTGTGTCTTCTTGGGTGAGGACGGGGCCTGCCGTGTCTATGAGGACCGTCCCGCCGCTTGCAGGAGGCTCCTTGTGACGACGCCACCCGAAGCCTGCACCACGCTGGGCGCCGCCGTTGCCCCAGTTCAAATCCTGCTCGCGGAGATTCTCCTCAGTGCCGCTCTCGACTTGGGCCCAAAAGGACATGCGTCGATTTCCAAGATGCTGATGCCCCTGCTCACCGCGTGATGGGTCGGACCTGGTGGATGCAATATTTCATTTCGCGTTTTACCTGCGCCGCGGAGCCCCATAAGGTGCTCGGGCAGGTGCACCCCGCCTCTGTTCCGGGCATTCCCCAAGCCCACCCCAAAACATGTATACCGTAACCAGCTACAGCGTCGCCGTGGTCTTTTGCTTCGTAACGATGCTCTGCTGGGGATCGTGGGCCAACACGCAGAAGCTGGCGGGCAAGGAATGGCGTTTCCAGCTGTTCTACTGGGACTACGCCATCGGCGTCCTGCTGCTGTCCCTCATCCTGGCCTTCACTCTCGGCAGCACCGGCGCTGGAGGCCGCGGGTTTCTTCCAGATCTCCACCAGGCGGAGGGCCGCTGGCTGGCATCGGCGTTCGCGGGCGGCGTGATCTTCAACCTCTCGAATATTCTCCTCGTAGCTGCGATCGATATCGCTGGGATGGCGGTCGCGTTTCCGGTGGGAGTGGGCCTGGCCCTGATCATCGGGGTGGTGAGCACCTACGCGGTGAGGCCCGAGGGCAACGTGAAGCTCCTCGCCCTGGGCGTGGCCTCCGTCGCGGTCGCCATCATCCTGGATGCCCTGGCCTACCGGCGGCTCGCGTCGGGGGGCGGGCGAACGCCCGGAAAGGGGATCCTGCTCTCGATCATAGCGGGCGTGCTGATGGGTTTTTTCTACAGCTACGTCGCGCGCTCAATCGCCCCCATGCACGAGGTGAACGGGCTGCTTCAGCTCGAGCCGGGCAAGCTCAGCCCCTACACGGCGATCGTCCTCTTCTCAGCCGGCGTATTGGTTTCGAATTTTGTTTGGAACACGGCCATCATGGCCCGGCCATTCGTCGGCGAACCGGTTCCCTTCGGCGACTACTTTAGCAAGGGAAGCGTCCGGCTGCATCTGGTGGGCATCCTTGGCGGGGTGATTTGGAATGTGGGGATGTCCCTGAACATCATCGCCGGCGCCAAGGCGGGTCCCGCGCTCTCGTATGGCCTGGGCCAGGGAGCAACCATGGTGGGGGCGCTCTGGGGCGTCTTTGTATGGAAGGAGTTTCGGGCCGCGCCTGCGGGAACCGGCAAGCTCCTGGTTTCTATGTTCGCGTTCTACGGCCTCGGGCTTGCAATCCTCATCGCGTCGCGCCTCTGAACCGAATCCCCAATCCCATGGCTTCCAAGAAACACCCCTCCAAGGCCCGCGTCGTGGTCGTCGGTAGCTCCAGTATCGACATGATCGTTCAGGTGGGCCGCATTCCCGGGATCGGAGAGACGGTGATCGGTGGGAAGTTCCACTCCGCGTGCGGCGGAAAGGGCGCCAACCAGGCGGTTACTGCGGCGCGTGCCGGAGCCTCGGTCCTTTTCGTGGGGAGGGTGGGGCGGGACGCTTTCGGGAAGACGGTGGTCGCCGGGCTCAAAGGGGACGGCATCGATGTCGCGCACGTGACTGCGGACGGGAAGGAGCCGACGGCGGTCGCATTTATCTTTGTCGGTGGAAACGGTGAGAACAGCATCGCGGTCGCATCGGGGGCGAACCTTCGCCTGAGCCCGGCGGACGTGGGGAGGGCGCGAGGCGTGTTCAAGAGGGGCGCCATCCTGCTGGTCCAGCTTGAAACGCCACTAAAGTCGGTGGCCGCGTCGGTCGCCCTTGCGGCGAAGGCCGGCATGCGCGTCATCCTGAACCCGGCACCGGCACGGGCCCTGCCGGACTCCCTGCTTCGAAAGGTGGATATTCTGACCCCGAATGAGCACGAGGCCGAGTCGCTCACAGGCATCAAGGTCGACGGGGCCCAGGCAGCGTCCAAGGCTGCACGGCAGCTTCATTCCAGGGGCGTCAAGGTTGTGATCATCACCCTGGGAGCGCGCGGGGCGTTCGTGTCGGGCGAGGGGCACAGCCTGCTGGTCCCGGCCTTCAAGGCGCGTGCGATCGACACCACGGCTGCGGGCGATGTGTTTAACGGAGCCTTGGCGGTGGCCCTTGCGGAGGGGCAGACGCTGCTTGATGCCGTCCGCTTCGGGCAGGCCGCTGCGGCCATTTCGGTCACGCGGTTGGGCGCACAGCCTTCGGCCCCCTCTCGAAGCGAAATAGTGCGGCTGCTCGGTCGGTGACGGGTTCCTGTCGCGGGTTTCCGAGGCCGGCCCTGTAGCTTTCCCGATCGAAGACGTTTGAGCTGCCTCGGAACACGCCCTATCCCTTCCCAGCGACCCACCCCAACGACCTGATGCCCTCTCCCGGCTCCCGATTCCGATCAGCCCTTTTGGCAGAACGGCCCCTGCAGATCGCGGGCGCAATAAACGCCTACTCGGCACTGCTGGCCAAGCGTGCTGGGTTCCGAGCGCTTTATCTGTCTGGAGCCGGTGTCGCCAACCATTCCTATGGCATCCCTGACACCGGCCAGACCGAGCTTGCCGACGTCCTCGTTGATGCGCGGCGGATCACCAGGCGAACCGACCTTCCGCTGCTTGTAGACATCGACACGGGTTGGGATGATCCGGCGCTGGCAGTGAAGGAAATGGGGGCTGCGGGCGTAGCCGCGGTCCACATCGAGGACCAGGTGCCCGCGAAACTCTGTGGGCACCTTCCCGGCAAGCAGCTGGTTCCCGCCGCGGAGATGGCGGCCCGGATCGAAGCCGCTGTCCGCGGCAAGCCGGATCCGGACTTTGTCGTCATGGCCCGGACGGACGCGGCCTCGGGCGAGGGCGTGGCCGCGGCGGTAGCCCGGGCGCTGGCCTATGTCGACGCAGGTGCCGACATGATCTTTGCCGAGGCCCTGCGCTCCCTGGAGGACTATAAGCGCTTCACGACTGCCATTAGGGTGCCGGTGCTGGCGAATCTCACCGAGTTTGGGAAAACCCCTTACTTCACCCTCGATGAGATGCGCTCCGCCGGAGTTGCGATCGTACTCTACCCCTTGAGCGCGGGCCGAGCGGCAGCCTCTGCCTCGGCCGAGGTCTATGCGGTCATCCGAAGGGACGGTACCCAGCGTGCCGTGGTTGACAGGATGCAGACCCGCTCGGACCTCTACGATACCCTCGACTACAAGCCTCCGGGCTGAGTTCCTTTCTCCTCAACTTCAACGCCTCAGCGGCCCTTCACCATGCCCAATCCCACAGGCCCAAAAGCAAAGAAGTCTGTTGCTCTGTCGGGTATTGCGGCCGGCACCACAGCCATCTGCACGGTCGGCCGTTCGGGCAACGACCTGCATTACCGCGGTTACGACATCAATGAGGTTGCGTCCCAAGCCACCTATGAGGAGGTAGCCTATCTTCTTGTCCATGAGAAGCTTCCTGACGGGCCTGCGTTGGAGGCCTACCGGGCTAAGCTGAGGGGCATGCGCGGGCTGCCTGCGGCCTTGCGCGCCGTCCTTGAGCAGATTCCCGCCGCGGCCCATCCGATGGACGTCCTTCGGACCGGATGCTCCCTCCTCGGTAACCTGGAGATGGAGGAGCTCCCCACCGCCGGAGGGGATGCTTCGACGGTCGGGGGCGCGCGGGCGATAGCGGACCGCCTCATCGCCACGTTCCCTTCGATGCTCCTGTATTGGCATCATTTCGTCACGTCGGGTCGGCGCATAGACGTGGAGACGGACGATGAGGGGCTCGCCGCGCATTTCCTCCATCTGCTGAACCAACGCCCCCCGTCCTCCGAGCATATCCGCGTGCTCGACCGCTCGCTGATCCTCTACGCGGAGCATGAGTTCAACGCGTCGACCTTCACGGCACGGGTGATCGCGGGCACGGGCTCGGACTTCCACTCCTGCGTCACCGGCGCTATTGGGGCGCTGCGCGGGCCCAAGCACGGCGGCGCCAACGAGGTGGCCCTCGAGATTCAGATGCGCTACAAGAACCCCGAAGAGGCGGAGTCGGACATCCGGGCCCGCCTTGCGCGCAAGGAGATCGTGATCGGCTTTGGGCATCCGGTCTATACGGCGGGAGACCCCCGCAGCGCCATCATCAAGGAAATCACCCGGGAGCTGTGCACAAAGGAAGGGAACATGGACCTCTTTGCCGTGGCCGAGCGAATCGAGGCTCTGATGTGGAAGGAAAAAACGATGTTCCCCAACCTCGACTGGTACAGCGCGGTCGCCTATCGCCAGCTCGGAGTCCCGATGCTGATGTTCACGCCGCTCTTCGTCATGGCGCGCATGGCGGGCTGGGCGGCGCACATCATCGAGCAGAGAATCGACGGGAAAATAATTAGGCCCGGTGCCACCTACACGGGTCCCGAACCCCGTTCCTTCGTACCTCTCTCCAAACGCTGACCCTTTCCGACGCGACCTCGGCCCGCCCCTCATGTCTTCGCCCATCTCAAACGCGCGCCCGCATCCCGACCAGCTCCTGGAGAACATAGCCGATTTCGTGCTGGCTCCTAGTGTTGCCAGTGACGAGGCCTTCGACACGGCCCGCTGGTGCCTTGCCGACACGCTCGCCTGCGGAATCCTTGCGCTAGCATACCCGGCATGCGCCAAGCTCCTCGGCCCGGTCGTTCCAGGAATGTCGACTGCGAACGGGGCGCGGGTGCCAGGAACATCGTACGAGCTCGATCCAGTACAGGCGGCATTCAACATTGGGGCGTCGATCCGGTGGCTGGACTTCAACGACACGTGGCTTGCGGCGGAGTGGGGGCACCCTTCCGATAATCTCGGGGCAATCCTTGCCACGGCCGACTGGCTGGCCCGCGGCGAGGCATCGGGGGGCACTCTGGCTGCATTCAAGACGCCCCTGGCCAGGCACGGCAAGGGGCTCACGGTCCGGGATGTTTTGGCCGCGATGATCAAGGCACACGAGATTCAGGGCATCCTGGCGCTTGAGAACTCGTTCAACCGGGTTGGACTCGACCACGTGCTCCTTGTCCGGGTCGCATCGGCCGCCGTCACGGCGGCCATGCTGGGAGGAACGCGTGAGCAGATTGTCAACGCCGTGTCCCAGGCGTGGCTGGACGGGTCGTCCCTGCGCACCTACCGCCACGCTCCCAACACGGGATCCAGAAAATCCTGGGCCGCCGGCGACGCGACCAGCCGAGCTGTCCGCCTTGCGCTTATCTCCATGACGGGCGAGATGGGCTATCCTTCCGTGCTGTCGGCCAAGACCTGGGGTTTTCAGGACGTATCCTTCCGCGGCAATCCCGTGCGACTGGCACGCCCCCTCGGCAGCTACGTGATGGAAAATATTCTTTTCAAGATCTCGTTTCCTGCCGAGTTCCATGCCCAGACCGCAGTCGAATGTGCCCTGCAGCTCCATCCGCTGGTGAGAGACCGGCTTGACCAGATCGAGCGCGTTGAGCTGACGACCCATGAATCGGCCATTCGAATCATCGATAAATCCGGTCCCCTGCATAATCCCGCCGACCGCGACCATTGCATCCAATACATGACGGCGGTCGGTCTCATTTTTGGGAACTTGACCGCGGCAGACTACGAGGACCGTGTAGCCGCCGACCCGCGGATCGACGCGCTGCGGTCCCGTATGACGGTGGTTGAGGACAAGCAGTTCTCAAGGGACTACCTCGACCCGGAAAGCCGCTCAATCGCCAATGCGGTGCAGGTCTTTTTCAAGGACGGCACCTGGACCAACCGCGTCGAGGTCCACTTTCCAATCGGCCACAGGCGGCGGAGGGCAGAGGGCATCCCTCTCCTGGTGCAGAAGGCTGATGCTGCCTTTGGGGGCCATTTCGGGCGCGTACGGACTTCAGCCATCATGGAGCTCTTCAATAACAGGGCAAAATTGGAAGCAACCCCTGTTCAGGATTTTGTGACCCTTTTCGTGGCGTAGCTCGAAGCGGCGCCTTCTCGATTGAGCGAAGGTCCAGGTCGTGTCGTTTCGGGCTGGCCTAGTACCGGATACGGAGCGTCTTTACCCCGGTTGTCGGAAGGCTAAGGTCGACGTAACCTGAGGACGAAATCTTGCTCACGCGGTAGGGGATCTCCTCGCCGTCAAGGTCCACGGACTTCACCGCCTCCACGCCCAATGGCAGCAGGAAATGCACATCCATTGAAGGGGCCCCGCCGGTGATCGTCGCCAGAATCTCCCTCGTGCCAGGGTCGTTCGCGAACCGGTAGGAAACGTATCCCAGGGACGCCGGGTAACGTACGGTCACCCCTATCGTGCGCGCGGCGCCCAGGTCCCAGCGCGGTGCCACAATCGGGTGGGAGAACGTCTGGCTCAAGGGTCCGTCCTTCACCCCCGCCAGACCCTCGATCATCGCGGCCATTGCGGTCGCGGCCGCCCAGTCATCCGGCCCACCGTAGGAGACCGGGCTTGGCGCAATATATTGGGGGCGGTCGGCCAACGTGAGCCCGAGCACCGTGTAGATGCCGTCGTCCTCGGGCGCGGAAATACGCAAGGAGGTGATCTTCCTTTCCGGGTGCGGGTTATTGATTGCGCACCACGAGAGCCCGACGTCATCGGCGACCAGGCTTGGCCCGTGCCAGGCGATTCCGGATGAATCCGTCTTTAGCTCAGGAAACCACCAATAGGTCAGCTGTTTCCCCATGATCACGTACTGCACGTGCCGGCTTCCGTCCGCATAGTTGAAGGTGATGCTCCCGCAGACATTCTCGGAGCTTGGCTTGGTCGAGGTGTGAACAAGATAGATGCAACCCGCCTCGGAATTCACGGGAACGTCGACAGCGGAGGGCATCCCCGGTCGGTGGGCCACCGCAACGGCTACCCGCCCTTGGTTGGCCCTGGGATCGGCGATCTTGAAGGATATGCCCGCAAAGACCTGATTGCCGGTCGGCAGGCCACGGATGTCGTCTCCGGGCTTCCCCTCTAGCATCCATCGAAAAGCACCGGGGGCGCCCTTGTCCTCGATGCCCATGTTGGCGAGCCCGGAAAGGTCTATTGGCGTGAAACGGGGCGCCGGAGGTGCGGGGGGAAAGGCGCCCGTGTAGGCGAACCAGATCTTGTTTCCGTGCGCGTGCCCAAGCGCGGTGAGGCGGTCGAGGATGTCCCGGCCATAGGGCTCGAATCCGTTTTCGAACGCGCCTCGGGCCAGTTCGCCGGCGATGTGGCCCCCGACACCCCCGTTCATATACTGCCACAACTCGTCGTGCATCCCGAACCCCCGCTTAAAGGGCGGGTATATTGCGTACCACTCACCGGGAGAACCCGGCGGAAGATGATCCTTGAGGTCCATGTAGGTATGAATGATCGCCCGCGCGTGCTCTGGTCCCACCCCCCTGTTCAGGGAATAGGCGTTCCCCTGCGCGATCTGGCTTCTCTCGTCGACGCCCAAGTCGCGTTTCACCGCCGGGTCCTCGTCAATGAAATGGGTGAAGAAACGCCCGTTCCACGACAGGGCGTCAAGCCGCTCCCTGATCTCGGACCCGCGTCTGGTGTATTTGGCCGCGTCCGCCGCATTTCCGCTGTGGGTCAGCATTTCGGCCAGCTCTTCGCACGCTGCGGCATAGTAGACATTGTCCCCGAAGAAGACCCCGAACTTCGATTTCTTGGGATCGATGAGCATCGTGTTTGTGAGCCCGATGTCCGGTGTGTAGGCGTCCTCGACCTGGAAATCCCAGGAGTCGATGGTGTAGACCCGCTTTAGGAGTTGGAAGCGCTGGCTCCAACGCGCCGGATCGTCCACGCAGTAGTCCATCGCCCGCATGGCCGATGCGAGGCACTGCTCCATCCACGCATCGTTGCCGCACGCCTTCCAACTCTGGTAGACGGTGCTCACAAAAACGTATTCCGGATGATTCTCGGCGGGTTGCCTTACGAAATAGCGGCCGCCTATCTCGCGCACGTACCCGAACGGCCCGTAGGCCGTCTTGTAGTAAGCCACAGCGCTGCCGGGATTGAGGTTGCTCCAGATCATTCCGTCCTCGCGTTGGGCGTTGCGCATCATGTCCACGAAATCAGTCCCGTAGGGGCTGAAATATCGCATCCCTTTTGCTGTATGGTAGTTGTCTAGGACCCAATTGACGAAGAAATGGTAGGTTCGCCCGTTCCAAACGGTAGTTTCCACGCCGTTGGGTGTATCGGAGCTCATACCGTCGTGAAAGAGTGTGAACATGTCCCGGTACTTGCCGCCGTCGTCGATGGACGTCTGTGCATCCAGGGTGAACGTGGCATGGCCTATCGCTTCCCCTGACGGGCTGCGCAGGACCACCTTTTGCGTGCCAAGCCCGGCGCCGGCGCGAAAGCTGATTTTTCCTCCGGAGGGTGCGGAGAAATAGACCCGGTCCGTTCCATCCCTGACCTCGAGCGTGCCCTTGGAGCTGGAGCTTACTACCAGCATATCGAGCGGCTTTACCGTCGTGGCAGGGATCGGGTTTCCCTGGTCGTTGCCAGCTTGGACCAGAAGGACCTCTTGCGACGATTCGGCACCCAGGCTCGAGAGGAGCAATAGGATCAGGGGCGATAGGCGCAGCAGGCGGCGGATGGATTTCACGGCTGGGGCTTTCATGGAATTGGGGACCTGGCGGGCAAGGGGGTGGGTCCTTCGGTGCGGGAACAGGGATCTGGCGCTCGATTGTCCCCTGTCGCACCGCGGCCGTTACAGCCCCAGTACGCGCCGCCATGGGAAGCTTTGAAAGGATGTTTTTTATCGAATGACGGCGCGAAACCCCGGCCGTTTAGGGCCGTGATGAGGCGCCGACGGTATGCCCCGCTGCTGTTGGATGTAGGCTTTGACCTTGGCGAGAGGGGCCCCGCCGGTGGAGGCCACAAAGTAGCTTGGGCTCCAGAAATGGTCGCCCCAGAGGGCCCGGCGGACTTCGGGGAAGCGCCGGCTGCGCAAGTGGCGGGAGGAGACGCCCTTCAGGGAATTTACCAGGGAGGCCGGGGCGACCTTGGGCGGCATGGACACGAGGAGGTGGAGATGGTCGGCTT
>Ga0302266_10000210_pt1 | contig 60264 bp, 41 predicted proteins | sample III_Bog_E1_2_FD_194559 | JGI IMG/M metagenome (GOLD analysis project Ga0302266, IMG submission 194559) | Peat permafrost microbial communities from Stordalen Mire near Abisko, Sweden - III_Bog_E1_2 | ecosystem: Environmental > Terrestrial > Soil > Wetlands > Peat | place: Sweden: Abisko...
TCAACAATGTGGCCGCCGTGGTGCAGGATCTGGAAAGAGAGATGGGGCGGCTGACCGAGGCGTCGAAGGATGGCCAACTCTCGGAACGCGGCAAGCCAGAGCGCTTCCAGGGCGCGTACGCGGAGATCGTGCGCGGCGTGAACACCATGCTGGACGCGATTCTGCTGCCTATCGGCGAAGGGAATCGCATTCTGGCGCAGGTCTCGAACGGCAAGATCGACGAGCTGATCGCGCAGACCTACAAGGGCGATCACGAGAAGATGAAGCAGGCCATCAACAACGTGGCCCATGTTTTGCAGGGATTGCAGAAGGAGCTTTCGCGTCTTGTGGAAGCCTCGCGCGAGGGTCAGCTCTCCGAGCGCGGCAAGCCGGAGCAGTTCCAGGGTGCGTTTGCCGAGATTGTGCGCGGGGTCAATACCACGCTGGACGCGATTCTTCTGCCCATTGGAGAAGGAAATCGAATTCTGGCGCAGGTCTCGAACGGCAAGATCGACGAGCTGATCGCGCAGACCTACAAGGGCGATCACGAGAAGATGAAGCAGGCCATCAACAACGTGGCCCAGGTGTTGCAGGGACTGCAGAAGGAGCTTTCGCGTCTTGTGGAAGCGTCGCGCGAGGGTCAGCTCTCCGAGCGCGGCAAGCCGGAGCAGTTTCAGGGCGCCTATGCGGAGATTGTGCGTGGCCTCAACACCATGCTGGATGCGATTCTTCTCCCCATCGGCGAAGGCAACCGCATTCTGGCACAGATTTCCGCCGGCAAGATCGACGAGCTGATTACCCAGACCTACAAGGGCGATCACGAAAAGATGAAGCAGGCCATCAACAACGTGGCCGACGTTTTGCAAACGCTGCAGAAGATGCTGGTCCGGATGACGGATGCGGCTCGGGAAGGGAAGCTGTCGGAGCGTGGTCATCCTGACCTGGTGCAGGGAGCATATGCGGAGATCGTGCGCGGCGTGAACTCGATTCTGGACGCGGTGATCGGGCCGCTGAACGTCTCTGCAAAGTATGTGGACATGATCAGCAAGGGAGACAATCCGCCGCCGATCACCGACACCTACCACGGGGATTTCAACCTGATCAAGAACAACCTGAACGCGCTGGTCGCGGCGATGAATGAGATCACCGCTTCGGCCGATGAGATTGCGAACGGAAATCTTACGGTCGAGATCCGGGAACGCTCTCCGCAGGACAAGCTGATGCAGGCGCTTCAGTCGATGGTGGGTGGGCTCACGCGGACGGTCTCCGATATCCGGGCGATTGCGGGCGAGGTGTCGGCTGCCAGCCAGTCGATCTCGACGGCGTCGATCCAGGTGTCGAAGGGCGCCAGCGCCCAGGCAGCGGCGGCCGAAGAGGCGTCGTCGTCGATGGAAGAGATGGTCAGTAACATCAAGCAGAACGCCGACAACGCGCAGCAGACCGACAAGATCGCCAACAAGAGCGCCAAGGACGCGCAGGAGAGCGGCAAGAGCGTGCTCGAAGCCGTGGCCGCGATGAAGGAGATCGCCAACAAGATCTCGATCATCGAGGAGATTGCGCGGCAGACCAACCTGCTGGCGCTGAACGCGGCGATTGAAGCGGCTCGTGCGGGCGAGCATGGCAAGGGGTTCGCGGTGGTTGCGGCCGAGGTGCGCAAGCTGGCGGAGCGCTCGCAGAAGGCGGCCGGGGAGATCAACCAGCTCTCGGCCAACACGCTGAAGGTTTCGGAAAAATCCGGCGAGATGCTGGACAAGCTGGTGCCCGACATTCAGCGCACGGCCGAGCTGGTGCAGGAGATCACGGCTGCCAGCAAGGAGCAGGATACCGGCGCCGAGCAGATCAACAAGGCGCTGCAGCAACTGGAGCAGGTGATTCAGCAGAACGCGTCGGCCTCCGAGGAGATGGCGTCGACCACCGAGGAACTGACCGGGCAGTCCGACCAACTGGTGAGCGCGCTCGCGTTCTTCCACACCGGCGACGAGGACGGTGCGCCGAACCGCAACGGCGTGGGTTCTAAAGGCAGAAAAGCCTTGCCGACAGCGCCGGCGAGGATGACCAGGCCTGGCGTGCAGACCGCGGCGGCGAGGCCGGCAGCGAAGGGCGGAGTCAATCTGCGGCTCAAGGATAAACACGATGAGCTCGACGGGGAATTCGAGCGCTACTGACCGTGCGAGGCGCCGCACGGCGAGAGATTGCCGTGCGGCACAGCCGCTTCAGTCTTCACGACGAGGGTCTTCACGACGATAAAGGAGTTCGAAGATGAGTGTTAGCGAAATCACGGAGACACGGCAGTATCTGACGTTCAAGCTGGGCAACGAGATCTTTGCCACCGATGTGGCGAAGGTGAGAGAAGTGCTTGATCTGACCACGGTCACGGCAATTCCAAGGACACCGGATTTCATGGCCGGGGTCATCAATCTGCGCGGAAGCGTTGTGCCGGTGGTGGACTTGAGGCTCTGCTTCGAAATGTCGAAGACCGAGAGCACGCGCAACACCTGCATCGTGGTGGTTGAGGTGCTGCTTGACAGCGAATCGACGGTGATCGGCGCGTTGGCCGATTCGGTCGAGGAGGTCATCGACCTCGATCCCGATCAAATTGAGCCCGCCCCGCGCATCGGCACGCAGATTCGGACCGACTTCATCAAGGGCATGGGCAAGCGCGATACCCAGTTCATTATGATCCTGGACATCGATCGTGTTTTTGCTGCCGAGGAGCTGGCGGTAGTCCGCGGACAGGAATCGAACAAGCCGCTGATGGAAGTGGCGGCGTAAGGAGGGAACGGCGCGCGCGCGCTCCGTTCATACCATGAGTGTTCACGATGAAGCGATCTCCGGCAGCAACTACACGCGGCTCTGCGAACTGATTTACCGCGAAGCGGGCATTCGTCTGGGCTCGGACAAAAGGACCATGCTCGAAGTCCGGATCAAGCGGCGGCTGAAGGCTCTGGATATCGAGTCGTATGGCGGCTACTGCGATTATCTGTTTGGGCGGGAGGGGATGCAGGCAGAGCTGATTCACCTGATCGATGTGGTGACGACCAACAAGACGGATTTTTTTCGCGAACCGGGGCATTTTTCGTATCTGGTGGAAAAGGCGCTTCCTGAACTGACGGCGCGCGGCGACGGAGGGCGGCCTTTGCTGGTGTGGAGCGCGGGCTGCTCGACGGGCGAGGAGCCGTACACGCTGGCGATTGTGCTGAGCGAGTATGCGCTGTCGCATCCGGGTTTTCGCTTCCGCATATTGGCCACGGACATTTCGACCACGGTGCTGGCCAAGGCGGAGATGGGTGTGTATTCAGACGACACGGTGAACCCGGTGCTTTCGGCGCTGCGGCGGAAGTACTTCATGCGCAGCCGCGATGCGCGCTCCGACCGCATGCGGGTGGTGCCGGAGTTGCGCCGGCTGGTGGAGTTCCGGCGGCTGAATTTTATGGACGACGATTTTGGGATCGCGGACAAGGCCGATGCGATTTTCTGCCGCAACGTGATCATCTACTTCGACCGGCCCACGCAGGAGCGCATTCTCAGAAAGCTGGCGCACCATCTGGTGCCGCGCGGATACATGTTTGTCGGTCACTCCGAGACGCTGCACGATATGGATCTTCCACTGGCGCCGGTGGCGCCGGCGCTCTACAGGAGAACAGATGGCGGAGGCTGATCGGATTGTGCTCGAAGTCTACGTGCAGCCTGGAGAGTCTCACCTGGTGTCGGAGCCTGCCTTTTTGCGAACTGTGCTTGGCTCCTGCGTTGGGGTAACGTTTCGTGTTCCGAGGCTCGGCGTTGCGGCGCTCTGTCATCCCATGCTGCCGAATTACCCGGCGACAGGACCGGCGACGCTGAGCATTGCCGCGGGCCGGCGTTATGTGGATTTCACGATTCGCGATCTGGCGCGCCAGTTCGACACGCTGGGGGCGCATCGCGGGGAGATCGAGGTAAAGCTGTTTGGAGGCGGCGATGTGCTGCTTGTCAGCGAACTGAACATGCGGCCGACCGTGGGCAGGCTGAATTGCGAGAGGGCGCTGAAGGTTCTTGAGGATGAAGGCTTCGCCGTGGTTGCGTCGAGCCTGGGCGGGACCTCGGGAATCCACATTGAATTCAATACCGAGACGGGAGAAGTGCTGCTGAGGAGGCTCATCTGAGGTGCGGCACCGGACGCACTTGATCGCGTGGGCGGAAGGCAGAGAGGCGCTATGGGGATTCCGAAGATTCGCGTTCTGATTGTTGACGACTCCGCCGTGGTGCGCAACACGTTGAGCGAAGTGCTCTCGTCGGATCCGGAGATCGAGGTGATGGGTACCGCCAGCGACCCGTTTGTCGCAGCCGACCGCATTGCCGAGCGGGTGCCGGACGTCATAACGCTCGACATCGAGATGCCGCGTATGGATGGGCTGACGTTTCTCAAGAAGCTCATGTCGCAGCATCCCATTCCGGTTGTGATCTGTTCAAGCCTGGCCGAGGAGGGGGCGCAGAGCACGTTCAAGGCGCTTGAGTACGGTGCAGTGGAGATTGTGGCCAAGCCGCGCCTGGGGACCAAGCAATTCCTCGAAGACTCGCGGACGCTGCTGTGCGAGGCGGTGAAGGCCGCGGCGTGCGCTAAGATGCGCAAGCTGCTTCCCAGCCACACGGTTGAGCCCAAGCTGACTGCCGATGCGATTCTGTCGCCGGCCACGCACGCGATGGCCGAAACGACGGAGAAGGTAGTGGTGATTGGCGCATCGACGGGTGGAACCGAGGCGCTGAAGACAGTGCTTGAATCGCTTCCCGCGGACACTCCCGGGATCGTCATTGTGCAGCATATGCCGGAGCTATTCACGCGCGCCTTCGCCAACCGGCTTGACGGCCTTTGCAACATCACTGTGAAGGAAGCCGAATCCAACGATACAGTGATTCGCGGACGCGCTCTGATTGCGCCAGGGAATCATCATCTGCTGCTCAAGCGGAGCGGTGCTCGCTATTATGTCGAGATCAAAGATGGTCCTCTGGTTTGCCGTCACCGGCCCTCAGTGGACGTGCTGTTTCGCTCTGCCGCGCGCTACGCGGGCAGGAATGCGGTGGGCGTGATTCTGACCGGAATGGGCGACGACGGCGCGCGCGGAATGCTCGAAATGAAACAGGCCGGCGCTCAAACCATCGCGCAGGACGAAGCCACCTGCGTTGTATTTGGAATGCCCAAAGAGGCGATAAAACTGGGCGGCGTGGACAAGGTTCTCCCGCTCCATGCAGTGGCCGGTGCAATTCTCTGAGCGTTCCTGGAGCGCTTTCAAGGGGCCGGCCGAGGTGCTGTATATTTCTGTTGCATCCACTGCGACTGGATAGCAAAGCCTCTGATTTGTTGCAAAGAATTGCAGCGCGAATACCTCTCCAATTCGGCTGGTAGGATATTGTTACCTTGAGTCAGGAATGTCCCACGAGGCATCTTGCTGGGGCAGCGGCGCCGTTTCTGTGTTCTCCCCTTTGATCGTTTCCCATAGGGCACAGGCACCAGTGCCAATGGTATTGCGCGCCCCTGGAATGGTGAATTGGAACGAACACGCGCGTGGCAAACTGTACTGCACAATGAGTGACTGGAGAGGCAGATGAAGAGAAGGATTGCAGAAAGCTGTCTGATTGCAGGAGTAGTGGGAGCCTTCGTTCTTGTTGGGGCTACGTGTCACGCGCAGAATTCCTCAGCGGTGAAGCCACCAGACGCAGCGGCCCAAATGACTGCGTTCTTTGCGGCAGAGTGGGAGTACCAGCTTGAGCATAGTCCCGAGTTTGCGACCTATGTGGGCGACACGCGGTTCAACGATCGGATGGGCGATTACTCCGCGGAAGCAGAGGCGCGCGAGGCGGAACATGCGAAGCAGCAACTGGAACGGCTGAAGGCGCTTCCTTCCGCGGGCCTCGATGAGCAGCAGACGATCAGCCGCGAGATCATGCAGCGCCAGTTGGAAGCCTCGATCGAGAGCTACCGGCTGAAGGAATGGGAGATGCCTGTGAGCCAGATGAACGGGATTCATCTGGATATTGCTGCGATGTACGCGCAGATTCCGCTGCACACCGCGCAGGACTATCGAAACTACATCGCTCGACTGCGGCAGGTGCCGCGAGTTTTTGACCAGGTGACGGCGGTGATGAAACTGGGGATGCGCGATCGCCTGATGCAGCCGCGCTATCTGCTGGAGAAGGTCGCGGTCGAGACGCAGGAGATTGCCGCTTCTACGCCGGAGAAGAGCCCGTTTGCGCAGCCGCTTGCGCATTTCCCCGCGGAGTTGGGCGCGGCCGATCGGCAGGCGATCAAGGCCGATTTGCTCGCCGTGATTGCCAAGAATGTGCTGCCTGCTTACGCGCGCCTTGCGGTATTCGTGCGGGATACGTATGCGCCAGCGGGCCGAATCGATCCTGGAATCTGGGCGCTGCCGAATGGAGACGCGCTCTACCGGAATGCGATTCGCGAACATGTGCAGACAACCATGGACGCTGACGCGATCTTCGAAGAAGGAATGCGCGAAGTGCACGCGATTGAGGCGCAGATGCTGGCGCTGGCAAAGACGCAGGGATACAACGATCTGGCCAGCTTTCATGCGCACATTCAGGCAGATCCAAAATTGCACGCGACATCCGGCGAACAGTTACTGGGCTTGTATCAGCACTACGAAGATCAGTCACGCGCGAGGATCACGGACGTAGTGCCGGTTGCTCCGGCGTCGCCTTTGGAAGTTGTGCCAATGGATAGCTTCCGCGCGCCCAATGCCGTTCCCGCGGACTACTCGCCGGGATCGATTGAGGGCGGGCGGCCGGGAAGAGTGAATGTGAATCTCTACAACCCTTCCAGCCGTTTGCTGTTGAACGTGGAAGCTATTGCGTATCACGAGGGCATGCCGGGCCATCATCTGCAATTCTCCTCTGCAGGCGATCTCAAAGGCCTGCCTGAGTTCCGACGTTACGCATCGTACGATGCTTTCTCCGAGGGCTGGGCGTTGTATGCCGAGTTGCTTGGCAAGGAGCTTGGGTTCTACCAGGATCCCTATAGTGAATACGGGCGGCTGGAGAACGAGATGTGGCGAGCGATCCGGCTGGTTGTCGACACCGGCGTGCACTCAAAGCACTGGACGCGTCCGCAGATGGTTGACTTCTTCAAGCTGTATACGGCGATGGACGATCAGAACATTCAGACAGAAGTGGACCGGTACATCTCATGGCCGGGACAGGCGTTGAGCTATCGCCTGGGGCAGCAGAAGATCCTTGAGCTTCGTGAACGTGCGCGCAAGCAACTTGGGCCGCGGTTCGATGTGCGCCAGTTTCATGCGCGCGTCTTGTCGCTCGGGCCCGTGCCGCTGGATGTGCTGGATGCGAGTGTGACGCGCTGGATCGATGCGGAGTCGAAGGCAGGAAAGTAAGCGGTGGAGAGGCAGGCCTGGACAGCAGAGTTTCTCTGAGTCACGGCGTGATCGATTTACAATGGCTTCACGTCTTGAAAGAGTTCGAAGCGTTGATTCGAGAACTGTGAACATTTCCGGCAAGATACACGAAGCAACCTGAGGAATCAGCAAAATGTCTAGAAGAAGCGGGTCGGTTTTGCATGCGGCCGGGTGGGGCTTTGCCGCTGCTGCGGGTTTCTGCGCGGTGGCATGGGGACAACAGGCGAAGCAATACACCGCGCAGGACTACGCCGCGGCTGAGAAGTTCATGAGTTACAACGTGAACCCGCTTGCGTACAAGGGCGTTGTCAAGGCGCAGTGGCTGGACGATGGACGCTTCTGGTTTCGCGATGTGGACGAGCAGGGGATCAGGTACGTGCTGGTTGATCCGGCGAAGGGCACGCGTGCGGCGGCCTTCGACCAGGTGAAGCTTGCCGCAGCGCTGAATGCGGCTTCGAAGGGTGCGATCAAGGACGATGCAAAGCATCTGGCGTTGAGTGAGTTGGCGCTGGCGGACGGGGACACTTCACTGGAGTTCACGGTGTCGGGCTCAGATTATCGCTGCGAACTACACGCGGATGCAGATGTGTGCAAGAAGATTGTCCTTGAAGATGCCGGGGGTAAAGCTTCAGCGCATTCCGAGAAGCATCCTCCACTCACGATTTCGCCGGACAAGAAGCTCGGCGCATTTGTGCGCGACTGGAATCTCTGGGTGCGGGACATCGCGACAGGCGCCGAGATACAGCTTACGACGGACGGTGTGACGGATTTTGGTTATGCGACTGACAACGCGGGCTGGAAGCACTCCGATGCGGCGATTCTGATTTGGTCGCCCGACTCGAAGAAGATCGCCACGTTCCAGCAGGACCAGCGGAAGACCGGCGAGATGTATCTGGTGCCCGTGACGAATAGTCACCCGACGCTGAAGGCGTGGAAGTATCCGCTGGTTGGCGACAAGGACGTGACGATGATCGAGCGGGTGGTCATCGATGTTGCGTCGCACAAAGTCGTTCGTCTCAAGATGCTGCCCGATCAGCACCGTTCGACACTGTGCGATGACATCGCATGCCATGGAAGCACATGGGACGACGTTGAGTGGAGTCCCGACGATTCGCATTTGGTCTTTGTTTCGACTTCGCGCGATCACAAGCAGGAGTGGGTTCGGGAGGCGGATACAGCCACCGGCGATGTGCGAGAAGTGGTGGGCGAGACGACCGCCAAGTTCTACGAAAGCGGCAATGGGAAGATCAATTGGCATTACTTGGCGAAATCGAATGAGATTCTGTGGTTCAGCGAGCGGGACGACTGGGGCAATCTCTATTTTTACGATTTTGCAACCGGGAAACTGAAGAATCAGGTTACGCATGGGCCGGGTAATGTGACGCAGGTGCTGCACGTGGATGAGGGCACGAAGACAGTTTATTTTGTCGGCGTGGGCAAGGAACCGGGGCGCGATCCCTACTTCCAGCACTTCTACAGCATTCACTTCGACGGTACAGGACAGCGCTTGCTGACTCCCGAGAATGCGGACCATGCCATCAAGGTGTCGCCGGACGGGCGCTACTTTGTCGATACATGGTCGACGCCGACGGAGCCACAAACAACGGTGGTGCGAAGCAGCGACGGCAAGACCGTGATGGAAGTGGGGAAGCAGGATATTTCAAAGCTGCTAGCGTACGGCTGGGTGGCCCCGACGCCGATTACGGTGAAGGCGCGCGATGGGAAAACGGAATTGTATGGAATGATGTTCAAGCCTACGCACTTTGACCCATCGAAAAAGTACCCGATCGTCAATCACGTGTATCCGGGGCCGCAGACGGGTTCGTGCGGAAGCCGCGAATTCATGGCTGCGCACGGTGACTCGCAGGCTCTGGCCGAATTGGGATTTGTTGTCGTGTGCATTGATGGCATGGGCACGCCCTGGCGGTCAAAGACATTTCACGAAGCGTACTTTGGGAACCTTGGAGATAACACGATTCCCGACCAGGTTTCCGGAATGAAGGATCTGGCTGCGCAGTATCCATTTATCGATCTGGATCGTGTGGGAATTTACGGACACTCAGGCGGCGGCAACGCGACTGCCGCGGCCATGTTTCATTATCCCGCGTTTTTCAAGGTGGGTATTGCCGAGAGCGGGAATCACGATCAGCGCGACTATGAAGATGACTGGGCGGAGAAGTGGTCCGGGCTGGAAGCTAAGCAGCCGGATGGGACGAGCAACTACGACTCCCAGGCAAATCAGAATGCGGTGAAGAACCTGAAGGGTCACTTGCTGCTGGCGCATGGGACGATGGACGATAACGTTCCGCCGAGCAATACATTGCTGGTGGTTGATGCGTTGATCAAGGCCAACAAGGATTTCGATCTGTTGCTGATTCCCAATGTGCCTCACGGGTATGGGCCGGCCTCGCAGTACATGACGCGACGGCGCTGGGACTATTTTGTTCGCTACCTTGCAGGCGACGTTCCTCCGTCGGAATACGAGATGAAGCCGTGGGCTGCGACGCAAGCCGTGACGCGCGGCGGACCTTCTGGCGCGGAGGAAGCGGACGAAGATTCCGTCAATGAAACGAATCCATGAGCTGCCCGTCGCCTTCTGCTCTCGATAGATCGGTACGGACGGAAGATGCGAAGGCGTTTCTATATTAAAAGCAAATCGATGATTGCCGGCCGGCCTGTGACCCACTTCCTGTCGCTGGGGAAAACGGTTGCAGAGGATCGTTGAAAGCAGCGCCACGTCCCTGCGGGACCTGACTGCACGGGCTACTTACTTCGGCGCCCAGTTGAATGAGATGGGATGCTGCAGCATGTTGAGTTGCTGCTTGAGGTATGCGTTCCAGGCAGCGGCGGTTGGCATGTCTGCCTGGGACCAACCCGAGCCGGCAAGATAGGTAAAGGGCTCACCGGAATGGCGGGTAAAGACCAGCAGGGCATGGCCGGCCGCATTCACGGTTCTGGCACGCTGTTGGGGCAGCGCTACTAATCCTGTCGCGATTCTCCCGGCCGATGGAATCTGCGGCGTGTCCCAGACGGAAGCGATGCTTCCCGCTATTGGGAACTCCGCGTTTGCGCCTTCGTGGACGGCGATGCCGGCGGCTAACTCGAGAGGTGAATCTCCGTTGAAAGTATAAGTCGAGTCGAGTTTATTCAGGTGCGTGCCCGCATCGAGAGTGATTCGCTTGGTCTCAGAAACGGTAATTCCGTTTGCATCCCAGGGAGCGTAGGTGACTTCAAAGGAGAAGCGAATGGGTCCATTGCCGAGTAAATGCAACGTCGTATAGTTCTTCGATACGATCAGCTTGTTGCCTGCGAAGACAGCTGTTCCGCCGCAGCCGCGGCTGGGACCGACGTAGTAGGAATCCAGTCCCTGGCCGTTGTCGATGTGATAGCTGAGGTTGGGATCATGCGTGCGAGCGCCGTCGGCATCGCGCTTATAGAAGGTGTCGATCACGAAGTTCGGGATGCGCTTCGACCACACATCAATGCCGGACGTGATTTCTCCGGTTGCTTGCAGCGCCGGGCCGTAGATGCGGTAGGCGACCTGCTCGTTTTCCCATGCGAAATCATCCTTGCGTTCGGCAGCTTCTCGTCCAAAGACCAACGCCCGCTGTTTGGACGCGGCTGGATCCATGTGAAAAGTGATTCGTTGCCGGCCGTGAGCCGCAAGGTGAACGAGGAGGAGCAGTTGGTCAGGAGGCTGGTTGAACGCAGAAGCATAGATCTGGCCGGGAATGCGCTCACCGGTTGCAGCGTCCTGCGCGACGAGCGCGGGCACCTGGTCGAGGGAGAGATGCAGGCGATCCAATAGCTGCTGTAGCGGGATTTCTACCACCTCTTGCGGACGGTCGACGTTGAGCGGGTTGGTGAGAACCAACTGCTGCGCCGGCGCGCCTGGGAGCAGGACGGCAAATGTAACTGCGATGAGTGTGCTGCAGACTTTCATGTATGCCTCGTTCGCGCCCTGACGGCGAGAAGTTAGTGAGCGAGCCGATCGACCTCAGAGCCGGCGAGCAGAAAAGCTCCCGTGCCGAAGACGTAGTTTGCGGTTGCGGTGTAATCTCCCGGCGCCGCGCCAATCGGCTGAATGCAGCCAAGACGGCCATCTTCATAGACGTGCGCCAACAGTCCGGTCCATCCTTTTTCGATTACAGGCAAATAGGTCGTGCGGTCGAGGATTCCGCTGTTGACTCCGTAGGCGAGCGCATAGACATAGAAGGCAGAGCCGGAGTTTTCAGGCAGGGGATAGGCCTGCGGATTGAGCAGCCCCGCACGCCATAAGCCGTCACTGCCTTGCAATGAAGCAATCTCTTTGGCCATCTCTTGAAACTGCGTGACGTATTTTGGACGGGATGGGTAGTCGAGCGGCATGTCGGCCAGCACTTTGGCCAGGCCGGCCATCACCCAGCCGTTACCGCGTGACCAGAAGAGGCCGCTGCCATTGGCCTCGTGCTTGTTGAGAAAGGTTGCATCGCGAAAGAACAAGTGGAGGTTTCGGTCGTAAAGCAGATCGGAGGTGATCCACCACTCACGGTCCATGAAATCTAGGAATTCTCGATCGCCGGTGACCTTTGCAAGTTTGGCGAGAACGGGCGGAGCCATGAAGAGCGCGTCGCACCACCACCACAGCGGCGCCTGCTTGTCGTCGGGCAGTTTCATCACAGCGTCCATGCGCTCGCGAATCGGCTCAAGCATGGCGGGGTCATGCTTGAGCTCATAGAGCGCCAGGTAAGCCTGTCCGATGGCGTGGTCGTCCGCATGGGCGAGCCGCGGGCCTGGCTGCCAGTTGAATGTGCGTCCCATCTTCTCCATGGCCCGGCGGTACTTCTTGCCGCCTGCCGCGTCTGGGACAGCGACAAAGCCGGCATAGAGCGCAGCATAGGTCCAGTCCTGATCGAAGTGCGGCTCTGCCAGATTCAATTCCCAGTCCGCAACCTTGCGGATGGCTCGGCGCACGTCGTGGTGAGTGAGTTTGGGAGAAAGGTCTTTTGCCAGTGGCAGTGCAGTGGAAGGCGCATCGCCAACCCATGGATGCCTGGCGACCGGAACGGCCTGTGCATGAAGGGAGAAAGCCGCGTAGAACGGCACGGCCAATGCGAGAGCATACAAGCTTCCTGCTTTGAATGGACGTGCAGTTGTTTGACGAAACATCGGGAACCATTCCCGTGTCAAGGTAGCCTGATTCATCTTCTTCATTGTTCACTTACCTTTATGACGAAATAGACCAGCTCACCATGGCCGTGCAAAAGAAGTTGGTGAGGAACATTGGCGGGAATATGCACGATATCGCCTTTGTTGAGGGAGATTTGTGTACCGTCGCGAACTGAGGCGCCTTTGATCTCGCCGGGGCTCACGGTCATCGGATCGACGACTGTGCCTCCGGTAACAAGAGTGGCCTTTCCTTTGAGAATGAAGAAGAAATCGGCGAAGTTCTGATGAATTTCCGCGCCGCCGTCCTTCTTGCGGAGGGCGATCATGGTGAAATGGTGCGGGTACTCGGCCAGTTTGGCACTGGCAGAACCGCCCGGTGCGGCTTGCGGTTCAAGCGCAAGTGCCTTTGAGATCAGTTCGCTTTGCGTGAGACGATCGACCGTTGGGGACTGGCCTCTGGCCATCGATGTGCATGCTCCAACTGCGAACGCGGCGCCCGCCAGGACAACTGCTGTTGCGGCAATCCTTCTCATATTCCCTCATTCTACGAACCCACGGCAGCTAGCGCGCCAACCAGCCTCCGTCGACTACCAGGATATGCCCGTGGAGATAATCGCTGGCGCGCGAGGCAAGGAAGACGGCAGCACCGGCGAGGTCGGCGGCCGTGCCCCACCTTCCCGCAGGAATCCGTTCGATGATCTGCCGGGAGCGTTCAGGATTGTTGCGCAGCGCCTCAGTATTGTCGGTCTCCATGTAGCCGGGCGCGATGGCATTCACGTTGACGCCCTTGGCGGCCCACTCATTGGCGAAGGCTTTTGTGAGCTGGCCGACTCCGCCCTTGGCAGCCGCGTAAGAAGGTACGAACACTCCGCCCTGAAAGGTGAGCAGGGAAGCGATATTGATGACCTTGCCGGACCCCTGCGCGAGCATTTGCTTTCCGGCCAGTTGCGTGAGGCGAAAGACGCTGGTGAGGTCAGTGGCCAGAACGGCATTCCAGTCCTCCATGGAGTGCTCGACGGCCGGGGCCCTGCGAATGACGCCGGCGTTGTTGACCAGGATATCGATTGTGCCAAACGATGCGAGGACCTCGTCGATCAACCGGCAGCGAGCGGATTCATCGCTTATATCGGCAGTGAGGGCCACCGTGCGTGCGCCGGTGTTTGCAAGCAGTTCCTGCGTAGCCGCTGGTACGGATTGAGATCCGTGGAGGGCAACCTGTGCGCCTGCTTCTGCCAATGCAAGCGCAATGCCGGCGCCGAGGCCGCGTGAAGATCCAGTGACGAGCGCGGTCTTCCCCTTCAAGCTGAAGCTTTCAAGAATCATGGTCTGCCTTTTCGATGCTTAAAGAAGATCGGCTACAGCGAGTTTATCCATGTCATCGTAGTCCTGGTTTTCACCACCCATACCCCAGCAGAAGGTGTAGCTTGCGGTGCCCACGCCGGCGTGGATGGACCAACCCGGCGAGACAGCGACCTGCTTGTTGGCGACCACAAGGTTGCGGGTCTCATGCGCTGGCCCCATGAGATGGATGACGCGATCGCCGGCTGGAATGTTGAAGTAGAGATAGACCTCTGAACGCCGCATGTGGGTGTGCGGCGGCATGGTATTCCACACGCTTCCTGGGGCGAGCTGCGTGAAGCCCATGACCAGTTGGCAACTGCGTGCGCCTGCCATGTGGATGAGCTTGGTGATCTCGCGTTGGTTGGCGGTCTCGGGTGCGCCGAGCTTTACGCGCGGAAGTTCGGCTGACCTGATCAGCGTAGTTGGATGCGTGACATGGGCAGGATAGCTGAGCAGATAGAACTCTGCCGGGCGGGTGGGATCCTGGCTGGCAAAGGAGACAGATTCATTTCCGCGGCCGATGTAGAGAGCATCCAGATTGTCGAGATTGAAGGCCTCGCCGTTGACCGTTACGGTTCCGGGTGCGCCGATGTTGAGAATGCCCAGTTCGCGCCGCTCGGTAAAGTAGGTTGCCTTTAGGGCGTTGTCGGTGGAGAGCGGGAGCGGACTATCCAGCGGCACTGCGGAGCCAATGACAGTGCGGTCCAGATCAACATAGACCAGATCGATTTGCCCGGGCTGGAACAACTCGGTCAGAAGAAAGGTTTCACGCAGTTCGGCGGTGGTCATTGTTTGATAGCGTACTGAATCTGCCAATTGCACGAGTTTCATTTTTTCGCGATCCTTGAAGCGTGTGGTGAAGTCGATTGTTGTGTTGCAAGCGAATGCCGGCCTGGCATCAGGACCGAAGCCTCGCCGATGCGGACGGCGCGCCGGGCAAGCTGCCGTTTGCTGCGATGGGCCGAGAGGGCAGGGACAGGTCCGGTTCGATTGGCCGGTCTCAAAATCGATGCGCCACGCCACCGGCTAGTATCGCACGGCTGTGTGCCTGAACCACGCCCTTTGTGCGGAGTTTGGCCTTCAACTTTCCGTTGGATTCGACGACGGGATGGAAGAGGCTTGAGACGCCATTGAGGTTGGCTTTTCAGGTTTTGAGAGGCATCCATCGCGTCGATCCCTCAAGTGCATATCTATTTCGGGGAATCCAGGCGGACGAGCAAGACATCGTGGCTGCGCAGTTCTATGGGCTGGCCCTCAGAGAGGCTGATTGTTTTGCCGGTCCAAAGATCTTTTCCGGTCTGGGTTCCGTGCAGGCCGAGTTTGCCGAGATTGAGGTGGAATGGGTGTGTGGGCAGTCGATCGTCTCCCGTGTTGAACAGGGCCACCGCCAGCGCTCCACTGGCAAGGGGCCGAGTCCATACTTCCATTTCGCCTTCGGTATAAGCGCGCGTGCCCTGCTTGCCAAGCGGGTCCTGGTCGATGGCGATCACGTCACGATTGGTGAGGATGGCCCTGATCTCCGGATGCATGTTGGAAAGGTCGTTGCCGGCCAGCAAAGGGGCGGCCAGGATGGCCCACAATGAAAAGTGCAGCCGATTCTCCTCAAGTGTAAGATCGCCATTGCCCACTTCGAGAATGTCGGGATCGTTCCAGTGTCCCGGGCCGGAGTATTGTTCGAGGCCGGCCTGATCGAAGCCAAGCAGGTGGATGCGGTCCCAGGTGGGCGCGCTGTCGCCGGTGGTGCGCCAGAGATTGGCGCCCACAGAAGGCGCCCACTCCCAAACTGCATCCGATCCGTATTGGCATAGCGAGTAAACCATGGGACGGCCAGTGGCCCGAAGCGCGTTGCCCATCCTGGCGTACGCGGCCCGCATCAGGCGCATCTGCTCGGCTTTGTCGTTGGGCGCCTGCTTGCGCATCACGTCGGTGTCAAAGCTGCACAGGTCGTATTTCAGGTAGTCGATGCCCCAGGAGGCAAAGAGCTGAGCGTCCTGCTCCTCATGGCCGAGCGAGCCTTCAAAGCCGCCGCACGTCCTGGAACCCGGCGAGGAGTAGATTCCAATCTTGAGGCCCCTGGAGTGAACGTAGTCGGCCAGCGATTTCATGTCGGGGAATTTGGAGTTTGTGTGGAGGAGACCGTTGGCGTCGCGAGTGCCTTCCCACGTGTCGTCGATGTTGACATAGATGTAGCCGGCATCTTTCATCCCTGTGGCGACGAGCAGGTCGGCAGTCTGGCGGATGACCTTGTCGTCGACCTTGTGGCCAAAGTAATTCCAACTATTCCATCCCATCGGCGGGGTCTGAGCCAGATTCTGTGCACGCGCGTTCGGAATCCCGATAAGGGCCACCAAAGCAAGAGCAGCGATGCGCCGCGGAAGGCTGAGACAAAAGCAGCGACGGCTTCCGATATGAGTTCTCCTTATTGGCTCTGCGGTGCCGGTGACACCGGGTTGACGGGGTGCTCGGCCAACCGTCAGCAATTGCCTGGACTCAGGACTCATGATCATTTCCTTTCCTGCTTATGGAACAATCGTGCGCATTCGCATGTGAGGGAGTGGACAAAAGTATTGAATAAGACATCAGGTGCCCGTATTGTAGATGAAGATGCCGGAATGCGGCAATCTGAAGTGAGGCGATTTTATGCGCCTCACAGGTGGTAGTCAGCCGCCGAGAAGGAAGCAGACGCCTCATGGCTATTTCACAAGAGATGTCTCATGGTCCTGAAACTCCGGTTTCATCGGATCGCCGAGCCGCCAAGCAAAGCGGCGAGGGCAGGGTCGCCTCGATCGATATTTTTCGCGGTTTGACGATGGTGGTCATGGTCTTTGTGAATCAGATCGCAGAGATGAAGGGGCTCCCCTGGTGGACATACCACATGCCGGGCTCGGTGAATGGAATGACCTACGTGGATATGGTCTTTCCGTTTTTTCTCTTCATTGTGGGAATGTCTATTCCTTTGGCAATTCGCCATAGGTTATCCAAGGGGGACTCTGAGGTGGACCTTTGGAGCCATGTTGCATTTCGTTCCTTCGGGCTCATTCTGTTGGGTCTGATTCTGGCCAATAGTGAGAAGGTGGACTGGCATTCGACCGGGATTGGGGAACACGTTTGGACATTTCTGGCGCTGGCTGGAGCGATCCTGTTTTGGAACAGCTATCCAAGATCGCCTCGTTACAAGCGGCTCTTCATGGCGCTGAAGTTCTCCGGGGGCGTTCTGACGGTGGCCATGCTGGTGATCTTCAGGCGAGTTTCCGTAGCCGGGAACGTAGCGTGGCTCGATTTCTCTTATTGGGAGATACTGGGAATGATCGGCTGGACCTATCTTGGGGCCTCAATACTCTATCTTCCAACCAGGCGATGGCGTTGGTCGGCGCTGGCCTGGTTCGTCGCATTGTCTGCTCTCAATGTCTTCTGCGCGGCTCACTGGATCACCTTCCCGTACCGAGCGCCATTCTATGTCTGGCCACTGAAATCGGGAGCCGGCGCATCCATGGTTATGGCCGGAATCGTATTGTCGACGCTCTTTCTGAGCGATTCCTTTGCAGGCAATCGCCGAAGGAAGACGGTGTGGGCGCTGGCGTTCGCGGCGTCGCTGTTTGCCGCGGCGGCAATGCTGGCGCCGTTGGGGATATCCAAACTCAGAGCCACCCCAACGTATTGTTTTGTTTGCGCCGCCGCAGCCATCCTCGCATTCATCGCTCTCTATTGGATTTGTGACGTGCACAAGCGAGTCCGCTGGGCGGATTTCGCAAGGCCTGCCGGCTCCAACACTCTCTTGACGTACCTTCTTCCGAGCCTGTCTTTCGCAGTATTCGGAAGAGCCGTTCTCATGGAACGATGGGATTACGGCTGGCCAGGTGCTCTCCAGGCAGCTCTATTTACCGCGATCATCGTGGCCTCCGCCGCGATCCTGTCTCGGTTGAAGATTCGTATTCAACTGTGAATCCTCTATTGCCAGAAGCGGATCGCCCGAGCGTCAGTCATGTGACTATCAGAGTGTGACAGCAGGTCCTGCTTCATGAAACAAGCTCATGAATACGCTGCAATGAGGCCGATGGGTGGATGCAATAAACAACTTGACACTGACAGGGACGTGAAAGATAATGGGCAAATAATTCACAATACGGACGTGGTAGCCATAATGCGGTTAGCAGCTAAGTCGGATAAGGAATCGGGGACTGGGCAGCCTTCGGGCTCAATGCCTCGGATCTTTTACGGCTGGTGGATTGTGGTGGCAGCTTTCCTGAATCTGTTTTTCACCGTTGGCTTCATCTATTACGGATTTCCTGTCTTCTATCCCGCCTTCGTCTCCACGCTGGGTTTCACAAGGGCCCAGGTCGGCCAGGGTTTTCTGCTGGGGTTTGTGGTGGTTGGATTGCCGTTTGGATTATTGGCGGGTGTGTTGATCGATTGGATAGGCGCTCGCTGGGTGATCCTCTCCGGGGTGGGATTCATCGGAATTCCGCTTGTTCTCATGGGTTTCATGACCCACTTCTGGGAGTATGAAGCCCTTTGCATGGTAGAAGTCCTCGGTTATGCGCTTGCGGGGCCGATTGCCAATCAAGTTCTTATCGCACAGTGGTTTAGAGCGCGACGGGGACGGGCTATGGGTTACGCTTATCTCGGATTGGGCCTCGGCGGTGTAGTTGCGCCCACCTTGGCCAACTTCCTTATACGCATATGTGGATGGCGTCATGCCCTTGAAGTGATGGGTGTAGCTGTATTGGGAGTGTTATTTCCGGTGGGATTATGGATCACTCGATCGACCCCGGCAGAGATGGGGTTGCTTCCGGACGGGGCGGATGAAGGAACTGGAGAAGCTCGGAGTGCGGTTGATTCAGTCGCATCGAAGAGCGTATCGAGCGCGGTTCGCACAGCAAACTTCTGGTTGATTCTGATTGGGTCAACTCTCGTAATCGGCGCCATTAATGCGGTGATCCAGCACTTCATCCTGTTCATGAAAGACCAGGGGTACAGCGCCACTTCGGCATCCCGGTTCTTGTCCGTGTTGCTTGCGGCAAGTCTCGGCGGCAGGATTCTGGTCGGATATCTGGCAGACCGTTATCAAAAGAAGAATACGATGGCGGCTTTCTACCTGTTAGTCGGAGTTAGTATCCCATTGCTATTTCTGGCTCACCACCAGGCAGCCGCATGGGGCTTTGCCGCAGCATTTGGCTTCGCCCTCGGAGCCGATTACATGCTGATTCCGCTGGTGACTGCCGAATGCTTCGGAATCGGCTCTTTGGCCAAGTTACTTGCACTTATCATCATGGGTTACTCTATAGGACAGTGGCTAGCTCCATGGGCGGCGGGAAGGTTATTCGACAGTTACCACAATTATGACTTGGCCTGGATGGTTATGGCATCGGCGGCTGTGCTGGGCGGGGGAGCCATTTACCTGGTTTCGCAGCGGAATGGCAATGGTCAGGTTGCAGCGGAGATTCCAGCCGAGGGATAGAGGAAGTGCTTTTGGTCGGCATGCATTTTTTTCAGAGTTGTTACCTGAAATGGCGCAGAAACAAATAGGCGGAGTGTTAACCACGCCTGTTCGTCGGGAATGGAGAAGATCAAAGTGGCATTGTCGCCCGGTCAGATTTCAATTCGAGACATTGAAGACCTTGAAGAGGTTCTAAGCGAACCGACTGAGGCGACCATCCGGGCGATGGGTGAACTCAAGGGCGATCTGGTGGTGCTGGGCGTGGGGGGGAAGATGGGGCCGAGCCTCGCCCGAATGGCGAAGAGGGCATCCGACCTTGCGGGGGTAAACAGGCGTGTCATCGGTGTTTCACGGTTCTCAGCTTCATCGGGGTTGCAGCAGCAATTGCGTTCATGGGGGATTGAGACACATCGCTGCGATCTACTCGATCGAGATTCCTACGCAAAGCTGCCGGACGCTCCCAACGTTGTCTTCATGGCAGGCATGAAGTTCGGCGCTACAGGACAGGAGTCGCTTACATGGGCGATGAATGCTTTTGTGCCCGGACTTGTGAGTGAGCGATATCGCATGAGCCGCATTGCGGTCTTCTCAACAGGGAACGTCTACGGCCTCTCGCCTGTAAGTCGAGGAGGTTCGGTCGAGGATGACCCGCTCCACCCTCAAGGGGAATATGCACTCAGTTGCCTGGGGCGCGAGCGGATCTTCGAACACTTCTCTCGCAGCTATCAAATTGAGATGTCGATTCTTCGACTGAACTATGCTGTCGAACTCCGCTATGGAGTGCTTTTGGACATTGCGCAGAAGGTATTTTCGGAGCGAGTGATCCCGCTGCAGATGGGGCATTTGAATGCTATTTGGCAAGGCGATGCGGTTGCTATGAGTTTGCAGGCGCTGGGGCATGCATTGACTCCACCATTCGTGATCAATATCGCGGGCCCCGACACTCTATCCGTACGATGGATCGCAGAACAATTCGCAGCCCGGTTCAAAACGGAGGCGCGCTTTGAGGGTACCGAGTCCGGCGACGCGCTTTTGAGTAATCCCCGAAAGGCCTTTGAGCTTTTTGGTAAACCTCCGGTCGGCATCACACAGATGCTGACCTGGATTGCAGATTGGGTTGCGCGGGCCGGCGAGACGCTGGAGAAGCCCACGCATTTTGAAAACCGCAGCGGAGACTTTTAGTAAAGGACAAGATGATCCAGCAGCTCGACTCGAGGATCAGCGTGGAACTTGGCGAGGGAATGGTGATCCCAGCTCATCCCCTGGCACTCACTGCGGAACGCCGCCTGGACGAGAGACGGCAAAGAGCTCTCTCGCGCTACTATGTGGCCGCGGGGGCGGGCGGATTAGCTGTCGGGGTGCATACGACGCAGTTTGCCATTCGAGATCCGCGCATCGGCCTCTATAGGCCGGTGCTGGAGCTGGCAGCTGAAGAGATGGATCGGGCCGATGTGACTCGCGCCGTGCCTTTGGTTCGTATTGGAGGAATCTGCGGAGGCACGCAGCAGGCAATTCGAGAAGCGCGGTTGCTTGCCGATCTTGGCTATCACGCCGGCTTGCTCACCTTGACTGCGTCGACATTTGCCGACGATGCAGCGTTGATCCAGCATTGCCGCACCATCGCCGAAGTAATTCCGATCATAGGTTTTTACATGCAGCAATCGGTGGGCGGGTGTGTGCTCTCATCGCAATTCTGGAATGAATTCGTGGAGATCGAAAATGTGGCCGCCATTAAGATCGCGCCCTTTGATCGCTACCAGACGCTGGATGTGATGCGAGCAGTTTGCGCATCCAAGCGAGCCATTCCCGTGTATACAGGGAACGATGACAACATCGTAATGGATCTTCTTACACCCTACGTCTTTTCAGTGGATGGCGAGACCAGAGAAATCCGCATGAAGGGCGGCCTGTTGGGCCACTGGGCGGTTTGGACACGGTCCGCGGTCGAGCTGCTTCGCGACTGCAAGAAGGCAACAACCGGTACCGAATCTGTGCCGAAAGAACTGCTGCGAAGAAATGTCGAGGTCACTGATGCGAATGCTGCGTTTTTCGACGCGGCCAACCACTTTGCCGGCTGCATTGTGGGTCTCAATGAAGTTTTGCGACGCCAGGGATTATTGGAAGGAATCTGGTGCCTTGATCCGGATGAGAATCTCAGCCCTGGGCAAAAAGAGGAGATTGACCGCGTGTATGCAGCTTACCCACACCTCAATGACGATGAGTTTGTCCGCGAAGGTTTGGACGAGTGGCTCAGTCCGTAGTCAGGGTTCGACCTGCTGAATGAATCGACTCGATGTTACCCTGCGCGAAGCTGAGGGATCGTGCGGTGTTTCGATTATTCTGAATTCCAGATTGGAGTCAAGTACCTTGTCCAGCGGAATAAACACTCTTGATCGTCGCACCTTTGTGCAGGTCGCGGGAGCGGCCTGCATCTCAAACGCGATTCGACCGACGTTCGCTCAGTCCACGGCGAATGCTACAGCCTCATGTGCTTCTCCGTTTCGCCTTGGTGTTGTGGTATGGATTGCGGCAGGGGAATCGACCGATGCTGCAATTCATGGTGTCAGAGAACTAGGTTTCAGCACGTGCCAGATAGGCTTCGAGCGCTTGACTGCGAGTGTGGCAGCGCCGCTCAAGAGCGCCCTGGCTAAGTACGGGATTGAAGCCACGGCATTTTCAGAGCATGGGCCGGGCGCGAGAGTATTTGACTTTTATCGAGGGCCTGAAACGATCGGAGTTGTTCCATCGGATACTCGCGAGGCCCGCATCAACAACCTCAGGCTCGCTGCCGATCTCGCGGCGGAATGTGGCATTCCTGCTATCCATACCCATTGCGGCTTCATTCCAGAGAACCCGAACGACCCGCTTTACGCGGAGTCAGTTGCAGCCGTCGGAAAGATAGCCAGCCATGCGAAAGAACGCGGTGTCTCGTTCCTTTGCGAAACCGGCGAGGAGACGCCAATCACCTTGTTGCGCATGATTCAAGATGTGGGTATGGATAACGTGTTTGTGAATCTGGATGTGGCTAACTTGATTCTCTATGGCAAGGGAAATCCGGTGGATGCAATGGAGGTTCTCGGGCACCTGGTGCGCGGCGTTCATGCCAAGGACGGACTGTTTCCCACCGATCCAAAGAACCTGGGAAAAGAGGTGAGCATTGGTGAAGGCAAGGTGGACTTTCCAGCGGTGTTCGAGCGGCTATTACAGGTAAAGTATCAGGGACCGATAACCATCGAGCGCGAGACACGAGGGGCGGAGCAAAGAGCAGACATTCTGCGGTCGAAGGTTTATCTAGAGAATCTGATTAAGAAGCCTGCCGCGGAATCGTGCGAACCCTGTAAAGGAAAGGGAACTCAGAGATGAACCGCAGACATTTGCTTCAAGGACTTTCCGTAAGCCTGTTGTCGGGCAAGCTGTTGCACGCATCTCCTGCATACGTCCTGGCACCTGCTGCGTTGCCGGATTCGGCGGACACAGGCAGTTCCGCGAGGACGACGGGGCTCGAAGGGTCGGGAGGGGGGAATGGTTACACATTCATCTTTGGAAATTCCGACCGCGATATTCGTGAGTTTCGGGAATTCGCGCAGGTGGCCAGCGGGTTGAAGCCTTATGGCGAAGTGCAGATCCACATCGGTGAGCTTGCGGACAAAAGCTGGTATGAAATGCCCGCCGGCAATAGCCCGTGGCATGAGTATGCGAACGAAGGATCGTGCCTTTCAAAGTTTTTCCCCCATCCTAAGATCGCGCCTTTCATTCCCGCGGATTGGGTTGCCAGGAATCGGGAGCTGATGTTCGCAAAGGCCGCAGTGCTCCGGGAGCTTGGTTTGAAAGGGGCGTTCTCAGGCGACGAGACGCATTTTATGCCGGCAGCGTTCTTCGAGCAATATCCTCACTTGCGCGGTCCGCGTGTCGATCATCCGCGCCGCAGCAACCGGCAGGAGTTTTCCTGGTGCGTGGATTTGGAAGAGACGCGGGACATGATCGAGTGGATGGCTGCAGAACTCAAGCGGCAGGTTCCTGAAATCAAGACGATGGGCAGTTATAACAATGACTCAGGAGGCGGGCTGTGCTGGGCTGGCGCACTGTATAGCGGACCGAATGGGCCCAATCACTGCGCGCACAGGAGTGCGGGTCCTCGTGTGAGGGATTACATGGAGGCAATCCATCGAGGAGCGATCAAAGGCGGAGGAGACGTGCTGATTCAGGTAAGCGGCTACTTCTGCCAGAATGAAGGCGAACTGATCCTGCATATGTTGCCGCCCAATACCTATCTTGAAGATGGGCACAACCCCGCATCAATCGCAATTGGGACGCTTCTCAATGAAACTTACCCGGTGAAGAGTTTGATTGATCCGGTAGCGATTCTAAGTACCCTGGAGCATCTAGTTGACCCGGCTGTCAAAGTTGTGGGATTCGGCACGAGCGAGTGGTATGACCGCGCCAATGACACACTGCCAACAGTGGAGAAACTGGTTGAAATGCAACAGGACTGCCTTGCTGAGCCGACGTATGGGTTTGTCTCTCGATTCGCCAAGCTGCAGAAGCTTGCATCAAAATGGGGGGGCAAGCAAAATGGAGACGCCGTTGTTGAGGCGTTCTGTGCCATGAACGAAGCCTTTCTCTTGAAGAATGCAGTGGCTCCACAATTCAGCAATTTCTACGTTTACGTTTCCACGCGGTATATTACTCGACCTCTGTTGTTCAAGCCGGATGTACTGAAACCCGAAGATGAGTCCGATTTCCTGCCGTATGTCTTCAATGTATCTGCATCTGAGGCCCGCAACGATTATGCGGATATGCACGGCGGCCGAATAACGGGTCCGGCTTCCTGGGATGGCGCGGGCTTGCAAACCGCGATGAGCAAGGCTCTGCACGCGGCTGAATTACTGGAAGGGGTTCGAGAGGCTCCGTCGCAGAAATGGTTGCAGCAATCGGCGCTCTCTTTGCGGATGTGGGCGAGCGGAGTGCGATCCATGAACAATTTTTACTTCGCCCAGTTGATCCGCGACCGCAGTGCGGCTGCTGTGGTCAAGGGTCCGCGCACTCCTTCGAAGGAATCTACATGGGCCGGCGACAGCGACTACCTTGCATGGAATAGTATTCAGCGAGACGAGTTCGACAACACGAATGAATTGATTGCCCTGTTGCAAAATGGCGGAATGGAGTTGGTTGCCTATTCGCAGAGCAAGAAGTATGAAGACACGTTTCTCCTTGGCCCTGACCTCATCGAAGCGCTTCACGAGAAGACACGCCTGATGGAGCGCGAATGGCTGGACGCAGGAGAATATCTGACCTCGCCGTTGAAGTAACCTATATGTTGAGTGACCTATGAAAGAGAGAATCGACATCGGTTACACGAGTGATGGCGCTGTATAAGGCCGCGAATGAGAGAAAGGCTCTGAAAATGAGCAACCGGCAAGAATTGGGAGTGATCGCAGGCGAGTTCCAAATGGGTGGGGACTTTACGGACGCCACACCCTACGGCAATGGCCACATCAACGACACGTACTGCGTCACGTTTCAGCAGGGTGACGCGGCGGTGCGCTATATTCTGCAGCGCATCAATCAAAACATCTTCAAGAATCCTCTCGCGCTCATGGAAAACATCGAGCGCGTAACTTCACATCTTGCAGCGCGGGTGCAGGGAGAACCGGATGGCGGCCGGCGCGTGCTTACGCTGATTCCAGCACGATACGGACGAGTCTGGCACATGGATGCGAGCGGCGGTTGTTGGCGCGCTTATCGCTTTATTGAAGGTTCCCGCAGTTATGAGGCCATAGAATCCGCGGAACAGGCGTACCAGGCGGCTAGGGCGTTTGGACATTTTCAGAAGCTGCTTGTCGATCTTCCCGGTCCGCGATTGCAAGAGACGATCCCGGATTTTCACCATACGCCCAAGCGGTTCATGGCGCTGCAACAGGCTATCTCCGCGGATGCAGTTGGACGCGCAACCTTGGCACAGGGTGAAATTCAATTTGCACTTGCGCATGAATCCATCACAGGCGTACTGCTGAATGCAAATCTGCCGGAACGCGTCACCCACAACGACACGAAACTCAATAACGTGATGATGGATGACGTCACGGGGGAGGGCATCTGCGTGATCGATCTGGATACCGTGATGCTTGGATTGGCCGCTTACGATTTCGGTGATATGGTGCGCACGGCCACGAGTCCAGCGAAAGAGGATGAGCAGGATCTGTCCAAGGTCACCATGCAGTTTCCCATGTTTGAGGCGCTGGCTCGGGGTTATCTCGCTTCGGCCGGCGGGTTCCTTACGAAGGACGAAAAGAGGCATCTTGCTTTCGCAGGGAAGTTGATTACCTTCGAAATCGGTATGCGGTTCCTCACCGATTACCTTGCAGGCGACAGCTATTTCAAGGTCGCGCGTGAAGGGCACAATCTAGACCGGTGCAGGACTCAGTTCAAACTCGTCGAATCCATTGAGGAGCAGGAAGAGAGAATGACGAGGTTGGTCGAGTCCATTGAGTAACGATGGCCGCTATCTTACTATCGCTTCCGGTAGAAGATGAGCGTTGAATCAGGCGCCTCCGGCAACTGAATCTGCAGATGAGCCAGCTCGCTGCCCTTCAGGCGCCGGATGGAAGAATGCTCGTACGTGGTTCGGATTTCGACGTCGTAGGTCGCCGCTGGATCCAGGTGCAGGGCGCGCACTTCCATCGCAGTGAATGGACTCTTGGGGCGGCGCAGCACCATCACCAAGCCGTCCTTCATCTCTGGTCGATCCCATTGCCAGGCGGTCCAGGCCTCTGCGTCGCGGCTGAAAGGCAGCAGCGGATAGAAGTCGCCATACAGATAGGGCTGCACCTCGCGATACTCGGCCAGTGCCTGCTTGATCCAGGCCACCCATGCTTCATTGTTCACGCCCGCTGCGCCGGGGCCAACTCCATAGCCTGCATCGTAGCCCAGGCGCATGAGATATAAACTCTCCGCCGTGGAATATGGACCCGGATGTGTCCATGGAGGGCTATGGCCCTCAGACGCCATGGAGTAAGTCTCGAAGCCCATGTTCTCAGGAACCCAGTAGGCGAGTGCCTGCGTCTGCGCCTGCTCTGCGAGGGTATCAATGAATCCGTAGTCGGTGCGCCACACTGAGAAGCTCCGCGACATCATCTCGATATCCAGGCGCCGGCCGCCGCTGGCGCAATTATCGATGCGCAGGCCTGGATGCATTGCCAACAGGTCATCCCACATTTTGTACAGGCCTTCAATGTGACCAATCTCTGTCATGCCGATTCGATCGGGCTTGTCTGTGGCTTGCCAGAATGTAGCCGGACGGGCGTTGAAATCCTGGCGATACCAGGTCATTCCGAAATCTGTGATGAAATTGGAGATCATGTCTGTGAGGCCCTGGCGCGCAGCGGGAGCTCCAAGGTTTGCCATAAAGCTCGGGTGAGTGGTCCATTGATCTCTCGGCCTGTCAAGAAACCAGTCGGGATGATCTCTGACAATCTTCTTGTCGGGCATGGTTGTCTCGGGCTCGATCCAGAGCGAGAAGCCAATGCCGGCGGCCTTCAAAGCATCGCCAAGCGGCTTGATGCCGTGCGGATAGTAGAGCGGGCTGGGGAACCAGTCGCCGCGATTCTTCCACCATGGATTGGTCGGGTCTGTTTCCGCGCCGACGGAGTCACCATACCAGCCCGCATCCACGGCGAAGACTTCCACGGGAATCTTGTGGTCATGTATCCACTGGATGTAGGCGAGCTTATCGGTAATGGGCTCGGAACCCCAGCCGCCAAACAAGATTGGGCCTCGCATCGGCTTGCCGTTGTCCTGCGGTGTGTAATGCGCAAACAAGAGGCGGCGCCAGCGGTTCTGCGCCTGCTGCCAATCGCCGCCCGTCCAACTCATGAGCACGATGCGCGGCGTGCGTATCTCCTCGCCGGGATGGAGCAGGAGGTGAGTCTGCTTCATGCCGCTGGTCATGGAGATTGTGCTGGCCTCTTTGTCGTAGGAGAAATCAGCCTTCCAATTGCCTGACCAGCCAATGGCTTCAACGAGTCCATGATCGCCGGTTTGCAGATTGAAGAAGGGGAGGGTCATACCGCTGGATGACCTTCCCCACTCTGGCTCATAATGCTGATCATCGCCGGGCTCCAACTGCTCCGTCATGGGCGTGAAGTCTTCCGCATGGGCATCGCTGCCTTTGGCGTGGCGGATGAAGAAATTACCTGGCGCGGCGGCAAGAGTGGAATGGAGCGGAAGGATATCTTCCAGGATGGGCGTGTCGGACGTCCCATCGTTGCGAAAGCGGAGCACCCAATCGACTACGCCGGGGAACTCGGCGTACTGTCTGACTTCAGCGGTGACTGTGAGATGAGTTACAGGGTCCGTGTAGGAATACAGATGAACCTGGGCATTGTTCCCCGGCGCAGTGTCGCTCTTGATCTGCCATGTCTTGAGCAGGTCCGCGGAAGGCTTGCCGTCATACTTGAAGGAGAACGGAACGCTGTCCGGCTTCCAAAGCATGGGAGAGGTGAGGTCGCTTGTCAGTGTCTGACTCAGTGCGCCGAGGGAACTGCCTGCAAGAAGGAAGATAGCGAAGGTGATTCTCATCGAGGTTCCTTGTGTGGACGAACGATCTGGGATGTGTGCGCAGCAGCGTCTGCGGCGAACGGCTAGCTACTCCTCGCCAGGGTCTGGCCGCCACAAACAGGGTCATCTGCCGATGCCTGTGAATGGGACGAATTCGTAGAAGAGGCTTTCCTCAGGGGCTAAAGCCCAGGTTATTGTGGGGCGTTTACGGCACGACTGAAGTCGTGCCCTTTCAAGACATAAACGACGATCTGTGTGGCGGACACCGCCAGCTTAAGACGAAACTTCCAAGCTCTGACCGCGGGACATCGTGCGTTCCGCTTCGTACTCTGCATGGTTTCAAGAGCGAGACCCGGGCTCTCCATGGTGTACAAGATCAAGCGGTCAGGGACGAAGAGTCGTCACTTTCAAGTTGAAATCCCGCGAGCCTTCGGTAAATGAAGACTCGCGGGAGAGGAGCACGCGTACATGTGCTGCAGTGGATCGATTACTTGGTTGTCACATCGATGAAGGAAGACACCGTTGTGGTGCCATCGGTTGCTGTTACGTTCACAGTGTAAGTCTTCGTGACATGGGATGAACCACCGCAGCCCATCACGCCCATAGCGCTGACGATGCCGGCACAGAGCAGGAAGAGCATTGCGATTCTGTGGAGGTGCCTGTTACGGCGCATCCGGAAGATGCCAATTAGACCAGGCACCCACAAGAGTATTGCCGCGTAGATGAGCGATTCGGATCTCTTGGATGGAGAGCCGGGCAGAACAAGTTTCGCATTGGCTCCGGCCCCGATGGAGAGTGTTGAAGTTTGTGTTGAAGCCGGTCCAGCGGTGAAGGTTAACGTTGCCGGCGCAAGGCTGCAAGTGATTGCCGGAGAGGAGGTGGTGCAGGAGAGGCTGACTGTTCCTGCGTATCCTGCGGCGCCGCTGGCTGTGAGCTGCACGCTTCCGTTGGCACCGCTGGCGATGGATATGTTGCTGTTGGCTGACGACAAGGTAAAGCTCGGCGGTGGATTGACTGTGAGCGAAACCGCTGTCGATGTGGATGTGAGGAAGTTTGCATCGCCGCCGTATGCCGCGGTGACTGAGTAGGGGCCGGCAACGAGCGTCGATGTTGTGAAGGTTGCAATCCCCGTACCGGCGCCGACGGCCCCCGTGCCGAGAGTTGTGGTTCCATTCAGGAAGGTAACGGATCCTGTGGGATACACCCCGATAGCTGTGCCAGCGATGGTTGCCGTGAAGGTAACTGCCTGGCCAGCGCCGGCTGGGTTGGGCGCGATGGTAAGCTGCGTGGTTGTTGCATAAGGTCCAACCGGATTGACGATCTCGGTAATCGGGCTGGAAGTTGATGGGAGGAAGTTGCCGTCGCCGCTATATTGCGCGGTGAGCATGTAAGAACCAGCGGGCAGCGAAGACGTTGTGAAGGTGGCAACGCCGCCGTTAACCGTTCCCGAGCCGAGAGTGGCTGCGCCGTTCAGAGTCAGGAATGTGACTGTGCCTGTTGGATCAACCCCATTGGAGCCGCCCGATATAGTTGCAGTCAAAGTGACTGACTGACCGACCGTGGCGGGGCTGGGGGAGACAGTTAGTTGTGAGGTGGACGGTAGTTCATTCACCACTTCGGTAACCGATGTGGAGCTTGATACTGCGAAGTTGTAATCCCCGTCGTATTGCGCGGTCAGGCTTAACGATCCGACTGCCAACGAAGAGGTTGTGAAAGTCGCAACGCCGGTGGCGGTGTCTACCGGCCCGGTGCCGATAGCCGCTCCTCCGCTCATGAAGGTAACCGTTCCGGTCGGATTGAGACCATTCGCTCCTCCGGCTACGGTTGCTGTGAGGGTTACCTGCGCGCCGATGGTTATGGGATTTGGAGAGACGGCAAGCTGCGTTGTTGTTGCAGTCTTGGGTTGTCCACCGTCGGATTCGATTGCGCCGATGGATGGGGGACTGGGACGCGTGTTTCCGTTGAAGTCCGTGGTGAGTCCAGGAATGGTGACGCCGGCACCGTTCGCGGGGCTGCTGGATGAGGGTGTGAAGTTGAAGTTATCCAGGTCGGTTTCCGCGGAGATGGAAGTCGTCATCGAGTTGGCAGGCTCATTCACAAACAACGGGTCCTGGGTGTCGCAGGTTTCCAGTGTGCCGAAGTTTGGTCCGAGGCGCGTGTTGCCGGGAAGCGGGCACCAGTTGAGCGGCCCATAGGTGCTGTCCGGCGTACCTGCGTATCCAGGGTCGATGGTGCGGATGTTGAAGAAGATGTTGTTGCTGCGGGTCTGCCATCCATCCTCGAGCGGCATGAAGTAAAGGCCAGTCGTGGGATCGGGCGAGTAGGGTGGATTGTAAGGAATTCCCCAATTCCATTGGTTTCCGTCATTTCCCAAGTAGAACAGCGCCGGAATCTTTCCACCGTCGTTGTTTACGTTGTTGGGATTGAGCGTATCCAGATAATTCATTATCAGGTTGTTCTGGAAGACGGCGTTGGCGTTGGTGCAGGAGTCCCATCCGCCTTCGCAGGCGATGGTGATTGGAGTGTCAGTGCCGGTTACGGAAACGATGGTATTGTTCTGGAATTCATAGGTTCCCTGATCGGTAATGTGCATGGCCAGGTTTGCGCCGGCACGGCAGAGGCCATAGTTGACTCCCGGAGGGCCGCCACCCGGTGTGAGCGCGCTCGCCGGCTCATCGCCGATCAGATCGCCAAGGCGGTAGCAATTTCCAAGAGCAATGTTGTTGCGGAAGATGATGTTATCGCCCGATCCGAGTTTGAATTCCTGACCCTCATTTGCCTGAGCGAATGAATTTGTGATGCTCAGCGTCTGCATGCCTGAATGCAGCAGATCGAGGCCATCCTGGAAGTTGTATTGGAAAGTGTCGTGATCGAAGGACCAGTCGCCGGTGGTGCTGGCTGTACCGAAGCCATCGCCATAGGCGCCGGTGTTCTGATCGCGGCATTCAATGTAGGGATAGTTGTGCACCACGGGATACTCTTCGATGCAGCCTGTCCATTCAATGATCGAGTTGTTCATTGTGAATCCGCCGGCTACGGAAATGTTGCCTGAATTCCACGTGTTGTCGTCCATTTCGATGCCGGCACTGGGCGCAGCGCGAACATGCAGGTAGTTGGCCACCACACCTACGCCGGACGGGCCATAGATTCCGTTGCCGCTGGTGCCGTGGATAAAGATGTCCGTGTAGGTGTCATCGCTGCTCAGCGCGCTTTCCAGAATTCCGTTATTTCCAGCGTTGGAAGTCGCGGTGCAGGAGTTTGTGTACCCGCCGGAGCAGGCACCCTTGCCGATGAGTTCAAAGCAGGCAACGTCGACAAACTGCGAGTCGGTGACGTTGATGGCCCCGTTTGCTCCATAGGAGGCAACGAGGGTTGTCTTGGCGGAATCGCTGTGGCAATTTGCCCAGTTCGTACCGAGGATTCTGGTGTGCTGTGTCGGCGATCCGGATGGAACGGTCGGCATGTAGCAGCCATAAGAGCTGCCCTGGCAGTTGGTGGGCAGCCATCCTGAACCGGAAGGCTGATCGAGACCGGTGTTATAACCGCCCGCGATGGGGGCAACCATAACCGTGTCGCCGCCCTGAATGACCCACTGCAACTGCTGATAGGTGACTCCATCGGCCCAGAGATCGCGGATGTTTCCGACGGCGCAGGGCAGGTTGGTTTGAATTCCTGTTCCACCCGCGGCCGCATAGGTTGCATTCACCTGGCCGTTGCACTGGCCGGACGTGTTGGTTGAAGAGTAAAGCGTGCCACCTCCCGGCAGCACATACCAGGTTGTATTGCTGGTGCCGCCTGGAACCACACTGAGCGTAATGACATTGCCCGGCGCTACCCATCCAGGCATGTTGCTGGTGCCAAAGACAGCATTGCCGACCTGGCCGCAGGTGATGGTTACCGGGCCGGGCGCAACGCCGGTTACCTGGCCGTGTCGATCAACAGTCGCGATGGAAGTAGAGGAACTGCTCCAATTGCAGGAGGCCTGGAAAGGCGAACCGGTGCTGTTGACATGCGGATCGTTGATTTCAAACCCCGATCCAATGGTCACCGTGGAGCCGACCGCTACATTCAGCGGCAGCGAGGTGCCCTTCTGTGTATCCCCGTAGAAATTGAGGTCGGGTGTCGGATATTGATACCACGTATCGCCCGGATGCTGACCCCACACTTCAGCCTTATCCGAGAGGGCGCCGGCGGCGACCATAACGTAATAGCCCCAATAGCCGCCCGCGCCTGGATCCGCAACCGCGGTTGCCAGCCCGGCGCTGCTGACAGTGAGAGCACCGCCGTAGCCGGCGTTCGCATTCACGTCGCTCAGGGACGAAGTGCTCCACGTTGCACCGCCAATGGACGAGCAGTTATCCGTGGATTTGTCGTTGTAGGTGCATACTACTGTGAACTGCTGGGTTGATCCGGCTTGAATCGACGCGGCTTGCGGAGAGATAGCAATTGAGGTGAGGCTCTTCGTTCCCCCGGTGTAGGTGGCCATTGCCACGGCGCTTGCGGTGAAGCCGGGCGCGGTGGCAAAAGCCTCAACTGTGGCCGGAGGAGTAATTGTGAATGCGCTGGAGTACACGGCCGAGCCTGTAGTGGGCGGGTTGCCGTTGGCTGTGTAGTAAATCGTCGCGCCGGGTGTAAGTGTGCTGATGGTTACCGATTGTGCCGTCGCGTAAATTCCTGAGACAGGTGTGATGGTGGGAGTGCCGACAACGTAAGTGTAAGTCGCCGTTGCGGCGGCGCTGGGCAGAAAACCGGTGGCTGTTGCAATCGCTTCAACCGTTTCCCCATTTGTGACCGCAATGGGGGTGGAATATACGGCAGATCCGGCTGTTGGGGGCATTCCGCTCGTTGTGTAATAAATAGTCGCGTTCGGCGTGGTGGTGCCAATGGATACCGTCTGCGGCGAAGCGTAGGTTCCGGTAGGGGAGCTGAAGGAGGGAGTTGCCGCAGTAGGAAGCGTGATGGTGTACGGCGCCACTCCAACCGCGCTGGTGGTGAAGCCGGTGGCGGTGGCGATCGCCGAGATTGTCTCCGAGGCGGACACCGAGATCGCGGATGAGTATTGCTGTGTGGTTCCTGCAATCGGAAACACGGGCGTTGAACTGTCCGTGGTGTAGTAGATTGTCGCGCCGGCAGTTGTGGAGCTGATCGTTACTTGTTGCGCCGAAGTGTAGGACCCGGCGGGTGGGTTGAAGCTTGGCGTAGCCGCGGGATTGGTTGCACTTGTGTTGCATGTAGGAATGCAGTCGGCCTGGAATGCACCGAGTTCGTAGGTGGTCAAGCCGGCATAACTTTGATTGATGAACATGCCCGGACTTCCAGTGGAAAAAGTCGAATCGGTGGCAGAATCGGACGTACTGGTAGTTACATCGGTACAGGTAATCGTGGCTCCATGTGCGCTGATTTGGAAAGTGTCGCCGTCTGACGCCGCCTGGGAGCCCAAGCCACCTATATATGGACAATGCTGGTAATGAATCAGCACGGCGCCGCCGGGGATCCCGTTCGTCTGGCTGACTGCACTTCCGCCCTTGAGAATGTATATCTGTCCATTTGCGCCGTTGGGAAAGTAACAATAGCCATTCCCGTTGGTGTCAGTACGAACGCAGGGACCGTAGGGGTCGTTGTCGCCACTCTTTCCGCCATGGACGACAACCTGGGCATACTGGTCATTGTTGAAGGTTTCGCCGGTATACGTCGCCATACCGATGGTGTTTGTGGACAGCGTCGCAAGTCCACCGGCTTGCACGATGGTACTGGAGTAGTCGGTGGGATCGTTCTGGTTGTTGGTCCACTTGGACGACAACGCGACAGGGCTGGTGGAACTTCCACCGCTGAAAGAGTCGGTTGCAGGATACGTCTGTGCCAGGCACGGCATCGCCACCAGTAGCAATGACGCCAAAAGAATTCTTGCAAGTTGCTTGCCCATTGGCCACTCCTCAAATCATTGTTGGATTGCCCCAGTGTGTTTGCCCGGCTAATGGACTTTGCCGCTTCCGACAGTCCACAGAAAGGCGCAGATTCACGATGGCGGGAACTGAGTCCGCCGAGCGCACGAGAAATTGTTCTGAGAACGTTTTAGAGAATTGCTTCGATGTCAAAGCAATTGCTCTCGAGACTGCTTGATCGATTCCGGGGGGTATGCAATCGATGCGTCGAGAGAATAACAACTGACGATGGGCGATGGGGGGCACCAGCAGGCAACGGCAGCAGAAGCCCCATGAGGGCTCGCAACCGGGTTCAACGCGCATGCTCATTTTCATCTCGAATCACGCCTGTATGACGGCGACAGTAGCGAGTCGACAGCTAGTGTCGCCGGCAAAGCCTTCCGCAATCCATTGCCCTAAATGCCCATATTCCGGCCACATTGTCCAGAATAGAGACGGTGCGCCCATTGTCGAAGCAATTTGGGAACCTGTCAAGATGTTTTTGTGTCGAATGTGCTTGATGTCCTCAATAGTGTGCGGCGCTTGAGAATCCCAAATCGCAAAAAACGCTGCTTGAACGTTGCCCGCCGTGGACTCAAAGGAATGTGGGGATGGCCAAAGAGAATGCCCATCTATATAACAGTAAGAAGCGGCGGCCTCTGGCCTGAAAGGCGGCTTCACTGTTTTCGGTTCGTCCCAGGATGAGCGGAGAAATGGAGACGCCCCCTTCAGAGAAAACCTAGCGTGAGGGGACCGTCGAAGGTCGGCCACTCGCTTGTCGGATTGGCGGCGGAAGATGAGCATAATCGTGAGGCCAAGAAATCTTCTAAACTTTATCAGCAAATTTGCTGTGTAGTGAGAAAATAATCTATTGACAGAAAAGTAGTGCTCATGTAACCTCGTCCGTAATGTAGATGCTTCGTCCACAGTACGGGCATCGGTGTGAATTGGTTTGGATCGCACCGCGCGCCTATGGGATATTTCTTGCAGACTTTTGACATGTGCCGGACGGGGAGGGGAGTAGGGCGAATCTCTTCAACGGCTCATCGGTTATCCATGGGGTTGCAGTAATAATTGGCGGCAGTCCACTCAGATGCCAAGGGGCAATGGCAATTCGGACGCGGCAAACAGATCGCGGGCCGCTTCAAGGCTAGCAAGAAGATTCTCAAGTAAGTTCAACTTCTGGAAGTCAACAGACGCATTCAGGTTAGAAAGGGGCTTTATGAGCGGAAAATGGAAACTGGCGTGGCTATGCTTGGCTGTCCTGTTCCTTGGCGGAACGGCGGCCTTGGCTCAGACCATTACCGGGTCTGTACGAGGGACTGTAACCGATCCAACCGGCGCAGTAGTAGCTGGCGCACAGGTAACCATCACAAACACAGGTACCGGCGTTGTCGGGCACACAGTGAGCGACAAGAGCGGCCTGTATAACTTCGAATTCCTGGTGATTGGGGATTACACGGTTACGGCGACTGCGTCCGGGTTTGAGACTGCGTCGATTGGTCCCTTCCATGTGCAGATCGACCAGATCGCAACCGCCAATCCACAATTGCAGGTTGGCAAAGCGACTACAACGGTGAGTGTTTCCGGTGCTTCGTCGGCACTTCTCGAAGCGGAGAACGCCACGGTAAGCACTTCGATCAGCGCCGCCACCCTTGAAAACATGCCGCTGAACGGACAAAACGTTCAGATTGCAACGCTGTTCGTACCGGGAGCATACAACCCCAACTCCAGTTATATGAGCGGCGCGATGGGCACCGAGCGCGATGCGGCTCAAGGCTACAGCGAAGCGGCAGACGCGCAGCCTTCGTTCAATGGCAACCGCCAGCAGGCGAACAGTTACATTCTCGACGGTGTCGATGTCAATGAAACGCTGGCGAACTCGCTGGGCTACAACCCTTCCCCATATTCGATACAGGAAGTGCATGTAATCACAGGAAATGCCGACGCTGAATTTGGAAATGTGAACGGCGGCCTGGTCATGATGGTCACCAAGGGCGGAACCAATCAGTTCCATGGAAGCGCCTTCGAATTTCACGAGAACAGCGGCCTTACCGCCAATACCTGGGCAAACGAGCACCACGCTGTTCCCATTCGGAAAACAAGCTTCAATCAGAATCAGTTCGGCGGCGCTGTCGGCGGCCCAATCATCAAGAACAAGCTCTTCTTCTTCGGCAACTACATTGGGCTGCGCTACAACGTCCCGCCCAGTCAAAAGGTCACGAGCGTTCCTACATCGGCCGAGCGCGGCATCGCCACCGCCACAGGGCAATACGACGTAGGTTCGAATTGTCCTGCCGGTGACGCGGACTTGACAGGTGTTCAGACAATCGAAGGTATCAATTTTTACAACACATCCAATGGAACGAATAACGAGACCCCCTACACGCAAAACATCAATGGCGTTGAAACTACATGCATTCCGATCTCGAATCCGGTAGCGAAATTCCTCTTTGCCTCCGCAAATCAGGCGCTGTTTCCATTGCCGAATGCAGCGCCTACTAAGGATACTGCGACAGCGGGCAATTACGTTGGTTACCAGGCGAATACCACCCAGAATAACCAGGGTGACATTCGCATCGACTATTCCATCAACAGTAAAGACTCATTGATGGCGAAATATAGCTATGGCGATGCATGGGACAATCAGAGCCAGGTCGTCATTCCGGTATTGTTCCCTTACGGAGATGACTATCCTTTCACCAACGCAGTCATCGCATGGACCCGCATTGTCTCCCCGACCATCGTGAATAACGCGCGCGCAGGATTTACCCGCATCGTTATCAACCAGGGTGCGGTAACAGATCCTTCGGGCAAGTTCGGACTGCACGGCGACGCAACGCTGGGCATTCCCCTCCCGAATCAGTCGGTGCCGGGCTTTACCTTCATGAACCTGGGCAGCGGGGACCTCAACAACTTTGGCACACAGGATCTTGGAACGTTCAACCTCGACAACAACTTTGACTACAACGACACGGTGACCTGGGTGCATGGCAAGCACGTCACCAAACTGGGTGCCGAGTTTCTTCGTTATGAGCAGGACTACGCCGCCCCCGGTAATCAAGGCGGACTCCTCGGGCAATTCAGTTACAGCGGCGTATACACGGGACCGGAGGCCAACGGATCCTTCGGATACGGCGATTTCCTTTTGGATGAGGCGTCGGGCGCCAATGTTGCCGGCGCCGCCGGAGCCTTCGGGATGCGCCAATGGCGTGACGCCGCCTACCTTCAGGACGACTGGAAAATACTTCCGAGCCTGACGTTGAACCTGGGCGTGCGCTATTCCTATGAGCAGCCCAATTATGAACAGAACAACAAGATGGTGAACGTGAACATTCCGCTTGCAAAGTTCGCGCCCCTCGGTACTTCCATTCAGACGATGATGAGCTATGCCGGCCAATATAACCCGGCTACAGGCACGACCAACAGCCGGGCTCTCTACAATCCTTACCTCCTTAACATCATGCCGCGCTTCGGTTTCGCCTACATGGTCATGCCGCGCCTGGTTGTTCGCGGCGGCTATGGAGTTACCGACGAGCTTGAATCCACCGGTTACGGACTGCGCATGACACAGAACCCCCCGTACTTGCCTTCGTTTGCACAAACATCGATTCCACCGGGGGCAACAAACGGCGGAACCCCGTTCCCGGTCGAGAATGGTTTCGCTACTAACTCCTCAGCCAACCAGGATGTAAACGGAGCGGGGTACTCCGCATGGGATCCTAACATGCGCCCGGCAGTGATCCAGCAGTTCAACCTCACGGTTCAATATCAGATTGACGATCATACTTCAGTGCAGGCGGGCTACGTGGGAAACATTGGCCAGCATCTTGCTGTCCCTCTGTGGATCAATCAGTTTACCGAGGACGTCCCCGGGAGCGCTCCGAACACGACCGGCTCGTGCGACACCAGCTGCTACCTGGCTATCGATCCTTTCTATACCCTCGTAGGTGCTGGGGGCGACGTTATTGAGACGACATCCAGGGGCGTCTCGAACTATCATGCGTTGCAAGCCACTTTGCAGAGGCACCAGGCCCAGGGCCTGGATCTTCTGTTGAACTACACGCTCGGCAAGAGCATGACCAACAATGTCGGATACTTCGGTGTCGACGGGTTTTCAGTCGATGACTCGTTCTGGCAAAACGTTAATAACCCCAGGGGAGATTACGGTCCAACCAGCTTCGACGTTCGACAAGCGGTAAGTGCAAGCGCTGTATATGAACTTCCGTTCGGCCATGGCAGACAGTATTTTGGGAACTGGAATCGTGTAACGGATGAGGCATTGGGTGGCTGGCAACTTGCCCTCACCGCGCGCCTCAATTCCGGCCTGCCGCTGTCCGTAACGCAAGGCAATAACTGCTACAACAATTGCCCGGGAAATGCAGACGGCGTTCAACATGCGAATCAATACCATCCCATGAAGATTACCGGCCGTGGAACTAATTCAGCCGGCGTATTTAACTGGTTTGGTACCGATCCGTCGGTAACGCCATGCACCTCTCACTACGATGCGACAACCGGCGCGGGGACAGCGCCGAATGGCACATGTGCATATGGACGGGCCCAAGGCTTTGGAGATGCTTCAGTAGGTACGCTGCGTGGTCCCGGCTTCCAGAGCTACGACTTGTCTCTTTCGAAGGGCTTTCGGGTTATTGAAAATGAGAACCTGAAAGTTCGCGTGGACGCATTCAACGCATTTAACATCGCGAGTTATGCCAATCCCAACTCTCGCATATCCGGAACAGCCAGTGCTTTCGGCGTAATCGGTGGAACGCAATCGGCGCCGCGGCAGCTTCAGTTATCGCTGGTCTACCAGTTTTAGCGTTGTACCGCGACGATAACCCACTTTCCGGCGGATTGTCCAACCAGGCAATCCGCCGGCAGTCGCCCTTTGCGGACGAAAAATGTATTCATTTCAATCGCTTCACTCTTTGAATCGAGCGATAAGCAGTCTCCGAGCGCAATGATCGCCGAAACAGGTTAATTGTACCTAGATAGTCAATGAGTTGACCGCATGGATTTCTATCGACCTTCAGCTGGAGTGCGGTAAAAAATGGTCTTTACTTCAGAAGCGCGAAAAATCGGCCGGCGGAACTTCCTGAAGGCAGTCGGTGGAACATCGGCTCTGGCAGCGCTTGGCACGGCTGCCGTGGTGCGTGGTCCCAGAAGGGGAGGCCCCGTTCGCGCTGCGTTGATAGGGTATGGAAAGCAAGGCAAACTTCTGCAAGCCAGCATTGATCCGGAAGTGATGGAGCTTGTGGCTATCTGCGATATAAGGCCGCTTGCAAACGCCGATCGGGGATTGACTGCAGGCGCAGCGTGGTACCAGGATTGGCGTCGCATGCTGCAGCAAGAGCGAATCGAAGCAGTGCTGATTGCAACCCCGCTCTGGACTCACTCGGAAATTGCTATTGCTTGTCTTGAAGCGCGCAAGCATGTGTTTTGTGAGACAGCTATGGCCAAGGATACGACGGACTGTCAGCAGATGCTTGAAGCGGCGAAGAGAAACAAGCGTCTGCTGGCCATTGGATATCAGGACTATTACCAGCCGCTCTACTGGGCTGCTTATCACAACATAATGATGCCGGGATTGTTGGGAGATGTCTATTCCGTTGAAGCGGCCTGGCACAATTACAGCTCCGGCCGGTTGGAAGGTGATCCGGGTGCAGCGACATTCGATCCGCGCCCATGGGGATATGCATCCGCGGATGAACTTCTAAATTGGCGTCTGTTTCGCCGCTACTCGGATGGCCTGATGGGAGAGTGGGGAGGTCGATTAGTCTCCCTCACCAACTGGTTTCTGGATGCTGTTCCGACCGCAGTTCAAGCAGCCGGTGGGATCTATTCTTATAAGGATGGCCGGGATGTCGACGACCATGTTTATGCAACACTTGAATATCCGAATGGCAGAACAGCAACGATTTCTCTGATTCAATCGAATGGACTCGAGGGCGGCTATACCCAGTTCATGGGGACCAGGGGCACTCTTGTTATCGGCAAAGATGAAGCATTGCTGTTTGCGGAAGAGAAAGGTAATCCGACAAAGGTCGAGACAACGAAACTGAATGGGGCACACCCCGTGCTTGATACTTCTGCGAGCCGAAGCGAGGAAGCCTCCAATCATTCCGTTCTCAGCAGGGGTGGAAATGGCGGAGAGGGGAGCGGCATGGAGTCCTATCGACAGGAGATTTCCGCCTTTTGCGGCTCGATTCGAGCCGGTGCTCCATTGCGTCAATCGGCAACCGGCGCCTTCGATGTAGCGCGCATATGCTTTGCCGCGGACGATGCGATTCAACAAGGCAAGCGGTTGAGCATCGAGGGAAAAGGGCCCTCCAACCAATCCGCAGCATACCGCAAGGCAGACAGATGGACACACGATGCGTAACGCACAGGGCGAAATGAATACTGAGAGCGCCGACGCCAGCAGACTTAACCGAAGGCAACTCTTATCCTTCCGTAGGATCAGGGATTCCAATGAAGGAGCGCGAAGTGCTGCAGGCAGTTGGGTTACCGTATCCCGGCCTGCGATGGCATGTAACTTTAGAGTTATAGTTGACTCGGGCAACCGGAGTGCAGTGAGAGCAGCCACGGAATGCCTGGACGAAGTCGACCGACTTGAATCGATCCTGTCAATCTTTCGGCCCTCAAGCGAGGCAAGCCGAGTGAATCGAGAGGCGGCGGCGCGCCCAGTTCCGGTGGGGCCTGAGTTACTGGAGTTATTGCGACTTTGCAAGCGGCTCCATGAGGAGTCAGAGGGCGCGTTCGATGTAACCACCGGCGCTCTCACTGAGTGCTGGGGCTTTGAAGAGCGCAGTCCCAGGCTGCCGGCGACGGGAATGCTTGCTTCAGTGCGAGAAAGTGTCGGCGCCCAACTCATCTCACTCGGAATAGACGATCGTGTTTCTTTTGGCAGTCCTGGCGTCCGCATCAACCTGGGAGGAGTGGGGAAAGGCTATGCGCTTGATCAGGGAGCGGGAAAGATGGCGGCGCATGGAATAGACAAGGCGCTACTTAGCGCGGGATATAGCAGCGTTCTGGCCCTGGGTGCGGGGCCGGAGGGCGATGGCTGGCGCGTGGGTCTTCGACATCCTGTGCACAAACACAAGCGCATGGCAAGTGTGTTGCTTCGCTCTTGTGCCATGGGGACCAGCGGCCAGGAAGAGCAGTGGTTTGAAGAAGGCGGACAGCGCTACGGACATATTCTGGATCCGCAAACTGGCTTCCCGCCAACGAGGGTACAAAGCGTAAGCGTCATGACAGATTCGGCGGCTTGGGCGGATGCTTTGGCGACTGCCTTTTTTGTGGGGGGCCCAGAACTGGCGGAACGATATTGCAGTGCGCGGGATGGAACTGTTGCAGTCATGCTCCTGGCGCATGACTTATCCCGTCCCATCGTGATTGGTTCTTGTAATCAGGCCACCGTGGAGGTTACGAATGACTAAAGTCGCTCCTGGTGCGCTCTCCACTCCTCAACAACTTATGTTAGTTGCGCTGCGCACTTGCATAGGCTGGCATTTTCTGTACGAAGGATACTTCAAACTCATTCTTCCGGCGTGGGCTTCGGATGGCACGCATCTTGGCCGGTGGAGTTCCTCCAGCTACTTGGACGGCGCAACCGGTCCAGTCGGACACCTGCTGCACGCTCTATTCAATGCGGGATATGGACACATCATAGACTCAGCGGTGATCGCGGCCCTGTGGGCCATCGGTCTCTCGCTGATGCTCGGTTTGTTTACGCAGGCCGGATGCAGCTTGGCTCTTGGCATGTTATCGCTCTTTTATGTTACGGCATTACCACTCGATGGAGTCCCTCATCCGGGCATGGAAGGAAACTATCTTCTGGTCAACAAGACACTGATTGAGTTGGTCGCCGTGGCCGTATTGTTTTGCTTCCAAACGGGGCGAATCTCAGGCCTCGATCGGTTGTACTTCACCTGGCGAGAGAAGCGCGGACTCCATCCGGGGAATGAGGCCATATAGATGTATCTAACTCCGGATCAGAAAACAAGAGGCCGCAGGAGTTTTGTCAGAGTCGCGGGTGGTGGAGCGGACCCCGGCCAACTCAAGCAGGAGGCGACGGTTCCGCATATGCCGACTGGAGGTCCTGTGAGGGCCGGCGTTATCGGCGTTGGGGGTCAGGGGAGCACGCTGCTCGGCCATTGTCTGAAACAGCCGGACATGATTCAGATTGAAGCAATCTGCGACGTCAATCCCGCCCATCGTGCACAGGCCTGCCAGTTGGTTGCGGAGGCGAAAGGCAAGCCGATACGGCAGTATGAAGACTGGCAGGAGATGGCCCACAAGGAAGAGTTGGAGGTCGTCATTGTAGCCACGCCTCTCTGGACCCATGCAGATATCACAGTTGGATTTCTAGATGCGGGTGTCCATGTTCTCTGCGAAAAGATGATGGCCTACGACATTCCAGGTTGTCAGCGAATGGTTGATGCATCATTGCGTAACCACAGGCTCCTGGAAATAGGATACCCGCGCTTCTACGAGCCGCTTTATCAATCCGTCTACAGGAACATAATTCAGCGCAGGGCTCTCGGGGACATCCACTTTGTGCGCCTGCACACTCACCGCAATAGCTCATGGCGTCGCTCGGAAAATCCTCCTTCGCCTGGTTATACACCGCAGCGATGGGGCTATCCTACCTGGGATGCCCTGGCCAACTGGCGCATGTACAGGCGTTATTCGCAGGGCCTCGTCGGGGAACTGGGAAGCCATCAAACATCCCTTGCAGAATGGTATCTTGGTTCGACGGCACGAACGGTATATGGGACGGGAGGCATTTTCTGCTATAAGGATGGGCGTGAAGTCGACGACCACATTTTCATGACGTATGGCCACCCAGGGGGATGCACTGTCGAGCTCTCTGTGATCCTCAGCAATGATTATGGCGGACTCTATGAAGAGTTCATCGGCTCTCAAGGAACGCTGATCGTTTCTGACATTGATGGCGGGATGCTATTCCTCAACGACGACGAGCCAGTAGTGAGGGAGAGCACGAAGAAGGGAGCGGACCTTCCGTGGTCGCCGGATTGGAATCTTGCGTTCGGAAACGAAATTTGGAAGTTTTGCTCCGCCGTCCGTCATGGCACTCCACTCCTGTGCGGCCCGCAACGAGCGCTGGCTTCCGCAGTTTCCGCCTTGGCGGGTAACCAAGCGGTAGCCACAAAGGAACACGTCGATATTGCCAAATAGGAATCAGCTTAAGACGACTACCTTGCGTCGGCGCGGGACTTGGAACTTACGCGCGCAAGCTGGAGCACCGGAGTCATGATTGTGACGGCTAGTCTTTCCGAAGTCGATTTTTTCTCGACGGCGATCTTGACGGGAACGTGCGGGTTGCGCATCGGAAGTTAAGGTTCAATTGAGACGTGTTTGGAGAAATCGAATATTACGGAATTGAGACGGCTATCTGTGGTCAACTGTCTCGAAGAGGACCTTGGCACTCCGGCTTTGTACATTCCGGCCAGATCAACTCCGTCTTGAAGAGATGGACAGTCGAGATGGCAGTTCCTTTCCGATCAATGAGCTTACAACCAGCAACCAGAGATGTTCGGCAATCCAGGGTTGATCATCGGGAGAGTTAAGTCATATCGCCATGAATACACTTATTCAGCGCCAGATCATATCCTTCATCGTTGTCGCCTTGATTTGCGGATCGGCTACGCGTGCACAAAGAGGGGCGGTCAGAGTAACTGAGAGCAGGATTCAAATTCCGACCTATCTTCTAGGATCGGAGGATCCAAACCCTCCATTCCAACTCGTGAATGAACATGAAGTATACCCATACACGATGCTGGATGATCTCACAGACAACAGGGAACCGAGAACCTATAAGGCCATCGTATTGGAGAATGAATATCTTCGCGCCACGATCTTGCCTGAACTTGGTGGCCGACTGTATTCACTCTATGACAAAACTGCAAATCGTGAAGTGTTCTATCGTAATAGATCCGTGAAATATGGTCTTGTCGCTTTGCGGGGGGCATGGATATCCGGCGGAATTGAATTCAACTTCCCCAACGGCCACTCCACAGACACGGTTTCTCCTGTCTCATCCAGATACCAAGTCAACTCCGACGGAAGCGCGACGGCATTCGTGGGGGACGTTGATCAGGTTTCAGAGATGTATTGGGAAGTTGCACTCACTCTTCGGCCGGGAACCGCGAGGCTGGAGCAACATGTCACGCTTTTCAATCCAACACCTGTTGAGCATCTCTATTGGTATTGGAACAATGCCGCTGTTCCCGCGAATGACGATGCTCGATTCATTTACCCCATGCGCCTGGCGAGGCCCGGTGTGGACTCGGAGGCGCATCCGTTTCCGGAATGGCATGGAATCGATTACAGCCGCTACGCGAGCTTTCATGAACCATCGGAGCTCTTTGGGGCGGCGGTGCACCGGAATTTCTTTGGAGTCTATTACGGTGATGCAGATTATGGAGTTGTGCACAACGCGGATTATCGCGAAGTAACTGGAAAGAAATTCTGGACATGGGGAACCGCGGGGGATGGCACTATCTGGACCGATCTTCTGACTGACGCCGACGGTCCGTATAACGAAATTCAAGCCGGACGATTCGAGACGCAGTTCAATCGAGACTTTATGCCTGCACAGTCATACGAGAACTGGACAGAGTATTGGTATCCCGTCAAGAGACTCGACGGTGGATTTGTGGAAGCTTCTGAGCAATTTGCTATGAACGTCACCTTCGTACGGACGTCAGGCGGCAAGGGTGAAATCCACATCTCGTTGTGTCCGACAGAGCATTTTACTCATGCGAGTCTTCGCATCAGTCTTGACGGCAAGATCGAAAAGGTATTTCGCGAGTTGAGCTTTGATCCCGCTGCGACAAGGGCATTCGTTATCCCGGTTGAGGACGTCGAGATCGCTAGAGACAAGACATCGGTTGAGTTACTCGGCAATTCGAGGAACGTGCTTGTGCATTGGAGTGCAGCCGAGCCCGTAGATGGCAATTCCGATTCTCTTCTTCACGACACTGCGGATGTTTCGCAGACCCTCAAGAAAGGGGATCTGAGCGTCGAAGCGCTGTACTTGAACGGAGTCCTGGAAGACAAGCGAGGAAATCATGAAATTGCTCATCACTTATTCGAGAGAGTCTTGGAGCGGGATTCGAGTTACATCCCAGCGCTCAGGAAGCTAGCCATGCAGGATTATCTAGGCGGAAACTTCGACGCCGCCAAGGAGAAAATCGAGCGCGCTATCCAGCAGGATAATTCCGATGCAGACACGCAGTACGAAGCCGGAATCATTTGGCGGGCAACAGGGGATACGGCGCGTGCACGGGATGCTCTCTGGAGTTCCGTCAGGCTTGAAGACTCGCCTGCGGCGGCGCTGATTCAACTTGGAGAGATTGCTCTTTCTAGCAAGGAATACAAAAGAGCTGCCGAGTTATTACGGAAAGCATTGAGGTATAAGCCTGACGATGTGCTTGCGCAAAGTGACCTCTCAGTAGCCTTGCGACTGAACGGAGAATCGGCCGAGGCCGCCAAGGTCGCTTCTAGCGCTGCAAAGGCGATGCCTCTTTACGCTCTGCCGCTTGCTGAGGAATGGAGAGTGTCCACGTTGAATGATCGAAACTCGGCCACGGCGCGTTCAGCTCACGCTGATTGGACTCATGCGGTTGGCCATCGGATGCAAGGCTATTTGGAAGCCGGATCCTGGTATTGGAGCCTCAAGGACTACGATTCATCCGAGTTTATTTTCGAAGCAGCGACGCGCGAATTCACTTCCACAGAAATGCCCCCGATGGTCTACTACTATCTGGCATCCAGTGCGCGCCATCGAGGCCGCGATGACGATGCGCTAGACTATGCAGCAAAAGCTCGGTCAGCTAGCGTCGACAAGATATTTATCAATCGGATTTCCGACGCAGGAGTTTTGCAAGAGGCATTGCTCACGAACCCGGATGATGCGCATGCCCAATACCTCCTGGGAAATTATATGTTTCAACATCGACGCTACGAACAAGCGGAACACCTGTGGCTGCAGGCGCAAGGCCTTGGGTTTCAGTATTCTGTGCTCTATCGAAATCTGGGGGTGAACGCGTGGAAGGTGAAGAAGGATCTGAACGAGGCAAAGTCCTTCTATGAAAGAGCGATCCAACTGGCTCCGCAAGACTATCGACCCTATGTTGACCTGGATGAGATTTATACGCAGCTTGGAGCCACCGAGATGCGCGCAAAGCTCTTCGCCAACGCCCCGCCCGGCTTGCTCGATCATGATCCGGTCCGCATTCGATTTATCGTATTCCTCATGAAGAAAGGTGAGTACGACAGTGCATTGAGCTTACTCAACAAGCATCGCTTCAAACCCTGGGAGTTAGGTGCGGATGTGCGAGAGATATTCGTCGCCGCAAACATCCAGAAGGGCCGGCTCGAGCTATCTGCCAAGAGGTTCGCGCAGGCACAGGCGGATATTACGCGCGCACTTGAATATCCGGCCAACCTTGGAGTTGGAAGGCCAGACAAACCAGACGATCCAGCGGTTCATTATTGGCTTGGTGAAGCACGAAACGAACAGGGAGACTTGGATGGAGCGAGCCGAGAGTGGAAGATGCTCATTGACCAACCGGGAGGAAGCGATTTGTCGAAGTATTATGCGGCTCTCGCGCTGGAGCGCCTAGGGAAGAAGAGAGAGGCCACGGATCGGTTTACGCAGTTGGCTGAGGGGCCGGAACGTGGGCGCAATGGCGCGCACAATTATTATGTTGCTGGATTGGCTGAGCGCCAACTGGGTCGAGAAATAGAAGCGACTAAGTATCTGCGCAGAGCAGTGGAGATCAGTCCTTCTCTTTGGCAGGCCGAGGTCGATCTCAATAAGTGAGCAGTGACTGAGATACATCTCATGGAGGAACTCGCGCTTTTCCTTGCTCACCTACGGACGATTTGTAGGGTCTTTCCAGTGTAGAAAGGAAGCGGTAGTCGATTGCTGACGCTTTATCGCGACCCTGGGCATAAGGCAACCCGGTGCGGATTTCGAGGCATGGTTGATTGGCATTCTGCATAAAAAGGTACTGAAACCAGCGTTTCTCCGTTCCACATATTGTGCTTGTGCCCGCACCGCCGCGGAAGCTAGAATGGCTTATTATGCCAGCGGTGCGCAAGAAGAAGATAGAGACGGGAAAGTCCGGCGCAATGACATCGACTTTGCGCTGTTTTCAAGTGCTTGAGTTGCTCGCGGAAGATCCGTTTGAGTTGAGCGTGTCAGACATTGCTGAATTGCTGTCAATGCCGAGGGCTTCGGCGCATCGTCTGTGCAAGACGCTGGTCGAGGGCGGCTTTATTGAGCCGGTTCCCGCCAGCAAACGTTATAGCCTAACTCCGAAATCACTCTGGGTGGGTTCCGGCTATCTGCGCCATTCAAGCATTTATCGCGCAGCGTTCTTCCCGATGCAATCGCTGGCGAAACAGATTCCAGGTACTGCTCAACTAGGTGTTCTTTCCGAAGGTAAGGTGCTGTTTATCCATTCTGTAGGCTATCCGGGTTCCACCGAAGCGTTTGCGGATGTGGGCCTCAAACGGGCGCTTCATGCAACCGCATCCGGCAAGTTGTTTCTGGCAGAAATGCCTTTGGACCAGGTAGAGCAGTTGATGTCGCAAGGAGTAGAAAAATACACGGAGCGTACAACAGTATCATTTTCCAGACTGAAGGAAGAACTGAAACAAATAGTAGCGAAAGGTTACGCGGTCAACGACGAGGAGCTTTTGTCAGGTTATCTTGCGTTGGCAGCGCCAGTGTTTGACGCCAGCGGTTGCATGGTGGGGACAATCAGCATCACGGTACCCTCGGATCATACGCATCTTGGGTACGACACCCCCCACGCGACATTGCTTTGTGAAGCGGCGCGAATGACATCGCTTCAGTTGGGCTATCATCCGCTTTCGCAAAGCACTCAATCCAGGCGGATGAAACTACAACAGTAAATCAATCGTTGCGTTGACGCGCTGCCTGTTCGCGCAACTGTCTCCTGTGGACAGCAGAAGTTGCTGAGTGTCCTTCCATGAAATCGCTTCGCCAGGCTGTTAGCAATGTGAGAGTCATGATTCGCCGCCATTGGTCCGGCGGCATCTCAACATAACTCTGCGTTTCGCGAAGCGAGCGGGAATGAGTGGAAGCGGACAAGCTCTGGAATGAAAAAGTAGTGGCGATGGTCGCTGCGTGGCCAGCGCTCGAGACGGAATCGTAACTTAGACCGCTGCCGACATGTACACATTGACTGGACTTAATCCGCAGGATGGGGCGCCGCTCGAAATCACTGTGCGCGATGGGATCATCCATGCCATCGCTGCGAGCCGGGATCGAGGTGATTGTTGGCTTTCCCCTGGCTTTGTTGACTTGCAGGTCAACGGCTATGGCGGGGCGGATGTGAACATGGACGAACCGGACCCTCAAGCGATCATTGAGCTGACCGCGAAGATGATTGCCGTGGGCGTAACGACGTATCTTCCAACGATCGTAACCGCGTCAGAACGAAGAATTCTAGCCGCACTCCGCGCCGTCGCGGTTGCGCGGCAGAGAAGCGAACTGGTGGCTGGATGCGTCCCTTATGTCCATGTTGAAGGACCACACATCAGCCCGTTGGAAGGCTACCGAGGCGCGCATCCGGTTGAGCATGTCCGCCCCCCGGATCTGGACGAGTTTGCACGATGGCAGCAGGCCTCGGGCGGGTTGGTAGGCATGGTCACGCTTTCCCCGCACTATGAAAATGCCGAAGAGTATATTCGCAGACTATCGGCTCTCGGTGTTCATATCTCGGTTGGGCACACTCATGCTTCTGCGCAGCAAATCCGCGGGGCGGTAGACGCCGGGGCGAGGCTCTCGACGCATCTGGGGAATGGGATTGCCGCGATGATTCCAAGGCACTCCAATCCCATTTGGCCGCAATTGTCGGACGACCGGTTGACTGCGAGTTTCATAGCAGATGGCCATCACCTTCCGCCAGATACGATCAAAGCGATGATCAAGGTCAAGGGGGTTGCCCGCTCAGTCTTAGTCTCGGACTCGGTGGCTCTCGCGGGGCTTCCGGCTGGAGTCTATGACGCGCCAATCGGGGGCCGGGTCGAACTTCACTCCAACGGCCGTCTTAGCTTGGCGGGAACGGAATTTTTAGCCGGCGCGGCTCTTCCTCTCAAGGATGGCGTTGCGCGTGCGATGGCCATGACAGGACTTTCGCTCGGCGAAAGCATCCAGTTGGCTACCGAAAACCCAGGGCGATTCGCAGGTGGTGCAGGGCTGATGCAAGTCGGCGCGCCCGCCGACCTGGTTCAATTCCGCATCGACAGCGGAGGGAACGGCCTGCGCATCGAAAGAGTTCTCGTCAAAGGCAAGGAGTGGTCATAACTCGATATTCGATTTACCGCAGATCGACCTCCGCTATTCTAACTTCGGAATCTTCAGGCGCCTTTAGTTGCTTGCTTCGATCAAACAATTCTTCAATCTCCTCAAGGGTCTTGCCTTTCGTTTCAGGTAAGAAAAACGCACTGACGATAAAGTACAGCGTTGTGCATGCGGCCCAGAACAGAAACATCGCATAGAAGCCGCGGTCTCCCACGACAGGAAGAAAAACCGCGGCAATGATCGTGGACACGCCCTGGTTCAATACCAAGGCGATCCCCATTCCAGTCGATCGGATTCGAGTCGGCATCAACTCTGAGAGAGCTAGCCACACCACGACGCCAGGCCCGAGAGAAAAAAAGGATACGAACAGTCCAAGGCAGAGAGTAATCAGCCAGCCGGTCGTTTCGGTGGCGACCGGTTCGTAGAAAGCTCGCTTGATGGTGAGCGGCATGGTTACGTTTTGTCCCTGAGGCACAATCGTGAGCACCGCAGGTTGATCGGTGCTTATTGCCGTTGCAACTTTACTTCCATCCCCATACGAATAGAGCACGGTAAGAGCCATGGGACGCGTACCTGGCTGGAGACCAGGCATCCATGTCTCAAGCGGCACGCTGAGGGAGTTTCCCCGCTGGGCTCGTTGGATCTCGGCACGGACATCGACGCGTTTCGACTCAAACGAATAAAAGAGGAAGGCGCTGGCCAGCAATGAGCAGATGATTCCGCCGGTGCCTACTTTCAACAGAAACGTACGACCCTTGCGGTCGATCAATGCCGCAGCCACAATGGTAATCAAAAAGTGGATCAGTTTGACCGCGAAGTCACCCATTGTCGCGTGGGTTGGAGTCATGCCTGCCTGCTTGAGAATGACGACCAGGAAACCGAGGATTGAGTTAATGCCGGTTGCCTGGGTACATGCCAGAACTACACATGCGAGGGTGAATGGGAGGATGTACTTTCTTTGCAGCAGCGAATCGCTTGTCCCCACGGGGTTTACAGTTCGTTCAGCGGCGAGCGATTCCATCTCACTGAATTGCGTTGCTGCTTCTTCAGGCGTGCAGAGCCTGAGCAGGGAAGCCATGGCTTCCGATTTCCTGTCTTTGCGAAAAAGCCAGCGAGGCGATTCAGTCAGTAGCAACGTGCTCGCGAAGAAGACGATGCCGGGCCAAAGCATGGACAGAAACATACTGCGCCACGCATGGTCCTGCACTGCTCTGATGAGCAGGGAACTACCTGCTGCGGAAATGATTGCAGCTTCTGCCTGGCGCGTATAGAACCACCCTGCTGTTGAGGCTACAACGACGCCGAAAGTGACCATGAGCTGGAAGATCGCGGTACCTTTGCCCCTGGATTCGGGACGCAGCGATTCTGCCAGGTAAAGCGGCACAACAACGGCAATCACTCCGCCGCTCATCCCCTGCAGAATTCGTCCTGCCAACAGTACTGCAAAGCCTTGGGACGCGACAATCAGGCACAGGCTGGCAACGAATATCAAGCCGCTGGCGATCATCATCCTTTTTCGTCCCATCCAGTCGGCCAGAAGGCCAGCGATGAGCGAAGACACCATGCTGCCGCCCAGCACTGCAGCAACAAGTACCGAAGTCTGTGCGACGGTCAGGCTGATTGTTTTGCCAAGATACAGCAACGCCGCGGAAATGATGCCGAGATCAACCCCGTAAAGCAGTCCTCCGAGGCCCGCAACAATGAGCACAAATCGGCCGTATGCCTCGGTGCTGACTTTGCCACCCATCATAAAGAAGAGCTCCTTGAAAGTGGACCAGGCCGGAGCGATACGGCGGTGGTTTCCGAGCATCGTGGGAACCGCTGACTTACGCAATGTCTGAATCTTAAATCTTAGGTTGGTAGATGATTGACGAAAGTTTAGAATAAATATAGCGTATAACTCGAAATAAGAAAATGTATGCGAATGTTCGAGTGCTGGATCGGCGTGCGAGGGTCTGTTTCGTACGGGTGGGACCGGCAAAGCAGCGATGATCGAAAAGACTCAAATGAGCAATGGATTTGCGGCCGGAGCTGAATCAGGGCACGCGATGCTCGCATTACGGCAGATCCGTTTCATTGAGCGCAGATCAATTCTTCTGTTCAATCGAGGGGACATGAAAATCATTGGTAAGGGAATACGCCTTTTGCATGGAAATTGTTGCATTCGAGTAAGCTGGGTTCTAACTCTTGTTGCAGTCATTTTCCCGGCCATTGTATTTCAAGAATCTTGCGCGCAATCGAGCGTAACTGTGGATTATCGTGTCTTTTCTGGATTGGGGGCGATGGACGGCAATTGGGCGGCTCTCTTGGCCGCGTCTGACGGGAAGGTTTATGCAGGTCTTGCTTGTCATGGTTGCAGCGGGCACCTCGTATTCTACGATTCAAATTCGGACAAGATGGTCGACGTTGGAGATCTGAACAGCCTTGCCGGGCAAAATGGCTTGGAAATTGGGCCGCAGTCGAAGGTCCACGCCAAGTTTGGAGAGGGGAAGGACGGCCGTATTTACTTTTCGACCCACGCCGGTTGGTGGTTCGATGATGCGCGATTCGCCACGCAGGAGGGGTATCCAGGCTCGCACTACATGGCGTATGACCCAAAGCTGGGGAGAATCCAGGACTTCGGTATAGGCCCGCGATTCGAGGGCATGAATACCGGCGCTTACGATTCGAAATTCAACCGCATCTATGGACTAACTCACCCGCGCGGTCACTTTGTGTACTACGATGTCGGAACCGGCGCCAAGGTAGACAAGGGCAGAGTTAATAACCTGGATTCGATATGCCGCACGCTGGGTATCGACGACGAAGGGAATGTTTATGGGAGTTTCGGGGCCGGACGGATATTTGTTTACTCTCCGCGGACAGACGCGATCGTCGAACTGAACGCGCAGTTGCCGATCCGCCAGAAGGGTATCTCCCTGGGCCGCGATTATGGAAAATCCGAAACCGCATGGCGCGTGGTGATTTGGGATAAGACGACCAGGCGTTTCTATGGAGTCGAAGAGAGTGAATCTGCGCTGTTCTCATTCGACCCATACGCCAAGCCCGAGGATGCCGTCAGGCGTTTAGGATCGATGGCGATTCCGCAACTTGCAACACAGCGCGATGTGCCCTATGCAACGCTGAGCCTCACCCTGGGGCATGACCGAAAGCTCTACTATGCCGCCGCTGCGAAGGAATTCGATTATGGCGGAAGCAGCATTGCCGAGCCGTCGCATCTGATGACGTACGATCTTCGCAGCGGGAAGACTGAGGACCTGGGTGAAATGCGCGTGGCTGACGGGCGGCCGGTCCTGGGCACGAACTCCGCGGACACGGGACCTGACGGCTCCATCTATTTCGTTGGTGCGATAGGCGTGAAAGAAGGCACGAAGGAAGGCAATGAAAGCGCCGGGAAAATCGGCGATATCCCCTACAGGCTGGCCATGTTCATTTATCACCCGAAGGCTGAGGTTGCTCATGACTAAGTCCGGCCTGGTTGCTGTCTTGTCTGTTGTCCTCTCCCTGGCCGCGTCCGCGCAACGAGATCCCGCGCACGACCGCGTCGTCGTTCCTCAGACAAGGATCGATTTGCGCGACCTGGGCTACGGCCCCGTGGATCTGATTCCGGATGGGGAGTCCGGAATTACTTCTCTCTCCATCGCTCCGAACGGCGATGTCTATGGCGCAACCAGCGGCACCCGGTCGCATCTGTTTGTGATGAACCCGCAACACGGTTATGTCTTTCCGATTGGAGTTATCCCTGGCGCGACCTCAGTAACTCACGCCGTAGTTATCTCTGAAGAAGGTCATGCCTTCATTGGGACGGCGCCCGGAGGGCGCCTGCTGGAATATACGCCTGAAGATTTCGATGTTCATCACATTGAAATCGGCAAGACTCTCCCGGTCACAGATCGTGGCACACCGGTTCCAGGGGAGAGCATCTTTGCACTGGCGATCGACCGTGCAGCCAATCGCATCTACGGGCTTACGTCTCCAAATGCGCATGTGTTCAGCTACTCGATCGCAACGCGCACGTTTCTCGATCTCGGAGTTGTTGCGAAGTCCACTCCCTGGGCAGAGAAGAGTGAACATGACAAGACGATGTCGAGAATGCTGGCGGTGGACGGGCAAGGCAACGTGTTTGTGACTGGCGAGGATGGAGTCTTCTTTGAGGTCGATGGCAAGAAACAAACGCTGCAAAAGCTCGCCATCCATGCGCCAGCGGTACCCGGCCGCGAGCCCTACACGCGCGTCGATGCCTTCTTGCCTGAAAAATCCGGAGCCATCTACGGTGGAACTTCAGACGGCTACCTGTTTCGCCTCAATCCGGAAAATCTGACGGTGACAAATCTTGGAAAACCGCTGAATCAGTACCGAATTGCCGGCCTTGCCTGGGGCGCCAATGGCAAGATTTATGGCGTCGGTGGCGATGAGTTGGAGATGGCTCGGCTCTTCTCATACGACCCGGCAGACGGTTCCTACGAGCTACCAGGCTTTATCGATGTAAATCGCCGCCCCTATTTCGCATGGCAGGCCTATGTCATTGGAGATATCGTTTCAGACGCTCGAGGCACGGTATTTCTGGGAGAAAACGAGAGGATTTCGAAACTGTATTTATTCTTTCCGTAAATGGCTGTCATTCAGGGTTCAATCATCGTGACCCTCGCGGCGCGTTGCCCTCCGGCGAGTGCTTCGGTGCCTGGTAACCGCTTATGAATTAGATCGAATCGCCAGGATCAGTGCGCGCGGTCGCATTGAAGATGGGCGGCGCGCCCCATGCGCCGTTTAGCGCACAGGAGAATTGCGGCCAGGGAACGGAGGTCAGCTCAGCAGCGCGAATCCGTCGAGTTCGGAGGCCGACTCCTGGTCAAGGTAGACCGTGACGTTAGAATGCGTGCGGAGAATTGTCGCGGGACATTTGGTTGAAATCGCTTCGTAGAGCGTGCGGCGCACGATTGCTGCCTTGCGGGCTCCCGGAACAGAGACGATCAATTTTGGTACTCGCAGAATTGCCGGAATGGTCATGCTGATTGCGCAGTCAGGGACCGCTTCAGGGCTGTTGAACCAACCCTCCGCCACTTGTTGTGCTCGGCAGGCTGCATCCAACCTGACGACTTTTACGTCCTGTGGATCTTTGAAATCCGCGACTGCAGGATCCATAAAAGCGAGGTGCCCATTTTCGCCGATTCCAAGCAAACACAGCTGCGGATTGGCCTTCCGAAGCAGCTCAGCGTATCGGCGGCAAGTGCGATCGGGGTCGGCCTCCGTCCCGTCGAGTTCGTGAAACGACTCCATTTCGACTCTTTGTGTAAGATTCTCTCTGAGATACCGCCGGAAGGACGCAAAATGCTCCACCGGCAAACCTACATATTCATCCAGATGCAGGCCTTGCACGCGGTCCCATGGGATACCTTCGATGCGTGTGAGAGCTTCGAGAGTATCCAGCTGTGAAGCACCTGTAGCAAAAATGACTGCCAGCGATTTCTGCATTGAGCCGAGTTTTTTCATGGTATTTGCAGCGTCAAGTGCTGCCGCCTCACCCATTGATTTCGCGCTCGGATGCACTTCAACGGCGAGGTTTTCGACCTGAAAAAATCTTACTTTCTCATCGACTACAGTCATTCTTTCTCCTCGATTGCCTGAGCAGCATCCGCTCTTGTCGCGGGGCGGGGTTATCAGGCCCCATTACCTAGCGAGAAAATGGAATGCGCCTGCAGAATGCAGATATTTCAAACTTTAAATAGCATGGATACACATGTCAAGAAACATTTCACAGCAATGTGAAACAAAAGTGCAACCTTGTGGTCGCATTACCAAGCGGAGGGCGCGGCGCTCTGAAATCGACGCGGAGAGCGTGCGCCACACCAGAGAGGACCCTGGCTTGGGCCGTGCGACGACAGAAGGGAGACTCGAAGAGATGTCGACCTTTGAGCCTCTCATGCTTCTAGAAAACGTTTGAGGTCTCCCAACTATTTAAGTTGAAGTGCTCTTTGAGGCGCCGGATCAGCGCTGACCGCAATCTGCTGGCACGATTCTCTCTTGATCAGTTCAGTCGGAATTGTGATTTGACGCGACTCGAATCCAGGTTTGGCAATGCGGCTGAGAATCAGCTCGACCATCTGCTTGCCTAATTGCTCAGGAAATTCGCGGATTGTGGTTAGACCTGGGTAGAGCCACTCGCCGACGGTGTCATCGCATCCTGCCACGCTGATGTCATCGGGAATGCTCAATCCGCAATCGCGCAGACCTTTATATACTCCATGGGCCGCAGCGTCGTTTCCCGCAAAGATTGCCGTTACGGGTTCGTTGCGGGCCACAATGGTTTTGGTGGCGATATATCCGACCTCCGCGTCGTCCTCCGAGTCCACATTGAGATGGCGCGCCGACAGCCCGGCCTCACCCATCGCCTGGCTGAAGCCTGCAAAGCATCGCGCGAACCACGGCAGACGGGTATTTCCCACAAACCAAATATCGCGATGGCCAAGGCCGATGAGATAGCGGGTCATATCGCTGCTCCCTCGTGTTTCGTCGGAGAAAACCAGATCTCCTTTGGACATGGGGGGCACATCGAAGATGTTGTTACCCAGTGCGACATAGGGCACGCATTCGTGTTCCAGCAGTTCAATTAGACTTCCGGAGTTTGTCCCGGCAACAATGACCGCGCGAATCACATCGCGTCGCTCAAGAAGCTTTGGAAGGTGAAGCTGTCCCCGGTTCACATTGAGGGGGTAGTTGAAAGAGAGGAAGACAATGTCCCAGCCATGCACGGCGCAATAGGCTTCAGCTCCGCTCAGGACCCTGGAATGAAAGGGGTGCAGCATGACTCGATTGCTGAGAACAAAGGCGAGCGTCTTTGCCTTGTTGCGCTTCAGCAGATCGAGATCGAACTTGGCGGCCGCATTAAAAACCGCAGTCTGAATGGCTGGATCGACTCGGTTGTTTCCGTTCAGGACTCTGGATACTGTGGCCATGCTGACCTTGGCCGCGGCCGCGATCTCCCGCAGTCCAACCTTGGTCCCTTTTGGATGTGACTTTTTCATATCGCATGCCGTGGAAGCATATCGAGAAACATTTCACGCTTCCTTTCCAATCTACACTATACCGAATTTCGGATCGAATCAGAACTACCCCGTAATCTGAAAGTATCAGCCGCGATAACCATCTTTGCCTGCTCGCGGGGCTGCCTCGCATGTGAACCTGAGCTGCCAGGCGAAAAGAGCCAATCGGGCGTGGGTGGTTTGCACTCAAGGGCGCATAGATTCGTTTTCATGGCCTCGGGAAAAGTTTCTTGACGAATTTCAATTCGAGCAGTTAAGGTTTCTCCAGATGCTCCTCAGCCAGGACCAAGGCGGCGAATTGCAGCCCAGACACACCGGCGGAATTCGTCCTGCCAGGGATCCTCTTGGGGCGAGACCGAGGACCTTATGATAGAGGCCACGGGAAAATCCAGGTAAATCGAAATGTTATCAATGAATCGACGGAAATTCATAGGCGGGGTTATTGCCGCGGCCTCTAGCTCCCGGGTTGCGACGGGCATGCACATTGGAGGTTCCGACTCAGTTGTTGCCGAGCGAGACTGGATGAGAAAAGGATTGATCGACGCAGGCGGGTCCCATGAGCCTTACTTGTTCATCGTCCGCCGCGGAGGACAACGCCTTGATGCTCGACAAACCTGCGATTACCAGCAAAGTGAACAGCTGCTTCGCCAACTCCAAGGCTCCGGCGTGGAGGTGTTTCACACCCATCTATACAAGGGCTTCGGGATGGAGGCCGAACGCGAAGGTATGGAAGATACGCGCAACGCAGTCGCAATTGCGCATCGGCTAGGCATGAAGGCTGATACCTACATTCAGTGGGACAGCCTGATGTATGAAACCTTTTTCGCTGAAGAGCCCAAAGCCGTCGGCTGGATTCAGCGCGACGCCGCAGGCCTTCCCATCATGCTGCCTTATGGATTCCAGCAATCATTCCGATATCGACCATGTTTCAGCAATCGAGAATACCTGGCCTACCTGAAAAAAGTAATAAGGTACGCAATCGTCGAGGTGAAGACGGACTTCATACACTTTGATAACTTCGACCTTAGCGCTGAACCAGATTCGTGCCACTGTTCCGCATGCACGGAAGGATTCAGGAGCCGCCTGAAGAAGAAGTACACCGCTGCACAACTGCGGGAGAGGTTCGGATTCGAGCGGATTGATTTCGTGAATCCACCTCGATGGAACAGGAATAATCCACCGGACAAGATGCAGATCATCTTCGATCCCGCATTTCAGGAATGGATAGATTTTCGATGCCAAAGCATGGCGGATGCGCTTGAACAGATGCATGACTATGCGCTGTCGCTGAACCCTGAAATTGCTTTGGAGATCAATCCGGGGGGCATAACCGGCAGAAACTGTGCATGGGAATCAGGGACCGATCACTCAAGACTCCTCAAATTCACGAAGGCATTCTGGAGCGAAGAGGAAGGACCGGTTGGCTACCATCCAGATGGCCAGTTCGTGTCGAAGATTCGCAGTTACAAACTCGCCAGGGCATACGCGAATACTCTGCTGGCCTACATAGAGGACGACGCTGTCGCATTCTCTGAAGCTCTTGCATTCAATCAGACGCCCGGGGTTGTTGGAGTGTATCCCTTCTCGGAAGTTACAGCCGAGCATATAGATTTCTACAGACAAAACAGAGATATGTATGAAGACAGCGAAGATTTGGCCAATGTCGGCGTGCTGCGCTCGTATGCGTCATTGACTTATAACAACGCTGCTGTACAACTGGCAACGGAACTTGTGGAGCAAACGTTGATCGAATGCGGGGTTCCGTTCCATCTTGTCTTCGATGAACAGCTTCAGGATCTGACCAAATACAAGGTACTGATTCTAGCCAATTGCGAATGCCTTTCCGATTCCCAGCTATCGCTTCTTCGCGATTATGTTGAGCGCGGCGGAGCACTCGTTGTCATTGGACAGACCGGGCTATACGACGAATGGAGACGCGTTCGAAACACACCCGGACTGGACGGGATGGTCGATCGACAAGAGGCGGCTTTGGAGTATCAGCAGCAGGTAGACTTCCGGCGCGAACATCCGGGAAGTGCGACAAGAAAGAATGTGGGCCGAGGTCGAGTAGGCTTTCTCCCAGCAATGGAGTACGACGGTACGCCTCCGCCCCTGCCACCGTACTTTCCAATTGGAAAGGAGTTCTGGAAGCGGCCTAAAAACTGGAACGATCTTCTCGAATTGGTGTATTGGGCATCCGAGGACCAGGTGCCGATCCGGCTGAAAGCGCCTCGAGGAATTGCAATCAATTACACATGCCAGCTTCTGAAGCAGCGTGTCTTTGTTCATGTTGTGAACTACGATCGCTCAAATGCAGGGGTCAGCCAGGCGATAGAGGTCCATGTTCGAATGCCGAGGGATCGCCAGGCACGTAGGATTACAATCCACACTCCAGGGTCGAAGAACGCACCGGAAATCGTTTTCGAAAACGACGCTGCGTTGACACGATTCACACTGGCGAATGTGAGAACTTATTCCGTCGTTATGATCGAATGGTGACTTTAGAATGTCCAAGGGTTGGGTAGGGCACCTGTGACGGGACTGGGATGGTTCGACCAAGCGCAACTTCATCGGGGTCGCGCTCAAGATTCCTGAGAGCCGTCAAGACCCGGTCCGGCTCCGACCCCACGGATTCCCAGAGTCGCTTGGCGCTTCGGAGAAAGCGCAGGTGTTCCACACTCTTGGGATAGTGCCCAGATTGACTGTCGACGAAAGCGTAGTTTGCACGGAGCGTGCGGTTTCCATTCCAGGCAGGGTGATGGACGGAAGGGCGCCCGTCAGCTTGTGCACGGGTACACGGAGTCGGACTTTTGACGCTTTCACCCTGGGATACTAAAGGGTAATACCGCTCAGGACAGGTTTTCAATGGATTTCTCTTGGAGGCTTTCCAAGTAAGAAGTGGTAGAGAACGTGTGGTAGGGATTTTTTTATTGATTATAAACAACTTAGAGGATATGGCGGAGAGGGAGGGATTCGAACCCCCGGTACCCTTGCGAGTACGTCTGATTTCGAGACTGGCTTACAACATATTGTTATCAACCATTTAGAGGATGGGTGGCCACTTTTTGAGCTAGTTGGAATCGTCCTCTTGTCGCAGTGGCACATGGGGCCACCTGTGGTATCATACAGCAGTGAAAGTCGTGCTCGATACCGCTGCCCTGATCAGCGCAATTCGTTCAAGCACTGGGGCTGCCGCTGAAATTGTCCGGTTAGCGGCGGTAGGAAAGCTGACATTGCTGATGGACTACAAACTGGTCTGCGAGTATCGGGATGTGGCTCTGCGCCCGCAGCACATTGCGGCATCCGGGAGAACACCGGAAGATGTGGCAGCCGTCATAGAAATGTTGGAGGGCATCGCGGCTCCAGTTTTGGTGCGGATCAAGCATAGACCGCTCTCCCAGGACGAAAGCGACGACATGGTTCTGGATGTTGCGATCAATGGCCAAGCCGATGCCATTGTGACAAACAACATCAAGGATTTCAGGGCGGCGGCAGAACGGTTCGGGATTCAAGTGTTACCCCCGAGAGAGTTTTTGATTGCTTTTAGAAAAGGGGAATCTCATCATGCCAGCTAATCAAAGAAAGACTGTAATCAGTAAATTCCCGCTCCGGCTCATGCCCTCCGTGCGGAGGGTAGCCGAGGATTTTTCGCTCAAAGAGGGCGTCTCTCTGAATCAATTCATCAATGTCGCCGTGGCAGAGAAACTGGTGCATCTCCAGCACGAGGAATGGCTGGCAAGTCGGCCGAAACCAACGGCTGCACGCATTGCACGAGCACTCGCGATATTGGACCGGCCAACTCAGAATGCACCCGATCCTGGCGATGAGTTGCCAGTCGGTTATGTGTCCATCCGCGACACGGATGAATACAAACAAGCTTTGGGTGCGAAATAAAGGGTTCATCGGTCACCCGTTGGTTTGATCACCGGTCCCCAAGAGCGAGGGACCGGACTCCCTACCTTTTGTCAACGGTCAAGCAGTAGGGACTCGGCTACCGGTCAGGGGGCCAAGGCGCCGCTGTGTCATGCAGCCCTGCGCTGTGCATCGTAGAGAGTCCGGGTGGTGAGCATGG
>Ga0302266_10000214_pt1 | contig 60030 bp, 52 predicted proteins | sample III_Bog_E1_2_FD_194559 | JGI IMG/M metagenome (GOLD analysis project Ga0302266, IMG submission 194559) | Peat permafrost microbial communities from Stordalen Mire near Abisko, Sweden - III_Bog_E1_2 | ecosystem: Environmental > Terrestrial > Soil > Wetlands > Peat | place: Sweden: Abisko...
CGTGATTCTACCCAGAGCTCTGGTCCTCAACCTCTCTGGCAAGACGAGCGGTGCTCACGCACCGCACAGGTGTTTTTTGCCTTGACAACGCCTTCGACCTTATCGATGGGGCACCCGGAGGGTGGTGGGGATGGCTTAGACTCAAGCCAGAGAAGTAGCGCCAGAGTGAGGTTTTATCCGGATGAAGTTGCGTATGAGTATGTTGGTTTCGATGGTGGTGCTGGCGGGGTTGATGCCGGCGTTGATGGTTGGGCAGAAGATCAAGTTGACGGTTGGCGATGTGGGGCAGGATGCTGCTCCGGCTGCCGTGGGGGACCGGGAGAAGGCGCTGGACCGGCTGTTTGCCGAGGATTGGGAGGATACGCTGCAGCACAATCCGGAGTTTGCATCCTCGTTGGGGGACAAGCGATGGAATGACCGGATCAGCGACTACTCGGTGGAGGCTTATAACGAGAAGCTGGCGCGCGAGCAGGAGTTTCTGCTGAAGCTGGTGGCCGTGGACACGGCGGGGATGGATGATCAGCGGGTGCTGAGCCGGGACCTGCTGGTGCGGCAGATTACCGAGGACGTGGAGGCAGCGGACTACAAGGAGTGGGAGATGCCGGTGAACCAGATGGGTGGGATTCATACGACGTATCCGGAGCTGGTGCGGCAGCTGAGCTTTACGACGGCGAAGGATTACGACGACTGGATTGCGCGGTTGCGGGCGATTCCGGGGGCGTTTGAGCAGGTGACGGACAACATGTCGCTGGGGATCGACGACCATCGGGTGCTGCCCAAGGCTCTGGCTGAGGAGACGCTGGCGCAGGTGAAGGAGCTGGCGGGGCAGAAGGCTGAGGATTCTCCGCTGGCGCTGCCGCTGAAGAGCTTTCCGGTTGGGATTGACGCTGGGGAGCGGACGCGAATCCATGACGAGATGCTGGAAGTGATTGGGAAGAAGGTGCTGCCGGCGTACGAGCGGTTTGCGCGGTTCCTGGAGGTGGCGTATGTGCCGGCGGGGCGAACTGAGCCGGGAGCGTGGGCGTTGCCGGATGGGGCGAAGTATTACCAGTTCTGCATCCGGCGGGAGACGACGACGGAGCTGACGGCGGCGCAGTTGCACCAGATTGGGCTGGACGAGGTGGCGCGGGACGAGGCGGAGATGCTCGCGATTGCCAAGCGGCTGAGGTTTGCGGATTTGAAGAGCCTGCAAGCGGCGGTGAAGGCGAATCCGAAGCTGAAGCCAGCGTCCGGCGAGGCGTTGCTGGAGGCTTACCGGGGGCATGTGACGGCGATGGAGGCGAAGCTGCCGGAGCTGTTTGGACACCTGCCGAAGGAGCAGCTGGAGGTGGTTTCGATTCCGGAGTATCGGGCGAAGGATGCTGCCGCGGCTTACTACGAGAGCGGGACGGTGGATGGGGTGCGGCCGGGGCGGATTACGGTGAACCTGTACAAGGCGACGGAGCGGAACCTGGCGGATGTGGAGGCGATCAGCTATCACGAGGGGGTTCCGGGGCATCACCTGCAGATTTCAATTGGGCAGGAGATGACTGGGATGCCGGAGTTCCGCAAGTACGGGAGCTACACGGCGTTTGTGGAGGGCTGGGCGCTGTATTCGGAACGATTGGGGAAGGATGCGGGATTCTATACGGACGCGTACAGCGATTATGGGCGTCTGGAAGCGGACATCTGGCGTGCGATTCGGCTGGTGGTGGATACGGGGGTACATTCGCAGCACTGGACGCGGGAGCAGATGGTCCAGTATTTCCACGATCACTCAGCGATTGACGAGACGAATATCCAGTCGGAAGTGGACCGGTACATTGGGTGGCCAGGGCAGGCGCTGGCGTACAAGGCGGGTCAGCTGAAGATTCTGGCGCTGCGGGAGAAGGCGAAGAAGGCGCAGGGGGCGAAGTTTGACTTGAGGGCGTTCCATGATGAGGTGCTGGATGCCGGAGCGTTGCCGCTGGATGTGCTGGAGACGCGGGTGGATGGGTGGATTGCGGGGCAGGTTGGCGGGGCTGCGGCACCGGCAAAATAGGCTGGGTGTGATTTTGGTCACATCCCGAGGGGGAAGCGGGCAACTAGGGTTGCTTTTGGATTGGTGGAGGTGCGTGATTTTGACGGAAAAGGCAGGAAGCGGGTTGGGCAGATGGCTGGCGACGGGGATTGCGCTGCTGGGGACAGCGCTGTTGCTGACGCCGTTTGTGGGGCGGGTCTTTTTCGCGGGGAACTGGGGTGGTGCGGTGCTGGCGGCCAGCGGGCCGGTGGGCGGCGATGAGCGGGTTGCGCATTTGACGGGGAAGAGCGCGATTGTGGTGGATTACCCGGAGGAAGGATCGATATTTCCGCCGGATATGGTTGCGCCGACGTTTCTGTGGAGGGATGGGGAGCCGACGGCGAAGAGCTGGCGGGTGGATGTGACGTTTGCGGAGTGGGGGAAAGTTCTGCATTTGACGTCGTCGGGCGAGGGAATCAAGCTGGGCCCGGTGGATCCGGATTGTGTGTCGACGGCGAACAAGCCGCCGTTTCTGACGGCGGAGCAGGCGTCGGACCATACGTGGAAGCCGGATGAGGCGAGCTGGGCAGCGATGAAGAAGCACTCGGTGGGACGTGCGGCGACGGTGTCGTTTGTGGGCCTGGATGCGGGTGGCCGGGCGGTGAGCGAGGGGCGGGTGACGCTGACGACCTCGTTGGAGCCGGTGGGCGCGCCGATTTTCTACCGGGACGTGCCTCTGATGCCGTCTGAGGGTGCGAAGCATGTGGTGCAGCCGCTGGCGCCGAACAAGATGAGCCTGATTGCGTGGCGGTTGCGGGATGTGAGCAAGCCGGAGAGCCATCTGATGATGACGGGTCTGCATACGTGCATGAATTGTCACTCGTTTTCCGCCGATGGGAAGACGATGGGCATGGACGTGGATGGGCCGGCGAACGACAAGGGTCTGTACGCGCTGGTGCCTGTTGCGCAGCATATGGCGATTCGGAACGAAGACACGGTGAACTGGAATACGGACCTGCGCGTGGGCACGTCGCGGGTGGGTTTCATGTCGCAGGTGTCGCCGGATGGGAAGTATGTGCTGACGACGTTTGCGGGCAAGGACCAGTCGATTGGGAGTTCGTATTTTGTGACGAACTTCAAGGATTACCGGTTCTTGCAGGTGTTTTATCCGACGCGGGGGATATTGACGGTTTACAACCGGGAGACACACCGGAGGGAGCCGCTGCCGGGGGCGGACGACGGGAAGTATGTGCAGACGGACGGGGTATGGAGTCCGGACGGGAAGTACGTAGTGTTTGTGCGGGCGGAGGCGAAGGAGCCGCATCCGGAGGGGGTTCCACTGCCGTTGATGGCGAACGATCCGAACGAGGTGCAGATCCAGTACAACCTGTACCGGGTGCCGTTCAACGATGGCAAGGGCGGGGTGGCGGAGCGGATTGAGGGCGCGTCGGATAACGGGATGAGCAACAGCTTTCCGAAGGTGTCGCCGGACGGGAAGTGGATTGTGTTTGTGAAGGCGAAGAATGGGCAACTGATGCGGCCGGACAGCACGCTGTGGATTGTTCCGTCGGGGGGTGGGGTGGCGCGGAAGATGCGGTGCAATACGCCGCTGATGAACTCGTGGCACAGCTTTTCGCCGAACGGGCGATGGATGGTGTTTTCGTCGAAGAGCCGGTCGCCGTATACGCAGATGTACCTGACGCATCTTGACGCGGAGGGCAACGCCAGCCCGCCGATTTTGATTGAGGACTCGACGGCGTCGAACCGGGCGGTGAATCTGCCGGAGTTTGTGAATATTGCGGGGGACGGGATTGCGGATATTGCGTCGCCGGCGTCGGACTTTTACAAACTGATGGATATTGCGGGAGATTTGCAGGCGGCGGGGGACAAGCAGGGAGCGTACGAGGCGTGGAAGAAGGCGCTGGCTCTGGGGCCGGAGGATGCGCGGGCGAATAACGGGATGGCGGTGTCGCTGACTGCGGTGGGAAAGCCGCGGGAGGCGATCGGGTACCTGCAGAAGGCGACGCGCTCGAATGGGAATTTTCTGGAGGCGTGGTACAACCTGGGCGCGCTGGAACTGAGGGAGCACAATGTGGATGGGGCGATAGAGGCCTGGCAGAACGCGGTGCGGATCTATCCGGGGTTCTACCAGGGGCACGAGGGATTGGGCTTTGCGTACTACATGCAGAGCAATTATGTAGAGTCGCTGGCGCATTTGCGGCTGGCGCTGGATGGGGAGCCGGATCGGGTGTCTGTGCTGACGCTGGCGGCGAGCCTGATGGCGACGAGCGCACAGGGTGAGGTGCGGGATGGAACCGAGGCAGTGACGCTGGCGGAACGGGCGCGTGACTTGACCAAGGGCGAGGATGTTTCGGTACTGGATACGCTGGGTGCGGCGTATGCGGAAGAGGGCCGGTTCGACAAGGCTCTAGGGGCTGTGGACGCGGCGACGGCGCTGGCGGAGAAGCAGGGAAATGCGGAGTTGATGGCGAAGTTGAAGGCGCACCGGACGAAGTATGAGGCGTACAAGCCGCTGCGAGATGGAGTGGATGCGGGGACGCTGTAGGCGTTACATGAGGCGGCGGCGGACCAGGTCGAGGGCTTGCTGGGAGGCCCATAGGCGGATGTTTTCGCGGTCGCCGCGGAAGTTGCATTCGAGCGATTGGGTGCGTTTGGGGTCGCTGATGGCGATGTAGACGAGGCCTACGGGTTTCTCTTCGGTGCCGCCGAGGGGTCCGGCGATGCCGGTGATGGCGACGCCGAGGCTGGCTCCGGTGCGTTCGCGGATGCCTCGGGCCATGGATTCGGCGACCTGGGCGCTGACAGAGCCGTAGGTGGCGATGAGCGATGCGGGAACGCCGGTGAAGGCGGTTTTGAGCTCGTTGGAGTAGACGATGGCTCCGCCGAGGAAGGACCGGGAGCTGCCGCTGATGGACGTGATGCGCTGGGCGAGCAGGCCGCCGGTGCAGCTTTCGGCGACGGCGAGGGTTTCCTGCTTGAGCTCCAAATAATAGACAACAATCTGTTCGAGGGATTCGCCGTCGGAGGAGAAGAGGTGCTGGTCGAGGGCCTCTTCGAGTTTGCTGGCGAGCTCGTCGACGCGGTGCTGGGCGGCTTCGAGGTGGCGTTTGGCGCAGCTGAGGTTGAGCTGGATTTCGGCGTGGCCGGCGAGGATGGTGGTTTCTACGTCCTTGTAGGTGGAGTAGATGGGTGCGAGCAGGGCGTCGGCTGCGGACTCGCCGATCATGGTGGCCTTGAGGGTGCGTGTGGCGATTTGGCGGGTGGGGATGAGGGCGCGCAGGCGGGGCAGGCACTGGTCGATGAAGAGGGGTTTGCACTCCTTGGGGGGCCCGGGGACCATCATGATGAGCTTGCGGTGACCTTCGAAGCCGGTGTCGAGCCACTGACCGGGGGCGGTGCCGTTGGGGTTGGGCAGTGCGGTTGCTCCGGCGATGACCTCGGTTTGCTTGAGGTTGTTGTCAGTCATGGGGCGGCGCATGGCGGCAAAGCGCGCGCCGAGAGCTGCGACGAGGGTTCCGTCGCGGCGGAGCTCGACGCCGAGGGCCTGGGCGACGGCTTCGCGGCTGAGGTCGTCTTCGGTGGGGCCGAGGCCGCCGATGACGATGAGCAGGTCCGAGCGGCGGAGGGCGGACTGGACGGCGTTGACGAGATCCTTGATGCGGTCGCCGACGATGGTTTTGAAGGCGACGGAGACGCCGATTTCGTTGAGCCGCTCAGTGAGGAAGAGGGAATTGGTGTCCTGACGCCAGGGAGTGAGGAGTTCGGAGCCGACGGCGATGATTTCACACTTCATGGCGGATATTCCCTTTGCGTGGGGTTTAGAAGAGGCGGAGTCCTTCGACGCCGAGGTCGATGTCGTAGACGGCCTGGTTGGTGGCGAGGACGGTGGTTCCGAGTGGGGAGAAAGCGACTCCGACGAGGTTGTTGCCGGAGGCGACGACTTCCGCCTGACCGTCGGGGGTGACACGGACCAAGCCGCGGCGGCCGCGATAGGCGGCAGTGACGTAGATGTTGCTGTCGGCGTCGAGGGCGAGGCCCTGGGGACGGCCGAGTCCCTGGAACCAGGGGCGGATTGCGCCGTCGCGGTCGATGGCCCAGATGGCTCCCCAACTGGAGAGATTTGGGGCGGTGACGAAGAGGGTTCCGTCGGTGCCGAGGGCGAGGTGGTAGGCGGCGACGCTTTGTTCGAGGGTGGCGTAGACGAAGATTTTGCGGTCGGGAGCGATTTTGAAGATGGTGCCGTTGCGGTCGCCGACGAAGAGGTTGCCGTCGGCGTCGAAGGCGGCTCCGGTGGCGGCTCCGAGGCCTTCGGCGTAGACTTCGGCGTCTCCGCCGGCGTCGATGCGGTAGACGGTGCCGTCGGCGCGGGAGGTGACGTAGAGCTGTCCCTCGGGGTCAAAGGCGAGGCCGGTGGGGTTGAGGATTCCGGAGACGAAGGGGGTGCCGAGGCCATCGGGGGAGATGCGGACGATGGAAACGGGGGTCATTTTGCCGCGTGGGCCGGAGATGGTGGCGAAGGTCATGCCGGAGCGACTGACGACGGGGCTGGTGACGGGGTGGAGTCCGTCGGAGAGTTGGCGGGCGACGCGGAGGGGGATGAGGTTGGAGGCGGTGTCTTCGCTGGTGACCTGGATCATGCCGGTTTCCGCGGTATCCGGCACGAGGAAGCCGATGCGGTCGGGGCGGCAGAGGGAGATGTGGGCGAGCTGGCCGTCGACGGTGAGCTGGGGGACGCGGCCAGCACTGGCGCCCAGGCCGAGACCATGCACCTGGACTTCACCGCCGGGCAGAGCGGCAGCGGGGGTGACGTATTCGAGCGTCGGAGGGGTGGCGGTTTGTGCGGCGGAGGTCGGCATAGTAGCTTCTTTCGTCAGATCCAATGGGTGAGCAGGAGCATGACAGCCCAAGCGTAGAGTCCGGCGGCGAGGTCGTCGAGGACGATGCCCCAACCTTCGGGGAGGCGTTCGAGCTGGCGGACGGGACAGGGTTTGGTGATGTCGAAGAGGCGGAAAAGGATGAGTGCGGCGGCGATGTGCAGCCAGGTGGGGTGGGCGACAGCGCCGAGCAGGGCAATGGCTTGCCCCGCGACCTCGTCGATGACGACGAAGCCGGGGTCTTTGCGTCCGCTTTCGCGGGCGGCGATGGTGGCTGCCGGGATGCCGAGGACCGTGGCGACGAGGATGAGCGCGGCGGTGAACCAGTAGAGCGCGGCGGTGGAGGGATGGAGGCCGCGGGCGACGGCGGACCAGAGGATGACGGTGGCGACCGAGCCCCATGTGCCGGGGCCGGGTTTGCCGAGGCCCGCGCCGAAGAAGGTGGCGACGATCCAGGCCCAAAGGGTTTTGTGGCCGGGTCGGATGCCGAGGGCGGCGCTGTCTTTGGGCTCACTCATTGTTGTCTACCATGGGGGCTTCGAGGTCTTCGAGGAGCTCGGGGTCGAGGGCTGGGGAGCTGATTTTGTAGACGCCCATGGCCCACTTGCCGAGGTCGATTTTGCGGCAGCGGTCGCTGCAGAAGGGGAAGTCCTCGTGTGTGGCGCGGACGAGCGCGCGGCATGTTGGGCAGCGGAGGGGCTTGATTTTGAGGGTCTTCGGTTTTTCGGTCTTGGCCATGATTGATTGCCTGCGGGGAGATACACCCGGCATTCCAAGTTTACGGCAGGCTGGTGGAGTTGTGGGATTGGTGGCGGTCGCCAGGACTGAAGTGTGCCCTTTTACAGGCCAAAGGGAACAGCAGATCGTTCCTGTGGTTCAGGACGACACGCAACGCCAATGATAAAGGCGACAGCAGATTCCCTGCGGGAATGACAGACAGAAGTACAAAGGCAAGAGCGGGGCTTACTCAAAGATGCGGGCGACTACGTCGTAGTGGTGGGATTCGGTGATTTCGGCGCGGTAGAAGGTTCCGGGGACCAGCGTCTCGCGGGGGGAGCCGTCGGATTCTGTGCCGAAGTCATTGATGAGGACTTTGCCGTCGATTTCGGGGGCGTGGAGGAGGGTGCGGCCCTGCCAGAGTAGGTCGGACTCTTCGCTGACTCCCTCGACCAGGAGGTCCATCTGGCGGCCGACCCAGTGGGATTGCTTTTCGGCGGAGATTTTCTGCTGGAGGGCCATGAGCTTTTTGCGGCGGCTCTCGATGGTGCGTTTGGGCACCTTTTGATCGAGGTCGAAGGCTGGGGATCCCTCTTCGTCGGAGTAGGGGAATGCGCCGAGCCAGTCGATTTTGGCTTCCTTGACGAAGTCCATGAGGAGGGCGAAGTCCTCGGGGGTTTCTCCGGGGAAGCCGACGATGAAGGTGGTGCGGACGACGAGGTCGGGGACGATGCGGCGGGCTTTCTCCAGCATTTTGAGGAAGATGGCTCCGCTGCCACCGCGCTTCATTCGCTTGAGGACGGCGGGGGAGGCGTGCTGGAGGGGGACGTCGAGGTAGCTGGCGATGTTGTCGTGGCGGGCGATGGTTTCAAGCAGGGCGGTGGTGACCTTGTTGGGGTAGGCGTAGAGGAAGCGGAGCCACTTGAGGCCGGGGATGCGGGCGAGGGCGTCAAGCAGTTGGGCGAGTCCGTCGGTAAGGCCTAGGTCTTCGCCGTAACAGGTGGTGTCCTGGCCGATGAGGGTGATTTCGCGGACGCCCTGGGCGACGAGGCGCTGGGCTTCGGCTACGACAGACTCAAAACGGCGGGAGCGGAATTTGCCGCGGAGCTGGGGGATGATGCAGAAGCCGCATGGGTGGTCGCAGCCCTCGGCGATTTTGATGTAGGCGGAGGCTTTGGGGGTGGTGAGGATGCGCGGGGTTTCGTCGGAGTAGAGGTAGTTGGGGAGGCTGGCGACGGCTCCATCCCAGTCGGCACGGCTGAAGCGGCCCTGCTCTTCGCGGAGGTCGCCTTCGGGCCGCGAGTGCTTGTGGACTGCGGAGGGGGCGCGGGAGATGAGTTCGCTTTCGGCAGAAGTAAGGATGTTGAAGGGGCCGGATTGGGGGGCTGGCTGGGGCGAGAGGCCTGCGGCGGCGAGGATGGCTTCGAGCTCGCCGGTGCCGACGACGGCATCGACCTCGGGGATATTTTTCTGGATTTCGTCGCGGAAGCGCTCGACGAGGCAGCCGGCGACGATGAGGCGCTTGGCGGTGCCGTTGAGCTTGTGCTGGACCATTTCGAGGATGGTGTTTACGGATTCCTGTTTGGCGGAGTCGATGAAGGAGCAGGTGTTGACGACGAGGATTTCCGCTTCTTCGGTGGAGTTGGTGAGTTGCGCGCCGGCGCGGTCGAGCAAGCCCATCATGACTTCGGAGTCGACGAGGTTCTTGGGGCAGCCGAGGGAGATGAAGCCGATTTTTGGGCTTGCGGATGATGCAGGTTTGGTCACTTGTCTATTGTATCGGGGAATTGGGTATTGGATAGCTACCAGCTTTTGCCTCTAGCTTCCAGTTGGATCGAGCTTCGCTCGATGGCGGTTCCTTAGTGGGTGAAGGACTGGAGGAAGGTGAGTCCCCGGTCTCAAAGGCGAGACCGGGGGCACCCGGGAGGCGGAGGACGGTGGATTTGTACCGACCATGTCCGAAGATCCGGACAAGGGGCACCCGGCGATGTTGATTTGCGGGTTACTGGGCGAGTTTGTAACCGGAGTAGGTTTGGGTGATGAACATGTGTCGGACGGCGTAGTGGGCGGCGAAGGAGTCGCCGTTGGGGACGATTTCCGCGACGGTGAAGGTTTGGATGGGGACGATGAGGGTTTTGCCGGCGATGGATTGGGCGGCGAAGTCGGTGCGGACGGATTCGGAGTGGACGAAGTCGGTCTTCTTGAAGTCGCCGGTGGTGATGGTGCGGAGGACGACGCCGAGTTCTGAATCAATGAAGATTTCGCCGTGGTATCCGGCGGCTGCTTTGAAGGGCTTCCATTCGCTGACGGTCTGGAGGTTTCCGGTGCCGCCGTTGGCAGCGCCCTGGCTGATTCCGATGCCGCTGGAGAGCATTCCGGCGGTGTCGGAGCTGGGGAAGCAGCAGTAGTCGATGCCGAACTTGGATTTCTTCTTTTCGACGGCGAAGTCGAAGACGGCGACTTTGCGGTCTGCGATGCGCTCCCAGCGTAGGAAGTGGAGGGAGCCGGAGGCAGTGGCCTCCTGAAGGAGGGTGGGGAGGGGAAGGGGGGGGGTGACGGGGGTGATGAGGTTGTTTGCGCCCCAGTTGGTTTTGTCTTTGCCGGAGGAGGGTTTTTCGATGCCGTTGGCGGATTCGACGGGGGCTGTGGCGGTGTTGACGAGGCGGACGTTGAGGTTGGTGGTTTGCCAGAGGGGATCGGTGTCCTGTGCGGTGCCCTGGTTCATGCCGCTGAAGCTGTGGACGGCCTCAACGCCATCCTGAAAGCGGGCGGACATGCGGGTGGCGGTGAGGATGGGGAGCTGGGAGTAGGTTTTGGCGACGTAGGCCTGGGCTTTGGCGAGCAGGGCCTGCTGGGCTGCTGGGTCCGGCGCTGGGTCAGCGGGTCGATCGGCGGCCGGTGCGGGGAGCATGGCGCTGCGGGCCTGGAGGACGTAGATTTGCTCGGTGGAGAGTGGTCCGGGGACGAGGTTACCGAAGGTCTGCATGGTGGAGGCGGTGAGTTCTTCGGTGAGGTCTACGGATTTGAGCTCGGTGGCAACCTGGTCATCGGATTTGCTGGCTCTTTGGAGGTCGGTGAGCAGGAGGCGGAGTTGGTCAACGGTGAGGGAGCGGGTGGCGGACCATGCGGGAATGGCCAGGATGAGAAGTAAAGCGATAATTCCGGTACATTTCATGAATTTCCCTCTGGATGTATAACGCGAAAAGCAAGTGTATCGTTCCCGAAGGGAATTGCGGAGTTGGCGGTCACGGGAGGAGGGCAAGAAAAAGGGAAGGGCGATTGCCCTTCCCGATGGAATGGAGGTTGTTGCGGAGTACGCTACTGAGCGAGCTTGTAGTCGGAGTAGGTTTGGGTGACGAAACTGTGCCGGACGGCGTAGTGAGCGGCGAAGGATGCGCCGTTGGGGACGATTTCGGCCGCGGTAATGGATTGGATGGGTACGACGAGAGTCTTTCCGGCGATGGACTGTGCGCCGAAGTCGGTGCGGATGGATTCGTTGTGGACGAAGTCGGATTTTTTGAAGTCCGCCTGAGTGATGGTGCGGACGACGACTCCGAGGTCGGGGTCGATGAAGAGTTCGCCGCGATAGCCAGCGGAGGCTTTGAAGGGTTTCCACTCGCTGATGGTCTGGAGGTTGCCGTCGGCGGGTGCACCGCCGCCTGATTGGGGATTGCCGATGCCTGCGCCGGTGGTCAAGACGCCCGCGGTATCTGTGTCAGGGAAGCAGCAGTACTGGACGGAGAATTTGGTTTTCTTTTTGTCGACGGAGAAGGAGAAGACGGCGGTTTTTTTGCCGTTGATGAGCTCCCAGCGGAGGAACTTGAGGGTGCCGCTAGCGTTGGCTTCCTGGAGGACCTGAGGGAGTGTGAGCAGGGGACCGACGCTGGCGACGAGGTTGTTGGGGCCCCAGTTGGTCTTGTCCTTGGTGGCGGGTGGCTTTTCGAGTCCGCCCTGGCTTTCGACTGGTTTGGTGATGTTGGTGACGAGGCGAATGTTGAGATCGTCGCCCTGCCAGTTGGGGTCAGTGTCCTGGGAGGTGCCGTGGTTCATGCCGGTATAGGTGTGGACGGCTTCCACACTGTCCTGGAAGCGAGCGATCATGCGGCTGGCGGTGAGGGATGGGAGTTGAGAGAAGGCCTTGCTGACGTAGTCCTGGGCCTTGGCGAGGAGGGCCTGCTGCGCGGCTGGATCGAGAGCCGTGTCAGCGGGGAGTTCGGCCGGAGGCGGGGGCAGGAGAGCGCTGCGGGCTTGGAGGACATAGATCTGCTCGGTCGAGAGAGGACCGGGAATCAGGCTTCCCAAGCTCTGCATGGTAGATCCGGTGAGCTCTTCGGTGAGATCGACCTGTTTGATAGCTGTGGCAGTTTCCTGGTCGGTCTTGTTGGCCTTCTGCAAGGAGGTGAGGAGGTCCTTGAGTTGGTCAATGGTAGCTTTTTTGGGGGTGGACCAAGCTGGTGCAGCCAGGGTGAGTAGAACGAGAAGCATAGCCAGACGTTTCATGCGATCTTCCTTGGGCACATTGCGTGCGAGGGAATTGTACAGTTGGGAAGCGGGGGGGACAATCGATTTAGCGGCTGGGGAGCGGTAAGGAGTGGGAAATTGAGGGTGCGTATGAAGTGCGGAGGGTTGGCCTGGGGAGGGAGCGGGGGTGTGGAAGGGCAGGTGCGGAATGTTATTATCGAGGAGTGCCGGGTCCTACGCGACGCAATCCCGCCAACCCCGCCAGGTCCGGAAGGAAGCAACGGTAACGGGCTAGTGCGTGCGCAGTAGGTCACCCGGTACTTTGCTTTTTGAGGGAACTCCGGCTGCGCTGGATGAAGGCGGAGCGGGTTCCGAGGAGAATGTGTCTTGACCCAGGCTTTCCGAGCGCCCCATGCCACCCGTGCCAAAATCAGTTCCGTTGGAACGTATGTTCCGCCGAAGCTGTTGACCAACGCCGATTTGGAAAAGCTGGTGGAGACCAACGACCAGTGGATTACGGAGCGTACTGGGATCAAAGAGCGTCACATTCTGGAAAAGGGACTGGGCACGAGCGATATGGCTGCGGAAGCGGCGCGCCGGTGCCTGGCTGCGCGAGGGATTGAAGCCACGGAGATTGAAGCGATTGTGGTGGGCACGGTGACGCCTGACATGATGTTTCCGTCGACCGCGTGCCTGGTGCAGGACAAGATCGGGGCGAAGGGCGCGTGGGGATTTGACGTGTCGGCGGGGTGCTCGGGATTTGTGTTTGCGCTGCAGGCGGGCGTGAAGCTTGTGGAGTCGGGCGCGCACACGAAGGTGCTGGTCATTGGTGCGGACGCGAACTCGCGGATGGTGGATTATACGGACCGTACGACGTGCATCCTGTTTGGCGATGGCGCCGGAGCGGTGTTGATTGAGCCCTGCGAAGAAGGGGAAGTGGGGATGATCGACTTTGTGCACGAGGTGGACGGGTCGGGTGGTCCTGCGCTGAACCTGGTGGCGGGCGGAAGTTTGCATCCGGCAACGCACGAGACGATTGACGCTGGTCAGCACTTTATCCACCAGGATGGGCAGACGGTGTACAAGTTTGCGGTGCGGAAGATGGCCGAGGCGACGACCAAAGTTCTGGAGCGGAATGGGGTGGAAGGCAAGGACGTGGACGTGTTCATTCCGCACCAGGCGAACCTGCGGATTATCAAGGCGACGGCGGACCGGCTGGGGATGGGTCCGGAGCGGGTGATTATCAACATCGACCGGTATGGGAATACTTCGGCGGGGACGATTCCGCTGGCGATGGGCACGGCGATGGAAGAAGGCAAGTTGAAGAAGGGCGACCTGGTGCTGATAGCCGCTGCGGGAGCTGGATTTACGGTGGGTGCGGCGCTGTTCCGGTGGGAGATTTAAGCGGGAAGAGATTGTGGAAAAAGAGACGCCCCCGGCATCGATGATGCCGGGGGCGTTTTGTCATTGACGGGGAATTGATTGGTGTCAGGCGAGGGAGAATTCTGGGAGGACGCCGGTGGCGCCGGCTAGTTCGTAGAAGCGGCCGAGGCCTTCCTGGCATGATTCGTCGAGGGAGTAGTAGATGTTTGTGGAGAGGTAGGTGCGGATGGTGTCTGCGGAGAGGGGGAGTTTGGTGGCCCATTCTTCGACGAGGTCGTCGAGGTGGTCGAGGCCGTTGTCGCGGGAGGTGGTGAAGTCGAGGGCGAGCTGGTCGATGGTGAGTCCGGAGCGGCGGAGGGATTGGTCGCGGATGGCCCATACGGCGGAGACCCAGGGGAGTCCGGTGAGGGCGATCCACTCGGCGGCGAGGTCGTGGTAGACGAGTTTTTCGCCGGTGCGTTGGAGGCGGGCTTTGCGGTCTTCGAGGGCGAAGAGAGCGGGGTCTCCGATGAGGATGGCGGCGTCGTCGTCGGCGAGCATGGAGTCGAGGTCGGGTGTGTGGGGGATGAAGGCTGCTTCGGGGTTCCACCACTGGCGGAAGAGGACCTGGGCGTAGGCGAGGGAGGCCTGGGAGCTGGTGTCGGCGGCGACGGAGCGGACGTCGGTGAGAGGCTGGGCGGCGCGGCGGACGAGCAGGATGGAGCGGACGCGTGTGCGGGAAGCGATGGCGCAGCCGGGGATGAGGCGGAGGTGGGGGTTGGTGGCCAGGGCGGCGACGGGGACGAGGCCGATGTCGGCGGCGTGGGGCGAGTCGATGGGGTCTTCGAGGCGCGCGGCGCATTCTGCGGGCATCATGTAGTCGAGGGCATAGCGGCGGGCGAGCTGTGTGTTGAGGGGTGGGTGTTCGAAGTCCCACATGAGGGGTGCGGGATTGAGGAAGCGTATGGCGGCGATGCGCAGCCGGGAGGGATCGATTTGAGTGGAACTGCTCACCCATCAAGATTAACAGGGGTAACAGGCGGGTGGGCGGGGCTGTCTCGCAAGGGTGGATGGGTGCGGGGAGACGTGGTCTTTTGTGAGTGGGCGTATTGTTTTGCACTGTTTTGGGCGGGGAGGAGGGTGCAGGGTGGTTGCAGGAGAAACGGCGAATGAGCAAGCTTTCTACGGACGAACGGCAGGAGATATCGGGGAGGCAGTTTGCCTTTCCGGCAGAGCGGAAAGAGCCACTGGAAGATGCGGCGCATGTGCGGAACGCGATTGCGCGATTCAACCAGGTGCAGGGAGTGACGGACGGGGAGCGGGATGCGGCGTGGAAGCGGGTGATGGTGGCAGCGAGCCGGTTCGGCGTGGCGCTGAAGGAGGACAGCCGGAAGGAGCTGAAGCCGCGGCGTGGGAAGGGGTATTCGGCGGACTGAGAGTGTTTTTTTGCAGATGGGCCGGGAAGTGTGCCAAATGGAACATCTTGGGGTGAACGGGGGCGGCAATACTGGCAATGGAAATCAGGTAGTGCCGGGCTGGGGTAGCTGGGCACTGCGGGAAATCCCAATCCATTCCCCAGAGTGCGATTGCGTAAGAGATGCGAGTGTCTGGCGGTAGCTTGGATCCGGAGTCATGGATGAGGCCCGGCGAAGATTCGCATTGAAGAGCAGATAATTGAGCTTCGCCGAGTCGTTGGCCTTGAAGGGCTGGGGACTCGGCGGTTTTTTTGTGCGTGCGGATGAGGTGTGTGCGGCAGGGTCAGGGCTCATGTACAGCGGTGTCCAAATGCGGTACATTGGTTGGAACTTTCTAACGAAGAGAATTTTTGCGCGTTTTGCGCGTTGCGGAGGAAACGGCTATGCCGTCAATGCCCGAGGCTGCTGGATTTGCGATGCCGGCTGAGTTGGATGAGGAGCGGCTGGCGTGGCTGGCGCTGGTGCTGGCTCCGGGGTTGGGTCCGCGGCGGGTTCTGGATGCGGTGGGGCGGCTGGAGTCTGCCGGGCAGGTGTTTTCGCTGTCTTTGACCGAGCTGGAGGGGTTGAATTTTCCGGCGCTGGCGGCGCAGCACATTTTTGACGGGAAGGCTCGGGCTTTGGCGGAAAAGGAAGCGCGGCAGGCGTCCGAGCAGCAGGTGCAACTGGTGACGTATGGGTGCCGTGAGTATCCGGAGCGGCTGAAGGAGATTTATGATCCGCCGCCGGTGCTGTGGGTGCGGGGGAATGCTCGGCTGCTGGCGCGGCCCTCGATCGCGGTGGTGGGGACGAGGCATCCGACGCCGTATGGGCTGGGGATGGCAGAGATGCTGGCGCGGGACTTGGCGGCGCGTGGGCTGCTGATTGTGAGCGGGATGGCGCGGGGAGTAGACTCTGCGGCGCACCGGGGCGCGCTGGCGGCGAAGCGGCCGACGGTGGCGGTGTGGGGGACTGGGGTGGACGTGGTGTATCCCAAGGAGAACCGAAAGCTGGCGGAGGAGATTGTGGCGACGGGTGGGGCGCTGGTGTCGGAGCTGCCGCTGGGGACGTTTCCTGCGCCGCAGAATTTTCCGCGGCGGAACCGGATATTGAGTGGTGTGAGCGTGGGGGTGCTGGTGGTGGAGGCCAGCGAGCGATCGGGGACGCGGGTGACGGCGCGGTGTGCGGCGGAGCAGAACCGGGATGTGTATGCGGTGCCGGGGAATGCGACGAGCCCGAACTCGTGGACTCCGAATACGTTGATCAAGCAGGGGGCGCAGCTGACGGCGAGCTGGGAGGATGTTTGGGAGGTTTTGCCGTCGCAGGTGCGTTTGGAGCTGGAGACGGAGTGGGGAGTTGCATCGGAAACGTCGGGGGGCGCATCTGTATTAGAGGAGCCTGCGCTGGGTGTAAACGAGCGGATTGTGCTGGAGGCGCTGCGCCAGGACGTGGCGGTGCAGATCGACGAGCTGCTGGACCTGGTGGAGACGCAACTATCGTCGTCAGAGGTGTTTACGGCGATATTTGAGCTGGAGATGGCGGGACGGATCCGGAGTTTGCCGGGGAAGAACTATGTGAGGACTTTCTAGGCAAGGGGCGGCAGAACTGGGACGGCTGGGGCGAAAAAAGATGCCCTTGCGGGGAGGTTCGCTGGTAATGGAGACCCATTCCGTGGTAGTTTCCAATGCGGAAGACAGGTTTTCCGGCATTTTCGCTGCGGGGGTTTGGCGCGGCGTTTATTTGGCTTGATTTTTACGTATGGCAGGGTACTCCCGAAGAGGGAGAAGCCCGTCGTATCGGGACGAGAGTGCACCCGCGGACCGGGTAGATGGCACTCCTATAAGGATGGCAATGAGCAAATCACTGGTGATCGTCGAGTCGCCCGCCAAAGCGAAGACGATTGGGAAATATCTTGGCAAGGATTTTGATGTACAGGCGTCCATTGGGCACATTATGGACCTGCCGAAGAATGACATTGGCGTGGAGTTGAAGAAGCGGACGTTTGAGCCGACGCTGATTGTTTCTCCGGGCAAGGAGAAGCTGGTGGAGCAGCTGAAGCGGGCTGCGCTGAAGGCGGACAATATCTTTCTGGCGCCCGATCCTGACCGCGAAGGGGAGGCGATTGCGTATCACCTGGCGTTGCAGCTGGGGATCAACGCGGCGCAGAAGAAGAAGATTCGCCGGGTGACGTTCAACGAGATTACGAAGAAGGCAGTGCAGGAGGCCTTCAAGCACGCCCGGGATGTGGACCAGAACCTGGTGGATGCGCAGCAGACGCGGCGGGTGCTGGACCGTCTGGTAGGGTACCAGGTTTCTCCGCTGCTGTGGGACAAGGTGCGGCGCGGGCTTTCCGCGGGACGTGTGCAAACGGTTGCGGTGCGTCTGATTGTGGAGCGGGAGCGGGAGATCAAGGCGTTCAAGCCGGTGGAGTACTGGACGCTGGATGCGCAGGTACATCCGCAGGGCCAGGCGGCGAAGAGCTTCAAGGCTCGGTTCGTTGGCGTGGACGGAGAGCCGTCGCGGGTGGCAAGCGGGACGGACAAGGAAGGCAAGGCGCAGTTTGTGGCCAATGCCGTGGCCGGCAAGGCGGAGATGGACGCGGTGCTGTCGGCTTTGGATGGGGCGGCGTGGGGATTGGCATCGGTGCAGTCGAAAGAGACGCAGCGGCGGCCATTGGGCCCGTTTATCACGAGCCAGTTGCAGCGGGATGCCTCGACGAAGCTGGGCTTCAATGTTCGCCGGACGATGGGCGTGGCGCAGCGGCTGTATGAGGGCGTGGAAGTGGGCGCCGAAGGGACCGTCGGCCTGATTACCTACATGCGAACCGATTCTCCGCGGTGCTCGCCGGAGTCGATTGAGTCGGCGCGGGAGTGGGTGAAGGCGAACGCGGGAGTGAAGTATTTGCCGGCTACGGCGAATGTGTACAAGGGCAAAAAGGATGCGCAGGATGCGCACGAAGCGATTCGTCCGACGGAAGTGAGCCGGACGCCGCAGTCGATTGCACGGTACCTGAGCGATGAGCAGTTGAAGCTGTATACGCTGATCTGGCGGCGGTTTGTGGCGTCGCAGATGACGCCGGCAGTGTTTGATGTAACGACGGCGAAGATTGAGGCGCGGTCGGCGAAGAATCGCAAGGTGTATGACTTCCGGGCGAGCGGGTCAGTGCTGCGTTTTGACGGCTTCCTGAAGCTTTACGAGGTGGCTGAAGAGAAAAAGGACGAGGAAGACGACAGCTCTCAGGCGCTGCCGAATCTGGACGGTGTGAAGCGGCTGGAGGCGGAGAAACTGACCAGCAAGCAGAGCTTTACGCAGCCGCCGGCCAGGTATAACGAAGCTTCGCTGGTGAAGGTTCTGGAGGAGCGGGGAGTGGGCCGACCTTCGACGTACGCCTCGATCATCAACACGATTCAGGACCGGGAGTATGTGGTGAAGCCGGGCGGGTCGCGAGGGCCGTTTTATCCGACCGAAATTGGTGTGGTGGTGTGCGACCTGCTGGTGAAGAATTTTCCGTACATTTTTGACTCTGCGTATACGGCGAAGCTGGAAGAGGAGCTGGACGATATTGAAGAGGGCAAGGAGAAGTGGACGGACTTGCTGAAGGGGTTCTACGGGCACTTTGAGCAAGAGTTGAAGGTTGCCGAGAAGGAGATGGAGTCCATTAAGGCGATGGAGATCACGACCGGCGAGAAGTGCGAGCTGTGCGGTTCTCCCTTGCTGCTGAAGTGGGGCAAGTTTGGTACGTTCTTCTCGTGCAGCGCCTATAACAAGAAGGACAAGAACAGCTGCACGTTTACCAAGGAAAACACGGCGGACAAGCCGGATATGCATACTCCGGAGGCTCAGGAAGCGGAGCAGAGCGAGGAGTATTGCGACAACTGCGGGCGGGTGATGGTGCTGCGGCGGGGGATATTTGGGCCGTTCATGTCGTGTCCGGGGTTCAACGAGGATCCGCCGTGCAAGACGATCCGGAAGCTGAGCCAGAAGGCGCAGCAGAAGTTGAACGCTCCGCAGCCGACGGGGGAGGATTGCCCGGTGTGCGGCAAGGGCCTCGTTCTTCGGCAGGGGAGCTATGGGGAGTTTGTGAGCTGCTCGGGGTATCCGAAGTGCAAGTATGTGAAGCAGAACCTGATTGAGGGGATGAAGTGCCCGAAGTGCGGGGAGGGCGACCTGGCGGAGCGGAAAGCGAAGCGGGGGAACATCTTCTGGGGCTGCACGCACTACCCGAAGTGCGACTTTACGTCGAATTACAAGCCTGTTGCGAAGAAGTGCCCGAAGTGCAAGAGCCCGTATTTGCTGGAGAAGACGCTGAAGTCGGGGGTGTTCCTGTTCTGTCCGAACTCGAAGCCGCAGGCCGAGGTTGAAGCGCCGGTGAAGAAGACGGCGGCGAAGAAGACGGCAGCGAAGAAGGCTCCGGCTAAGAAGGTAGCAGCGAAGGTGGTGCTGCCGGCGGGCGAGGTGTGCGAGTACGAGAAGCGGATAGGCGATGCTCCGCCGCCGCCACCTGTGGTGACGCCGACAGTGGCGACGCATGGGCCGGTGAAGGAAGACGCTTTGCAACCGGCGTGAGGGTGGAAATTGTGATCTCCCAGGTCCCAGGATCGGGACCAGGGGCACCCCCGGTGAGTGGATGAGGGCGGAAGGTGAGACAGAGGCCTTAGGGCCTGTTCACACTCCCTGAGTGGTGGCGAGGGGAGCAGAGTTTTCCTCAGTTCAAGAAGCGACGAGTGCGCTGTAACTGGTTACTGAAGCGAGGAGCGACGCAGACATGGGGAAAACAGGCCGCGTCCCTGCGGGTTGCGGCGCAAATCGGGCCATACTGCGTTCTCGCCCTCGGCGGTGGGGTCGCCATCGCTCTCGGACTCGGCCTTGCGTGCCCAGAATTGCTTGGCCCGATTCACGCTCGCAACGCCATCCATCCAGGTAGTGTGAACAGGCCCTAGATTGGGGATTTGTGGTTCCCACCCATCCGCGGTGAAGCTGCGGATGGATGGGGCACCCGATCGCCATACCGTTCATTCCCTTATCTGGCAGTTTTCGCGGAGCGGGTCGTGTAGGATGAAGCCCGGAGAGAAAAGCCATGCACAAAGCACTTGCGAGCAATGCGGACGCGGAAATCATTTTGAAGTTGTATGAACTGCGGACGGAAACGGTGATGCGGCGGGCGCGGACGTGGATGACGGCCGAGTTCTGGCCGGGGACGGCGGACGAGTTTTTTGAGGTTCTGAACGACTTTGGGTCGGAGAACAATGCGTATCTGCGGCAGGTGGTGAGCTATTGGGAGATGGCCGCGGCGCTGGTGCTGCATGGGGCGGTGTCGTCGGATCTGTTTCTGGACACGAACGGGGAGTGTTTTTTCATTTTGGCGAAGCTGACGCATATATTGCCGGAGATATTGGCGCAGAAACCGATGTACCTGGGCAAGGTGCGGCGGCTGGTCGCGGACTATCCGATGGCGGCAGGGATGTACGAGGCGATGTGCAAGAACGCGGAGAAGATTCGCGCGGCGCGGGCTGCTCACTAGGGACAGCGGAGTTGTTTCGGGCGGCAATTGGCGGGCAGGTTTTTGACGCCGCGGAAATGGTGCTTGCCAAAGGGGCCGATTGGGGAGCATTCTCGTGAGAGATCGATTGACTGTCTTCCCCAGGAGGTTTTTTGTGATGAAGCGAGTTCTTGTATTGACGTTGGCGGTGGTTTCGACCTTTGCCATGACGGGTTTTGCGGCCGGTTCCATGAAGGTCGACGGCTGGATTTCGGACTCGATGTGCGGCGCGAAACATATGGGTACTGGCGAGGCGTGCGTTAAGAAGTGCATTGCCGGAGGCAGCGCGCCGGTTTTTGTGGATGGGGACAAGAAGGTGTGGGCGATCGACAATCCGGATTCTGTGAAAGACGCCTACGGGAAGCATGTATCGGTAACGGCGACGATGGACGAGGCGGCGAAGAGCGTGCATGTGACCGCAGTATCTGTGTTGCCTGAGTAGTCCCACCCTTTGCGCGTTGCAGGCAGTGCTGAGGCGCCGCCTGCGACGACAGAAACGTGGAACGTAAGAAAGCTATGGCAAAAGCAATCTGGAACGGACAGGTCATCGCGGAGAGCGAGACCATTGAGATCGTGGAAAACAACGTGTATTTTCCAGAGGCGTCGATCAAGCGGGAGTTTTTCCGTCCGAGTTCGACGAGTTCGACGTGCCCGTGGAAGGGTCTGGCGAGATACTACACCCTGCTGGTGAGTGGGGAAGAGAACCAGGATGCGGCGTGGTACTACCCGGATCCGAAGCCTGCGGCGCGCAAGATCAAGAACCACGTGGCGTTCTGGCGCGGTGTTGAGGTGGAGAAGTAGGCGCGGTCAAGTCCTGCTGCCTTGAGCGGCGTGAGGTTTTGTTGCGTCATCTTGCGAGGTGAGCGTGTGACGTTCGCCAAGAGTTGCCCGTCCATACCTTGTATTCAATAGCTGCGGTGCCGGGGAACCGGCACGGGCGCCAGTTCGTATTCCTAGCGAAGGTTCAGAACCGATTTTCCAACAGAATTCTGCGGAGACCCCATGACCACGAAGTATTTGCCTCGTTTGCGCGCCGGAGCTGCTGTGTGCGTGCTGGCTGTAATGTCTGCCTTGTTGCCGGCGCAGGCGCCTGCGAAGTTGAAGGTGCCGGAGCTGAAGTATGAGAAATACACGCTGCCGAACGGCCTTGAGGTGATTCTGCGGGAGGACCATCGGTTGCCGCTGGTGTCCGTGGACCTGTGGTACCACGTGGGGCCGCTGAACGAGAAGGCAGGGCGGACGGGGTTTGCGCACCTGTTTGAGCACATGATGTTTGAAGGCTCAGAGCATGTCGGTGAGAAGGCTCACTTCAAGTATCTGGAAGGGGCAGGGGCGACGGACATCAACGGGACGACGAGCTATGACCGGACGAACTATTTTGAGACGGTTCCGTCGAATCAGCTTGACCTGGCGTTGTGGCTGGAGAGCGACCGGATGGGATTTCTGCTGGAGACGCTGGATCGGGCGAAGCTGACCAACCAGCGGGATGTGGTGCGGAACGAGTTGCGGCAGGACGAAGGGCAGCCGTATGACGTGGCGGACGAGGCGGTCGGGCATTTGCTGTTCCCCAAGGGGCACCCGTACTACGGGAACGTGATTGGCTCACACGCGGATGTGGAAGCGGCGCGGTTGAATGACGTGCGGGAGTTTTTCCACGACTACTACACGCCGAACAATGCTTCGATTGCGGTGGTTGGGGACTTCAAGGCGGCGGATGTTAAGGCCAAGCTGGAGAAGTATTTTGGCGCGATACCGTCGGGGCCGAAGGTGGAGAAGGCTGTGGTGGTGACGCCGCCGATTCCGACCGAGCGGCGGGAGACGGTGACGGATACGGTACAGCTGCCGCGGTTGACGGTAGCGTGGCTGACTCCGGAAGCGTTCCATGCCGGGGACGCGGATGCGGATTTCTTTATTCACATTCTGGGTGAAGGCAAGATCAGTCGGCTGTATCAGAAGCTGGTGTACAAGGACCAGGTGGCGCAGAGCGTGAGCTGCAGCAACGAGTCGCTGATGGTGACGTCGATGGCGCAGTGCGACATAACGGCGCGGCCGGGAGTAAAGCTGGAGGATTTGGAAGCGACGCTGGACAAGGAGATTGAGGCGTTGCGGACCGATGGGCCGACGCAGGCGGAGCTGGACCGTGCGCGGAACCAGAGCCTGAGCGGGTTGATTGAGGGCTTGCAGCGGCTGGGGGGTTTTGGCGGCGTGGCGGACATGATGGACCGTTACAACCAGTACATGGGCGACCCTGGGTATTTGCCGAAGGACGTGGCGCGTTACGAGGCAGTGACGACAGAGAGCGTGAAGGCGATTGGGCAGAAGGTGTTTGGCAAGAACCAGCGCGTGGTGGTGTATTGCGTGCCGGGGAAGAAAGTGACGGAGGACGTGCCGCGCAGTCCGGAGGATACGGACGCGAAGACGGTGGTGACGCCGCCGTACACGGCAGCGTTTGAGGAGGCTCAGAACTGGCGCACGACGGCTCCTGCGCCGGGGCCGGAGGCGACGCTTCACCTGCCTGTGGCGAGGACCTTTACGCTGGCGAACGGGCTGAAGGTGTACCTGACGGAAGAGCATGAGCTGCCGGTGCTGAGCGCGAACCTGGTGACCTTGGCGGGCAGTGAGAACAATCCGGAGAACAAGCCGGGGTTGGCGAGCTTTACGGCACGGTTGCTGACGGAAGGCACTGCGACGCGGAGTTCGACGGAGCTGGCCAATGATGCGGCGCAGATTGGCGCGGGCATTGGTTCGGGAGCGTCGATGGATTCGGCGTCCGTGGGGATTTCTTCGCTGACGAACAAGACTGGGCCGGCGATGGATTTGCTGGCGGATGTGGTGTTGCACCCGGCCTTCAAGGCGGAGGAAGTGGAGCGGATTCGGAAGCAGCGATTGGTGTCGATTTTGCAGGAAGCGGACCAGCCGGTGGCTTCGGCGATGCGCGTGGGGGCGAAGCTGCTGTACGGAGACCAGCCTTATGGATTCCGTCCGGTGGGGACGACGGCGAGCGTGAAGGCGACGACGCGGGAGGACCTGACGGGCTTCTGGTCGACGCACTATGGGCCGCAGGACTCGGCGCTGATATTGGCCGGAGATTTGACGGAAAAGCAGGCGAAGGAGCTGGCGGAGAAGTATTTTGGCGGCTGGAGCAATGCGGCCGTGGCGGCGGGGTCGAGTGTGCCTGCGGCGCCGGCGGCACCGACGCGCAAGGTGGTGATTGTGGACAAGCCGGGATCTCCGCAGACGACGCTGATAGCCTTTGGGCTGGGCGTGGCGCGGAATACTCCGGACTATCCGGCGATTGAGGAGATGAACGCGATATTGGGTGGGTTGTTCTCAAGCCGGATCAACATGAATCTGCGGGAGAAGAACGGGTTTACGTATGGCGCGTTCTCTGGCTTTGGGTACTACCGCGGCGGCGGGCCGTTCTACACGGGCGCGCAGGTGCGGACGGACGTGACGTCGCAGGCGGCGAAAGAGCTGTTCAGCGAGCTGGACCGGATCCACACGGTTCCGGCGACGCCTGAGGAGCTGAAGCTGGCCAAAGACAATGCGCTGCGTTCGCTGCCTGGGGAGTTTGAGACGGTGAGCAGCGAGAGCGGGCTGATGGCGGAGCTGTTTGTGTACAACCTGCCGCTGGACTACTTCCAGAAGCTGCCGGCCGAATACGAGGCGGTGACGCCGGAGGCAGTGGCCAAGGCGGCGAAGGACTACATCCATCCGGACAACCTGATTGTGATGGCGGTGGGCGACCGGGCGAAGATTGAGCCGGGGCTGGAGAAGCTGAACCTGGGGCCGATCGAGCTGCGGAACGAGTCTGGGGACCTGGTGCCGGCGGCACCGGTTGCGGCAGCGCCTGCGGTGGTTGAAAAGCAGTAGTTCTTTCGAGGGGAAAGAGGAGCGGCCGGGGCGGATGCCCTGGCCGCTTTTTTGTGGGGCGGTTGGGTGAGTCAAAAGGGCAGCGGGATTTGGAAAGCGCTTGAGACGCTGGAAAGTGAAACCAGCCAAGAGAGCCTTATTTTCCTGAGACGAATTGGCGGGCCATCGCGCCAGTGAGCACAGTCGCGGTTACGGATCCGTCGGATGCGAGCTGGAACATTCTTCCCTGCTGGCCATCCTCGGAGACCCATACCCATGCCCCGATATTGCCGACCTTTGCGCCAGACTGCAGTTGCGTGGCAAGAAATGCGGGGCGGGCAACCTTGAATGTCACTTTTGCGCCGGTGTCCGCGTCCTTGTAGCTGAGAATTCCATTTCGAACGTCTGCGCCAGTACCGTGAGTTGTGCTGAGGACTACGCCGGGCAGTGCGGAGGGAGCTGGGTATGCCGGGGAAGGCCCTGGCTGCGCAGGCGAGGCTGGAATCCGAGCCTGCAGTTGCTGATCGAGCGTGGGGGCATTGTTCCTGGCTTCGGCGCTCTTTGCTGCGCTTGCACGAAGAGAGCCCAAGAAGGAAGTGACCTCACGATCCGTGATGGTGTGAGAGGAGCCATCGGCGACGCGAATGGGGTCGGCGAGGATCTGGGCTCTGCGCTGCTCGATTGCCTGGAGGGTTCCAGGCAGGGTGCGGATTTTTCTGTTGATGCATTCGATTACGAACTGGTAGGCAGCGTTGGTGGCGGCGGAGACTGTCGTGTCGGTCGATGCCGCGGCGCGGACCTGCTGGGTGGCGGCAGAGCCGATTGCGGCACTTGCGCCAGCCATATCTGGTTGAGCTGTGTTGAATTTGGCGAGGCGATTTGTGATGTCATCGAGGGTGGCGATCCAGACGCGACGCCGTTCGATGAAGTCTGCGACCTTGGCTGGCTGGCCGAAGGATGTGCCGTCGGCAAAGAGCGCGGCAACGGCGATGGCATTGTCTCCGCCGCCGTATGCCCCACCGGTATGGTCAGCCCAGAAACCGCCGGGGGCGATGGGAGGAACACCTTTGGTTCTGCTATCCACGGTGAAGAGTTCCCCAGGCGCGGAGACGGAAAATGCAGTGAGGGGCAGGGAGTAGGTATTGTCCATGCGAACACCCCCGCCGTAGGGGCCCCGCACGAGCTTGACAGAGAGAGGGATGGTCCCGGCAGTGGTGGCGGCGCTTGGAGCGGAGGCAGGCTGCTGGTCGCCTTTGAGCAAGGCAAGCGCGGCATCGCGGGGAATGAAGTTCCAGATGACAACGCCGTTGGTGGATACATTGAAGGCTGCGGCAGCTTGTCCCTGCTGAGCATCCTGGCCTGCCCAGATCCATGCCTCGGAGGTGTTGATGGCGGGGCAGAGGCCTTTTGCGATGAAGGTGCGGGCCATCAAGGGAGAGATTTTGAGGGTTTCGCGCGCGACGGGAAAGCTCATGGGCGTGTTCGGCTTGCCCGGCTCAACGAGCGTATAGGCAAGCTTGTAGCTGCCATCCGGCTGTTTGGCAACGCTGCCCTTTTCCCCATGAGCCATGGCTGCGGCAACGAGGATTTGCGGATCAAAGGTCCATTGAACGGAGCCAGCGGAATCCACGGTGACGAGCGCCGCGGCGCCGATTTGTTGACCGGGAGCGATGGATTGAAACTGACTTCGCTGCTCGGCGGTGAGGGCGGCGATGGCAGCGGGGTCGGCCTGTGCGGGATTTCCAAGCCAGGCCCATTGCTCGGGGATGCCGGGTGAGTTTATGACGTGAGAGACCTTGAAAGCCATGGGCCTTGGGGCCTTGCCGCGCTCCGCAAGGGTATAGGAGAGCGTGAAGGTTCCGTCGCGGTCTTTGACGACCATTCCCCGCTGCCATGGGGAGGGGTCTTTGCCCTGGCAGGGCGGGGGAAGCTGGAGATCGGCGGGTGCGCCGGCGGGCGAATCGGCACCTGGGGAGAGCGTATGCGTCGATCCATTGAAGACGACAACCTTGCCGCTTTCGCGAACGATCCAGGAGCCCTGGGCATTGAATCCGAGGTAGTAGCCGGGGGTGAGATCGTCGGCGAAGAGGATGGTGACCGGACGCCGGTTCTGGTCGCACACGCCAGTGCCCTGAAAGCCCCACCAGATGGGGAACTCCGTAGGGCTGTCGAATTGGACGCCGGGATCGATGGTCTGGATGTTGTCATATTTGGGGATGTTGGGGTCTTCGCCTTTGCCGACATATCTCGGTGCGGGCTGCTGGGCGAGGGCTGTGACACAGAGAGCGAATGCGAGGAGCACGGGAGACGAAACCCGGACAATTGGAACGAGCGATCTCATGAGGCGGAGGACTCACTTTCCGAAGGCGAACTGGACAGCGCTGAGTGCATGGAACGGTGGCACTGAGTGGGCGACGGCGTTGGGAAGCGAAATGAAGAGCGCGCATTTCCATGCTGACTGGAGCTTGGATACCGTGCGGGAAGGCGAGCGAGGATGCGCGGGGAATGCCCGGCCATCTGGCGGACATACCATCGTCCGCAGTTTGCCACAAGAGTGGCCCTGTTTCCATACCTTTGTTATAAAAACGAAGTGAAAGATTGAAGGCCAAGTGAGGCAGGCACATAGGCGGAGATATGGGGAGCGGAGATGGCCCGGGTGCGGATGGGGGCCGCTGGGAGGTCCTTAAAAGTGGGAACGGGAGGCGTTTGGTGCTGCTAGAACATTTTAGGGAATGCTGTAATCCAGCGGTGTCCACGAAGTGTGGCCTTGCTGGATGGAAGGGCCACGCGGCAAGTTGCCTGGGTGAGTTCGCCAAGCCGGTGATGCTGAAGAGCGCGGTCCAGCAAGCCCTGCACGGATTTGTGCTCCGGCGTCAGAAGCAGTCCCTTGGAGCGTCCATGTGGACCAGTATCGGTCTTTGCGCAGTGTTTCGTTAAACGGAGGCGTTGACCAGATTGCCGGTTCCCTGTCCGTTCTGAACGAGGAAGGTGGCGAGATCCTGCAGCGCACCTGCCGTGCTGCCCTGGCTGAGGGAGCTGGAGATTTGTGAAAGCAGGCTGTCGAATGGACTTGTGGACTGTGTGGTAGAGGTGGTGGCGGAGGTGCTGCCGGTGGATGTGCTGTCAGTGGGGGCTGCGGCAGAGCTGTGGTGATGATGGCCGTGAGAGATTTTTACCGAGGAGCTGGAATCGGATGAGCTGGAGCTTTGCTGGGCCTTGAGATCAGCCTTGATTTTTGTGATGTCGGACTGGGCTCCGGAGAGGTTTCCGGTAGCGAGGGCCGAGAGGAGCGAAGCCATGTCCTGGATGAGGGGGTTGGTGGAGGACGTGGAGGCAGAGGAGGTAGCGGCTGTGGTGGCGACAGCGGGGACGGCGGTGGTGGCGGCGGTCGATTTGGTAGATGTGGCCTGAGTCGCGGAGCCGCTGACAGAGGCATACAACTCGCTTGCGAGCAGTGATGCGGGCGTGATGGAAAGAGACATACTGGATTCCTCCTGCAGGAGTTCGATGGTTCTGCGCCAGATCTATCGGCAAGTGCTGGAGGAAATTTCAATGAAAACGTATTTATTTTTGGAGACGGAGCGACAGAGGGGTTGGGCGCGTTCATGCTGGGCGAATTGTGGTGGCGGAACTATAGGCCTGAGGGGAAGGTCTCGTCTGGTTCGCCGTTCGCGGGGTCGGCAACGAGATCGAGGGGCTGGACGGCGGAGGTTTGGTCAAAGTGGAGGATGGCGTCGAACTGAGCGGAGAGCGAGGCGTGGAAGTAGTGGCTGGCGAGCTCGGAGTCGGGCCGGTAGATGACGCCGATGGCGCGTTCGCGCATGGGCTCGAGGAGTGCGCGAGCTGCTGGGGAGTCGTTTTGAAGGCAGAGTGAGAAGGCTGGAATGCCGATGGAATGGAGGAAGGCTTCGTAGCTGTCGGGCCGGGCAGGCTGGACCTGTTTGCGCTCGACGGGGCCATCCCAATCCGTGGCGGCACAGACGGTGCCGGAGTAGGTGGAGAAGCCGATGGAGCGGCAGGCAGCGCCGTATTTCTGACGAGCGAGCTGTCCGATATTCCATTCGCCGGCCTGGCCCATGGTGGTGGCGCGAGCGTCTCCGATGTGGGAGTTGTGGGCCCAGACGATCATTTTTGCCTGGGATTGGGGCAGGGTTAGATGTTCGTCGAGGGCGACAAAGGTTTCCATCATGTGCTGATCGCGAAGATTCCAGGATGAGGTGGAGTCGCCAAACATGGCCCTGTAGTACTTTTCCGCATCCTTGACGACGCGTGCATTCTGTTCGGCATCGAAGAAGTTGTCGAGGGGGATGAGGCCGGGCATGCGAGTGTGGAGGAGAGCATTTCGCTGCAGGTCAACAAGCTGAGATACAGCCTCATTTTCGCAGGAGGGGTGGAGGCCAAGTCCGGCGGCGTAGCCGTAGCTTTGAGGATTTTCGCCAAAGCGGTCGAAGCAGGCGTAACGGTCTCGCGCGCGGTGAGCCGCATCGGGATCGGTGCTGTCGAGGTAGTGCAGGACGCACTCCATGGAGCCGTGGAGGCTGTAGATGTCGAGTCCGTAGAAGCCGATGCGATTGGGCTGCTGGAGGGAGTCGTTGTGGCCGCGAAGCCAGGCGATGAATTCAAGCACGTCGACATTGCGCCACATCCATGCGGGAAAGCGTTTGAAGCCGCTGAGGGACTGGAGTGCGTCCTGATCTGTGGAGTCGCTCTGCACATAGCGATTGACGCGCCAGGCGTCTGGCCAGTCGGCTTCGACGGCGATGGCGGAGAAGCCCTTTTCAAGGATGAGGCGCTGGGTGATGTGGGCGCGCGACTGGTAGAACTGGTGCGTTCCGTGGGAGGCTTCTCCGAGCAGAACGACTCTTGCGTCTCCGATGGACTCCAGGAGCGAGTCGTAGTCCGTGCTGGAGCCGGTGATTGGCCGGCAAGCGCTTTGCACGCAGTCGAGGATATTGGGAGTGGTTGAAGCCGCCATAGTTGCCTCCGCAGGGACAGACAGAGCCGAAGCTCTTGTCCAAGTGCCTTAGGGAAGGGTAGGAGCTGGGCGTGGCGGGGTCTGGTCAGATTTGCCCAGAGAGTGGTGGGCGGGTGTGGTCGATTATTTGGCGGAGGGGATTTGGTTACGGGTGGAGGGCCAGTTCTGTTCGAGGTTGGCGGCTACGGTGTGGGCTACGCGGTAGGCGGCTTCGAGGGAGGGGAGGTAGGCGGCGTACTTGCTGATGCGCTGAGCGGTGAGGCTTTGGGAGGCAGTGAGTCCGCGGGGGGGCTGGTCGTAGTTGGAGACGGTGCGGAGGACGAGGACGCGGTTGAAGTCGGCTTTACCCGCCAGGGCGAGGTAGTGGAGGGACTGGAGGGTGCCGGTGTCTTCCATAGCGGTGGTGACGAAGGTTCCCTGACCTTTGGTGAAGTAGTGGACCCAGTCGGTGGCCCAAGTATCGAGGAGCTTGCCATGCCAGAAGGTGGAGGAGGAGATTTCGTCTCCGAGGAGGACCTCAGGGGGATGGTTGGCCTTGGCTCCGTCGAAGTGGGAGCGGATTTCGGCGAGTTTGGGGCTGTCGTCGAGGGGGACTGATTTGGTGAGGTTGTAGGCCCAGAGGGTGAGGGTGGGATTGGTTTGGAAGAGCTGGCCGTCGAGGGGATCGACGGGCTGCTCGTAGGGGGTCTTTTTGTGCAGGGGGAGGAAGCCGGTTTGCCAGTCGGGGGGGAGCTCGCGGGCGTCGATTTCGTAGCCGAGGTCGCCGTCGACGATCCAGTTGACCCAGACGGCGGAGCCGAGGGAGGCATGCTCGGGGGTGGCTCCGGCGATGCCGGCGATGATCCAGTAGGCGTGGGTGAGGTCAAAGCGGGGATCGAGGCCGAGGGCCATGATGGTGGAGGCGGCGTGGGCTGTGCCCTGTCCGGTGACGATGGCGAGTTCGCCGGAGTCGTTCATGCGGGCGGCGTGGTAGGCGGCGGGGAGCGGGTAGATGTGGTCGAGGTGGTCGCGTTCGACCCAGTACTGGAGCTCGCCGGGAGCGTCGCCGGTGTCTTCGCCGGGCTCAAACATGGCGACGATGACAACTTTGACGGGGATGGGGGCTGGGGTTTGGGAGTGGAGCTGTGGCAGGGAGGCGATGGCGAGGATGACGGCGGGAATCTTCATGGATAAGGCGAGGATACGGCAGATGTGTGTGGCGGGGGAAGCGGGAAGGCGGTGCGGGGGGCAGGCGGAGGGATCAGGCCGGAGGATTGGTGATTCCCCGGTCCCCAAGCGCGAGGGACCTGGGGGCACCCGGTGGGTGGTTGAGGACGGGGGAAAGACAAAGGCAAATCAAAACGGCCATCCTTGGAGGGGTGGCCGTTTGTGTTGGCGTAGATGCGGGGCTGAGTGAAGATCCCCTAGTTTCCGCGGGCTTCGGCCTTCTGGGTTTGGACCTTATGCGCGTTCTCTTCGAGGGCCTGGGCCTGGGGCAGGTAGGTGATGGCCTTTTGGATTTCGGGGTCCCAGTCGGCGAGGGTGCGGAGGCCCTGGATTTGACCGAACTGGATGGTGACGATTTTGGCGCGGATGTTGGCTTTGATCCAGTCGAGGTTGGTAGAGAGGTCTTCCGGGGTGTATGTGACGCCCTGGGCGGTGAGGTATTGCTTGAAATCGCCGAGGACGGCGTCATCTACCTTGAAGTCCGCGGCAACGGTGCGGTTGGCGAGGTAGTGGGGGGCGAAGTGGAAGAAGACGTCTTTGTAGAGGAGGGCGTCCTGGAATTTGTTGGCTTTGGGGGTGACGATTTTTTCGTCGGGTGTGATGCCGCCGCCGCCGTAGACGGTGCGCCCGGAGTCGGTGAGCTTGACCTCGCGGTTGGAGCTGTCGGCGGGCAGAGCGTTGGCACGGTTGTAGATGTAGTCGTAGAGGGAGACTCCGGTGTAGTCGCGCTGGATGAGCCGGCCGGAGGGGGTGTAGTAGTGGAATGTGGTGAGGGCGAGGGCCATTTTGTGGTCGTCGAGGTCGTAGACGGTCTGTACGAGGCCTTTGCCGAAGGTGGTTTCACCGACGATGAGTGCGCGGTCGTGGTCCTGGAGCGCTCCGGAGACGATCTCAGAGGCTGAGGCGGAGTTTCGGTTGACGAGCACGATGATGGGGTAGGTGTGTCCGCCGTTGCCGTGGGTGGCGGTGTAGACCTGGTCGGGATAGGCGCGTCCGCGCTGGCTGACGATGGTTTGCCCCTTGGCGAGGAGGTGGTCGCAGATTTCGACGGCTTGGCTGAGGAGTCCGCCGGGGTTTCCGCGGAGGTCGAGGACGAGGCCCTTGAGGTCACCGAAGCTGGCTACGGAGTCATCGAACTCCTTAGCGGAGGTTTCGATGAACTGGGTGAGGTGAATGTATCCGATACCGGGCTTGATTTCGTATTTGAGGTCGACGGAGGGGTGAGGGATTTCGTCGCGGGTGAGTTCAAAGGAGAGGGGACCGTCGTGGCCATCGCGGAGGGTGGTGATGGTGACGGGGGTGCCTTTGGGGCCTTTGAGGGCCTTGGCGACGTCTTCAGAGTTCATGCCGGCGGTGGATTTGCCTTGTACGGAGGCGATCTGGTCTCCGGGATGGATGCCGGCGCGGAAGCTTGGGGTTCCCTCGTAGGGGGTGACGACGTAGATTTTGTCGTGCTGCTGCTGGATGAGCATGCCGACGCCGTAGTAGCGGCCCTGCTGGTCCTCGCGCATTTTGGCGTAGGCCTTGGGGTCATAGAAGTTGGAGTGGGGGTCGAGGACGCGGAGCATGCCGGGGATGGCTCCGTCGTAGATAGCGGTGTCGGCCTTGTCGCCGGTGATGGGCTCAGCGAAGTTGTCCTGGACGATGGCGAAGACGTTGGCGAAAGCCTTGTAGCTGTCGCGGACCTGGGACTCGTCTGCAGCGGACTGGGCACCTACGCGGCGCTCGAGCAGGGATCCGGCTAGAGCGCAGACGGAGAAGAAGACGATGATGGAGAAGGCTGCGCGGCGGGTGCCAAGGATCATGAGCGGGAGGACCTCCGGACGGTGTTCGGGCCGCCCCAGACAGGGTTTTGCTGCCGAGTTGCAGCGGGGCATGGGAAGACGCGTCCTGAGGCAAAGTATAGCATCGTAAAGATTGGACGGGCTGGGTGGCAGGGGGATAGCGGAAAGGTTGGGGCGATGATTGGCTTCGCTGCTTTCCGGGCGGTTACAATTACGTCTATGGACCAGGGGGCGGATTTTTGTCTCCTCTCCAGACGAACCCATGATGACTTTTCGACCTGAAAGAATTTTCGCGCTGCGAATCTCCGCCCTGATTGTGGGAGCGGCGCTCGTAGCCCCTGGCGCCTTTGCGCAGAACCGTCCAGCCCCTTCCTCCCCGGAGAGCCCTTACGGGGGCGTGACGGTGGAGGACATTCTGGCTCGTGTAAACGACCAGATTATTACTAAGAGCGATTATGAGCGTGCGCTGAAGGAGATGGACCAGGAAGCGCACGATCGCGGTCTGTCGATGCAGCAGACGTCGGATGCTCACAAGGATCTGCTGCGGAACCTGATCGACCAGCAGCTTTGGCTTTCGAAGGGCAAGGAGCTGGGGATCACGGGCGAGACGGAGCTGATCAAGCAGCTGGACGATATCCGGAAGAAATACAATCTGGAGACCCTGGACGACCTGGAAAAGGCGGCCAAGGAGCAGGGGGTATCGTTTGAGGATTTCAAGGCGAACATCCGGAACCAGATCGTTACGCAGCAGGTGATGCGGGATCAGGTAGGGCGGAAGGTTTCTGTGACTCCGGGCGAGGCGCAGCGGTACTACGAGGCGCACAAGCAGGAGTATGCGCAGCCGGAGAGCGTGAAGCTGAGCGAGATTATGATTTCTACGGGCTCCGCAGTGCCGTCGGCGACGACGCCGGGTGCCATGGAAGACGTGGATGCGAACAAGCTGGCGGCGGCCAAGGCGAAGGCTGAGGACGTGGAAGCGAAGCTGAAGGCTGGGGCGGATTTTGACCAGCTTGCGCGGACGCAGAGCGACGGGCAGACGGCAGCCGAAGGCGGGGACCTGGGCAAGTATGTGCGCGGGAGCCTGGCGAAGGTGCTGGAAGACGCGACGTTCAGCTTGAAGAGCGGACAGTTTACGGAGCCGATCCGGACGCGGCAGGGATACGTGATTCTTAAGGTTGTGGAGCACGTGCCGGGTGGAGTTCCGCCGTTCAAGGACGTGCAGGAGCAGGTGGAAGAGCAGTACTACATGACGCGGATGGAACCAGCAATCCGGGAGTATCTGACGACGTTGCGGGAGCAGGCGTTCATTGATATTCGGCCAGGATATGCGGATACGGGAGCGAGCGCGAAGGAGACCAAGCCGATCTACAGCGCGTATACGCCGCCTGCACCGAAGAAGAAGAAGAAGGTGGAGCGGACGCGTTTCCGGGAGACCGAGCATGGATTCCGCAAGAAGGCGGCAGTGCCGGTGGAAGTGAGCGCAACGACTACGCCCGCGGCCAATGGGAAGAAAGCCAAGAAGGGCTCTGCGGCGGACGCTGGAACGATGAAGGCGGGCAAGAAGGAAAAGATTCGCTTTGGTCAGGCTCCGCGCGAGACGCTTCCGAATGCGGCGGCTACGAGGGTGGAAGATGCGGGAGCGGTGGAGAAGACGACTGCGGACGCAGCCGCCGAGCAGACCGCAGCGGAGGCACCAGCCCCCGTAGTGAAGAAGACGCGGTATGAGGCTCGGTCGAAGCTGCCCAAGGTGGCCAAGTCGAAGGGGCCGCAGCTTGATCCGTTTTCGCCGGCAGCACCGGACGCCGCGGAAGTGGCGGACCGGCAGACACAGTCAGCTCCGCTGGGTCTGGGCGGAGACACGACGGGGAAGGCCAAAAAGAAGAAGACCAACTCCGCGACGAAACAGGAAAAGAAGCGGCTGGAGAATGAGAAGCGGAAGAAGCAGCAGAAGCCTCAGCTGGAGTTGACGCCGGCGGCACCTGCCCAGGGGGCACCGGCACCGAAGAAGGTGACGGATGCGGCGCCTGTCGCTGAGCCGGCTCCAGCAGCTCCGGCAGCGGATGCGACTCCAAAGCAGTAGAAATACGGGTAAGACAACGAGACGCGCTGGGGAAACCTGGCGCGTTTTGCTTTGTGGGGAAAACGGGCGGGGCGCGGGGATATGGGTGGATGCGGTAATCTGGCAGGGCTATGAAAGATCTATTTATTGCCGACTTCAGCCGCCTGGAAGAGAATCGCACGTTTGATTGCGTTTACCTGGTATTGGCCAAACAGCATCGCACAACGAAGGCGGGGAAAGCCTACCTGAGCCTGACGCTGGGGGATAATTCGGGGCAGATTGAGGCTCGCGTGTGGGAGCCGGGGGACTCTCGGATCAGCCCTGAGTTTGACCGCGGGGATGCGGTGAAGGTGCGTGGGGCGGTTACGAAATTTGAGGGTGTGCTGCAGTTGAAGGTGGACGCGGTGCGGCCGTTGCAGGCCTCGGAGTTTGACCGGATGGACCTGCTGCCACGGACGACAGCCGATGTTGGGGAGCTGTGGACGAAGCTGGAAGCGGCGGTGGATAGCCTGAGCAACCCTGACTTGCGGCTGTTGGTGGGGACGATGCTGGCGGACCCGGCGGTACATGGGGCGTTTGGCGAGGCTCCGGCGGCGAAGCAGCTGCATCATGCATGGTTGGGCGGGTTGCTGGAGCATGTGGTGAGCCTAGTGGGGTTGGCTAACCGGGTGGTGCCGCACTATCCGCTGGTGGACCGGGATCTGGTCCTGACGGGCGTGATTTTGCACGATATCGGCAAGATCAAGGAGCTTAGCTGGGGCACTGGGTTTGAGTACACGCTTGAGGGCCAGTTGCTGGGGCATATCCAGATTGGCGCGTCGATGATTGAGAAGGTGATTGACGGGCTGCCGGGGTTTCCGCCGAAGCTGAAGACCCTCGTGATGCATCTGATCCTGAGCCACCACGGGAAGCTGGAGTTTGGTTCGCCGAAGCTGCCGATGATTCCGGAGGCGCTGATGCTGAACTTTCTGGACGATATGGACGCGAAGATGCAGACGGTCGCGACGGAGTTTGAGCGGGCGGCCAGGCAAGGGAAGGGGCCTGGAGAGATGACGGAGCGGATTTGGGCGCTGGACCAGCGGACGATGCTGAATACGAAGGCTTGGCTGCAAGCTGACTGACAGGAATCGGCGGATAACGCCAGGATGGATTTGCGATGAGCTATTATTTGTTCAAGACCGAGCCGGATGTGTATTCGTTTGACGACTTTTTGCGGGACCAGGAGACGATCTGGGACAACGTGAACAACACCACTGCCGTGAAGCACTTGCGCGAGATGTCCAAGGGGGCGAAGTGGATTTTTTACCACACGGGCGATGAGCGGACGGCGGTGGGGACGGGGTCAGTGGTGAGCGTGGACGCGACCGACCCGAAGGTTCCGGTGGTGAAGGTGAAGGTGGGCAAGCGGCTGAAGAAGCCGAAGACCCTCGCGCAGATCAAGGCGGAGCCGCTGTTTGCGACGTCGCCGCTGGTGGTTATTGGGCGGCTGAGTGTGGTGCCGCTGACGGAAGACCAGTGGCAGTGGTTTTTGGACTGAGAGCCTGAGCTGAATCGTCCCTCTGGAGGGATTCCCATGAGTAAGTTGTTTGATACACCGCCGCCGCCGAGATGGAGAGTGGTTGTCTCGGATTGGTTCTGGGGAAACCTGGTGCGGGTTGCGGTGGTGCTTGCGACGGTAGCTGTGGTTGCTGATCTGGGGCAGATTTTCGTTCCTGTGCAAGGCAGGGGAGTCTTTTCGCAGTCGAGAGGGGCTGCCGAGACTCTGATGGCGGTGCTGATCTTGTCGTATTGCTTCCGTGTCTGGCGCGGTTCGGTTCGGGGCCACGATTTCTGGATGAACAAGGCTAAGGGTTTCTATGTGGCTGTGGCAGCGTTGTTCTTTGCGAGCGCGACCGACAGCCTGCGGATATTTGCGCAGACGCATGGATGGAAGAGCGATTCTGTGGTGGAAATGCTGGTGTTGGGGCTGTTGTGGAGTACGCAGTACTGGCCGCGAGCGCGTGACCGTGAGGTTCTTTCAGTCCTCCTGCGCCATCCCTCGGAGTCGGAGCCCAGTCGGCTTACGCAGATCAAGTTGTCTGGTGCTGAGGATAGGGGGCCTTTGGCCTGAGGGGGTTGTGCGATGTCGGAGTCAGTTCGTCGGAAAGTCATTTTTTGGTTGGCACTTCCCGCGCTTGTCGGAGCGATGCTGTTTCAAGATTGGGACCACTTCTTTCCTCTTGCGGCTCAACCAGATCTACGATTTCAAATGGCTGGTGAACTGGTTGGGTTACTTGTCGTTTTAGGGGCGTTCTTTGCGATGCCTGAACGACAGCTGAGGACTCAACGTCCTTGGACGACCGGTACTGAGGCTTTTTTCACCGGTTTAATATTCGCTGTTCTCCTACTCGCTCTAGATTGGAGAAAACTCTTTTCCGATCACCATTTCAACCCATCTGGGGCTATTAGATTGATTGTCGGTAATGTCTTCGCCGGATGCTTCTTCGGCGCCTATAGCCTGCTATGGGTTGGAAAGACCTCAAAACCGAGCAAGGAACAGGAAAAGTCAGTTGTCTAATCCGGGTTCAACTCATGCAGTAGCCGAAAGGTCGCCCGTTGCGCCAGACGGGCCCCGGCTCCAGACGACTGATTCTTAAGCCAGCACTTCCACCTATAATGGAAGAGATATGCTCCGTTTTGACACTGCCGGCGAGTCGCACGGCGAGGCTCTCATTGCGCTTGTATCCGGGGTGCCTGCGGGCGTGCCGGTTGACCTGGACTTCATAAACCGGGAACTTTGGCGTCGGCAGCAGGGCTACGGCCGCGGCGGGCGCATGAAGATTGAGACGGACAAGGCGCATGTGCTGAGTGGCGTGCGTCATGGGAAGACCATTGGCGCGCCTATCGCCATTGAAATCGTCAACCGGGACTGGAAGAACTGGGAAGAAAAGCTGCCGGTGGAGGCTGGAGACGCGGCCAAGCACCAGGCGGTGGCTTCGCCGAGGCCGGGACACGCGGATCTACCGGGTGCGCTGAAGTACAACTTTCCCGATGCCAGGTATGTGCTGGAGCGGGCTTCAGCGCGAGAAACTACGTCGCGAGTGGCAGCGGGAGCGTTTTGCAAGCTGCTGCTGAGGGAACTGGGCATTGAGGTGGCCAGCCATGTGACGCGTGTGGGCCGTGTGGAACTGGAGCGGGCGGCGACGTGGGACGAGATCAAGGCCGTGGGCCAGTTGGACGAGGTTCTGCTGAGCTGCGTGGATGCGGCGACCGAAGCGCGGATGAAGGAAGAGGTCGAGGAGACTTCGCGGACGGGCGACACGATTGGCGGCGTGTTTGAGGTGGTGGTGCATGGGCTGCCCGCAGGCATTGGCACGCACGTGAACTGGGACGAGCGACTGGATGGGCTGCTGGCCTGGGCGGTGATGAGCATCCAGGCGGTGAAGGGTGTGGAAGTTGGCAGGGGAGTGTTGGGATCTGAGAGCTTTGGCTCAAAGGTGCATGACCCGATCTACTACGGCGAGGCAAAGGCGGACAAGCCGACACGTTTTGAGCGGCACCAGAACAATGCGGGCGGGCTTGAAGGCGGCATTACCAATGGGGAAGACGTGGTGGTGCGGGGGTATCTGAAGCCGATTTCGACGCTGCGGAGGCCTCTGGAGTCGGTGAGATTTGACACCCGGGAGGCGACCAGCGCGAGTTATGAGCGGTCGGACATTTGCGTGGTGCCAGCGGCGGGCGTTGTGGCAGAGGCGATGGTGGCCTATATCATTGCGCAGCAGGTACTGGTGAAGTTCGGGGGCGATTCGGCCCTGGAGTTGAAGCGAAATTACGAGGGGTACCTCGAACAGATCCGGCGCTACTAGTAGGCGGCGGGAAGTACGGATTGAAGCGATGATTTTGACGATTGTGAAGTACCCGGAGCCGGTGTTGCAGCAGCCCGGCGAGCCAGTGACGGAATTTGACGCGGAACTGCGCAAGTTTGTGGCGGATATGTTCGAAACGATGTACCACGCGCAGGGAGTGGGTCTGGCTGCGCCGCAGGTGGCTGTTTCGAAGCGAATTACTGTGATTGACGTGTCGAACGCCAAGGACCCAAAGGCGAAGATGGTGCTGATCAATCCCGAGGTGATTGAGCGCGAGGGCAAGCTGTACGAGGAAGAGGGCTGCCTGAGCTTTCCGGAGATTCGGGAGAAGGTGCAGCGTGCTGCGAAGGTGAAGATTCGCGCCCAGGACGAGTACGGGAAGTGGTTTGAGGCCGAGGGCGAGGAGTTGCTGTCGCGGTGCATGCAGCACGAGATTGACCATCTGGACGGGGTGCTGTTCATTTTCAGGATCAGCGCGCTGAAGCGAGATATTGCTCTGCGGAAGATACGGAAGATGCAGCGGGCCGGGGAATGGTAGAGCGTGGCGGGATGCGGCTGGTTTTCTGCGGGACTCCGCAGTTTGCCGTGCCGACGCTGGAGGCGTTGCTGGGCGCGGGGCATGAGATTGCGCTGGTGGTGACGCAGCCGGATCGTCCTGTGGGGCGGAAGCAGGTGCTGACGGCGCCTGCGGTGAAGGTGGCCGGGCTGGCGGCCGGACTGGCTGTGACGCAGCCGGAGAAGATCAAGAACAATTTGGAGTTTCGTGCGCAACTGGAGGCGATTGCCCCGGATGCGATTGTGGTTGTGGCGTACGGGCGGATTATTCCGCCGTGGATGCTGGCGCTGCCGCGGCTGGGGTGCATCAATCTGCATGGGTCGCTGCTGCCGAAGTACCGGGGGGCTGCGCCGATACAGTGGGCGGTGGCCGAGGGCGAAGCGGTGACGGGCAATACGACGATGCTGCTGGAAGAAGGGCTGGATACGGGGCCGATTCTGCTGCAGGAGACGTTGGAGATTGAGCCAGAGTGGACGGCGGTGGATGTGTTTGCGCGGCTGGCGGAGGATGGTGCTCCGCTGATGGTGAAGACGCTTGCCGGGCTGGCGGATGGGTCGATTGTGCCGCAGACACAGGATCATTCCCAGGCGACGTTGGCGCGGATACTGGACAGGGAAGACGGGCGGATGGACTTTGGCGTGCGGACGGCGGAGGAGCTGTGGCATCGTTGGCGGGGATTTCAGCCTTGGCCGGGGGCGTTTACAGCGCTGGACGGGAAGAAGCTGGGTGTGACGCGGATGCGGGTTGCCGCTTATGCGGGGACGGGTGAGCCGGGCGAACTGCGGGTGGTGGATGGGCAGCTACTGGCGGCGTGTGCCGGGGGAAGTTGGCTGGTGCTGGAGGAAGTGCAGCCTGAGGGCAAGAAGGCGATGGCTGCGGGGGATTTTTTGCGCGGGAACGCGCTGACGGCATCGGCAAGGCTGGGATAAATGGCATACAAGGCTAAGGCGGGGAAGAAGGCGAATCCTGAGGCGGGATCGTTTGCGGTATCGCCTGCGCGGCGGGAGGCATTTGGGATTCTGCTGGAGTTGGAGCGGGGACGGGGCCACGCGGACGAGTTGCTGCGCGGGGAGCGGGTGACGGGGCTGCGGGAGAGCGACCGGAACCTGACGACGACGCTGGTGATGGGCGCGCTGCGGTGGCAGAGGGTGCTGGATGCGGCGATACGGGCGCACTTGAGCAAGCCGAACGCGAAGCTGGACGCGGAGGTGCGGGTTGCGCTGCGGGTGGGGGCGTATCAGGTGCTGTATCTGGATCGTATTCCGGCCCATGCGGCGATTGGGGAGAGCGTGGCGCTGGCCAAGGCTGCTGGGCACACGTTTGCGGCGGGGATGGTGAATGCAGTGTTGCGTAAGGTGGCGGCAGGGCCGAGGCCGGAGAAGCAGAACGCAGCGCAGGCGTATCCGGAGTGGCTGGTGGCGCGGTGGCGGGCGGAGTTTGGCGCGGACGCGGCGGGTGCGATTTGCCGGCATGGGCAGGAGCAGCCGCGGTTGGCGCTGCGGATGGGATCTTCCGAGGCGGAGGCAGAGCTGGCGGTGGACGGGATTCTGCTGGAGCCGGGAGCGCTGCTGACGGCGGCGCGGGTGGTGGTTGGGGGCGATGTGACGGCGAGCCCGTTGCTGCGGGATGGCTGGGTGCGGATCCAGGAAGAAGGATCGCAGTTGATTGCGGAACTGGCGGGTGAGGGAGCGCGGATTCTGGACATGTGCGCCGCGCCGGGGGGCAAGACGCTGGTGCTGGCGGAGCGGAACCGGGCGGCGACGGTGGTGGCGTGCGAGAGCAATCCGGCGCGGATGCTGGCGATCGGTCAGCGGTTTGAGGGGATGCGGCAGCCGGAGCTGACGGGGCGGATTGAGCTGGTGCTGGGGGATGGAAAGACGCTGGAGGCGGAGCCGTTCGACGTGGTGCTGGCCGATGTGCCGTGCAGCGGGACGGGGACGCTGGGTCGGAATCCGGAGATTCGGCACCGGCTGAGGGTGGAAGAGCTGGGGAAGCATCAGGAGCGGCAGATTGGGCTGTTGCGCTCGGCGCTGCGGCTTTCGCGGGGGCGGGTGGTGTACTCGACGTGCTCGCTGGAGCCGGAGGAGAATGGGGCGGTGGTGGCCGCGGTGCTGGCGGAGAATCCCGGTTGGCGACAGGTTTCCGTGGCCGGGCGGTTCGGGGAGCTGAAGGCTGAGGGGCGTTTGACGGAGGCTGGAGCGGCGTTTCTGCTGGCGGCCGTGGATGTTTCGGGAGCGCTGAAGCTGGTGCCGGGGAGGATGGAGACGGATGGGTTCTTTGCGGCGGTGCTGGAGCGGGTGTGACGCCGAGAGGGCTGTCAGCCGCTGTATCTCCACGAGGAGTGTTGGCCGAAGTTCGCATCGTCCCGCTGCGGGAAATCGTTCCGGTAGTGCGCTCCACGGCTTTCGTGGCGGGCCAGGGCACTTTCGACAATTGCCTGGGCGACGCGGATGAGGGCGCGGGCCTCAAAGAGCCGCCTGCTTCCGAGGCCGGAGTCGAGAGGGGGCAGCTGGGCGTCAACGGCGGCGATGGCTGCGAGGGCGGCGCGCAAGCCAGGTTCGTCGCGGAGGAGCCCGGCGTTGCGCCACATGGCCTGGCGCAACTCGGTGACCGCGGTCTCCATGGTATCGCCATCGACGAGGCCGAGCGACTCCTCACGCGCCGCGAGTGGCACCAGTGGCAAGAGCGCGAGGTCTGAGACGACCGCGTTGGCCGCGCGTGCACCGAAGACGAGGCCTTCGAGCAGGGAATTCGAGGCGAGGCGGTTGGCACCATGGACGCCGGTGCAGGCAGCTTCGCCGGCGGCGTAGAGCCCGGTGACGGTTGTGCGCCCGTCGAGGTCGGTGCGAATGCCGCCCATGAGGTAGTGGGCTGCCGGGCGGACTGGAATGAGATCCTGGGCAAGCTGGAGGCCGTAGCCGGCGAGAAACCGGCTGATGCCCGGGAAGCGCTCGGCCAGATCGACACCGTGGAGAGCGCGCATGTCGAGGTAGACGGGGAGGGGTTGGCCATCCGGCCCGAAGCCCTCCCGCGTGATCGCCCGCGCCACGACATCCCGCGGAGCAAGTTCCAGCAGGCGGTGGTAGCGCTCCATGAAGCGCTCGCCGCGGTGGTTGCGCAAGAGCGCCCCCTCGCCGCGGAGGGCCTCGGAGAGAAGAAATCTGGGTGCTCCTTCGAGGGCAAACGCGGTGGGATGGAACTGGTAGAACTCCATATCGGAGAGCTCGGCGCCGGAGTTGGCGGCGAGGGCGATGCCGTCTCCGGTGGCAACGGCGGGGTTGGTGGTGTCGCTGTAGACCTGGCCTGCGCCACCGCTGGCGACGATGACGGCGCGGGTGCTGATGCGCGTGAGGCGGTTGTCTGACCCGAGCAGGTCGGCTCCGAGGACGCGGCCGTCGGCAACGACGAGGCCAGCCACCATGGTCCACTCGGCAAAGCGGATGCGCGGATTGCTGCGTGCCAGGGCAGCCAGGGCGCGGCTGATTTCGGCCCCGGTTGCGTCGCCGTTGGCGTGGAGGATTCGCGGCAGACTGTGGGCGCCCTCGCGGGTCCGGGCGAGCACGCCGCCCTCGCGGTCAAACAAGGCTCCCCAGCGAATGAGCTCGGCGACGCGCACTGGTCCTTCGCGCACGAGCACCTCCGCAGCTGCCGGGTCCACGAGGCCGTCGCCGGCGGCGATGGTGTCTTCGAGGTGCAGCTCGACATCGGCTTGGCCACCCATGGCCACGGCAATGCCGCCCTGCGCATAGGCCGTGTTGGACTCGGCGACGGCTTCTTTGGTGACGACGAGGACGTCGCCATGGATGGCCAGTTCGACGGCCGCCCGGAGACCGGCGATCCCGGCGCCAATCACCACAAAATCCATTGTTTCTGCCAATGCCATAACCTTTGAGGCTATCACCCCGAACTCGCCATGGACTTTGGCTTGTATAGCTCAGACGGGCGCTTTCTGCCGCCGTAGAGTGAGAGACGTAAGGATAGATGGATTCCGATTCCGGTGCTTGCAGAGCAGAGAGTGGAAATCCATCCATGAACCTTATGTTGGCTGAAGTTGCTCGACACTTTTGGGTAGCAACGCGGCATCCCACGCAAAGCAGGCAACACACTCCCCAGGGGGGAGTGCCGCCCAAGAGGTTCTTTATGAATTCACTGAAAGCAACACTCAGCAAACATGCGCTGCATATCACCGCATTGCTTACTTTCGGTACGCTGGCTGCCTTGGCGCCTGCGGCCAACGCTCAAATCGTTGTGCAGATTGGCGCTCAGCCGGTGTGCTCGTATGGGTACTACGACTACGCTCCGTACGCCTGCGCCCCGATGGGCTTCTACGGTTCGGGCTACTTCTACAATGGGATATTCCTCGGCATGGGCCCTTGGGCCGGCTGGGGATACGGGCACGGCTGGGGCGGACATCGCTTTGTGAATGATGGCGGCGGCAGCTACCACGGCGGTGGCGGAGCTGAGGCAGGGCGCGCCTATGCGCGTGGTGGCCACAACGGCGAAGCGCGTCCCGGCAACGGCGGCAATCACGCGGCTCCCGCGCGTCAGGCACAGCGCTCGAATCGCTCGGGCGGCGCCAAGCCCGGCGCGGCTCGGCAGTCTGCTTCTCGCGGTGGCGGCGGTGGACGTCCCTCCGGCGGTGGCAGGCCTTCGGGCGGTGGTCGCCCTTCCGGCGGCGGCGGTGGTCGCCCGCACAGCGACGCTCCCAAGCCGTAACAATCGCGGATGAGCGAGCAGGACAGAAGCGGCGGAGCCTCCCCCAGGCTCCGCCGTTTCTGCGTGTCAAAACACCTGGGATGCTACCTAGCCACCGTGAGAGTCACCATTGCGCCGACGTCGATGCGCGAGCCTGCCGGCGGCTGCTGGCTGAGCACGGCGCCGGGGGTTGTGATGGGCCGTGGCGCTGCCATGGCTCCCGGGGAGACGACGGGGACGGCAGGAATTGCAACCTCCTGGAAGCGCGGCGGGGCCACCTTGATGCCGACGTGGGTCAACTGAGCCTGAGCACTGACAACGGGGAGCCCGGTCAGGTCGGGCATGACAAAGCCGTCGGGGGCGGTGTCATCTGCGTCGGCGAGCAGTAAGTTGATGGTGGGCCGCTCAATGCCTTGCGCGTGGGGGGGCGGGTCCTGGGCAATCACGATGCCGGCGGGAGCTTTGGGCCATGGCAGGTGCGCCGTGGAGCCGGTTTCAAGGCCTACGCGGCGTAGATTCAGACCTGCAATGCGCTCTTCGGTGCCCAGCACGGAAGGGACTTCAACCTTCTGCGGGCCGAGGCTTTCGGCGACGCGGACTCGCCACTCCCGGCGGACGACCGCGCCGGGCTCCGGCGACTGGGAGAGGATGTGCCCGGCGGCCAAGTCGGCTGAGTAGTAGCGGTTGTCCACTTCCAGATTGAGGCCGAGTCCAGAGGTCTGGCTGCGGGCCTCTGCGACGGTCATCTGCTTGAGGGCGGGGACCTTGACCTCAGCGCCGTGTATGGCAAAGTGCATGGTGGTGACGGCGGAGACGAGGCCAACCAGCACCAGAGCCATGAGCAGGACCGCGCCCTGGAAGAAGTCCTTGATGGGGCGGAGGCGGAGTCTCATGGGAGGGGTTCTCCGTCGGCGAAGACGAGCTCAAAGGTGATTTCGGCGGCGCGCTCGAGCATGGCGGATACGGAGCAGTACTTGGTTTTGGACAGATGGAGGGCGTCTTCGGCGGCTTTGCGGCTGACCTTGCCGCCGATGGTGTAGACGAGGCGAATTTTATTGAAGTACTTGGGAGGCTCGGCCTGCTGCTCGGCTACGGCGGCGACGGTGAGGCTGGTCATGGGCTGGCGTTTCTTGCCCATGATTGTGACGATGTCTGCCGAGGTGCACCCGCAGAGGCCCATGAGGACGGCTTCCATTGGGCTTGCGCCGTCGGTGTGGGCGGAGGTGGCGTCGAAGAGGATCTGGTGGCCGGATTCGGAGAAGGCGAGGAAGCGGTTCTGGACGGATTCGGTTGGTTTCCATTCGGTGCGAGCGATCATAGCGGCATTCTCCCGTGAAAAGGACTCTACCTGAGATTATCCGTCACGGGCTCGGGGTGGATGAGTACCTTGTAGACTTCGGGGCACTGGAGTTTGAAGCGGTCTTCGAGCCCGGTGATGATTTCGTGGACGCGGCGCATTTCGAGGTCGTCGGGCAGGGTGCAGTGGCAGCTCATGAGGATGTGGTCGTTGGTGCGGCCGACGAGGATTTCGTGGACATCGACAATTTCCGGGAAGTCGCGTGCCGCTTCGCGGAGAGAGCGCTCGATGCGCGCCGCCTCGTTTTCCGTGTCCTGTGGTGTGGGAGCGGCGACTGTTTCCGGCTGCTCGATGGTGGCCGGTTCGCTCTCAATGTGGGTGAGGACGGCGGCAAGTTCGGGCACGTCGAGCAGGATTTCGCCTTCCAGCGCGGTGACGAAGTTGTGCGCCTGAGCGAGGGTGAGGAGTTCGTTGAGCTCGACATGCTGTTCGACGCGGAGTTGACCGCCAACGGATTGCACGCTGACCTCGTGGACGGAGACATTGTTGCGGGCGGCGACGGCGCGGATACGGTCGAAGATGCTCTCGGCCGAGGATTGCCGGGGGATGGTGTGGATGACGACGTCGGCGTTGGGGACGACGGTGCGGACTGCGGCGGTGGCCGCGGCGACCAGGTCGCTGGTGTGCTCGAAGGTGTAGCTGCGAGGCAGGGCGAGGGTGAGATCGGCAAAGGTGGAGGAGCCGGCGCGGCGGACGCGGGTTTGCTCGACGGCGAGCACGCCCTCAACGGCAGTGACGGCGGCGACGATGGCGCGGCGGGTCTCAGCGGGGACGGCATCGAGGAGGATTTCGGAGGTTTCGCGGGTGAGCTTCCAGGTGAGGCGGAGGATGAGCAGGGAGATGAGGATGGCTGCGATAGGGTCGGCGTATGCGAGCCAGGGGATACCCCGACGTTGGCCGAACCAACTGAGGGAGAGTCCCGCGAGGACGGCGAGGGTGGACCAGATGTCGGAGGCGAAGTGGAAGGCGTCGGCTGCGAGGGCCGGGGACCGGTAGCGAACGGCGACGGCTTTGAGATCGCGGGAGCGCCACCCGTCGACGCCGATGGAGGTGAGCAGGACGAGGACGGGCCAGAGGGAGTGGTGAATTTCGGACTGGTGGAGGAATATGCGGTGCATGGCCTCCCAGATAATCCAAGCGCAGGAGATGGCCATGAGGCCAGCTTCCGAGAAGGCGGAGAGGTTTTCGAATTTGGCGTGGCCGTAGGTGTGATTTTCGTCGGCGGGGAGGTCGGAGACGCGTACGGAGAAAAAGGTGAGGGCGGAGCCGATGAGGTCGAGGGCGGAGTGCGCGCCGTCGGAGAGGACGCCGAGGGAGCCGGAGAGGATGCCTGCGGCAAGCTTGAGGATGGTCATGACGAGGGCGGCCAGCATGGAGTGCAGGGCAACACGACGCTTTGCCGCAGAGATGGCGACGTGGTCGGGAACGGGCTGAGTAGTGGAAGTCACGCGAGTTCTAGGCTACAACGTTCGGGGCCACAGGACGAGTCAGGAGTGAGCGTTCAGTCGCGGTTGCCGCTGTAAAGTCCGGCAATGCCGAAGGTGTAGGGGGTCCAGCGGACGTTGCGGAAGCCTACGGACTCCATGAGGGCGAGCATTTGTGGGGGTGGGGGGAACTTGCTGACGGAATTTGGCAGGTAGTTGTAGGGCCCGTCGGCACCGCAGATGAGGCGGCCGATGGAGGGGAGGATGTGGTGGAAGTAGAAGCCGTAGGCCTTGCCGAGGAGGCCATCGGGCTCACTGAAGTCGAGGATGCCGAGCTGGCCGCCGGGGGCGAGGCAGCGGTGGAATTCTTCGAGTCCGGCGCGGTAGTTGGCGAGATTGCGGAAACCGAATGCGGTAGTGATGAGGTCGAGCGAACCGTCGCGAAGGGGCAGATGGAGGGCGTCGGCCTCGACGGGGATGGCTCCGCCGTTGAGACTGGGGCGGGCGAATTTGCGGGCTCCGCGGGCGAGCATTTCGCGGGCAAAGTCGGCGGCGATGATGGGGCGGACGGGAGCGGCGGCGGTGGGTTTGGGGCGGCGCTTGAGCAGCGCCATGGTCATGTCGCCGGTGCCGCAGCAGATGTCGAGGATGGCCGCGTCAGGGCGGGCCAGGACGGTGCGGAAGCGGCGTGCGGTGCGACCCCACCAGAGGCGGTCAATGTTGGCGGAGAGGACGTGGTTGAGGACGTCGTAACGGGGGGCGATGGAGTTGAACATCTGGCGGACGGCGGCGGCGGTGGTCTGCTCGTCGGCGGCTCCGGCGACGCGTGCGCCGGGATTTGGCTGGATCTCAGGCATTGGCTTCAGCCTTTTCCGGGACCGGCTTGGCGAGTGCGAGCATGTAGCGGGCGGCTTCCAGCAGCTCTTCGGTGGTGACGTCTTCGACGACGACGGAGTCTCCAATGCCCACGGGGAGGACGAATCGGCGGCGGTCGCCGAGGTGCTTCTTGTCTTTGGCGGAGGCGTCGACGAGGCGCTGGGGATTCAGCTTGAGCGCGGGGAGCGGGCCGTAGAGGTAGACGAGGTGCATGAGGCGGTCAAACTGGGGCTCGGTGACGGTGCCGCGGAGTTTGCCGAGGTAGAGGGCGGCGATGATGCCCCATCCGACGGCTTCGCCGTGGAGGAGCTTGCGGTAGCCGGTGGCGGACTCGATGGCGTGGCCGAGGGTGTGTCCGAGGTTGAGGATCATGCGCAGGCCGCCCTCGCGCTCGTCGAGGCCGACGACTTCGGCTTTCATGCGGATGGAGGCGGCGATGACTTTTTCGAGAGCCTTGGGGTCGCGGCCGAGGATGGCTGGGGCGTTGGACTCCATGTATTTGAGCAGGGCACGGTCGCGGATGATGCCGGCTTTGACGCTTTCAAAGAGTCCGGCACGGAGCTCGCGGTCGGGCAGGGTGGCGAGGAGATCCATATCGGCAAAGACTGCCCGGGGATGGTGGAAGCTGCCGACGAGGTTTTTGCCTTCGGGGAGATTGACGCCGGTTTTTCCGCCAACCGAGGAGTCGACCTGGGAGAGGAATGTAGTGGGGACCTGTATGTACTGGATGCCGCGCATGTAGATGGCTGCGACGAAGCCGCCGACATCGCCGACGATGCCGCCGCCAAAGGCGATGAGCAGCGAGGAACGGTCGGCGCCGGCGGTGGACATCTGGCGCAGAATTTTCTCGACCGAGCGAAGGTTTTTGTGGCGTTCGCCGGGAGCGAGGAAGAGCACGATCGGCTCCTCGGCGAAGGAGGCGCAGAAGCGCTCTCGCCAGAGCGCCCATATTTCCGGCGAGGTGAGCACGAAGACGCGTTTGGGCAGTTTGCCGATGGCTTTGGTGATGGACGGCGCGAGGGTGGCGAGCAGTCCGGAGCCGGCGTAGACGGTGTATTTCGCGGAGGGAGTATGAACGCGTATCGTTTGCATCCTGTCCTTAATCGTATCGTACGGGATGGGCCCGGCCGCCTGGTGTGGTGGGTGGGTATTGCGATTCAGACGGTTTTGGGGCGGGTCCAGAGGGAGGCGGCTGCGGTGATGAGGAGGATGGCGGCCATGATGGCGAGGGAGATGTGCACGGGGATCTCGAGCCAGGGTGCGGCGAGCATTTTGAATGCGACGAAGGCGAGCAGGGCGGCGAGACCGTAGTGGAGGAGGCGGAGGCGGTCGAGGAGGCCGGAGAGGGCGAAGTAGAGGGAACGGAGGCCGAGGATGGCGGCGATGTTTGAGGTGTAGACGACGAAGGGATTCCGGCTGACGGCGAGGACGGCGGGGACGGAGTCGATGGCGAAGAGTAGATCGGTGGCTTCGACGGCGACGATGATCCAGAGTAGGCCGTGGGAGCCGTGCTGGAGGCGTGTGATCCAGTTTGGCAGGGCTACGGAGGGCTCACTGGTGCGGGCTAGGCGGAAGGCGGCGTAAAGGAGGATGAGTCCGAAGAAGTAAGTGACCCATGCGAAGTGGGTGAGCAGGGCGACGCCGGTGGCGATAAAGCATGCGCGGAGGACGATGGCTCCGAAGACTCCCCAGAGCAGGGCACGGTGCTGCTGGCGATGGGAGATGCCGAAGCCGCGGAAGAGGAGGAGGAAGACGAAGAGGTTGTCGATGGACAGAGATGTCTCGATGGTGTAGCCGGAGACGAATTCGAGGGCGGTTTGGCGGCCCTGGACGAAGTTGAGCCAGAAGGCGAAGAGGCCGGCGGCGGCTGCGACAAAGAAGCTCCAGACCCAGGCGAGGCGGGGACGGGGCTTGTCGAGGCGCGCGTGTGGCAGCGTGGCGTCGATCGCGATGAGCAGAAGGACGGCGAGGTGAAAGCCGATCCACCACTTGAGGGGTGCTCCCCAGAGGATTGTGTCGAGCGCCAGCGGCATGGGTTGATGGTAATTCAGGTAGCAAGTTAGCGCCCGCTGCGCGGGCATAGCGAGTTGGCAAGTCAGCTGCGGTTAGCGCTGGTTGAGGAGTTTGATGGATTCGAGGAAGACGTTGCCGGCTACGGTCAGCGAGTGGGCGCTGATTTTGTCCATGGTGTCCTGGGCGGTGTGGTGGTAGCCGTCGAAGTTGTTGGCGGCGGATTTGGGGCCGTAGTCGACGTCGATGATGTCGATGGCGGGCATGCCGCGCTGGAGGAATGGCTCGTGGTCGTCCTCTTCCGCGCCCTGGGTTTTGAAGAAGTATTTGGCGTTGCCTGTGTTTTTGGCGGCCTGGGCGACGAGGTCGGAGAGCCAGGGGGTGGAGGTGGTTTCCTTGAGGACGTTGAGGTCTTTGTCGCCGAGCATGTCGGCCAGGAGGAGGGCCTTGATGCGTTTGGCGGTGCCGTCGGATGCCCATTTGGCGGCGAGGTGGCGCGTGCCGTAGGTGTGGTCCATGCCCTGCCAGGTCTGGATGGCCTCTTCGCCGTCGTCAAAGACGAGCCAGACGGAGTAACCGTCGAGTTTTTTGCCGGCAGCGACCTGGGGGCGGAGTTCGTTGGCGATTTCGAGGAGGAGTCCGGTGGTTGAGCCGCCGTCATTTGCGCCGACGAAGCCGATGTTGCGCAGGGGGTAGTTGGTTTCGTAATGGGTGGCGAGGACGATGACGCCGTCTTTTTTGCCGGGGAAGCGGGCGATGAAGTTGCGCATGGGGACCGCGCCGATGGGGGTCGAGGCGGTGAAGGTGTCTTCTTCGAGCTGGCCGGCTTTGGCTTCGGGGGCGAGCTGGGCGCGGAGGAAGTTTTCCGCCTTGAGGTGGCCGGGGCTGAGAGGCCAGCGGGGGCCGATGGCGACGAATTCGCGGGTGAGCTGGAATGCGCGGTCGCCGTTGAAGTGGGGCTGAGCGGAGGCGGCGAGAGGGGCGAGGAGAAGGAGGAGCAAGAGGGATGAGAGCAGGGAGATTGGGGCGGCCGAGGAGCGTCCCTCAGGGGCTAAAGCCCGGCTTGATTTTGCTGGATGGATGTACGGGCTGAAGCCCGTACCCTTCATGCCCGTACCGTTCAAGGGCGCGCTGTTCAAGTCTGTGCTCTTCAAGGACTCCATCAGGCAGCTTTCTCCTTGTTTTTACGGCGGGAGGGGTGTACGAGCCATGCGCCGGCGATGCCTACGAGATAGAGGATGAGCATGGGCGCGGCGAAGGCGCACATGGTGGTGATGTCCGGGGTAGGGGTGATGATGGCGGCGATGATGAAGATGAGGAGGATGGCGTAGCGGAAGTTTTTCCAGAGGAATTTGGGGCTTACGATGCCGAACAGGGCGAGGAAGACGATGATGACGGGCATTTCAAAGGTAGCGCCAATGCCGAGGATGAGGGAGAAGAAGAAGCTGGTGTACTCCTCAATGCTGATGAGGGGATGAATGCCGAGGGAGTTGCCGAGGTCGGAGATGAGGAAGCGGAGCAGGCCGGGGAAGACGAAGTGGTAGCCGAGCCACGCGCCGGAGAGGAACAGGGCGATGGCGGCGGCCATGAAGGGGATGACGAAGCGTTTTTCGCGGGAGTAGAGTCCGGGGGCGATGAAGAGCCAGACCTGAAAGAGGATGAATGGAGAGGCGAGGATGATGCCGCCGACGATGGGGATCTGGATGTAGCGGAGGTTGACGAGGTCTGCGGGGTGGGTGAAGTTGAGCTGGATGTGGATCTGGTTGAGGGGGGCCTGCATGAGGCCGTAGAGCTGCTTGGCGAAGACGACGGCGACGAGGTATCCGGCGACGAGATAGAGGGCGGAGTGGATGAGGCGGCGGCGGAGCTCGTCGAGATGTTCGAAGAGGCTCATGCCGGGAAGGTCGGAGCGGTCTTTGAGGGCGGTGCGGGCGCGGTCGAGGGCGTCGGGGATGTTGGGGATGTCAGGCATGATTGGCCTCGGATTCCCCGGTGACAGGACTGGGTTCTGGAGCTGGTTGAGTCTGCACGGTTTGGGGCAGGGAAGCTCCGCGGAAAGGGCGGGCTGCTTCGACGGGGTCGCCTTGGGAGGGCGGCTGGATCTGAAGGGCGGCGGGTTCGGTTGCGGCGGCGGGCTCGGTGGGTTCCGGCTGGGTGAAAGTTGGCGGGATGATTGGCGGGGCTTCGTCGGGGTAGGGGACGGTGACGGCGGCCATGAGGGCGCTGGCGCGGTTCATCTGGGAGGGCAGGAGAGCGGGGTCGGGCGATTGCGATGAGGGTTGGTCGTAAGGGGACGGGGTGGGCTGGTCAGTGGAGGCGTGGATGGCGGCCATTTTGCGTTGGCGATCGGCCTCTTCGCTGGCGCGGAGTTCCTCTTCCATCTGGTATTTGAAATCGTTGGAGACCTTGCGGAACTCGTACATGAGCTTGCCGATTTGTCGGCCGATTTCGGGCAGGCGTCGTGGGCCGAAGACGACCAGCGCCAGCAGCATCAGAAAGAGGGTATCGGGAATGCCGATGCTTGCCACTTGAATGGGGAGTGTACCAACCATGCGTCTCGCTCTGCCGGGGTCTAAATATGCCGGCCAATGGTGCTTTGTGACTGATTGCGTTGCGAGTTCATGATACCTGTCCGCGCGCACCGCTCACAAACGGTACGGAGCAGGGCAGAGTTTGGATGGGGATTTGGGGCGGGATGAAAAAGATTGCTTGGGAATATTTGAAGTTTTGCTACACTCCTGCCGAGGAGATAAATCGATGGCCAGCTTCCCCAGTGATCAGGTATTAGCCGCGTGTGCGCAGTATGGGCCGCAACTGCAGGTTCCCGATGGATTGGACCCGGTGAAGGTGATGACGGCGATCGCCGGCAATGAATCGACGGTTGGGGCCAATTGCGGGCCGCGTCACGAGCCGGCGTTTGATGTGGGCGGGTTGTTTGCGACGGGTCAGCAGGCGGCGCTGCTGGCGACGTATGGGAGTGCGGCGGCGTGTTCGTATGGGCCGTGGCAGATGCTGTTTCCGAATTTCAACGACCACACGGTGGATGATCTGCTGACGAATCTGGATGTGCTGGCGCAGGAGTTTGTGCGGTATTTCAACCACTACGTGATTACGGTGCGGCAGGCGGCCAATCTGGAGCAGATTGGGATGTGCTGGAATGCGGGGCACGTGATGACGAATCCGGGGCCGGGGGTGGTGGCGTATTGCCAGCAGTTGCAGAGCAATTACGACGCGGCGTAGGGGTGCGGGGTCTTGCAACCCTCGGCGGCTAAAGCCGCTCGCATTGGATGAGGGTTTTATGTACGGGCTAAAGCCCGTACCCTTCACAAGGCGTGCGAAAACGAGTTTTTCCGCAGGCCGTGAAGGAAAAAGCGGGATTCCATTACAATGAGAGAACAGGGATTTGCCCTGCCTGCGCCGATCGAGAGTGAGAACGGGCGAGGCTGGGCGGATGCCTGGTACGGGTTGCAACATCCCCGTGGGCTGGGCGGCAAAGGCTGAGGAGAGTTTTTCTCGCTGGTGTGCCGCAGGTGAGTCCACTGCAACGGATTTAGAGCTTTCAACATCTCCGTTTCGGCGCGAGAAGCGACCGGGACTGAAGGCGGAAAACAGATTGGTTTCAGTGATTGAGGAAGTTCCTGTCCCCGGAATCGCAGGCGGACAGCAATGCAGTCTGGAGGACTATCTCCAGTTGCCCGACCACACGATGGATGCGCGGATCGCCGCGGCGCGGGAAAAGCTGGGTGAGCGGGTGGTGGTGCTGGGTCATCATTATCAGCGCGACGAGGTGATTCGGTTTGCGGATGCGACTGGAGACAGCTACAAGCTGTCGAAGGTCGCGGCGGAGACGCGGGCAGAGTACATCGTGTTCTGCGGTGTGCATTTCATGGCGGAGAGTGCGGATTTGCTGGGGCGGGTGGATGCCGATGAGCGGCCGTTGCAGCAGGTGATTTTGCCGGATTTGAATGCCGGATGCTCGATGGCAGATATGGCGGAGATTTCGCAGGTGGAAGCTTGCTGGGAGGCACTGGAAGCGCAGGGTCTGGCTGAGGGGCTGATTCCGCTGACGTACATGAATTCCTCGGCGGCGATCAAGGCGTTTTGCGGGGAGCGAGGTGGGCTGGTGTGCACGAGCTCGAATGCGCGGCAGGCGTTTGAGTGGGCGCTGGCGCAGGGGCAGAGAATTTTGTTCCTGCCGGACCAGCATCTGGGGCGGAATACGGGATTTGCGATGGGGTTTGGGCTGGAGGAGATGCCGGTCTGGGATCCGTGGGCGCTGGCGGGCGGTCTGAGCCGGGCGGAGTCGGCGAAGATTGTGCTGTGGAAGGGACATTGCTCGGTGCATCAGCGGTTTTTGCCGTCGCAGGTGGACGAGATGCGGGCGAAGTACCCGGGCATCCAGGTGATTGTGCATCCGGAGTGCCGGTGGGAGGTTTGCCAGAAGGCGGATGGAGTGGGTTCGACGGAGCGGCTGATCCAGTTGGTGGAGCAGGGTCCGGCGGGAACGACCTTTGCGATTGGGACGGAGATCCACCTGGTGAACCGGCTGGCGAAGCGGTTCAAGGCGGAAGGGAAGAAGATTTTGACGCTGGATGCAGCGGGGTGCCTGTGTACGACGATGTACCGGATCAGTCCTCAGCACCTGGCGTGGGCGCTGGAAAGCCTGGTGGATGGCCGAGTGGTGAACCACATCCAGGTGAAGGAGCGGGTGAAGCGTTGGGCGCGTGTGGCGCTGGACCGGATGCTGGAGTTGGGCGCGTGACGATGGGCGACTGTTGCGGTGAGCCGCGCGATGACGAGCAGCCGGGAGAGAAGCCGCGGCGGTTGAGCGCCCGGGCAGCAGGGCCGGAGGGTGAGAAGCTGACGCCTGAAGAGATTGAGGTGGCGGAAGAGGAAGCACTGGAGTGGGCGCGGCGGGTAAATCGCTGCTGAGGGCAAATGATGCGACCGGAGGGGCAGTAGAATCATCTTAAGAATATGGCGATGAAGACGTTCACTCTCGATGAAGCGCAAGCACTGCTGCCGGTGCTGGAGTCTCTGCTGAAGCGCGCGATGGAGAGCAAGGCTGCGGCTGAGGAGATAGAGGCGGAACTGGGAGATTTGAATCGGCGGATTTATCTGTCTGGCGGGATGACAGTGAATACGGGCAGGGTGGCGGCGCGGAAGCTGGTGATGGAAGAGCAGCAGAAGCGGGCCAAGGACATGCTGGCGGAGATGGATGCGGTGGGCGTGCAGGTGAAAGACCTGGAGAACGGGCTGCTGGATTTTCCTTGCCGGGTGGAGGACGAGATTGTGCTGCTGTGCTGGAAGCGCGGCGAGGAGACGATCGAATATTGGCATTCGGTGGATGCGGGCTTTCGGGGGCGTCAGCTGATTGATGAGCGCTTTCGGAGGCGGTCGGCATCGGGTGGGCGGCCGAATTAGGGGATTTTGGATTGTGGGGGCGAGGCCGATGGTGGCCTCGCCTCTTTTTGCGTTTGGGGACGGGATTGAGCTGCGCTCGCTCGGGGGTGGGCGGAGGCCGGGGGATTCGTGGTTGCCTGATCCTGGAATCCAGACCCGGAGCGCCCGGAGGGTGGTTGAGGACGAGAGAAAAAGTAACAGCAGATCCTTCCCTTTGTTCAGGATGGCAAGCAACAACAAAGGCAACCGCAACAGCAACAGCCAGAGCGAATGTTGGGGCAGACTGATGGTGGGTGTGCTAGGCTGCGGAGAAATCCACTTCGCCTCTTCCCGGTTGTTGGCGGAGTTTTGAGGTTGCTTGATTGCCTGACACGATGCGATTGGATGGGCGGGAGATGTCTGCTGTGGGGCGGTCGGCGATGCGGAAGGCTACGTGGCGGCTGATTCCGCTGATTTCTATTGGGTACCTGATTGCGTACATGGACCGGGTGAATATCAGCTTTGCTTCGTTGCAGATGAACCGTGATCTGGGGTTCTCGGCGACGACGTATGGGCTGGGCGCGGGCCTGTTTTTCCTGAGTTATGCGGTGTGCGAGATACCGTCGAACCTGATGCTGCACGCGATCGGTGCGCGGCGGTGGATGGCGCGGATCATGATTACGTGGGGGCTGTTGGCGGCGGCGATGATGTTTGTGCGGACGCCGGGGCAGTTTTACGCGATGCGCTTTCTGCTGGGGATGGCGGAGGCGGGGTTTTTCCCGGGGGTGATTTACTACCTGATGCTTTGGTTTCCGCTGAGCATGCGGGCGCGGACGATCAGCCGGTTTTATATTGCGCTGCCGATCAGTTCGGTGGTGATGGGCGGGCTGGCGGGGACGTTGCTGGGGCTGAATGGGAAGTGGGGGCTGTCTGGCTGGCAGTGGCTGTTCCTGATTGAGGGATTGCCGGCGGTGGCGATGAGCGCGGTGTTCTGGTTTTTGTTGCCGGACAGGCCCGAGGATGCGCAGTGGCTGACGGAGGTGGAGCGGGATTGGCTGCTGGGGGAGTTGAAGCAAGAAGCTGAGCATTTTGACGTGCCAGGGCAACACCGCATTGGGACTGCGCTGAAGAATCCGCAGATATGGCTGCTGGGGCTTTTCCAGACGTGCATGCTTGGTTGCAACTATGCTTACTCGTTTTCGGCCCCGGCGATTTTGCAACGGGCGACGGGTTGGAGCGCGGGAGTTGTGGGGTGGACGGTAGCGGGGTTTGGAGTGATTGGCGCGGGAGGGATGCTGGCTGGGGCGTGGAGCAGCGACCGGATGCGCGAGCGGTATTGGCATGTGACGTTGCCGGCGGTGGGGATGGCTGGGTGCTTTCTGGTGAGTGGTTTGACGAGCCAGGCAGTGGTGCTGTTGCCGGCGTTGTGCCTGGCGTTTTTGGCCTATAACGCGATGCAGGGAGCGCTGTTATCAATTCCGGGGACGTTTTTGGGTGGGAAATCAGCAGCGGCGGGGGTGGCTGCGATCAACATGGTGGGGATTCTGGGAGGGTTTCTGGGGCCGTACTGGATGGGATGGGCGAAGGACTTGACGGGGGATTATCAGCGGGGGCTGGGGATGCTGGCACCGGTGATGCTGTTGGGAGCGGGGATGATGCTGGTGTTGCGGCGGATCGCGGCGGAGAGGGTGAAGGCGCATGTATCTGAGTGAAGAGCAGTTGCGGCCTATGCTGGGGTTTGAGCGGCTCATTGCTGCGATACGGCAGGCACTGGTGGATTACTCGGCGGGACGTGTGGAGCAGCCGTTGCGGACGGTTTTGCGGGTGATGCCGGAGGACGCGGCGAGGGCTGGCGAGGGGCCGGGGTGGTTTGCGGTGATGCCGGCAGTGGCCGGGGCATACATGGCGGTAAAGACGGTGACGTTTTTTCCGGCGAATGCGGGGCTGGGGCTGCCGACGCACCTGGCGACAATTACGCTGCTGCGCCGGGAGACGGGCGAGCCGCTGGCGGTGATGGATGGGCGACTGATTACCGAGATGAGGACGGCAGCTGTGAGTGCCGTTGCGGTGGAGGCGCTGGCGCGGCCGGGGGCACGGACACTGGGGATTGTGGGCGCTGGGGTGCAGGCGCGAGCCCATGCGGAGGCGCTGCGGTTGGTGTGGCCGGCGTTTCGGGAGCCGGGCGCGGTGCGGCTGTGGACGCGCGATGGCGAGAAAGCGGCGCGGGTAGCCGGGGAGATTGGTGCTGAGGCGGTGGGACTGGAAGAGGTGGCGGGGTCGGACGTGGTGGTGACTGTGACCTCTGCGCGAACGCCGGTGCTGCGGGGGGCGTGGCTGAAGGCAGATTCGCTGGTGGTGGCGGTGGGTGCGGTGGGCGCGGAGCTGCGGGAGCTGGACGATGCGGTGATGGCGGGGACGCTGATTGCCGAGTCGCGACAGGGCGCTGAGAACGAGTCGGGAGACGTGATTTTGTCGGGGGCGCGCGTGCACTGCGAGCTTGGTGAGCTGTTGGCGGGCATGGCGACGGTTCCGGCTAAGGGCAGGAAGGTATTCAAGAGCCTGGGCATGGCGATTGAGGACCTGACGGCGGCGCGGCTGGTTTGGGAGACGTTGCGGGAAGTATCGCGATAAGGTGTTCGGCGGGTGGACGTGCGAGTCTTTTTGGTCCGCTGCGGCATCCAATTGTCTAGAATCACAATAGAGTTTTCTTCCCCAAACTTCTTTTGATTTTTACGGGGCCATGCGTTCTCTGAGGGGCATGTGCTCGCAGACAAGTGTGTTTTTTCAACCTTCATTCAGGAGTTATTGCGTATGTTGACAGTTGGCGAGCAGTTTCCCGCGTTTGACCTGACCGCAGTGGTGGGTCTTGATCCGAAGAGTGCGTTTGAACAGATTACGGAGAAGAGCTTTGAGGGCAGGTGGAAGCTCTACTTCTTCTGGCCGAAGGATTTCACGTTTGTGTGCCCGACCGAGATTGCTGCGTTTGGGAAGATGAACGCGGAGTTTGCGGACCGCGACACGCAGGTTCTGGGGGCGAGCATTGATTCGGAGTTTGTGCATTTGGCGTGGCGGAACAACCATCCGGACCTGAAGGGTCTGCCGTTTCCGATGCTGTCGGATATCAAACGCGACTTGTGCGAGCAGCTGGGGATTCTGGATCTGAAGGCGGGCGTGGCGCAGCGTGCAACGTTTATCGTCGATCCGCAGAACGTGATCCGGTTTGTGTATGTGACGGATCTGTCGGTGGGCCGGAATCCGCAGGAAGTGCTGCGCGTGCTGGACGCGCTGCAGACCGACGAGCTTTGCCCTTGCAACTGGAAGAAGGGCGAAGAGACCCTCCACGTCTAATCCTTCGCGGATGGCGGATCCCCGCCGGACTGCGCGTCCAGCGATCCCCGCCTTCGGCGGGAGAGTTGCTGAGGACGAGGATTCTGCGTGACAGACACAATGGTTGCCTGTCCCTCTTTGCATTGGTGTGCGAAGGGGGATGGGCGGCTTTTTGTCTGGTGGTGAGAATTTCCCCCGATTGATTGATATTGGAGAGTTGCGATGAGTCTTGATGCGATTGTGGATGGGTTGCCGGATTGGGCGAAGGATTTGCGGCTGAATTATTCGTCGCTGGTGCGGAACAACCAGGATCTGACGGCGGAGCAGTTGTGGGGCACGGTGGTGAGTTGTGCGGTGGCGACCAGGAATGCGAAGTTGACGCAGGCGGCGATAGAGTCGGCCAGCGCGTTGGTGTCGGCGACGGTGGTGGAGGCGGCGAAGACGGCCGCTGCGGTGATGGGGATGAACAATATCTTCTACCGGTTCCAGCACCTGAGTTCGAACGAGAAGTATGGGACGATGCCGGCGCGGCTGCGGATGAACGGGCTGCGGACGCATGGGGTGGACCCGGTGGATTTTGAGCTGTGGTGCCTGGCGGTGTCGGCGGTGAACGGCTGCGGCAAGTGCGTGGATGCGCATGAGCGAGTGGTTCGGGATAAGGGCGCTACGGAAGAGCGGGTGATGCAGATTATCCGGGTGGCGAGTGTGATTCACGCGATTGGGCCGGTGCTGGAGGCGGTTTAGAGGCCAGCTTCAAGTTACCAGCCTCTATCTTTTAGCTGGATCGAGCTGCGCTCGATTGTGGTTTTGGATTGTGGAGGGCGGGGGATTGGTTACCCCCACCCTTGTCCCGCAAAGTACGCGCGACAAGGATTGATGGGATAAGGTCGAAGGCTTCATCGGAGATCCATTAGTCTTTGGTTTGAGGAGCGGAGCTTTTGGAACAAGGAGAAGCCTTCTATGAAGATTGTAGGATGTGATTTCCATCCAAGTTGGCAGCAAGTTGCGGTTTTTGATCCGGAGACTGGCGAGATTTTGGAACGGAAGCTGGTCAACGGAGATGGCGAGGCGGAGCGGTTTTACCGTGAGCTGGAGGTGCCGGCGCTGATCGGTATTGAGGCCTGCGGGAACAGCCAGTGGTTTATAGAGCTGGCGCAACGATTGGGCCATGAGGTACGTGTTGGGGATGCGGCCAAGATACGGGCCAGCTATGTGCGCAGGCAGAAGACGGACCGTCGCGCTGCTGGTCATATTTTGACGCTGCTGATGGAGAACCGGTTCCCGAAGTTGTGGGTGCCGACGGCCGAGCAGCGGGATCTGCGCCAGTTGCTGATTCACCGGCACAAGCTGGTGGAGATTCGGACGCGGGTGAAGAACGGGTTGCAGCATCTGGCATTGAACAAAGGCCTGCAAAAGAAGAACGCTCTCCACCCCAGCGACGAAGACCCGTCGCCGGGGACCCCGGCCTGTGGGGCGTTCGGGGGAGGGCTGAGTTAGCAAAGCTTCCCCTGGTTGGTTGGACTCTGCGGCGACGCGAGGACTTGCAGGGTCTGCTGACGGAGTTGAACCGGACGGTGGATGAGTTGGATGCGGCAGTTGAGCGAGCAGCTCAGGCTGATGTACAGGCTCGATTGCTGATGACGCAGCCGGGGGTTGGTCCGATTACTTCGCTGGCTTTTGTGCTGACGATTGGCGATGTCAGCCGGTTTGAGCACAGCAACCAGGTGGCGAGTTATCTGGGGCTTATACCGTGCGAGCGAACCTCGGGCGGCAAGCAGCGGCTGGGCTCGATCACCAAGCAGGGCAACCGGTTTATGCGCTCGATGCTGGTGGAAGCGGCGCAGTCAGTGACCCGGCTGGATGAAGGATTTCGCAGGGAGTATCAGGCTCGTTGCCATCGCAAGCCAAAAGGTGTGGCGAAGGTGGCGGCGGCCAGGAAGTTGGCAGTGCGACTCTACTGGATGTTGCGGCAGAACGTTGGTTATCCAGAGATCGCCCTTATCGAGAGCAGCCCGCGGGTGCCCCTGGCAGACGCGAGTCATACCGAAGGGTTGATTGGGCGCTCTCGCACCCAGCAGTAGGTTGGGTGTTCGCATGGAAGCATCATGGCCGGAAGTTTAGGTCGTATCGATGGTTGGTGGGGCGGTTTCCCACAGTTAGGTGATGCAGCGTGATTCTACCCAGAGCTCTGGTCCTCAACCTCTCTGGCAAGACGAGCGGTGCTCACGCACCGCACAGGTGTTTTTTGCCTTGACAACGCCTTCGACCTTATCGATGGG
>Ga0302266_10000218_pt1 | contig 59098 bp, 33 predicted proteins | sample III_Bog_E1_2_FD_194559 | JGI IMG/M metagenome (GOLD analysis project Ga0302266, IMG submission 194559) | Peat permafrost microbial communities from Stordalen Mire near Abisko, Sweden - III_Bog_E1_2 | ecosystem: Environmental > Terrestrial > Soil > Wetlands > Peat | place: Sweden: Abisko...
CCAGAATGCGGGCAGGCGGGCGGGTGCCGCCAAAAGGGTGCTGGACAGAAACTTAAAAACGAAACACACTCAAAGTCATGAAAATGGATAGGCTGTTCTCGGCCATTGATAGGCTGCAAAACCGGGCGTCCATTATCTGTTAGGCGGCTGCGAGCGTTTTATGAAAATAGCATCCTTTATCTTTGTGGCGTTGCTGCTCGCCGGTTGCACGAGCACGCAGCCGAGCGCGTCGCTGACCGCAGAGCAGGCCAAGACACTCGCCATGCAATTAGCCAACGCCAAGGCTTCCACGATTTATCATCGCCAGCCATTTCACGATGGGCAGCCAGCCAGTTTTGTATCAGGCCACTGGATTTGGACAGCGAAGGGTTCAGGTGATGTTGAGGCCAAGGTCGAGCTTGCAGCAGATGGTTCGACCAACAGCGTTGCCGTGTATTTATTGACTTTGTATTGATATGACGCCGCCTAATATGCTGATAGACTGCGCCAACATCTGGTCTTTGGCGGAATTGAATTTCCCCTTAACGCCCGGCCGTTGAGCATTTCCCGGTGGTTCACCCCTTCAGCTTCCGCTCCAAAATCTCGCCCACCAGCGCGGGGTTGGCCTTGCCCTTGGAAAGTTTCATCACCTGCCCCTTGAGCGCATTGAGCGCGGCCAGCTTGCCGGCCCGGTAATCCGCCACCGGCGCGGGATTCGCGGCGATGGCCTCGTCGCAGAATTTTTCAATCGCCCCGGTGTCGCTGACCTGCGCCAGCCCCTTTTCCTGCACGATGGCGGCGGGCGTTTTGCCGGTCGCAAACATTTCGGCGAACACCTGCTGCGCGGCGGAGCTGCTGATGGTCTTGGCCTCGACGAGTGCGACGAGTTCCAGCAATGCTTCGGGTTTGAACTTCAAATCCGCGAGACTGTTTCCCGGCGATGCCCCCTCATCCCGTCCTTCTCCCCCGCTGGGGGAGAAGGTGTCCGAAGGACGGTTGAGGGGGAACTCTGTGGCCTCCGCCGCTTTCGCGGCTTCCGCCATCTTCGCCAGCAAGTTGTTGATGATCCAGTTGGCGACGGCCTTGGGATTCTTCGCCTGCTTGGCGAGATTTTCAAAATAATTGCCCAGCGCGACGTTGCTCTTGAACACTTCCGCATCGCCCGCCGGCAACTGGTAAGCGCGCATGAACCGCTGCTTGCGCGCGCTGGGCAATTCGACGACCCGCGCCTTCACCTCCGCCAGCCATGCGTCGGTGGGCGCGAGCGGCATCATGTCGGGTTCGGGGAAGTAGCGGTAATCGTGCGCGTTTTCCTTCGTGCGCATTTCTTCGGTGATGCCCGCCACGTCATCCCAGCGGCGCGTGGACTGGATCAGCTTGCCGCCGCTTTTGAGCACCTCAATTTGGCGGTTGATTTCGTATTCCGCCGCGCGGCGCACGCCGGAAAATGAATTCATGTTTTTGATTTCAATCTTCGCGCCGAGTTCCTTCGTGCCGACGGGGCGCACGGAAATGTTCACATCGCAGCGCACCATGCCCTTTTCCATGTCGCAATCGCTCACGCCGCCCTGCTGCAAAATCTCCTTGAGGGCATTGAGATATTCGTAGGCCATGTCCGCGCCGGTGAGGTCCGGCTCGGAAACGATCTCCAGCAGCGGCACGCCGGCGCGGTTGAAATCCACGCCACTGGTGCGGTCAAAATGCGTGAGCTTGCCCACGTCTTCTTCCAGGTGCGCGCGGGTGATGCGGACTTTGGCCAGACCCTTTTCCGAACCTTTGCCGTTGAATTCAAACTCCACAAAGCCGTTCGCGGTGCTGGGCTTGTCGTATTGGGTGAGCTGGTAATTCTTGGAGGCGTCAGGATAGAAATAATTTTTGCGGTCGAACTTGGCGTAGCGCGGAATCTCGCAGTTTAGCAGCAAGCCGGTGAGGACGGTTTTGCGGAGCGCCTCCTCGTTCGGCACGGGCAGCACGCCGGGCAGGCCGAGGCAGACGGGGCAGACGTTGGTGTTTGGCTCGGAACCGTATTGGTTCGCGCAACCGCACCACATCTTGGATTTGGTTTTGAGCTGGACGTGGGTTTCCAGCCCGATGACGGCTTCGTATTCCATTACGCGGACATTTTAGCCACAGATGAAACACAGATGAAACACAGATTTTCAAACAATGGCGGCGGGGGCGCAAACGGGATTTTTCCGGCGGCTGAAGCGCTGCTGGAAATTTTCCAGGTAAAGATAAATCACCGGCGTGATGTAAAGCGTCAGGCTTTGCGACACCACCAACCCGCCGACCACCGCGAGGCCGAGCGCCCGGCGCGATTCGCCGCCGGCACCCAGGCCGAGCGCGATGGGCAAGGTCGCCATCAGCGCGCACATCGTCGTCATCATGATCGGGCGGAAGCGCAGCAGGCAGCCTTCGTGGATGGCCTCGGCGGCGGATTTGCCGTGGTGCTGCGCCTCGATGGCGAAATCAATCATCATGATGGCGTTCTTCTTGACGATGCCGACGAGCATGATGAGGCCGACGAAGCCGTAGATGTTCAGGTCGAGGCCGAACAGCATCAGCGTTAGCAGCGCGCCAAAACCAGCCGAGGGCAGGCCGGACAAAATCGTGATGGGATGAATGAAACTTTCATACAAAATTCCGAGAATGATGTAGATGATGATGATGGACACGATAAGCAGGAGAAACAGCCCTTGCGACGACGATTGAAACACCTGGGCCGAGCCTTGAAAGCTGCCGGTGATGGTCGCGGGCAGGTGCATATCGGTCTCGACCTTCTGCACCTGTTCGACGGCGGTGCCCAGCGACATGCCCGGCGCCAAGTTGAAGGAAATGGTGACGGCGGGCAACTGGCCGACGTGAGAAATGCTCATCGGCCCCAGGCTGCGGGTGAGCCGGGCCACGGCGCTCAAGGGCACCAGCTTGGGCACGCCGTTGGTGTCTGTGTTGGCGCTGGTGATGTAAAGCTGCGCCAGCGCCGTCGGGTCAAGCTGGTATTGCGGCTCCACTTCAAAGACCACCCAGTATTCGGCCACGTCGCCATAAATGGTGGAGGACTGGCGTTCCCCAAACGCATCGTAGAGCGCGTTCTCGATCTGCATGGGCGAGACGCCGAGCGCGGCGGCCTGGTCGCGGTCAATTTCCACATTGACCTGCGGACTGGCGATCAGAAGATCGGTCGTCACATCCTGAAAACCTGGCTGGGCCGCGAGCTTGTCCACCAAGAGCGGTGTCCATTTGAACAACTCCTTGGTGTCCGTGTCCTGGAGGCTGTATTGATACAGCGCCTTGGTCAGTTTGCCGCCGACGCGGATGAGCGGCGGATTCTGCATATACACATTAATGCCCGGAATCACTGCCAGTTTCTGGCGGAGTTCCTGGATAATTTGGTTCGCGTCCAACTTGCGCTCGGAACGATCCTTCAAACGCATGAACATCCGGCCCTGATTCATCGTGGAAGAGGAGCCGCCGGCGCCGATGAAGGAGCCAAAGCCGGCCACGTTCGGATCCGCGCCCACGATTTTGGCCGCTGCCTGCTGGTGCGCTTTCAGGGCATCGAACGAAATATCCTGCGCCGCCTCGGTGATGGCGAAAATCTGGCCGGTGTCTTCATCGGGGAAAAACCCCTTGGGAATCGCTTTGAACAGGAACAGCGTCACCACCAGAATCACCAGCGACACCATCAGCGTGGTGAACCGGTGGCGCATCACCATTTGCAATGACCGGTCGTAGCCGGCCAGCACCCGGTCAAAAAACCGCTCGAAAAAATTGTAGAGCCGCCCGTGTTTCCGCCCATGCTGCGCGTGGACAAACCGGCTGCACAGCATCGGCGTCAACGTCAGCGACACGAAGCCGGAAACCAGCACCGCCACGACAATCGTCACGGCAAATTCATGCAGCAGCCGGCCGAGCAGTCCGCTCATGAACAGCACCGGAATAAAAACCGCCGAGAGCGACAACGTCATCGAGATGATGGTGAAGCCGATTTCCTTGGAGCCTTTCAAGGCCGCCTCCATCGGCGGCTCGCCATTTTCCATGTGGCGCACGATGTTTTCGAGCATGACAATGGCGTCGTCCACCACGAAGCCGACGCACAAGGTCAGCGACATCAGCGAAAGATTGTCGAGACTGTAACCCAGCAGCGACATGGCCGCGAAGGTGCCGATGATGGACATGGGCAGCGCCAGGCTCGGAATGATCGTCGCGGAAATATTCCGCAGGAACATGAAGATGACCATGACCACCAGCGCGACGGTCAGCAACAAGGTGTGTTCTACATCGGAAACCGATTTGCGAATGGATTCCGAACGGTCGAACAGCACGTCCAGACTCACGGACGCTGGAATCCGCTCGCGAAACTCCGGCAGCAGCCGGCGGATGTTGTCCACGACCTCCACCGTGTTCGCGCCCGGCTGGCGCTGCACGGCCAGCACCACGGCGCGGGTGTTGTTATACCATGCGGCCGCCTTGTCATTCTGCACGCTGTCGAGCACCTGCCCGAGTTGCTGGAGGCGCACCGGACTGCCGTTGCGATAGGCGACAATCATCGGCCGGAACGCCGCCGCGTCGTTCAACTGGCCGCTGGCCTGCACCGTGAACGCCTGATGCTTGCCGTAAAGCGTGCCGAGCGGCTGGTTCACGTTGCCGGCTTCCACCGCCTGCTCCACCGTGTCAATGCCCAGGCCATAAGCCGCCAGCTTGTTCGGATCCACCTGGATGCGCACGGCGTATTGCTGCGAACCGAAGACACTCACCTGCGCCACGCCGTTGATCTGCGAAATCTGCTCGGCCAGCAGGTTCTCCGCGTAGTCATCCACCGTCGAAAGCGGCAGCGTCGGCGACGACATGGCGATGTAAATCACCGGCTGATCCGCCGGGTTGACCTTGCTGTAAGTCGGCGGCGCCGGCAGGTTCGGCGGCAGTTGCTTGGCCGCCTTGGCGATGGCCGCCTGCACGTCCGCCGCCGCCGCATCAATGTCGCGGTCGAGCGAAAATTGAATCGTGATTTGCGCGCTGCCCTGCGAGCTGGACGACGTCATCGAATCCACGCCCGCGATGGTGGAGAACTGCTTTTCCAGCGGCGTGGCCACGGCCGACGCCATCACCTCCGGACTGGCGCCCGGCAGGTTCGCGGAAACCTGGATCGTCGGATAATCAACGCTCGGCAGGTCGCTCACCGGCAGCAGATGAAAACCGACGAGGCCGAACAACAGGATGCCCGACATGACCAGCGTGGTCATGACCGGGCGGCGGATGAATAGTTCGGGAACGCTCATGGCGCGTTGGTGGAAACCGCCACCGCCGATTCAATGGAGCTTTTTACGTTCACCTTCACGCCCGGCACCAGCCGCAACTGCCCGTCAGTCACCACCGTTTCCCCCGGCGCCAAACCGTGCGCCACCACCGTCATGCCTTGGTAAGTAATACCGGCCGTGATGGTCCGTTCCTCCACCGTTTGATCCGCCTTCACCGCGTAGAGAAACTGGCCGTTCTGGCCCGTCTGCACCGCCTGCGACGGCACGACCACGACATTGGTCAAATCTTCCAGAGTCAGCGACACCTGGACAAATTGTCCCGGCCAGAGCGAACGGTCGTCGTTGGGAAACGTCGCCTTGAGCAGAATCGTGCCGGTCGTCGCGTCCACCGCGTTGTCAATGAAGGTGAGTTCCCCGGCCGGCGGCGGCCCGGCCAGATTTTCATACGTCGCCGTCACCGTCAACGGCCGGCGGCGCATCTGCTCCTTGATTTCCGGCAGGTAAGGCTCCGGCACGGCAAACGCCACGTAGATCGGATGAATCTGGTTGATGGTCAGCAGCACATCGTCCGGCGCCTTGACGACGTTGCCTTCGTGAAACAGCAGTGCACCCGTGCGCCCGTCAATCGGCGCGCGGATTTCGCAGTATTCCAAATTCAGCGCGTCCGACTGCACCGTCGCCGCCAGCGTGTCCCGGGCCGACTTGCTGGTGTCAAATTCATCCTGCGAGACCAGTTTTTGGTCGAACAATTTTTGCTCGCGGTCAAACTGGATTTGCGCGTTTTCCAATTGCGCCTGGTCGCGCGCCAGCGCCGCCTGCGACGGGCGCTTGTCTATCGTGAACAGCAGGTCGCCCTTTTTTACTTCCTGGCCCTCCTGAAAATTCACGGTGGCGATGGTGCCGCCGATTTGCGAACGGATGGTGACTGTTGAAATTGGCAGGACATGGCCGAACGGCGGCGGGTCAATCAGCACCGGCACATTGGTCGCGACCGCCTTCGCCGTCAGCACCGGCACGGGCGCGGTGCCCTTGCCCGCCGGCGCGCGCGAACAGCCGGCGGCGAGCGCCAATCCGGTTCCCATCACGGCAAATAAAAAAATATTTTTCACAGTCAGTTTGTTTTCAATTTTCTCACGGCACGATTTCATGGCCGGAACGCGGCCGAAATGGTTTCCAGGAACCGCGCATATTCTTTTTGAAACTTCGGGCTGTGTGGTGAGCAGCCGAGAATGAGGCGGGCGAGCTGCGGCAGCGCCATCGGAAACATGGTCAGCGAAACTTTCGCCAGCTGCAGGTGGACCGCCGGCACGTCCTTCCGCAGGCGGCCCGCCGCCTGTTTGTGGCGAACGCGGGCGATGGCCTGCAACGCCAGCCGCCGCCGCTCCCGCTCGTCCAGCACCGAATCGGCGCCCGTCTGGAGCGATTCCCACGCCAGCAGCCGCACCCAGTCAATGTCCCGGCAGTTCTGCCGGAACCACAGCGGCAGGCTGGACGCCGTGTCGCTTTCCGGCAGCTGCGCCTCGATGCGGCTACGGCGGTCGCTGATTTTGTGGCGCAGCACGGCGCGGAACAGGCCTTCCTTGTCGCCGAAATAATGGTAGAGCATCCGCTTGTTGACCTTCGCCCGCCGGACGATGCCGCCGACGCGCGCGCCAGCGAAGCCGCGCGCGGAAAATTCCTTCAGCGCGGCGTCCAAAATCCGCTGGCGGGTGCGGTCGGGATTGCGCACGACCGCGCTGGCGGGCTTTTTTAGCTTGGGAGGCATCGCGCTTAAGTAACCGAAAAGTTACTTAAAGGCAATCGGGAAATTTGGGCGGGGAGTGTTTAGGCCGCCGGCGGCGGGCCGCCGGGCCGGTTCAGCTCCTCGATTTCGCGCATCATCTTTTCCGCCGCTTCCTGCGAGAGGCTGTGCGACACGGAGATGCCGAATTGCTTCTTGAGGTATTCGTCCAGCCGCAGCCACTGGCCCTGAAATTTCACCTGCCCGGTCCAGGCGCAGACCGTGACAAATGCCTGGAGCTTTTCCAGCCGCAACAAAATCACCACCACCATGACCAGCGCCATTGCCACCGCGACAATCAGCACCAGCGACATCATCTGGCTGGAAACCACGTCCTGCTCGGCGGCCTGCTGGTGCTTGCTCAGCGCCTGCTCCTGCTCCTGATGCGCCTGGAAGAGGATGCTCCGCATGTGCTCCAGCTTCTCCTTGCCGCGCGCGGTCAGGGTCACCACCGAAGCGTTGGTCGTCATCTGGCCGGAAGCGAAAACGGTGGCCGGATCAAAGACCAGTTCCTCATTCACCATTTTTTCCAGCACCGCGAGGTTGGCCTGCTGCGCCGGTTCGCCGCTGGTGAGTTTTTTTAAATCGCCGATGTCGTCACGGATGGCCTGCATCGCGTGCTGGTAAGGCTCGATATATTCTTGGCGGCCCGTCAAAAAATAGCCGCGCTGGTTCGCCTCGGCGTCCACGATCTGCGACTGCGTCTGCTCGAACATATCCAGCACCTTGTAGGTCTGCATGACATAGTTGAAGGAATCGTTGAACTGCCCGCCGGTCTGATGCACCAGCCACGTCATCGCCAACAGCGCCACCATCGGCAGCGACAGACCCAGCCAGAAGAGGACTTTTTTCGTTATTCTGGTCGGCAACATTTTTAGAAAAGATAAACCAAATTCCGTTTCTGTCAAAGTCCGGCTTTTTCCAGATGCCACGGCGTCGCCTGCTCATAGGCGTGCGCGATTTTCAAAAGCGATTCCTCGCCGAACGGCTTGCCGAGCAGTTGCAGGCCGATGGGCAGCTTCGGACTTTGGGTGAAGCCGCACGGCACACTCACGCCGCAGATGCCGGCGAGGTTGCAGGAGATGGTGAAGATATCGGAAAGATACATCTGCAGCGGGTCGCCGGATTTTTCGCCCGCCTTGAACGCCGCCGTCGGCGTGGTCGGCGTCACGATGGCGTCAACCTTTTCAAACGCCTTGAGAAAATCGTTGCGGATGAGCGTGCGGACCTTTTGCGCCTGCAAATAATATGCGTCATAGTAGCCGCTGCTCAAAACATAGGTTCCCAAAATAATCCGGCGCTTCACCTCTGCGCCAAAACCCGCGCCGCGCGTTTTGGAATAAAGTTCTATCGGATCGTTGCCGTCCACCCGCGCGCCGTAGCGGATGCCATCGAAGCGCGCCAGATTTGCAGAGGCTTCCGCCGTCGCAATAATATAATAGGTCGCCACCGCATAATCCGTGTGCGGCAGGGAAATTTCCACAATCTCCGCGCCGAGTTTTTCATACTGCTTCACGGCGGCGTCCACGGCGGCCTTCACTTCCGCGTCGAGACCGCCGATCATGTATTCTTTTGGCAGGCCGAGTTTCAGGCCTTTGACATTGCCGTCCAGCGCGGCGACATAATTTGGCACCGGCTGCGGCACGCTTGTCGAATCGCGCGGGTCAACGCCGCTCATCACGCCGAGCAGCGTCGCCGCGTCGCGCACGTCTTTGGTGAATGGCCCGATTTGATCCAGCGAACTCGCAAACGCCACGAGTCCGTAACGCGAAATGCGCCCGTAAGTCGGTTTCAACCCAACACAGCCGCACAGCGCCGCCGGCTGGCGAATGGAACCGCCGGTGTCCGAGCCGAGCGACGCGATGCATTCATCCGCCGCGACCGCCGCCGCCGAGCCGCCGGACGAGCCGCCGGGAATCCGCGTGATGTCCCATGGATTGCGCGTGAGGCCGAACGCCGAATTTTCCGTCGAGCTGCCCATCGCAAACTCGTCCATGTTCAGCCGGCCAAAAACAATGGCGCCCGCCGCCTTCAGTTTTTCAATCGCCGTCGCGTCGTAGGGCGAAATGTAGTTGCCGAGGATTTTTGACGCACAGTTCAACGGCTGGTTTTTGACGGCCAGCACGTCTTTGATCGCAATCGGCACGCCCAGCAAGCACCTTGCGGTGCGGCCACCATTGGAAAGTTCTTTATCAGCGGCATCCGCCTGGGCGAGCGCGTCGCCCGCGTCATGGCTGATGAAGGCATGGATTTTGCCGTCCACGCGCGCAATCTGATCGAGGCACGCCTGCATGGCCTCGCGCGCGGAAACTTCGCGGCGAGCGAGCTTCGCCGTGAGTTCGGAAATCGTGAGTTGGTTCAACATGAAGGAATTTTACTCGACGATTTTGGGGACAATGAACAGCCCGTTGGCTTGGCGCGGCGCGTTGCGAAGCGCTTCCTCATGTGAAAGCGACGGGCGGATTTCGTCGGCGCGGGTGACATTGACCATCGGCACAGCGTGCGCGGTCGGCTCGACGCCGGAGACGTCCAGCTCGCGCAGTTTTTCGATATAGCCGAGGATGCTGCCAAGCTGCGCGCCGAGCGATTTTTCCTCCTCGGACGTGAGCGCGAGCCGCGCGAGGTGCGCAACGTATTTCACATCAATTTCAGCGGATGCCATGCCCAAAGACTAAAGTTCGGCACACAGAGTTCAAAGTTTTAATTTCTTGATGCCGGCTTTAACGAACGGAAATCCCCATACTTGAAATTAAGGATGCCAGCGAGCAAACCACAAACGCCAGCAATCGGAAGAAATTTTTCCGCTACGCTCAAGCGTTGGAATTCTTGTTCCGTTCCATAAACGGTAAATCGATTGGCATTCATCCGGTAAATTCGGCCAGTCTTTTCATCCGGCGCTCCCGGAAGGTGCGGAGAATAAAACGTATTCAAGTAAAAGACCGTGCAAAACTCCGCAACAAAAATGAGCAGAAGCAAAGCGATAAAAGTTTTTCGAATAGCTCTCACTCAAAACTCGTAGCAAGCTGGGCTATTCCTCGTCGAACTTCCGTTTGACGAGCGCCTCCAGCTCGGTGAGGGCGGCGGCAGCGTCCACGCCTTTGACGTGGAGCGTCACCTTGCTGCCAGGGCCGGCGGCCAGCATCATCAGGCCCATGATGCTCTTGCCGTTGATTTTTTCGCCGTCCTTCTCCACGAAGATGTCGCTGCCAAAACGGCTGGCGGTCTTGACGAACATCGCCGCCGGCCGGGCGTGGATGCCGGACTTGTTCAGCACGACGAGTTCCCGGGTGAGGAATTCGGCGTCGGTGGCTTTTTTGGCGCTCATGGATTGTTTCATGTGAAAAATAGTCTGCGCGCTTTATTCCGCCAACACAATTTCTGGTGACATTTCATGGTGACACGGGCGGCTCCGCCGCCTTGGCCGCCATCTGCGCAAGCAGGCGGCCGTTCAAATCCTCGGCGGCGTTGTAGCCGGACTTGCGCAGTTTCATCTGGAATGCCGCCACCTCGATGAGCCGCGCGATGTCGCGACCGGGGCGCACCGGGATGGTGACGTGCGGAATATCCACGTCCAGCACCTTGACGAATTCCTGCTCCATGCCGAGCCGGTCCACATCCTTGACCTCGTCCCACTGCTTGAGCGTGATGATGAGGTCGAGGCCTTTTTCCTTGCGGATGGCTTTCACGCCAAACATCTGGGCGACGTTGATGATGCCGATGCCGCGCACTTCCATGTGATCTCGCGTCAATTCGGCGCTGGTGCATACCACGTCACGCCCGTCCACCAGCACGGCTTTGACGACATCGTCCGCCACCAGGCTGTAACCGCGTTCGATGAGCGCAAGGACGGCCTCGCTTTTGCCGATGCCGCTTTCGCCACGGATAATCACGCCGACGCCGAGGATGTCCACCATGCAGCCGAGTTCCGAACCGCGCGGGGCAAACATCATTTCCAGTTCCAGCGTCGCCTTGTTGATGAACTTCATCGTCACCAGCGGCGTCTGGAAAATCGGCACGCCGGCCTCGGCGGCGGCGGCGGTAAACTCCTTGTCCGGCTTGAGCGAACGGCTGAAGACAAAGCACGGGATTTTGTAGGCGAACAAATAAGCGTAGCGCGCCACGCGCTCCTCCTCGCGCAACGAACGCAGGTAAAAAACCTCCGCGTGGCCCATCACCTGCATCCGCTTGTAGGCGAAATAGCGCGTGAAGCCGCTCAACGCCAGGCCGGGGCGGTTCACCGTCGGCTCGCGGATGATGCGGCCCAAGCCGGGCTCGCCGGCGAGGAGCTTCATCTCCAGCGACGCGCCGTGCTCCTGATGAAATTGTCCGACGGTGAGTGGCTGGCGTTCCATAAAAAATTATAAATTAAATTCCGGGCCGAGATAGATTTCCCGCGCCTTCGGGTCGTTCGCCAAAAATTCCGCGCTGCCGGCCACGAGCACCTGGCCTTTGTGGATGATGTAGCCGCGGTCAATCAGCTTCAAGGTCTCGCGCACATTGTGGTCCGTGATCAATATCCCCAGCCCGCGCTCCTTCAACCGGCGCACGATTTTTTGCACCTCATAAACCGCAATCGGGTCAATGCCGCTGAACGGCTCATCGAGCAGCAGCAGCTTCGGGCTCGTGACCAGCGCGCGGGTGATTTCCAAACGCCGTTTTTCGCCGCCGCTCAACTGATACGCTTTGCTCTTGCGGATCGGCGTCAAGTCCAGTTCTTCGAGCAGATACTTCAGCCGCACCTCGCGCTCCTCGCGCGACAGCTTGCACGTCTCCAAAATCGCCAGGATGTTTTCCTCCACCGACAGCTTGCGGAACACCGACGGCTCCTGCGTCAGATAACCGATGCCCAGCCGCGCGCGTTTGTGCATCGGCAGGCCGGTGATTTCGCCGCCCTCAAATTTCACCCAGCCCTCGTCCGGCTTCACCACGCCGACCACCATGTTGAACGTCGTCGTCTTGCCCGCGCCGTTCGGGCCGAGCAGGCCGACGATCTCGCCCGCGCGCACGTCCACCGACACGCCGTTGACGACGCGCCGGCCGCGGTATTCCTTCGCCAGTTTGTCGGTGGCGAGCAGCGCGCCGTTGGTGGTTGCGGTTTCCATTAAAAAAGTTTTTGCGCCGGGCCGTTGGTGCCGGTGTCCTTGGAAATCATCTTCGGCTCGGTAAAATGAAACTTGTTCGCCGCGCGGTCCCAGACCATCGGCTCGCTGTAAATCGTGCTGTTGGTCGTCTCAACCACCGGGCTGCCGGTGAACGTCACTGTCTCGTTCGTCACCGTGTTCACGACCTTGTAATCATAGACCGCCTTGGCCGCCGTGACGTGGTATTTCTCGCCCTGCTCGTTCGTGAAATCCACCACCACGTTCGTCGTCGCCACCACATGGCTCAAATGCTCGCCGCCCGACGGCAGCGTCACCAGCATCCATTCGCAGGTCATCCGCACCTTCGGATCCGTCACCACCACATGGTTGCGATACGTCGCCAGATGGGCGTTCAGGTCAAAATCCGCCGAGTCCGAATCAATCTCCGTCGGCGGCTTGGGCTTGGCGTCCGCCACCTTGGCCTTCGCCTTGGCCGGCGGCGCGTTCGTGCTCAAAGTCGGCTGCAAATCCAATCGCGTCAATTGCGCGTTCGTCTGCGCCGCCAGCAGGCCGCCAAAACCAAGCGCCAAAAATAAAATGGTTTTTTTCATGATTCTCACATCATCACTCCCGGCATATCAATCAGCGTGTGCACATGGTTGGAAATGGTGAGCGACGAACTCGTCTGCCGCCACAAAAAACCCTCGCCCTGGACGTGGATTTTGCCGTCGCCCGACTGCAATTCCATGTGCCCCGCCGAATTCGCCACGCCGTCAAACGGCGAGTAGTTGCACTGCGGCGCGCGCACCACCACCTGCGTCTGGCCGTCCAGGGTGAACGTCTCCACTCGCAATTGCCGGATGTCCAGCAGCCCGCCCGGCAGCGGCAGCGCCTCCGCGCCCGACAATTTCATTTTGACCAACCGCTCGTTCGGCGGTTCAAAATACTGGTTCGAGGTGAAATCCGTCGCGTGCCCCACCGGCAGCGACTGCGCGCGGTCGCTCGTGCCGGCGAACAAAAAAATCGCCGCGCCGACCGCCGGACAAAATGTTGCCGCGTGAAATTTCATTCCGAATATTTTTCCACGAACTGCGCCCATTTGCCCTGCGCCCGCAAAATCATTTCAATCGCCTCACGCACCGCGCCGCGCCCGCCCACGGCCTGCGTCGTGAAATGCGCCGCCGCCTTCGCCTCCGGCACCGCATCGCCCACCGCCACGGCAAAACCCGCGCGCGTCAGCGGGCCGAGGTCAATGATATCGTCGCCCACGAAACACGTTTCCCCCCACGACAACTTTTCCTGCGCGAGCAACTGTTCAATCGCCGCCGTCTTGCTGATGTTGTCGCCTTGTTGGACGAGAAAATCAATCTTCAACTCGTCCGCGCGCAATTTTGTCGCCAGCGACGGCCGCGCCGAAACCCAGCCGACCTTCAAGCCCGCGCGGCGCGCGAGCACGATGCCCAAGCCGTCGCGGATGTTGAACCGTTTGAACTCGCGTTCGCCGCCGATGAAAATCGAGCCGTCGGTTAGCACACCGTCCACGTCGCAAAGAAATAATTTTATCTGCGGCAGCCGGGCGATGAGGGTTTGGGAAATTCGTTGAGCCATGAAAACATTCAACATTCAACATTCAACATTCAACGCCGAACCTCCAATGGCATTCGCCGCGCAAAACCTTGGGCGTTGAATGTTCAATGTTGATTGTTGAATGTTTTTCACTTCGCCGCCTTGAATATTTTCAGCAGGCTCTTGAGCGTCGCGTTCATTTCCGCCAGCGGAATCATGTTCGGCCCGTCGCTCAGCGCCTCATCCGGCTTGGGATGCGTCTCGATGAACAGGCCGTTCGCGCCCACGGCGAGCGCCGCGCTCGCCAGCACCGGCGCAAATTCCCGCTGACCAGCCGACTTGTCGCCGCCGCCGCCGGGCAGTTGCACCGAATGCGTCGCGTCAAAAATCACCGGGAAGCCGAACGACTTCATGATCGGAATCGAGCGCATGTCGGCCACCAGATTATTGTAGCCGAACGTCGTGCCGCGCTCGGTAAGGAGAATTTTCTTGGCGCCCGCCAGCCGCGCCTTTTCCGCCACGCGCCCCATTTCCGTCGGCGAAAGAAACTGGCCTTTTTTCAGGTTCACGATTTTGCCGGTGGCCACGGCGGCCTCGATTAAATCCGTCTGGCGGCAAAGAAACGCCGGGATTTGCAGGATGTCCACCACGTCGCCCGCGAGTTCGGCTTGCTCTTCCGTGTGCACGTCGGTCAGCACCGGCACGCCGAATTCCTCGCGGATGGCGGCGAGCGTTTTCAAACCGGCGGCGATGCCCGGCCCGCGAAACGCCTTGCCGGACGTGCGATTGGCCTTGTCGAAGCTGGCCTTGAAGACGTAGAAAATACCGAGCTGCTGGCAGGTTTTGACGAGCGACGCGGCAACGGTGCGGCAGAGTTTTTCGTTCTCAATCACGCACGGCCCGGCGATGATAAACAGCCGGCGCGGCGAATTGAGGTTTTTCCAAATGGCGGCGGAATCGAGCACGCGCCATTTTTAGCAGCGAAACGGGGGAAAGTAAATCACAGCCGTTGAGTTCCCGCCAAATGATTGACCGCAAACCATTCGCTTTCTAATCTCCGTGCATGGTGAAAAAATCTTCCCGTCCCAGTCGCCACACCTGATTCAAGTTCTCGGCAAGCCGTGTTGCATCTGTCCGCCGCATGGGGCGGGTTGGACAAACACAAGCCCCTGCTTGAAGTCATCTTCCATTGGCCAGAACCAACTCCGCCGAAGTTCACCCAACCATGCAGCCACAAACCCTCGCCAGATGACTTTCACGTCAGAAAATTACTCCAACCTAGTTTTTTGGGTTAAATCCCGTTGGAAATTTTCCGCGCAACTGCGCCCACTGGAATTTGGCCAGAAGTTCAATCGAAATACCCGGAGCGTGTTTGCCAAAGTCCTCTCCTCGAGGGCGAGGACCAAGGTGAGGGCGGACTCAAATCAAAATCGTTTGTTTTTCCACCCTCATCCCGGCCTGCTCCCCAAGGAGAACCTTTCACCGCGTCTGTGAAAAACCAACGCTGGACTGGCTGGGCCTCAGTCCCACCGCCGAAAAGGCACGCCGTTTTTCTCCATGAAATTCCCACAGCGCGGGCAGCGCCCCGGATCGTTCCACGTTTCCACGAAATGTTTGGCCGACACGGGACAGCCCAGCGAAAACTTTTGCCACACCAGCCGGCCCGCCGCCGAACCATCCCGCAGAATCACCGGCGGAATTTCCGGCCGGAAAAAACCGGGGAATTTGATCGCGGACGAGGCATCCGCGTGGCGGCGCACTTTCGTGAATACATCCATCAATTCGCGGCAATCGCGGCACACCACCGTCTGCACCTCGCAGTGGACGCCGCTATCCGCCCCGCCCGAAATGCGCGCGCGGTAATGGCAAACCAGACATTCAAAATGATACGTCCGGCCCATGCGCTCAAATGCCGGCACGCGCGCCGGCGACAAATTTCTCCGCCAATTCGTTTCCGGATTCCGCCCGCCAGACGGCGCCAACCGGAATCGGCGGCAACGCCGGCCGCAGCGGCAGCAGCTTCAGTCGCGGCCCGACCATGCACGCGACACAGCTTGGCATCAGCGCCAACCCGCGCCCCGACTCGACCGCCGCGACGATGCTCGTCACGCCGTCATGTTCGCCGACAATTTTTGGCTGGCGCCCGACCGCCGCAAACAGTTTTTCCAGCATCGCGTGGTATTCGGGATAATCCTGGCGGCTGTAGGCGATGAGCGGCTCGCGCGCGATCTGCTCCAATGTAATAAATTTCAATTTCGCCAGCGGATGTTTTGGCGCGACGGCCACGCACATGGCGTAGCGCGCCAGTTCCTCGAATTTTAGCCCGCGCAACAATTTCGCCGGCGGGCGCACGGTGAGCGCCACCTGCAAAAATTTTTCGCCGAGCTGCGCGAGCATTTCTTCCGTGGACAAGTCGTGCAGCGCCACGCGCACGCCGGGAAATTTTTCCTGAAACGCGCGCAGCGCCGCCGGCAAAATCTGCACCGTGAGCGACGGCGCATAACCGACATTGATTTCACCGTTCATTCCGGCGGAAACCGCGCGCGCCTTTTTCACCGCGTCGTCGGCGTGCAGCAAAACGGATTTCGCCTCCGTCAAAAAAGTTTTTCCCGCGTCCGTCAGTTTGAGCGCTTTCGCGCTGCGCTCAAAAAGGGAAAAGCCGATTTCGTCTTCGAGGTCGCGGATTTGCCGGCTCAGGCCCGGCTGCGAAACGTGCAGCTTGAGCGCGGCACGCGAAACATTTTCCGCCTCGGCAACGGCGACGAAGTAACGAAAGTGGCGCAATTCCATGTGAAATCAAGTATGCCTGAAAAGCATGGTAAGGCAAGAAACATGGTCTTTCCCCAAACCGCAAACCGCGCGCATAGTGTGGGCATGAAAATAATTCGTAGATCAAATGAACGGGGCCACGCCAACCACGGCTGGCTGGACAGCTACCACACCTTCAGCTTCGCGGATTATTATGACGCGAAGTGGCTGGGCTACCGCAGCCTGCGCGTCATCAACGATGATCTCGTGATGCCCGGCATGGGCTTCGGCACGCATCCGCATCGGGACATGGAAATCATCAGCTACGTCCTGAGCGGCGCGATCGAGCACAAGGATTCGATGGGCAACGGTCGCGTCATCCGCGCCGGTGAATTTCAATACATGGCCGCCGGCACCGGCGTGCAGCACAGCGAATTTAATCCGTCCAAGACGGAGCCGTTGCGCCTGCTGCAAATCTGGATCCAGCCGGACGCGAAAGGCGTGAAGCCACGCTATGCCGAAAAAAATTATTCCGCCGCGCCGGCGGGACAATTTAATCTCGTCGCCAGCAAAACCGGACGCGATGGTTCCATCGCCATTCATCAGGACGCAGATTTGTCGTTCGCGAAACTGGACGCGGGGCAAAAGGTGAACTACACACTTACGCCGGAACGGCACGCGTGGATTCACGTCGCGGAAGGCGAAGTGGAATTGAACGGCGTGAAGCTCGCCGGCGGCGACGCCGTTGGCATCAGTGATGAAAGTGTGCTAAACATTTCCGCGACCAAACCGTCGCAAGTTTTGCTGTTCGACCTAAACTAAAAAACCAACAACCAAAATAAAATTATGCCAACTGTATCTGTCATCTACTTCTCCGGCGGCGGCCACACCACCAAGCTCGCCGAAGCCGTCAACAAGGGCGCGGCGTCCGTCGCCGGCGTGAAAACCAACCTCATCGCCATCAGCGGCGACGACATCGTCAAAGGCCGTTACAAAAACGACGCCGTGTTCGCGCAGCTTGACGCGAGCGACGCGATTATTTTTGGCAGCGCCACTTACATGGGCGGGCCGGCGGCGCAGTTCAAGGCTTTTGCCGATGCGAGCGCCGGCAAGTGGTTCAGCTCGGCCTGGAAGGATAAAATTGCGGCGGGCTTCACCGTCTCGATGAGTCCGAGCGGCGACAAGCTGAGCACATTGCATTATTTTTTCACGCTGGCCATGCAGCACGGCATGATCTGGATCGGCCAGCCGGAAATGCCGCTGCAGCCGAACGGCGTCAATCGTCTCGGCAGCAACAGCGGCGTGATGGCGCAGGCCGGACAGGAATCGCCGGACGTCGCGCCGAGCGAGGGCGACAAGCTCACCGGCGAAATCCTCGGCAAACGCGTCGCGGAATACGCGGTGAAATTGAAAAAATGATCGGCGCAAAAAATTTTCCGCCGCTGGGATAAAACCTGGCGGCGGATTTTTTTTATTTCGCCATCGCGTTGCCGGCGACAAAGCCAGTCGTCCACGCGGCCTGAAAATTAAAACCGCCGGTAATGCCGTCAATGTCCAGCAGTTCGCCCGCGAAAAAAAGTCCGGGGCAGATTTTGCTCTCCATCGTTTGAAAGTTCAGTTCGCCCAGCTTCACGCCGCCGCACGTCACGAACTCGTCCTTGTTCAGGCTTTTGCCCGCCACGGAAAATTCCGAGCGCAATACTTGTTTCGCCAATGCTTGCGATTGTGCGCGCGTGAGCGCCGCCCAGCGCGCATCGCGCGCGATGCCCGCCGCCAAAACCAATTGCTCCCACAAGCGCGCCGTCAGCGGAAACAGCGGCACGTTCACCAATAATTTTGCGCCCGCCGATTCGCGTCGCGCCTGAAATTGGTGCGTGATTTTTTCTTCGTTCAATTCCGGCAGCCAGTTCACGAACAGTGGAAATTTGTAATCCAACTTGTGCAAGGCGCGCGCGCCCCACGCGGACATTTTCAAAATCGCCGGACCGCTCAAACCCCAATGCGTCACCAGCAGCGGCCCGCGCTCGCGCAATTTGGCAATGGGCACGGAAACTTCGGCCTCCGCCGAAACGCCCGCGAGCAAACGCAGCCACGGCGTTTCGATTTGAAAGGTGAACAGCGACGGCACGGGCGGCTCAAGCGTGTGGCCAAGTGAAACGGCGAGTTGTCCCGCCACCGCCGCGCGACAGCCGCCGGTGGCCAACAGCAATTTGTCGGCGAAGATTATCTCGGGAGGGCGCGTCACTCTGTGCGCGCCGCCGGCGGGTAGAGGACTGCCCGCCCCACCCAGCTTCAGCTCAAATATCCCGTCCGCATTTTTGGCAACCGATTCCACGGCGCAGTTCAGCCGCAACTTCACGCCGGCGTTTTGCGCCGCGTTCATCAGGCAATCCACGATGGTCTGCGACGAGTCGGTGACGGGAAACATCCGGCCATCGCTTTCCGTTTTTAATTTCACGCCGCGCGCGGCGAACCAGTCCACGGTGTCGCGCGCGGCAAATTTTTGAAACGGCGAGAGCAGCGCGCGTTCGCCGCGCGGATAACGCGTGGAAAATTCGCGCGGCTCAAAAAGCGCGTGCGTGACGTTGCAGCGGCCGCCGCCGGAGATGCGGACTTTTTCCAGAAAGCTCGAAGTTTTTTCCAGCAGCGTCACGTCTGCGCCAGCTTCCGCCGCCGCGATGGCCGCAAAAAAACCGGCTGCGCCGCCGCCGACCACGATGATTTGCCTCGAACTCACGCGCGGAGCATCGCAGAATACTTTCCATGTCCGAAGAAAATTTACCAGCCCAGACGCCAACGCCACACAAGCGGCGCTTGCGTTACTCGGGCAAAAATCCGCGCCGGTTCGAGGAAAAATACAAGGAACACGGCAGCGACACCGCGACGATTGCGAAAGTTGTCGCGGCGGGGAAAACACCCGCCGGCACGCACCGGCCAATCATGGTCGCGGAAATCTTGGAAGTGCTTGCTCCCAAGCCCGGCGACATCGCGGTGGATTGCACGCTCGGCTACGGTGGTCACGCGCAGGAAATTCTGGCGAAGATTTTGCCCGGCGGAAAATTGCTCGGCCTCGACCACGACCCGATTGAATTGCCGAAGACCGAGGCGCGGCTGCGGGCACTGGGTTTTGATGAAACGGTTTTCACCGCGCACCGGAGTAACTTTGCCGGGTTGCCGCAGGTTTTGGCGGCGCAGGAAATTGCCGGCGCAGACTTGATTCTCGCCGACCTCGGCGTTTCCTCGATGCAGATTGACGATCCGGCGCGCGGTTTTTCCGTGAAATTTTCCGGGCCGCTCGACATGCGCATGAACCCGCAGCGCGGCCAGCCGGTCTCGGCGCTGCTGGAAAAAATCCGGCCGGACGCGCTCGCGCAACTGCTCATGCAAAACGCGGACGAACCCAAGGCGGTGCAACTCGGCGCGGCGCTCGCGGGCAAAAGTTTTACCACCACGCACGCGCTCGCCGAGGCCATCCGCGCCGCGCTGCCGCTGGTGCCCAGGGAAGAATGTCATCTGAACATCCGGCGCGTATTCCAGGCACTGCGCATCACGGTGAACGACGAGTTTTCCGCGCTGGAAAATTTTCTACGCAATCTGCCGGCGTGCCTAAAACCCAATGGCCGCGTGACGATCCTGACGTTTCATTCCGGCGAGGACCGGCGCGTGAAGAAGGCATTTATTGACGGCCAGCGAGATGGAATTTATTCAGAGATTTCCGGTGAAATTGTCCGCGCCACGGCGGAGGAGCAGCGGGCCAACCCGCGTTCCGCGCCGGCCAAGCTGCGCTGGGCGCGGCGGGCGAATGTTTGAGCGGCAAAGAAAAACGGGCGGGTTTCGTTGGAAACCCGCCCGTCGTGATTTAATTTTACAACTCCGGCATACCTTACGGTTGGGTGTAATAAAACTGCTGACCGTTGGTTGCCGGACCGTTGGTGAACTGATAGTTGCCTGAGCCAGTCGGATTCTCAACGGCAGTGCCAATTACTGGCCAGCTCGACCGCGGCACGGTGAGATTATTCGTCCCAAAAACCGAGATGGTCAAACCCGGGGTGTTGGTGAAGTTGAATATGAATTGACCACCGCTCAACTTGGCCCCGCCCAAACTTGACGCAATCGGAGCGGGAATGTTAAACGCGGTTGAGGTCACTCCGGTAAGGGTGCTGGACGTAAAGGAGATGGTCGCACCCGTGACTGCGGCGGCGCTGGTTGCGGTCAAGCCGGCAAAGGTGGCCGTGCCGGAAGCCGCAGCTTGTGTGGCGGTGCCGCCAATCGTCCAAATGCCGGCTCCAACCTGGGCGACGATGTTCGACGTGGCCGTAGTCACCACGTTGTTGTATTGATCTTCAATTACCACCACGGGCTGGGTAGCCAGTGCGCCACCATTGACGGCCGGTGCCGCCGGCTGTGTCGTGATGGCCAACTGGCTCGGGCTGGCGACGCCAACCGTGAACGGGCTTGAATTCACAAACGCAAGCGAATCGGCAACGTCGTTGGCCGCCAGCGTTCTCAAGGCGCCGGCGGTCGTCGGCTTGAGGTTACTGAAAGTGGCCACACCAGCGATGGCGTTCACTGCCAACGTGCTGCCACCGGTGAAGGCCGTGTTGGCGCTGGCGATGGTCACGCTGCTGGAATCGCTAGTCACCGTGTTACCATAGGCATCCTTGATAATCACAGTAACCGACGGGCTGATGGCCACACCCGCCGTCGTCGTGCCCGGCTGCTGACCAAATATCAGGTGATCCGGCGCACCCGGCAGCGTGATGAAGCTGTTGGTCACACCCACGCTCGTGCCTCCGCTGTTCGTCGCCACGGCGGAGAAGTAATAGGTCGTTACCGGCAACAGCCCGCTGAGCAGGTTGGTGACGATGGACGCATTATAGCCCGCCGCCAAGTTATTTGTCGCGGTAAGATTAGTGAGGCCGGTCGTGTTGTTGGTGCCATACACGAACCAGTAGGCCGTCGCACCATTGTTCGGATTCACGCTGGCATCCAGCGTCCCGGCGCTCCCGGTGATATTAGAGGCCAACAGGGTAACCACGGTCGGCACCGGCACCAGCGTGGCGAAGCTGTTGGTCACACCCAAGCTCGTGCCCGCACTGTTCGTCGCCACGGCCGCGAAGTAATAGGTCGTCCCCGGCAACAGCCCGCTGATGTTATTGGTAACATTTGAAAGACCGGCGGCCGCCGCCAGACTGTTGGTCGCGGTAAGGTTTGTGAAACCGGTCGTGATATTGGTGCCATATTTGAACCAGTAGGCGGTCGCGCCGTTGTTCGGATTCACGCTGGCATCCAACGTCCCGGCGCTCGCGGTAATGTTCGAGGCCGCCAAGGTTGTCACCGTCGGAACCGTGACCGACAGCGTGGTGAAGGTCATGTCGCCGCCGTTGGTGCTGCCGCCGTTGTTGACGTCAATGACCTGATAATGATAGGTCGTGTTGGGCGTCAATGCCGCCATCCCGACGTTCAGGTTGGTGAAGAGCAGGGTGCTGGTGCTCGCCGGCGTGTAGTTGGTCGTGCTCACGCTGCCGTAGCTGGTGGTGGTCCCGTATTGGAACCAATAAGCATTGGTCACCCCGTTCGGGTTAATTTGGGCGTTAAATACGGCACCTTGACCCGTGATGCCGGTGGCGGCCAGCGTCAGGACATTTGTTGGCGCCAAAGCCAGGGTGGTAAAGGACATACCCGCACCACTGTTCGTGCCCAAGGTGGTGGACGCCCACGCCTGATAGTAATTGGTCGTGTTTGGTGACAGGCCAGTCATGGCAAAGCTGAAGGCATTGGAACCGGCGGCCGTAGCCAGCACATTGGTAACCGTATAATATCCATAACTGGCGGTGGGGCCGTATTGGAACCAGTAGCTGGCGGCCAGTCCACCTTGATTGACCGCCCCATTGAATGTGGCATTCGTTGTGGTGATGCCGCTGGCCGCCAGCGTATAAACCAGCGGAGCCGCCGTGGCGCTGGTGGTGAAGCTGCTGACGGAGCTGGTGACGGCCAAGCCGACACCATTGTAAGCCACCAGATCATAATAATAGGTGGTGTTGGGAGCCAGTCCGGCACCGGCCTTGATTGAAGCATTCACGGCTGCCAGGGAGCTATTAAGGACGACCGTAGGTGTCAATTGAACCGTAAGCGCGGTGGGCGATGTTCCCCAATTGAAATAATAAGTGGTGGCCGCATTGTTTGCATTTACACCGCCATTCAAGGTGGCGCTCAACTGGGTGACTGCCGTGGCGTTACTGATGGTCACCGAGGGACCCGACGGGGTGATATAACTGAAGACCCCGGTATTAGTCACCGATCCGACGATGTTGCTGGCCACCAACTGGTAGTAATTCGTCACGCCCGCAGCCAGGCTGCTGATGGTGGCGGTGACCGCATTGGTGAACGGACCGGCGGCCATGAGGTTGGTGGCGGTGAAGCCGGTATAGCTGTTGCTAGTGGCGCCGTATTGGAAATAATATGACGTCTGAAGGCCGTTCGGGCATACCAAGCCATACAGTGTCGCACCATTGGCCACGACGGACGAGGTCAAGTTAGTCACCACTGGTTTGGCGGAGGCGGCGAACACGTTGGTGTTGGCTGCAAAGGTGAAGTTGTCAACCGCCAGCCCCTGATGCGAGCCGGTGTCATTGGTCATGCAGAACACGAACCACAAGGCCGTGTTCGGGGCCCAGTTGGTCACCGGCAGATTGTAGGCGTCCATGCTCATCTGATTGGCCGGCTGGGTGCCGTCCAGTCCGCCCGTCACGAAGGCGCCCGTGGGGAAGGCCGCCGTCAGGCCGGGCACCCAGTTCACCGTGCCAGTGATCAGGTTGCCGTTGCCGTCAACCGAGGCGGCCATGACCGAATTGGTGCCGACGGCATCCACATAATAGCCAACATTGATAGGCTGCTGCGAAGGCTGCTGCCGCCATAGCTCCGCCAGATAGTGAACGCAGAAATTGGACAAGGTGGTTCCGGAGTTGTTGATGATTTTGACCCCAAAGGCCGTTGGCCCGGTTGAACTCGTGGAGAGCAGACCCAAAGCGCGATTGGTCATGCCGAAGGTGACCGGCGTATTGTAGGCGGCGCCTTCGCTAACCTGGCCGCCGGTGCTCTGGTCCCCGGCGCTGGCGCCCAGCTTGTTGGCGATGCCCGCCCAGCCATACCAGCCGCTCATGGCGGAAAGGCCGAGTCCGCCCACATTGCCCACCGGCACGATGGGGGCGGCAAAATCATAGTTCGTGAGGCCGAGCGAATAGGTATAGGACGCGGTCTTCCCACTTGAAGTATTGGTCACCACCGTTATGGTCGCAGGATTGGCCGTGTTGACCGTGGCGGCACTGGGAATCGGCAGGGAGTCAAAATTTTGAAGATAGATCTGCTGGGCGTTGGTGTAACTCACAACGGAAGGCGGTGCCTGCTGAAGCACCGACAGGGTGACCACGGAACTGGTGATCGCGCCGCCCACGTTGGTGATCACGGCGAAATACGAAACATTCGTGTCCACAAACTGCGCGCCGGAAAAGTTGAGCATCGCCGTCCCCGCACCGGTGATATCGCCGGCATTGGCAACTGCGGTAGTAATTCCATTGGTCACATAAGTGATGTTGGTGACCGGCGATACTTTGAGCGTGCTGCTCAAGGTATAAGATATGTTCGTGGAACTGACGACCCAATTGGTCACACCATACCATTGGTAGGTCAAGCCGCCGCCATAGCCCAAAACACTGAAGCTGGCCGGCGAACCCAGCAATGCGGTCGTCGAGACCGGCTGGGAGATGATGCCCGGGGGATTATAGATGAGGGTCAGTTGGGCGACCGTGAACACCCGGCCACCGGCGAGGTTGGTGATGGCACAGGAGTAAGTGGTGGCGTCGTTAATCTGGGCGTTAGCGATGCTCAATGACGCGGTGGCGGAGCCGGTAAATTCATTGGCGTCGGCCAAGGCCACACCGTTGGTATACCAGCGGTAGGTTTTGGGGTCGGTGCCGGTGGCCGGAACCGTGATGGTGACATTGTCGCCAATCACATTCGTCAGGAATTGCTCACCGCTGGACAGGGCCGGCGGGACGTTGGTGGTGGACAAGGTCAGGCTGGCGGGCGTGCTGGTCACGGCACCATAGACATTGGTAACGACCACGAAATAGGAGGCGGCATCTTGGGCTTGCGCGTTGCTGATGATGAGCGAACTGGTGCCCGTCCCGGTAAATTCATTGGAGCTGGTCAACGGGACGCTGTTGGAATACCACTGGTAGCCCACCGCATAGACGGAAGAAGCGCTGACATTGAACGTGGCGTTGCTGCCAATGACTCCCGAGTAGCTGACCGGCTCGGCAGTGATGACCGGCCGGAGGTCGGGGGTCAGAGCAAGGCCGCGAAACACTTTCTGGATGCTGGGCGACTGGGCGACCGTGGTGACGGCCGAGCCCGAGCCCGTGTCCACAATGGAAACCACGCGGTTGGAGTTTACGTTGCCGCCATAACCCTCGGTCGTCGTCGCATAAATGACCGGCACCGGACCACTCCAATCAACCGCCAGGCCATAGCAGCCGTTCGCATTGTTCAGGTTGGCCGGAATGTTTTGCGGGATGGAAAAGTTGTAGGCAAACTGCCAGGCACCACCCGACTTCGTGTATTTTTGAACGCCCTGCGCCGTGTCCGTGACATAGGCAACGGTTCCCTGGGGATTGATTTCAAACGAGACGATGGCCGTGTAGGGCGCCTGCGCCTGAATCTCCAATTTCAGGCCGGAGAAGGCGGTCGGCAGGTCGACGGGGTTATTGTAGAAATCTTCAAAGCTATAAACGCCGGCCGGATAATAGTAGCCGCCATTGACGCCAGCATCACCGGCGTTGATTGAAGTATAAAGCTTGCCGTTAAGGATGCGAATGTCCCGCGTGCTGGCCAGCGGCTCAATCTGATACGGGTCGTCGCTGCCGTCGAAATATTTCACGCCGAAAGTGCCACCGCTGCCCCAGAAATTGTTAGTGCCGTCCGTCGCGATGCCGCGCGGGTTGGTCTTGCCCGAAGTCAGGCCACCAAACCAGTTCTGCCCTTCGTAGGGCACATTGTAATTGGTGAACGCATCAATGGTGCAGATGCCGCGGTCAATGCCCAGCCCGGACGGGGTGCCGCCGAAGTTATTGACCGGCGCAGCATAGCCAGACCAGGTGATCACAGTCCGGTCCGCCGACCGGGTCATGTTGCCTTCCGTCGCCGCCTGGCCGTTAAAAAACAAGGGGCAGGTGGTTGAAGGCCATGAAGGCGTGCCGTTGGTCGGAATCGCCACCGTCACGGACGGGCCGGTGCCGTTATTGGCTCCGTTGGTGTCATACTGATCCACAAAAATCGGCGCCTGCTTGCCCGCCAAGTCTGTGAAGCCGTCGCCGGCGCGCAACACCGCGAGATGTCCCGGCTGGAAGGTGAGAGTGGTATTGGTAGCCCGGGCCGCCGCCAAGGTAGAGAACAGCAGGGCTGCGATACCGGCGATGTTTTTTAGCTTCATATTATTTTGGCTTGGTTTTATTGATTAGTTTTCGTCTTATTCAAATTGAGCTGCCATTATACCAAAGCGGGTCACAAACAAATGTCAGACATGTGACAATCCGGTGACAAAGCAAACCGGCATACCAAACCACATCCAGCCGGTGTCAACAAAACAGACAACTATGTCCCAGCAATTTGGACACCGGGGTCAAATCCACGATCATGGACGGAGCATCCTTGACCATAGCTGAATCGTTCTTGGTCATTGGCAGAGCATCCTTGATCTTGGATGGTTTATTCATAGTCATCGGCAGAGCATCCTTGGTCATGGCTGGTTCGTCTAGGGTCATTGGCGGAGCATCCATGGTCGTGGCTGGTTCGTCTAGGGTCATCAGCGGCTCATCCATGGTCGTGACTGGCTCATCCATGGTCATCAGTGAAGCATCCATGGTCATCAGTGAAGCATCCATGGTCATCGCTGGAGCATCCTTGGTCGTGGCTGGTTCATCCATGGTCGTGGCTATGGCCTGATTTAAAATATTTTTCTCCCCTTAAATGACGTTGCTTTCCCCATCAAACCGCTTAAATCCATTGTAAATAATGGCAGAAATTAGGACAGTCCTTAAGGTAATGTGATTAGTTAAATAAAGTAATGATATAATATTTGGAAAGCAGTCTAATGTTGGCGGAAAAATTGCTTTGGAGTTGCACGACGGATTCGGAAAATAAAAATGCAAATAAAATAACACTCAGCAAACTAACATATATGAAAATTAAACATGGAGGATCATTTTTATGATCGCTAAACCTGCCATCGGCTGGCTTAACACCGACAGTGAAATTCTGCTCATCAACGATGTCACCGTGGTGCTCAAAGCCACGGCCGACAACGTGGCCATCTACGCCAACCCCGACCCGCCGTTGGCGGAGATCGAACTCGATCTGGCCAACTACGCCACGGCGGTTCATCTGGTGAATGCCGGCCCGGCGGACACCATCAACAAAAACAACCTGCGTCTGGTGCTGACCAACAAGGTGCGCTCGCTCTCGTATTATGTGGCGAAGGCGTGCGGCGGCAACCTCGCAAACCTGATCAAGAGCGGGTTCCCGCCCCAAAAGGGCAAGGGCCAGCCCGTCGGCACCCCCGCCCAGCCGCAAGGCCTGACAGTCAGCCACGGTGCGCAGCTCAGCCAGTTGGTGTCCGGGTTCAACCCGACCTTTGGCGCGGTCATCTACACCTACCGCCTGCTGGCGAACACGCCCGGGGCATTGCCGGTGCTCGTGCAAGACACGGCCACCACACACACGTTCCCCGGCCTGATTGCCGGGGTGAAATACACCATTGACGTCTGTGCCACGGGCACGGGCGGCACCACCAGCGACTGGAGCGGGGCCATCAGCCTGACCGCCGACTAAACCAAATAACCCGAATCCTTCAAAATGAGAACGCGCCGGATACCTCCGGCGCGTTCTTTTTTTCCGGCCAGCGGCAAAGCACTTCATGCCGTCCGCGTGGTTGACTTTTCTAGAATGTAACATTGCCGACACACAACCGTAACATGAAGGTGGCATTATCCTTGCCATGATAGTTTTTAACAATAGGTCGCACCGCGTTTTCAAGCCAAATGCAAATCGGCATCGTGCTTTTACGCTGATTGAACTGCTGGTAGTCATCGCCATCATCGCCATTCTGGCCGCGCTACTGCTGCCGGCGCTGGCCAAGGCCAAGGAGAAGGCCAATCAGACGGCCTGCCTGAGCAATGCGAAACAGTGGGGGCTGGCTCTGACCATGTATGTGGACGACAACAACCAGCTTTATCCCCAGACTAAGATAACCAACTATGTTGCCAACGCCGATACGCCGACCTGGGCGGAGCTGACGGAAATTCAATACATGAACAACCAGAATGGCACCAGCATTGGCAATGATGCTTGGTTCAATGCGCTGCCGACCTATGTTGCCAATCAGCCATTGTGGAAATATGCCATCGGCGGCCAGGCCTTGATTAAGCAGTTTTACAGCGCATCATCCATTTTCCGGTGCCGCACCTCGGACGGCACGACTGCTAATGCCGCCACGGATCCAAACCAGTTGAACCGGCCAGTTTTCAATTATGCGATCAATTCAAAACGTTCGGATCCCAATGATCCCGGCTCTCCCTTCAAGTCACAGCAAGTAGCCCACCCCTCCGCCTTTGTCGCCTTTTCGGAGGTGCGAACTCACGCGTCGGAAAACCCTTATTATGGCAGCACGCCGGACGAGCCAAACCTGGCCAGCCCGCAATGCTACACCACCCGGTTTTCCTCGCGCCATACCGCCGGCGCCAACATCACCTTCAGCGACGGGCACGCGGCGCATTTCAAGTATTCTTACGTCTGTATGCCTTATCCCAATATCCAGGCGCCGACCAAGGCGGCCGACCCCGGCGATCCCGACATCAACTGGTCGGGTGACGGCCACCAGATACCGGCCGCCGCTGCCGGCAACTGACCGGTCAAGAATTGTCAAACTTGCGGGTTGCCGCCGACGTCTTGCCGGCGCAAAATAAATAAAGACCCTGCCTCATCAACTAATAATCATGCGACGCACCACAACCCCAGCCCTTGCTCCAAGATTTTGCTGCCGTTTGGCAATTATTCTTTTCGCGCTTTCCATCGCGCCGCTGCCGGCGCTGGCCGACCTGACCTACCTTGCGCCCGGCCAGCCGGACGCCGCCGTGCTGCTCGCGCCGCCGCCGCTCCCGGATTCCCCCGAGCAGGCCGCCGACATGGACGAGGTCCGGACTGTTTATCACGCCGCCGGCCGCAACGACATCGCCGCCGCCTATTCGGAAAAAAAATTCTCTGTGTTCAACTTCACCGAGGCCGTCGGCAGTTTCTTTGTTGAAACCAACCTGCCCAAGACCGCCGCGTTTTTTGAGAAGGTGCAGAAGGACGCCGAGACCGTGACCGACCTCGGCAAGGATCATTTCCGCCGCCCGCGCCCGTTCACCACCGATCCCAGCCTCGCCAACGGCAAGCTGGAAAAAAGCTTCAGCTATCCCAGCGGCCATTCCACGGAGACCATGGTGCTCGGACTGGTCCTCGCCGAGGCCGATCCCGCGCAGCACGACGCCATCCTCGCGCACGCCCGGCTGATGGGCTGGCACCGCATCGAGATCGCCCGCCATTATCCGACGGACATCTACGCCGGCCGCGTGCTGGCGCAGGCCATCGTCCGTGACCTCAACCAGAGCGCCGCCTTTCAAAAAGAACTGGCGGCGGTGGCGGCGGAAATTGCCGCCGCGCAGAAATAATTTCTGCCGCCGGGGCCGGTTACCGGCGGCTGAGTGAACGGCACCGTCCGAACACGGGTGGGTCTGTTGGCAAATGCAATAATTTTAATCATGAAAAAATATGTCCTGTCGGTGGTGGCGATCCTGGCATCAGCCGCAGTTCACGCGCAATTCCTGCCCGACCAGCTCGCGGTTTTGCGCGTCGGGGACGGCGTGGTAAGCCTGCACCTCAAGCAGGCGCCGGTGTTCGTGGACCAGTTTGATCCCGGCCGCTTCAACGCCGCGCCGACGTTCACCGTGCCGATTCCCACGAACGGCCCGGACACTTTGTTTTTCAACAGCCACGCGGCGACCGAAGGTATTTTGACCCGCTCGGCCGACCGGCGGCTGCTGGCCCTGGCCGGTTACGGCGGCGTGAACCTGCTCGAAAAGCCCGGCACGCCCTCGTTGCTGGACATCCAGCGCGGCTTCGGCACGGTGGATGCGGCGGGCACCGTCCACACCTATTTGTATCAGCCCCATGATCCTTCCGAAAAGGCCAACGCCCGGGGCGTGGCGACGGACGGCACCAATAATTTCTGGGGCTGCGGCAACGCCGGTGGGACACTGTATTACAATCCGACCAACGGCAAGGGGACTTTGCAGTTTGAACCCTTTCAAAATTCACGCGCCGCAAAAATCATCAATCAGATTCTTTACATCAGCCTGAACGGGCCGGACGGGACGGCGATTGACGAGCCGGCGGGGATTTACCGGTTCGTGGACAAAGCCGGCAACGCCCTGCCCTTGCCGCGCCAGGCGGATGCGACCATTGACCTGGTGGTGCCGGTCACCGCGCCTTACACCAAGAATGTCGGGTTCGACATGAACCCGGACAAGACCGTCGCCTATATGTCCGACACCATGGCGGGAGTTCAAAAATACGTCAAATCCGGGCTGGTCTGGAAACTGGCCTATAATTTTGCCATCCCGCAGACCATTCCCGCCGCCGAGAATCACGCCACCGGCTGTTTCGGGCTGGTCGTGGATTTTGGCGGCGCGGCGCCGGTCATTTACGCCACCACCACCGAAGGCTACGGCGGCACGGTCAACTCCAACCGCGTGGTGCGCATCGTGGACACCAACGCCACCGCCGCCGTCACCACCATCGCGCAATGCACCAGCACCAACATGGCCTTTCGTGGCATAGATTTCACCCCCGAAGCGGGAACGGTGCCGCCGGCCAATCCCCCAAAATAATCCGCGCCGGCACCACATCACCTCAAGTTTCACGGCACTTGCAGCCGGTAAAAACTTTGCGGATTGGTGGCGGCGTAATTGGTCAGGGAAAAGTTGCCGTTGCCATCAAACTGATTGGTCAGCAGGCGCGTCCAGCCGGCCAGCGGCGTGGCGAGGTTGGTTGACCCGAGGAGATAAAAATTTGCGTTGGCCACGCCGGCACCGCCTTTGAACACCAGTCCGCCGCCGGCAATGGAAACCGCGCCGATGAGCGGCGTGGCCGTGACGACGACGGACAGGACGCCGTTGGTATTGATGGAATTGGTGTTCCAACCGAGACCAACCGGCAGGGCGGGCAAAACCAGGTTCGTGAACGCGCCAAAATAGCCGGCCGCATTGAACAGCTTAAAACTATTGCCTTCCGCCAGGGCCGGCCCGAGGTTGCTCACGGTCAGCGTGCCGCCGCAGGTGATGTTGGTGGCGATTAGCTGTGAACTGTTCCCGGCGTTGTTGACCAGCATGAGGAGGTTGCCGCCCAGCATGGCCGCGTTCGTCACAGTCAAGGTTCCCGCCGTGGCCGGACCGCCCGGGGCGATGGTCGAATTGGCGATGCTGGTGACGCTGCCGTTGACCACGCCGCCGCCGGTGAGCGTCTGGCCATTTGCCAGCGTCAACAGACCCGACGAAGTGCGGGAAACATCCAGAGTTGCGCCGGCGGCCACATTAATTTTGCCGCTGCCGCCAATGGAAGCGCCCGAGCCCAGGGCCAGAGTTCCGGCGCTGACCAGCGTGTTGTTGGTGTAGGTGCTGGTTCCCATGAGCGTCAGCGTGCCGCCACCCAGCTTCGTCAGGCCGCCGCTGGCATTGGGCGCGGTCGTCACCGCACCAACGGTCGCGCCGCCGCCGCCGCCGCCGGCGAGCGTCACCGTTGGGTTGGAAAGGTAGCCCGTGCCGGGACAGGTGACCACGATGCCCGTAACCGCGCCATTGGTGGGATTAATCGTGGCATACGCCGTGACGCCGCCGCCACCGCCGCCGCTGATGATCACCTGCGGCGGAACAATGTAGCCCGAACCCGCCGCGCTGACGGCAATCGCGGTCACGCCGCTGCCCGCCGGGCCCAGCAGCGGCTGGCCGATGGTGATGGCCTGGCCGTTGTCGTTGATGGTCGCGCCGCCGGCATAGACATAAACGCCGGCCAGGTTCGTGATGAACGCGGTATTGCCGGCGGTGCCGGCCTTGAGCGTGCCGCCGTTGAAATTGATGTTCACGTTGACATTGGAGCCGGCCACGCCGTTCTCGAAGCCGAGGGTCTGCAGCAAACCGCCGTTCAGGTTCAAGGTCGTGATGTTCGCGCTGTTCCCGCCGGCGACATAGCCCGCGCCCTGGTTGAGCTTGACGCGCAGGCTCGGCGTCAGGAACTGGCCGGTGCCGCTAATGGTGGTCACGTTGGTCTGCTGGCCGGCGGCCCAGCTAATGGACAGGCCGTTGATGTTGTTGTCCGCCGGCGTGCCGCCGCCGCTGATCTGCACCGTGCCGCCGACAATGTTCACCACGCTGGATTCGCCCGACGCCCCGCGGTTGGGCAGAAAATAAGTGGCGGTCGAGTTGGGCAAATTCACCGTGCCGCCGCTCATGTCAAACTGGCCGAACGTGCCCGCGCCGCCGCCGGAACCGGCGGGATCAATTTCGCCCGCCAAACCAAGCGTGCCGCCTGACAGGTTGTAATAGCCATACGCCCCGGCGACGCCGCCGATCTGGAAGCCACCCAGCGGGGCGGAGGTGTTGGACACCGTGCCCGAACCAAACTGGTAAATCGCCGCCGCCTGGCCAGCGACCGAGCCGACATTGACCGTCGCGCTCGTGGTGATGCTTCCGCTCCCGCCGACCACGAGCGTCCCCTGCTGCACCGTGGTCGCGTTGGTGTAAGTGTTGACGCCGGTCAACCGCATGGTGCCGGTGCCGGACTTGATGATGCCGGAATCAGGTTGAGAAGTGCCGTCTGTGAACGTGCCGCTGACATTCAAATCAACGCCGCCGGCCGTGCCGCCGTTGGCGACATTGAAGACGGTGCCGCCGGCCTGCGTGGGAACCACATGAAGGGCGGTGATGGTGGAAATGTTGGTCCCCCCGCTGACCACCACTCCGTCATCCAGATTCCAAGAGCCCCAGACAGTGTTGCCCGTTCCTAAATTCGCCAGCGTTCCACCGGCCAGCGTCAAGGCTCCGCGAATATGCGTGGTGGGACCCTGGCCGCTGTCGGCTGAACCCAGCCCGGTCAGCGTGCCGCCGGCATTGACGGTCACCGGCAAACTGCCGAGCGGGCTGGCGGAACCGGCCAGGGAATTGTCCGCGTTGATCTGGACCATGCCGCCATTATTAATTGTCAGGCCGCTGCTGGCGTAGAGTCCGCCCAGTCCCAAATTGGCAAAGGCCAGGTCCAGCGCGCCGCCGTTGACCACGGTCGGCCCGGTGTAATTGTTCGTGCCGGTTCCGCTCAAGGTCAGGATGCCCGGGCCGGAATTGGTTAGCGCCATGGTTCCGCTCAAATAACCGCTGCCGGAAAAAGTGTAGTTCTGGCTCGCCGCAACGGTGACCGACAGGGGCTGCAGCGCGCCGGTCAGGTTGACCGCCGGCGTGTTCGACCCGGTGTTGTTGAAAGTCACCACGGCGCCGGATTGAAAGACGGCGGGGTTCGTGCCATTGAGCCAGTTGGTGCTCGTGGTGTCCCAGTTGTTCGCGAGCCCGTCGCCGAGCCACGTCAAGGCGAGCTGCGACACGATGAGATTCACCTGCCCCTGGACCGAGGTGTCAACCGTGCAGGCGTAACCCGCCGGCACCGCGCCGATGACCAGCGTGCCGACGCCCAACGCGCCGCCGTAGGTGAACAGCGTGTAAGTGCCGGAACCGAAGCCGCCGGCGGTGCTGATGTTCAATGTGCCGGCGAGCGTGAGGTCGCCGGTGACGGCAACCAAGTCGCTGTTCGTGCCAACCTGAAATTGGAGGCTGCTGGAATTGTTCAAGCCGAGGTCGTTGCCGATGCTCAACGTGCCGGGTGCGCTGCCGCCCGGCGCAAGCGTCGCGCCGGCGGCGAGCGAAACCTGTCCGGCAATCGTGCCGGTGCCGCCGAGTGTCGCGCCGGGATTGACGCTGACCGTGCCGGAGCCGGTGCCGCTGCCGGCGGTGTTGTTGATGAGCAGCGTGCCGGCGTTGACCGTGGTGCCGCCGCTAAAAGTATTGTTGCCCGCCAGCGTGAGCGTGCCGGTGCCGGTTTTGGTGAGCGCGGTGAAGCCGGCGTTGTCGCTGATGGTTCCGGCGAAGGTGGTGCTGGCATTGTTCGCCCCGATGAAATAATAGGTGGGCGCGGCCACGGTAGAAGCGCCCGTCAAGGTGGTGCTCGCGCCGCCGCTCAAACCACCAAAAATAAACGTGCCGGAGTTACGGTTAAGCAGCGTCGTGTTGCCGCTGCCGAGGTTGAAGCTCGCGCCGCTGTTGTCCACCACGGCGTAGTTGTTGTAGTTGAACCGGAGAAAGCAGTTGCTGTTGCTGACGGTGAGCGTGCCGCCGTAATTGCTCAGGTCGCCCGAGATGTCAAACGTGTTGCCGGTGCCGGAAACGGCGAGGTTCAAGTTGCCGCCGCCCGTCACCGCGCCGCCGATGCCGCCGAGCGTGCCGGCGTTGAGGAAGGTATTGCTCGCGACATTGATGGCGTTGTAAAACTTTACGCTGGAACCAAGGCTCAACGTGCCGCCGTTCAGTGTCAGCGGGCCGAACCCAAAAGCCTGATACTGGTTCAGGTAAATGGTGCCGCTGTTCAGCGTCGTGCCGCCGCTAAAACCATTCGAGCTGTTCAAGGTCAGCGAACTGGAACCGCTCTTGACGAGGCTGGCGATGCCGCCGAGCGCGCCGCCGCCGCCGAAGGTGTAGGCGCGCGAATTATTTGTGACCAGCACTGTCGCCGGCTGCACCGTGCCGGTGATGGTGACGGTGCCGTTGGTGGAAGTGTCGTCGAACCGCACGGTGTCGAGATTGTAAAATTCGTCGGCGGCCGAACCGTTGATCCAGTTCGTCGTCGTGGACAAATCCCACGCGCCGCCGTTCGTGCCACTCCAGACCAAGGACGCCGCGCTGCCGGTGACGGTGAGGCGCGTGTAGGACGGGTTGCTGCCGGCGGCCGGACAGTTTACGGAAAAAGTCTGCCGCGTTCCCGCCGGCAGGTTGGTGGTCACGCTGCTCCACGCCGTCGAGTTGGTCGCGCCGGTGATCAGGTAATAATTGCCCGCGCCGAGCGCGTTGTTGACGAGGTTGAAATTGTAGGTCTGCGCGCCGATCATGCTCAGCGTGCCGCCTTGCATGACAATCTGGTCGTTCGTGCCGGTGGGCGAGCTGGACAGGTCAAAATTCAACGTCGGCGCGGCGAGCGTAAGACCGTTGCTGACGGTCAGCGTGCCGAAACTGCCGTTGCCCAAGCCGGGCGAAATGATGCCACCAGATTGAATGGTCACGCCGCCGCCTAAAAACCCCGTGCCCTGCAACGTCGTCCCGCCCAGCACGGTCACGGGGCTGTTGCTCAAGCTTCCGGTGACGAGCAGCGTGCCGTTGCTCACGGTCGTCGCGCCGGAATGTGTGCTGATGCCGCTCAAGGTGAGTGTGCCGGTGCCGGTTTTGGTGAGCGCAGTTGAACCGAGACTGCCATTTTGAATCGAACCGGCAAAAGTGGTGTTCAGGTTAAGGCCGCCCACCTGCCAGGTGACGAGACCGCCGTAGCCTTGCCCGCTGCCCAGCAAATACGCCCCGCTGTTGCCGGATAAAGCACCGATATTGATCGTTTCGCCACTGGGCGTGCCATACACACCCACGGTTTCGTTGCTGACGGTCAGGTTGGCATTGTTGAAACTGTCGAAAGTGCCGCCTTGAAACTGGCAATCCAGCATCGCCCCGCCGCTGAAGTTCAAGACACCGGCAAATTGCGACCAACTGCCCGACAGATAGTCGCGCGTGCCGCCGGTGTTGGACGGGGCGACGAGGTTGAGCGTGCCGCTGTTGGTGACGGTGCCGCTGATGGTTTCGCGCTGCGACATGATGATGGTATTGGTGGAGCCGGCGGCGATGGAAAGGTTGTTGGCCAGCGTAAGATAGGTGCTGCTGCCGCTCAACGAGAAGGACAGCGTCCCGCCGTCCAGCGTGATGGCTCCGCTGCCAAAGGAGGCGTTGTTGTTGTATTCAATCTCGCCGCCGTTGACAACCTGCGGGCCGGTGAAGGTGCTGTTGTTGTTCACCAGCAAAGTTCCCGCGCCGGATTTGGTGAAGCTGCCCGCGCCGGCAATCCCGCCGCTGCCGCTGAATGTGTAATTCTGGTTCGCGCTGACGACCACGCTGCCAGGCGAAACCGTATTGGTGATGTTGATGGCCGAACTGGCGGAGCCGGTGTCGTCGAACGTCACATTGTCGGTGTTGTTGAACGTGATGAGCGTGCTGCTGTTGTAAAACCAGTCGGCGGTGTTCGTCACATCCCAGATGTTGTTGACGCCATCGCCGCGCCAGACGAGATTTTTCGGGTTATACACGATGGACACCAGCACGCCCATTGTGTTGGTCATCGTGGTGCCGTCATTGCCGGCCACGGCAAAATTGAAGCTGGCCAGCCCGGTGAAGCCGGGCGTGGGCACAAAATTCGCAAAGTGGCCGTTGGTCAGCGTGACGGTGCAGTTGGTCAGGTTGAAAAAAGCATAGGCCGGGCTGGCGTTGGTGAAACCCAGCGTGTAAGGCCACAGGTCAATGGCCGTCGCGTTCGTCTGCACGAAGGCGTGCGGGCCGGCCAGCCAGTTCAAATAATTTTCGATGTTCGCATAGCCGTTCGCGGCGATGGTCATGGCCTGGTTGCTGGTCAGCGAAAGCCCGACGGCGTTTTTCCAGATGTCGGGGATGCCATCGCCATCGGTTTCCGTCAACTGCGTGCCGCCGTCAATCGTGCCGTAGCCGCTGTTGCCCAGGCCCGTGTCCGTGGTCAGGCCAATGATGCGTCCGGCCGTGCCCAGCGAAGTCACCTGACTGATGACCAGTTGATCCAGTTGATCGGACGGCAAAGTTCCCGCACTGGAAACGTCCGTCCGGTAGGCGGCCAAGGCGGAGGTGGTCGGAATGGTGGCGGTGACGGACGACCACGGCGAACTCAACACCGTGACGCCGCCGGGATAAGTGGAGCTGCCGCTCAAGGTGCCGTTTTTGCTGCTGTCCAGCAGATTGCCCGAATAGTAAACCGACTGGCCGCTGTCAAACTGGAAGAAATCATTGTTGGCACTGGTGGTGGACGGACCCGCGATGAAATAGTTGTTGATGATGTCGTGCTTAAAATTACCGGCGGTGTCGGCCACCGTGTAACCCGCCTGATAGTCGTAGATGACATTGTTGAGATAGACCGTGTTGGCCTTGGCGAGCGGCTGGCGATTGTGCGCGTTGACCCAGAGGTTGTTGACATAGGACGCATTGCCGCCCTCGACGTGCGCGCCGAACTGCTGGTTGATCGGGTCGGCGATGATGCAGTTTTGGATCGTGAAGTTCACCGTGTTGACCGCGTCAATGCTGTCCCACTGGCCGAACTCGACGGAGACGTGGTCGAAAATCATGTTGCCGGCTTCGGTGGCGGCCCCGCTGGCGGAGCCGATGCTGATGCCGCTCTGGCTGGTGCTGCTGCCGCCCTGCCGGACCCGCAGATGCCGGCAGATGATGTTGGTCCGTCCGTAGAACGACAGTTCCGCGCCCTGCAACCCGATGCCGCCGCCGGGCGCCGTCTGCCCCGCAATCGTCAGATTGCTGGCGGCCGAAACCGCAGAGCCAAGATTGATATAACCGCCGACATCAAAAACAATGATGCGGTTGGGCGAACCCACGGCCACGCGAAACGTGCCGGCACTGCCGTCGTCAGCGAGCGAGGTGACGTGATACACCGATCCGTTGCGCCCGCCGGTGGCGTATTGGCCGAACCCTTGCGCGCCGGGAAACGCCAGCGTCTGACCAAACAGCGCCGCCGGGACCAGAACCAGCAGGGCGACCAGCAAACCCACAAATGTTCTTGCCGCTTGGCAAAAAACTGCACGCACCGGCGACAAAGGCAAAGGAATCACGCTCACAAGGTAATTCAAAACCGGCCGCCCGTCATATCAACAATTGTGGTGACACCGCGCGCCGGTCATTGAACCTCGAGAATATAAAACTGCTGGGGCCCGTTGGGGCTGGCGGCGTTGGTGCAATTAAAATTGCCGCCGGCATCGAACCGGTTGGTGGCGCTCACCGACCATTGCGCCAGCGGCAGCGCCAGATTGGTCGAGGACAGAATGTAATAATTCCAGTTGGGCGTGCCGCCCGTTCCATGCCAGACCAGGTTGCCGCCGGAAAAATTCACGCCGGTGGTGGCCGGCGGGTTGGTGCTCACCACAGTGAGCGAACCATCCACGGCAAGCTGGGCGGTGTTCCAGGACAATCCAGCGTTCAACGCCGGCAGACTGACGCTGCTGAACGAGCCGGCATAACCGCCCGCCGCGCTGAACAACTTAAAACTGTCGCCGGCGGTAAAGGCCGCCACGCCGCTGTTGGTCACAATCAGGATGCCGCCTTCCGTCAAGATGCCCGATACATTCACGGCATCATTTGTGAGCGGCGAATGCTGGATCTGCACCTGCGTCTGGCTGCCATCGGCGAGCGTGAGATTGTTACTGATGGTCAGAATGCCGAGCGGATTGCCCGGCGCGAGCGTCCCGCCGGAATTGACCGTGACCGCGCCGCCGACCGCGCCGGAGCCGCCGAGGGTTCCACCAAATTGCACCGTCACACTGCCCGTTCCCGTGGCCGAGCCGCCGGAACTGCCGACCATCAGCGTGCCACCACCAATCACAGTTCCGCCGGTGTAAGTGTTCGTGCCGGTGAGCGTCAATGTGCCGTAACCAAGCTTGACCAATGTCCCGCCACCGCTGGTCAGCGCCGTTGCAAACGTCACGTTCTGGCCGGCGGTGTCAATGCTGACCGCCTGGTTCGCCGCCACGCTGAAACGGGCGGAGTAATCAAACTGGTTGGTCACGGAGTATTGCAGCGTGCCGCCGCCAAACGTGATAGTGCCCGACTTGCCCAGCGGACCAGAACTTCCGGCAGCTTCCGGGGCGTTGACATTCAGCACACCGGCATTGATAGCCGTGCCGCCGGTGTAAGTGTTCGTGCCGGAAAGCGTCATGGTGCCCGCGCCGGTCTTGGCTAGGCTACCGGCCGCGCCCAGATGTCCGTAGATGGTTCCCGCACCGTCCTGATCCACGAGGAGGCCGCTCACAATCAAGTCCGAACCCGCCCCGCCCGTCACGTCGGCGACATTGAAGGTCGTCGGCGCGGCCAGATGATAGCCACTGCTCGCATTGCTGGGACCAGAAATAGTCGAGGGCAAGTTGCCGCCCACCGTAACCGTGCCTTCCAAATCATACATCTGGAATGCGGCATACGAACCACCGGTGCCGGTCAAGGTGCCGCCATTAAGTTGCACCGGCCCCAAGGTCTCGATGTCGTTGGCCGTGTCCGTCACCGTCGCGCCGCTATTGATGACCAGCGTCGCACCCACCGTGGTGAGGGTGCTGCCCAGCGCATTGCCCAAGGTAAAATTCAAGGTGCCGCCGCTGTTGACAATTATTTCGCGCGCAACGCTGGTATTGCCCAAGGCGCCGGAGGTGGGATTGTTAATGTTGTTATTAAGATTCACCGCGAGCGTGCCATGGTTGACATTGAGGTCGCCGGTGAAGGTGTTGGTGCCGGAAAGCGTCACCGTGCCGCTGCCGACAATGGCGGTCGGGTTGGCGGTGCCGGCGCCGGTGCCAGCGATGGTTCCCGTGCCGCAGTTCAGGTTCGCGCTGCCGCTGACCACGCCGCTCACGGTGAGCGCATGCCCGGCCGAAGCAGCGAGCGTTCCGCCGGCGCCACTCAGGAATACCGGGCGGGGATTCGCGCCGGCAATGTCCAAGGCGAACGTCGCATTGCCGAACAGCGTGCCGCCATTGATATTTACAGTGGCCGCCGTGGCGACTGCGCCGATGTTAGCATCGTTAGTAATGACCGTATAGCCGCCGTCCAGGTAAGTCTGGCCGGTATAGGTGTTAGTTGTGCTGTTTAATAATACCGACCCGGGACCACCTTGGGCGTAGCTTCCGGTTCCTCCGCTGTTGCTCCCATTCACATAATTTGCATTGATGATGAGTTCGCCTGACGGATTGTTTTGCCACACCGTCAAGCCGGTGGCCGCGCCCGATGATCGGCTGCATTGAAAAGCATACTGTGATTGACCTGAATTGGGCGCGATGGTGACATTATTGGCACCTAAATTAGGAGTAACCAGCAAGGCGCCCACGACGGCACCGCCAAATGCTCGCGCTGCCGTCAGTGTAATGGCACTAGCGGCATTGAATCGAACGGTCCCATATGCTCCCACCGTGCTGGAATTGTTGTTAAACATGGTTGCGCTGGCTGTCAGGTCTATGTTCAGACCATAGCTTGAAGAGCTCGAAAGCGTATTGCCCGTAGTATAAAATCCCGCAAGCTGGCTGGCCCCAACAATCGTGCCGGTTTGCGCCGTCCCGACCGTGCCGCCGGACACCCCTGCCCAGTCATAGAGACCCACGGTGGCGTAGGCACCCGCCGCCGAACCCGCAGTGCTATAGGAAACAATCCCGCCGTTGACGGTGTTCGCGGTTACATTAAAAACACCGGTCGCCGGCACGGTGCCACCTCCGGTGGTTGTCCCGCTGCTCGCTCCGCTGTTATAGGCGGCCCCATCAAAGCAAATCAGCCCACCAGCCAACCCGGTCAGCGTGCCTAGGTTGGTGGTGGGAATCGTGCCGGAGACCGGCGCGGCCGAAATGATGCTCTGCCCCGAAGTGGCGACCGCAATCGCCGTGCTGGCGAAGGTTTGCGAACTGCCACCGCTCGCGCCGATGACCTGAAGCGTCCCGCCGCCACAAGTCAGGTCGTTGATGGATGGAATCATGTCGGCAGCGGGTGAATTCGTGTTGGAAAAATCCAAGACCAGCTGGCCGGCATTGACCGCAAGGCCATTGGAAAAAGTCTCGGCCACACCACTGAGCACCAAGTTTCCTATGCCATTCTTGACCAGTCCCGCCAAACCGGCGATAACCGTGCTGATGGTGGTAGTCTGGTTCTCGACATTGATGTTGGAGCCGGCACCCAACGTAAGGGTATTAGTCCCGGCCAGCGTCCAATTATGACTGGAAGAGGTGTCCCTAAAATACAGCCCGCTGATGGTGCGGTCGCTGTCCAAAGTCACCGTGCGGTCGGCGGTAAGACTGATAGTGCTGAAGTCAGCAATGTTGCCCGAACCGTAGGCAATCGCGCCGCCGCTCCAGTTGGCCGCCGTGCTCCAGTTGCCACTGGCATCCGCCGTCCAGACGCCACTCGCGGCCGCCGTCGGCGTGGCGCTGGCCTCGGGAGAATTGCCGCTGGTCCCGCCACTGCCGGTGGCGGTCACCACATAGTAATAAGTCGTGCCATTAATCAGACCGGCGTTCGTATAAGTCGTGCCGACATAGCCTGTCACCACAATGTTAGTCATTATGCCGCTATTCGTGCCGCGCAGGATGGTATAACTCGTGGCCCCCGAGGTGATGGACCAAGTGAGTGCAACTTGGGCATTGGTGGCGATGGCGGACAGGCTCGCGGGCGCCGCCTGCAGACCGTTAACAAGATCCGTGGCATTGGTGGAAACCCCGCCGACGTTGACGGCCACCACGCGGTAATAATAAGTGCTGACCGGGTTCAACCCATAGTCGGTGTAAGTCGTCTCGGTGACGGTCTGCAGAAATGTGTATGACCCGCCGGAACTGGTGGCGCGATAGATGGCATACCCGACGGCGCCCGGAACCGCCGTCCAGTTAAGCGTGATGTTAGTGGTGGAAGTGAAGTAGCCGGTGAGCGAAATGGGGGCGGAAGCCGGAGCCGGCGGCAGCGCCCTGGCTGCCATCGCAGCCGAATTGGTGCTGGTCCCGCCCGCGCCGGTGGCCGTGACCGAGTAACTGTAAATGCTGCCATCCGTCACCGAAGTGTCCGTGTAGCTCGTGCCGGTGTTGGTATTGCAGAGGATAATGGTGCTTAAGATGTTCGACGCCCCGCCGCCGTTACTCATCAGGTTGGAACGCCAGACACTGTAAAAATCGGCGCCGGAAACGGAATGCCAGCTCACCGTCACGCTTTGATGCCCGCTGGCGGCGATGCTGATCCCGGTCGGGGCCGTGGGCACACTGTTCGCAATGCTTGACAAAGGCGTCGCACCCGCGCTGGGCGGTGAATTGGTGCTGACGCCCGTGGGGTTGACCGACTGGACGACATAATAATAAGTCGTGTTATTGACGGCGTTGGTGTCCAGATAGACCGCATTATTGGAGCCACTGCCGCAGACCGGCCCGGTGACACCGTTGGTGATGGAAACATAGCCGCTCCCAGAGGTGGTCGAGCGCGATATGTTATAGGCCGTTGCCCCGGGAGTAACCGGCCAGCTTATCAGATTACAATTATTGCCCGCGTAGGCGGCGACGCTCGCCGGCGGCGGCGGCACATAGCCGGTCAATTCCAGCCGGATGTAATCATACATCAAATGATCCGCGAAATACCCGGGTGGCGTGGAGACACCAATTTGGCGGAAATCGATGTTGATGGTGTTGACGCCAGCCTGCAGTTGAGAGGCAGGAAAAGTGATGCGCTCGTCGGAAAAAGCGCCGTTGTTGCCCTCGCGGATGCTGGTGTCGCTGTCACTCCAACCGGGATAGTAGCCATTCGTAGAGATGCTGTTGTTGGGAGTTCCAGTGACGCTGACGTTGCCCAGATTATTGCCGTTGACGCTGATTTTGGGTGCCGCGTAATAGTCCGACGAGAGGCCGAGGTAGATTGAGGCTTGTGCGCCATTGGCGGGAGCCGAAGCCAGATTGAAAGTGATGGTCGAGCTGGAGCTGTTGAAATTTCCATAGGTGTCGGGCACGACGGGCTGGATGAAGTTCCAGTCCGTGGCCCAGCGGCTTTGCCCGACGACATAGTTCGGCCCGCTGGGAAAATCAAATTGATATTCCAGATACTTGGTCCAGACGGGGCTGGGCGCGGCCGGGCTCGGCCCAATGTCGCCCACCCAATAGTCGTCCCCGTGCCGGAACTTGTGCGCCGAGCGATCTGGATAACCAATTTCAAACACCGTGGCACCCACGCGCGCCGGCGTCCAGGTGACCGTGCCCAGACTGTTCGTGGCGCCGCCCGCCACCGTCACGCTGAAGGGCGTGGCCGGCAGGTCGCAAATCAGCGGCGGCCCGCCGCCGGCCTGGGTTTGCGACATGAAGGTGTCCGGCGTGCCCGGGCCAAAGGCGTAAAGAGTATAGTTGGTTCCGGCAATGACATCGGGAACCGTAAAATTGCCGTTGGTGTCCGTCTTCACCCAAAACTGGTAGGGCTTCAGCCATTGCTGAAAATCGTAATAGCCGCCAGACGTGGCAGGCTGTTGGATCAGGCCCACCCACAAACCGGCGGCCGAGGCGTTCGGATTGCCGCTGTCATTGATGACAAATGTTCCCGTAACCGTGCCACGGCCGGAAGCCAGGGCATAACTGGCATTGGTGAACCAGCTATAAGGCCACGCCGTATTTTCGGCGGCGGCCTGGGCCAGCGCATCGTTGTAAAGCGACTGCGCCGCCAGGTTGGCGTTGGTGATACTGTTCGTGATGTTATTGCAGTAGATAAAATACGGTCCGCATACGAGCGTCCACACCTCGCCATTGGTGAAACTCGTATCCATCCCCGTGCCGTAATGCTGGCAGTCCAGGTCGTTGAGAATCGTGGTGCCGATGTGCGACATCAGTTCCCGCTTCATCGGCCCACCGTCGTAGTATTCGGCGCTGGCCGAGACGTTCCACAGCCCAACATTGCTGCCGCCGGCGCCGACGCTGCTCCAGCCCCAGACGCGCTGCACCCCAAAGTCAGCGCAGTATTTATATTTATCCTCGTATTGCCCCGCGTAAATCCCATTCGTCCACAGATAACATTCCACCGGCGCGTTGAGCACCCCGATGGACAGGCCGCCAGAGACTTCCATTAGCCGGTTGCGCGCCGCGTCCACGCTCATCCAGTTGAACTGCGACCCGGCATAGATGTTGTCGCGGGTCACGCCCAGGCCCTGCGGCCCGTCCCAGCTGCGATGGTTCCAGATGGGGGTGACATAGAAGCCCGTCGAACCTTTCAGCATGGAAAAATGCACCTCCATGGTGCCGTTCGTGACGGAGGCGCTCAACATGCTGATCTCGGCATAAGTCCCGCCGTTGTTCGCGGGATTGGCCACCACCGTGAAAGCCGTCGTGGTGAAGTTGTTCTGGTTGGTGCCATATACAAACCCGCCCGTAGCCGTGGTCCAATATAGTTGCCCGCCGTCATAGCCGCCGGCGAGCAGGTAATTGGTCACCGTCGTGCTGCTGTTCTTGTAGGTGTAATTGATCTGGGTGATCGTGGCCGAATTTGTGTAGCAGACAATCGCGACAATCCCATTCGCCATCGTCCAAGTGCCGTTGCCGTTATTGACCAAAGTCACCGCCGGCCCCGTGCCCGTGCCGCCGCCGGGGATGTTGGCCCAAGCCGGGTTTCCCAGTAATAAAAATAGGATCAGCCGGCAAGACCACCCGGTGGAAACATAATGTAACAATGTCCTGATATAGTGGGGCATTTTGATGCAATGGTTAACCAGTGTAATTTCCAACACTATCCTGTTTCCGGCCATCGCCAGTTCTGGCGAGCAGGGCAACGGGCATGGGCGATTTTTGCTTGTTCATCTTATCCAGTGTCTGCTCGGGCGGCGGCGGAATGATAGGATCGGGAGTCGATGTGGACTGTTCGCGGATTAGTTGGATGACGGCCGCGCCGCCAATCCGTCCACGGTGGCCGCTTCGCTCAGTTTCAGTTCCGCCTTGACGGCGTATGGCAGCGCGACGTTTTGGTCGTCCACCAGCCGGAGGTTGCCGCCGGCGGGCGTGGCGAGGACCACGTCCTTCATCGTCCAGTTCGCCGCGTGCGAAATGCTGCCCGGCTTTTTCGCCCCAATGTTCACCTGTTCCAACTGCACGTCATGGATGGGCTTCCCGGCATAAGCGTTGACGTAGATGGCCTGGGCGGCGGCGGTGGCGGTAAGGTTGGAAATGACGATGTTGCGGAATTCCGGCAGGCCGCGCTCGGGCGGCTCAACCTTCTGGATCAGAGCCAGCCAATGGGCTGGGACATGGTTGGTGTCTGTGCCCGGCGGCAGCGTGGCATAGCTGTAGGCGGGGTTCCAGTTCAGCTCAAAGTTGAGCGGGTTGTCAACGCCTTCCATGCGGATGTCATGGATGAAAATATTTTCCACAATCCCGCCCCGGGAATGCGCCGACTTGAAACGGATGCCGTTGGCCGTGCCATAGGCCTGCAGGTTGCTGACCTCGACATTCCGGATGCCGCCGGAGGTTTCGCTGCCAAGCGTAAGCATGCCGCCGCCCGCGCGGGTGACACAGTTGCGGATGATGACATTTTCCGTCGGGCGGTTCACGCGCAAGCCATCGGCGTCCCGGCCCGATTTCAGGCAGATGTCGTCGTCGTTGCAATCCACCGTGCAGTTCTGGATGAGAATGTCATGCGAAGAGTCTATGTCGATGCCGTCGCAACTGGGCCCCAGGCCGCCGAGGTTGGCCTTGATGTTCACACCGTCCACCGTCACGTGGCCGCTGTAGATCAGCGCCAGGCTCCAAAAGCCGGAGCGGTTGATGCCCACGTCCCGGATCTCCACGCCGTTGGAATCATACACCACCACCGCGCGGACGCGTTTGCAGTCATAGTCCGCCGCCCAGCGCAGGCCGCGGGCGCGATAGTCCTTCAGCATGCCGCCCTCGCCGTCGGTGCCCCAGTATTTCCGCCACCAATACTCGCCGTTGCCATCAATGATTCCCTGGCCGGTGATGCTCACATTAGTCTGCTGATAGACATTGACCAGCGCCGCCGGCCAGGGCATCTCAATGCCAGCCACGCGGGTGGGCAGTTCGGGATAGAGCGCGTCATCCTGGATCGCGCGCAGGACGACGCCTTGCTGCAATTGCAGTTGGACATTGGACTTCAGGAAAATTGCGCCGGTCAGGTAAGTCCCCTTCTTGAAAGTCACCACGCCGCCGCCCGCCGCCGCCGCATCAATGGCCTGCTGGATGGCTGAAGTATTGGTGGCGGTATCTTCGGCCTTGGCGCCAAAGTCATTCGCGCAAAACTCGGGCGGCGAGGCCGCCAGCGTGAGGCTGGCCGAAACCAAGGCCAGATAGCATCCCACTGATAGAATAAGCCCCTTCATGATAGATTGGCATTACCGGAACCTTCCGCGCGGCTTCCGTCAATGCTCCGCTTCCAGCGCGGTCAGCAAGCTTCCAATTGCAGGATAATATAAGATGGCAGCGAAACTTATCTGGCCAGCCGAATCGGGAGACCAAGCGCTGGCCCAAACCGTCGGGGTGATCTTGACCGATCTCACGCTGTTGTCTGAATACATCACCGTTTCCACCTTTTGGTGGTCATGGGCAACCATGGTGGGATCCATGGTCATTTGATTGGCATGGAGGTTGTTATTGACCAGATGTTCATACGCGAGAACTTTTGCCCCACCCGGACCAAAGCTGCTATATTTAGGGTAAGCACGTGGATAAGCAGTGCTGCTGGCACTTATTTTTATCGGCCTACTTAAGTCGCCCCATGGATTCCACTGATACGAAGAAAGGACTTCGCCATAGGCGCCAACTCCAGTATTTTGTTTTGGATTCAGCAGGGGTTGATAATAGGACATGGAATACACACCAGCTTGCGGTTTCACGGCATAGCTCGGACAAAAAAATGTCTCGCCATTACCGGCACATCTCATTGGATATAGAAAGCCGATATTCTGGCAGTTGGTGGCCACCAAACCCGTGTTGTCAGTGGGGTGTAATTGCCCGGTGCCGGTCGGCCCGTCCCAGACATATTCCATATCTGAAGTTTGCGCGATGACGTTAAATCCATGACTGAAGGTCATCGGCATGAGCCAGTCATTGTAATCGCCGGCGTAGAGCGCCGAACCGACACTGATTTGTTTCATGTTGTTCAAACAGGAAGCGACATAGGCGCGCTGCTTGGCCGCCGACAGCGCCGGCAGCAACATCGCCGCCAAGATGGCGATGATGGCGATGACCACCAGCAGTTCAATCAGCGTAAATCCGGCCGGACGGCCGCCGGGGGCGGCTTCGTTACGTTCTGGCATCGCTTGTGTTTTCATAATGATCTTGGTTGTTCTGGGCTTTGTTTAAATCTACCACGAGGCCGGCGCAACACCATCGCCAGTTATGGTGATGCCCGGAACGGAATCCGTTCGTCCGCGCGGCGCGGCCCGCCGGTGGCAAGGGCAAAAAGCCCGGCCTGCGAATGACAGGCCGGGCTTGGCGCTTGAAGCAATCCCGCCGCGCGGCGGGCTTTTAATTAATCACGGATAGACCAGTTTGTAATACTCGTTCGTCACGCCGGACTTGATGATCGCGATGTTGGTCGAGAGGAGGGTCGTCGTGCCGGCCACCGTCCCCCAGTCGTTGATGTTCCCGCTCACGCCCTTGTTCAGGTTGTTCGTCTGCACCAGCAAATGATATCCCAAGTGATCCGCCGGCCAGCTTAGCACCAGGTTGTTCCCGCTCACGCTGTTCGTCAGATGCGGCACCGTCTGGCTCGGCTGCAACAGCACGTTCACCGTGTAGATGTTCGTCTGCGACAAGTCCTGCGACACCACCCGCACTGCCAACGTGTTCGTCGGCAGACCCAAAGTGTTGCCGCCAACCGACAGACTGTTCGTCACCACCGCGCCATACGCTCCGTTGGTGAAGCTCAACGCCAGCGTCGCGTTCGCGTCCGCGCTCGTCGCCGCCACAATCACCGTCTTGTTACCGTAGGTGTTGGTCGCATTGTAGCTGTTCGTGGCAGCGTTAAACATCGGATACAACGTCCCCGCCGGCGTGAGGCTCAAGTAGGACAGCAGCGAGTTAGTGCCCAGCAACGTCACATTCACCGTGTAATTGTTCGTCACCATCAAGTCCTGCGACACCGTCTGCACCGTCACATTGGTTGTCCCTGCGACCAGGCCCGTTAGCGGGAAGCTGGTAATGCCGTTGGTCAACAACTGAAGCTGTGTTCCGTTGACGAACAGCGTGTTCGTCGCCGCCGAATCAACGTTGACCACTGTCACCGTCAGCGGTGTGCTCGCCAGGCTGTTGGTCGCCGCGTAGATCTCGCCCAATACGGTGTTGGTTTGGAATGGCGGATTAAAGCCAAGCGCCGCGTTCGCCGCATTGCTCACCACCAGTGACGTCAGATAGGTGGTCGGGCTGGCCGACGATCCCAACTGCGTCACCGCCACAATATAATTGTTCGTCTGCGACAAATCCTGCGACACCACCTGCACCGTCACGTTGGTCGTCCCGACGGCCAGAGTCAGCGGCGCGCTGGCGATTTCGTTGGTCAGCAACCCTTGCGAATTGCCGCCTAATAACAGCGTGTTCGTCGCCGTCGCATCCACGTTCGTCACCAGCACGGTCACCGGGCCGGCGCCGGAGGCGTTCGTCGCGAAATATGTGCCCGTGTTGTTCGTCGTGAAGGCGGACGGATAGAAGGTCAGCGCGCCTCCGCCGTTGCTGATCACCAAGTTCGCCAGCCAGTCGTTCGTGCTGCCCAGCCGCGTCACCGTCACAAAGTAGTTGCTCACCGTCAAGCCGTCCTGCGCTGTCACCTGCACCCGGATGACGTTCGTCGAGCCCACGCCCACCGCCAGCGGCAGGCTTACCAGTTTGTTGGTCAGCAGCCCATAGGACGTGCCGTTCAAATACAGCACGTTCGTTGCAAACGCCGAGTTGTTCGTCACCAGCACCGTTACCGTGGTGCTTGCGTTGATGTTCGTCGCGTAATAATTCGTCGTGCCGGAAATGAAGGTCGGCGAGACCGAGGCGTTCACCACCAGGTTGAACAGGCTTGCGTCCGAACTCGGCTGCCGCGTCACCGTCACAAAATAGTTGCTCACCGTCAAACCGTCCTGCGCCGTCACCTGCACCCGGATGACGTTCGTCGAGCCCACACCCACCGGTAGTGCCACGCTGGTCACCTCGTTGGTCAGCCGACCCAGCGACGAGCCGTTCAAATACAGCACGTTTGTCGCAAAGGCGGAGTTGTTCGTCACCAGCACCGTCACCGTGGTGCTCGCGTTGACGTTCGTCGCCGTGTAGTTCGTCGTGCCGGAGCTGAACGTCGGGAACATCGCTTCCGACGAGTTCACCACTAAGTTGAGCAGGCTCGCGTCCGTGCTGGCCGCGCTGACCACCAGATTGACATTCCCAGCACCGTCATTGGTGATGGTGCCGACGAGGCCGCTTTGCGCCGTGTCAAATACCGGCGTGGCGGTGAACTGGGTGCCATTGGTCGTCCCGTAGGTGAACAGGTGATAGTAAGTGCCCGCCGCCAACTGCGTGCCGGCGGTGTTGATTTCAACCACGCTGCCATTCGGCGACAACTGGCCGGTAACCGCCACGCTGTTGCTGACCACGCCGCCGGTGGTCACCACAAACCGGTTGGTGGACGTGACATTCAAGGTCAGGTTGCTGCTGAGGGTCAGCGTGCCGATGCCACCGTTGCCGGGATAGAGAATCGCTCCGGCATTGTTCGTCACCACACTGCCAATCGTGCCCACGCCGGCCAGCGCGCCGCCGGTGTTGACCGTGACCGGGCTGGCCGTGATCTGGCCGTTGACCAGCAGCGTGCCGGCATTGACGGTGGTCTTGCCGGTGTAAGTGTTGCCGACGTTACCCAGAATCAACGTGCCGATGCCGACCTTGGTGATGGCACTTGCGCCACCGGGGCCGTTGGTAACAACCCCCTCGATGTCGCTCTGCGTGCCCAGCGCACCAATCTGGTAGGTTTGAGAGCCGGCGTAAAACGCGCCGCCCAGAGATGACGACGCATCCACGTTGAGCGCGCCAAACTGGGCGGTGTTACCGCTGGAATTGTTCATGCCCACTAGGCTGACCCCGCCGGCACCCGTGATAAGATTGACAGTCGCGCCGCTCAAGTTGCCGTCGAAAGAGCCGCCACCGACGTTGTTGAAATTGCAAACCAGGATGGCGTTGGCCACCGCACCAGTGGCATTCAGGGTGCCGGTGAAATTGGCGCAGGTGGAAAGACAGTCACCAATGATTGAAGAGCTATCTGCCGGTATCTGGTTGTTGACATTGAGCGCCAGAGTCCCCGAACCGTATAGTATGGGCAACTTCATAGCGTATGGCATATCAATCGTGCCGGAGTTTGCCGACGACACGGTCAGGCCGATCGCGTTCAGGTTCAAATTGGCCGTGTTCGTTAGCGTGCCGCCGATCAGCGTGATCATGTTCGTGCCGATGCTGGCGGCCTGGCTGATGGCCAGCGTGCCGTAAATCGTAGTCCCGCCGCTGTAGGTGTTGGCCCCGGTTAGGGTCTGGGTGCCGGCGCCCGCGATGACCAGCGCGATCTTACCACTGCTGCCGCCGACATTGGTATCCAAAATCTGGCCGGCATAAGTCGGATTAAAAACGTTGCTGATGGTGAGCGTGTTGATACCGGTGCCACCATTGTTGACGATCTTGCCGGGCACCGTGCCGGTAAGACCAGACAGGCCGTTCAGCGTCTGGTCATGGCCGTTCAAGCCCAGCGTGCCCGCCGCGCTGGCTCCGCCGTCCAGAATCGTCCAGCCCGTTATGCCGCTGCCAACGGGGAGCACCGCCGGGCCGGCCAGTTGAACCATGCCGCTCTTGATGTAGGTGTTATTGGTATAAGTGTTGACGCCGCCAAAGGTGTTGGTGCCCGGGCCATTGAAGACCACCGTGCCGAGGCCGGTGATGCCATTGGACACGGCATAGGTGCCGGCCAGATCAAAGTTGATCGTTCCGTTATTGATCAGGCTGATGGTGTTGGTCGGGAACGCCGTCGCGCCGCCGTTGCCAAATTGGAGGGTGCCGGCGTTAGCGCCGTCCACCAGGGTCGTGCCCGAGTAGGTGGTGTTGCCCGCCAAAGTCACCGTGTTCGAACCTCCCTCTTGAACCAGGCTGCCGGTGCCGGTAAGATTGGTCACCACCGTATAGTTGTTGTTCGTCTGGTCAAAGACCAAGAGAGCGTTGTTGGTAATGACGCCAGCACCGAGGCCGGTGTTCAGGGTGTTGCCGTCGCCGACCTGCACCGTGCCGGCGCTGATGGTCAGCGGGCCGGTAAAGTCGTTCGTGGTGAGAATCGTCAACGTGCCGGTGCTGCTCATGGTCAGGCCGTTGGTAATGGACCCGGTGATCTTGCCCAGGCCGTTAGAACTCTTGAAAGTATAACTGGCCGAACCGCTCACTGTGACGCCGCTGGGAGACACCGGCAACTGCAAGTCCACCGGGGAATTCGCCACGCCGACAGCATTAAAGGTGACGCTGTCGCCGTTCGTGAAGGCTTCGTCATCCACGCCGACATAGTTAGTCCAGTTGGGACTGCTCGTGTCCCAGAAGTTGTTCATTCCGTCGCCAATCCAGGTCAGGCTTGCCGTGCCCAGCGTCAGCACATTGAGTTTAATATGACCGGCGTTATCATCCACCAGTGTGAAAAACTGGTTGCCCACCTGGGCCGGAGTCACGGTCATGTTGGCAACCACGCTGCCGCTGATAAGGCTGCCACCATTATAGTTGATGAGCGTATAATTGCCATCGGGCAGCGTGCCGGTAATGTTCAATTTAACCACGTTGGCACCGGCCAGGGACAAGCCTCCGCCGGTAACATTGATCACATCAAAGCTGGTGGAGCTCGCGAAGTCAATCAGGTTGGTGCAGCTATTCTCGGACAGGCCGGTGCCCGCAGTCGAACCGTCGTCGGCAAATGTCAGCGTGCCGACATTGCCGGCACCGTAGCCACCCGGGGCGAGCGTGCTGCCGGATTCCATGTCCACCGGCCCGGTGAAGGTGCCGGTGCCGGCCAGCGTTGCGCCGGCATAATTGGTCGTGGCGGAATAATCGCTCAGTGTGCTGTCCATTTCCAGCGTGCCGTTGCTCACAATCGTCGGGCTGGAATAAGAATAGGTCGCACCATTCAGGATCAGCACGCCGGTGCCCACCTTGGTCAGGCCGGTATAATCCGCCGAGCCGTCGGTGATGTTACCGCCATAGGTGTTGGTCGTGTTCAGGTTGCCGACAATGTAGATGGTGGCTGCGGTGCCATTGGCGTAGCCGCCACCGGAGAGCGACGATCCCGTGCTGCCCGTCAGCCCGCCGAGATAGATTTTCTCGTTGCCGTATTTGTTGTAGAAGCCGCCGGTCGTGCCCAAGTTCCAGAGAGAATTCGCAGCGACAAAAGTGGTGGCCCCGGATGAGCCGCTGGCCCGGATGCCGCCGCTGAGATTGACGATGCCGTTAAAACCGCTCATGGTTCCGCCGGGGGTGAACACGCCGGGAGTGCCGCCGCCGGTGATGTTCATGTTCAAGGTTCCGCCGCCAACCACGGTCAGAGTCGGGCCATAGCCACCGCCCGTATTGTTATAGAAAGTCAAGGTGCTGGTCGCGCTGGGCGCATTGCTGATGGTGTTGTTAATGACGGTGCCGTTTTCATACAGAGTGCTGCTGTTATTGAGCGTGACTAGACCGCCGCCGAGGCTGCCGCTGCCAGTCAGCGTCACTTGGCCGCTGTTGATTACCGTGCCGCCGCTGTAGGTGTTGGCCGCCGTCAAGGTCAGGATGCCGGAAGAATTCACGTTCAAGGCCACTGTCTTGGTGCCGCCGCCCAGCACGTCTTCAATCACGCCGGCAAAGCTTGAGGTGCCACCGTTGTAGTTAATGGTTGAAGCCGCCGCCGTGCCGCCATTGCCGATGTAAGAGGTCGTAGCCCCGGCAGCGATGGCCAGATTGCTCACCGTTAAGCTGTTGTTGGTCAAATCCAGGATGCCGAAATTGCCGCTGTTGCCGAGCGTGAGGGTGTTGATGGTGCTGTTGCCGCCAATCGCCAGGGTGCCGCCGGCTTCGACGGTCACATTGCCGGAGCCGTTGATGGCGCCGGTGGCCACCCAGATGGGGGAATTCATGATCAACGCCGCGTTGTTGGTGATGCTGCCGGTGCCGATGGTGCCGGAGACAGTGCCGTTGCCGAGCTGCACCGTGCCGCCCTGGATCACAATTGGACCCGGCAGCGTGTTGGTGGTCAGGATGAACAGGTTGTCCGTGTTGCTCTTGGTCAGGCTGCCGGTGCCGATCTGGCCGGGGCCGCTAAAAGTATAGTCATTGGTTGAATTCACCGTGACCGAACCGGGCGCCAGGGTCGCCGTGAGATTCACCGCCGGATTCGTTGAGCCAAGGTCGCTGAAGGTGACGAAGTCGGAATCGAAATAGGTCGTAGCGCTGAAAGTGGCGAGGTTCGTCCAGTTGAGGCTGCTCGTGTCCCAGTTGTTAACCGAACCGTCGCCGAGCCAGGTGATAGCCGTGGGCGTATGGGCTGAACTCAACACCAGGTCAATTTCACCGGGAGTTGAATCACTCAGAGCCGCCGTCAAGGAGCCGATGCCATAGCCAGTCAAGCTATAGTTTAGATTGGCGGCCGCCGTGCCGGTCTTGGTGCCGAAGGTGAACAGCTTGTAAGTCCCGGCTATCGGAACCGCCGTGAAGTTGATGACAATCGTGCTCGGCGAACCGCTCAGGTTGAGCGCACCCACCACAACTACTTTATCATTGGAACCCGAGGGCGTTCCCGACAGATCAAAGTAATTGGTTTCCCCCGTGCTCAGGGTGAGGTTGTTGGAGAAGGTCAACGTGCCTGCCGTGCCCAGAGTGCCGGGAATAATCATCGCGCTGCTGGCGGTGGTAACGCTGCCCGTCACCACGCCGCTGCCGGACAAAGCTTGGCCGGCGGCCAGAGAAAAAGTGGAAGATTCACCCGAGACATCAAAGGTTCCGGCGCTGCCGACATTGATATTATGACTGGCCAAGGAACCACTGCCGGCCAAGGCCAGCCAGCCGCTGCTGATGATGGTGGTGTTGGTGTAATTGTTCGCACCCAGAAGCTTCAGCGACCCGGTGGCCGAGATGCTGTTCATAATGGTGAATGTGCCGGTGCCACCGTTGCCGATGGCATTGGTGTAAACCACCGTGTTGCCGTTCACGTCAATCGTGCCATTGCCCGCCAGCGTCACCGGCTGCGCCACGCCACCGGTCAAACCACTGCCATTGACCGTGTTCTCGGTGATGTCCAGCGCCACGTTAAGCGGCGTCGAATTATACTGCAAAGTGCCATTGTTAAACGTCAGGCCGCCATACACGGATCCACCCAGCGCCCAGACGCTGTTGATGTTCAACGTGGCACCGGCGGTAATGATGGTTCCACCCGTATAACCATTGCCGGCACCGTTTAAGAAGACCGTGCCGGTGGCATTGAACGCCGGATTGGCCGTGCCCGTGCCCGTGCCGGGAACCAAGCCCGCCACGTTGCCGTTGGCGGTGGAAGCCGGAATGCCGATGGTCAGCGCGCCGACCGAACCCGAGCCATTGGCAATATAGCCATTGACCGTGAAGGTGGTTCCCGATTGCGCCGCCAGAGCGCCACCACTGTTGCCGAGAAACACCGGGCGGCTGGCACTGCCCGTGGAAGCCGCGTTGATCAAACTGACGCTGCCAGCATTGGCCGTGGTGGAAGCCGCCATGAGCGTGCCGCCATTCAAATTGACCGTGCCCCCGCCGCCGGCGGTGGTGGGCTGGGTTCCGGTCGGATTGCCCAGCACGTTGGCGTTGTTGATGACCGTGACACCGCCGTTAATGTAGAACGCGCCCCAAGTGCTGCTGCCAGCCTGGGCGGAATCATAATAGGTGGAGGTGGACGTATTTGTTGTGGGAGTGGCGGTAAGATAGTTAAAAGCAATATGCATCGGTGTGCCGGGATTCAAAAACACGGCTCCAGGGCCGGATATGACAATCGCATCACCAACCTGGTTATCGTTGCCAAAAATGATAGGCAATCCATTCAAGCCTAGGCAGAAAACACCCGTGGTGTTATTCTGGATAATTTGGCTTACGCTGGTGGCCAGACGTATGCCATCTATGCCGCAATTAATATATCCCATGTTCGGAGTGACCAATATGCCGCCGAGTTCGATATAATTTCCACTTTTGCCAGTGATGTAAGGCGCGTGCCCGGAGTTAAAACGGACGGTGTCACCCAGAGTGGTTCCAGTGGAGCCGCAGCGGACATTGACCGACCCGCCCAAAACCGGAGTCTGTTGCACAGTAATGTCGTTGTTATACGCTCCCCCCAGCCCGCTGGGTAATAGGCCGGCATTATTCCCCGGCGACCCATAAAATCCGGGAACTTGAGACCCGCCAATCACATTGTAAGGACTGCCGGCAGCGCCATTCGTGGCCGCCCAGTCATAAAGCCCGACGGTGGCGTAGGCATTGTTGTAATTTCCATAGATTAATAAACCGCTAGCTCCGGTTGAAGCAGAGCCAGCCGTGGTGGTAGTGATGGCACCGGTGGCGGCGACGCCGTTGGAAGTGCTGCCGGAATAGGTGGCCGTGGCCGGGCCGTTGAAGACGATGCTGGAGCCGGTGTTCAGGGTGATTGCCGCAAGATTGATCGTCGCCGTGCCGCCGCTTGCGCCATTCGTGGCGGCAATGACATTCTGGCCCGGTGCCGTGGTTCCCACGGCTGTCAAAGTGGTTGAAGTGAAGGACTGCGAATTGACGCCTGAAGCGCTGCCATTCACCAACAGCGAGCCGCCCGACAAGCTCAGCGCGGCATTCGGAACGATGTTGGCCGTCGGGGTGCTGCCAGCCAGGCTGAAATTCAACAACAGACTGCCGCCAGTAATGGTGGTGGGGCCGAAGGTATTGGCACCGGCAGAACTGCCAGTGAGGGTCAACAGACCGCCGCCGCCCTTGGTCAGGGTGGCGCTGGATCCGGAAATCACACTGTTGACCGTCAGCGAACCGCCGCTAATAACATTAATTGAATGCGACGTGCTGCCAAATGATATTGGCAAATTAATGGTTTCCAAGCTGGTCGCACTGTCCGTCAGCCCGGCAATCGTGGTGAGCGAACTGCCGCCCAAGGTATAGGCCCCGGCGCCTGAACCAAAAGACAGCCCGTCAATCACGGCGCTGCTGATGTCGTTGCCGTTGCTCAGCGCGGCGCCGGTGATGCCGGCGGGGAAAACCAATGCGTTGGTGGTGCTGCCGGTAACGAAGGGAATACCCGAGGGACTCCAGTTGCCAGCGGTGTTCCAACCCGTGGTGGATGAGTAACTGCCTCCGCCGGTCCAAGTGGAAGTGCCAATGGTGGCCTTCAGGCTGGACGCGCTGGCCAGCAGCAGCAGGCCGGCGCACAGGATGGTTGGTTTGAAGAGGGATTGGATGTTTTTCATAACGGGGAACGGACGGATGGCTTTCGGTTTTTGGGGGTTTGCTGATTGATTTAATTTCCACCCTGAATACTGAAGCCCGCCGTCATAATCGCAAACGCGCGGGACGGCCGGTGACTCTTCAAGGTGATGGGCATGGTGCAAACATAGTCCACATCCAGAAATCCACCATCGCCAGAACTGTTGATGTCCCCCTCACCAGTTCTGGGGACACGACGAAGCCGGAAGCGGCGATTAAACATGATCAATTGCAGAAGAAGAGGGTGATGTTTCGCAACGGAACGCCTTTGAAAAACGGGGCGAGATTTTTGATGCGGATTTCACGTTGAACAATCGTGCCGGGAGCCAGCGTGTGCTTGATGCTTTCCAGCCACCGGCCCACCACGGCCGCGAAGTCAAGCTTGGCATCATCCGTCAAGGTCAGGGCTCCCGATTTTTTCCTTGAGTTCCTTGAGGCGGCGGTCAGCCAGTTTCCGGTCTTTGGCTTTCAGCGAGCGACGAAATTGCTTGCCGCTCCTTTTAATCAGGGCATAATGCCCGCCCGACGATTCGAGCCGATACAGGTTCTCTGCGACTTTATGAAAAGCCGGTTGTGCCGCCGGTTTCGATGTGTTTTGCGCGGTCGTTTGTATGCCAAAACGAAGCACAAAGCAACCGGGTTGCAAGTATGGATTACAAGCTGTCGTTTTTTGTCGAGACAAATTGCGTATTTGTATTTGGTAATTGTTGGTTAATTGCGCGCTTAGCTCAGTGGTAGAGCATTACCTTCACACGACACCACTGGCAACGCGTAATGCCCCGCAAATCGACGAGGTTTCCCGTGTTTTCCACCCCACCGCTAACATTTTGTCTAACAAAGTGTCTAACACCCCCCGCTTCCAGCGGGTCGAGCGGGGTCTCCAGCGGCACGTCCGCACCGGCGAACTTTGGTTTGTCGGACGGCGGTGTGGTAAGGTAGTCTGGCAGCGGCTGGGGACACCGGTTCTCCGCGTCGCCCGCGCCACCGTCGCCATGATCGAATCCAACCTCAACGGCAACCACGAGATTCTCCTCGTCGTGGACGGGAAGACCCAGCCCTTGGCGTCCCCCGTCGCGCCCGCCGTCCCGGATCAACCGCTGCGGCGGGTTCGGGAAGTATTGGTGGACGCGAATTCAGCGACCCCGCCCAGCAAGCCCGCCCCGGCCGTCCGCCCCGCCGCCTCCGGCCCGGTGCCGACCCTTGAGGAATTGATTGTCCGGTGTCGGCGCGGCAAGAATGGGCTGAAACGCGGCACTCTGAAAAAACTGGATGCGCACCTGACGATGATGCGGCGGTACGTGGACACCCACCGGCCCGTGACGGAATACCGGGCGCAGGACATCCGCGATTTTCTGGCCAAGGCGCGGGCCGACGAAAAGAAGGGCCAGCGTCGCCTCAAGGGCCAGACCATCAACCTGTCCGTCTGGCGGCCCCTGAACGAAGCTTTTGCCTTGGCGCAGGAGGAGGATCACATCCCGCGCAATCCCATGGATTCGGTGAAACGGGAGAAGGCCGAGCCGATCATTCGCACCCAGCTCAAGTGGGCGGACGCCGAGCGGGTTCTGGAGGACGTCAAGGTGCGGGGAAACAAGGAGTCGTATCTGGAGTTGAAATTCATGTTGCTGATGGGCGTCGGGCAAGCCGAAGCCAAAGACTTCGCCGGTGGCGCGGTGGACTCTGAGAAAAATGAGATCAGGTTCATCCGGCAGAAAACCAAAAAGCCATTCCATGTGCCGATTTATCCGTGGGCCGGAGAATTCATCCGCACGGAAATCACCCCCCGCCTGAAGCAGGGACAACCGGTCTTCAAATGGCGGAACCCGCGCAAGGCGCTGGAGACGGCTTGCAATCATCTGGGCGTCACCTCGGTGGACATCCGTTCGCTGCGGCGCACGCTGATCATCCATTTGATCGAGCAGAAGATGGACGTCCGCCTGATCGCCAAGTGGCAGGGACACAGCGACGCCCGGCTCATCCTCAGCCGGTATGGGGCCTTCATCGACGCGGACTATGAAAAAAAGGCGCTGGCGTCGCTCCAGACGTCGGTGGCGGCAACCAAATAATCCGAGGCTCTACCGGTCTGCCCTCACCACGCCGCGCCCGGTGGAACTCACATCCAATGCAAAACTCATGACCATGAAATCCCGTAAATGTAAACTCAGTCGCAAGCAGCCTGCGCGCCGCGCGACCATCATTGAAGACCTCGACGCCCCGCCGTCGCAGGCCCAGTGTGTCGCGATGATTCCCGACGAAGGGGAATTATATTGGCATGGCCGCATCAAGCGGGCGCTCGCGGAGGCCGGATTTATCACGCGCCGCCTCGAACGCGAGGAAGTCCACCCCGTCTGGCACGCGTGGCTGACCCGCACCACGTTCAACCTCGCGCCTGACAATGATACAGCGGTCAAACAACTCCGCAAAGTGCTTCGGCTATGCGGCATCAAGATTGACCGGGACGTGTTCAGCATCAATGACCGGCGCGGCGACAGGCTGCGCTGCGTGTTCCTGCTGGACTTGGGTTCGCCGGGCGTCTTGCAACCGCGCCCGTTCTACGCTAATAACCAAGCGTTGCTATGGCCCGCACCGCGTTAACCCCTATTACCACGACGAGGCGGCCCTACGTCAGCAAGTCGAAGTTTCTGCAAGGGCGGCAGTGCGACAAGCTGCTCTGGAGCGCCTACCACGCCAAGCACCTTTTCCCCGCTGTGGACGCGGCCCAGCAGGCTGTGTTCGACCAAGGCCACGAGGTCGGCGCGCTCGCCCAGAAGATGTACCCCGACGGGATTCTGATCAATGTCGATCCCGGCGACTTCGCGGGCGCGATCCGGTTGACCAAGGAAAACCTCCGCGCCCGCCGTCCGCTCTTCGAGGCCGCGCTCACGGCCGACGGCGGCTACGCCCGCGCCGACATCCTGAATCCGGCGGGCGTGGACGCGTGGGATTTGATCGAGGTGAAATCCACCACCAGCCTGAAGGCGGACGTCCATCTGCCCGACCTCGCATTTCAGGCACACGTGCTGGCGGAGGCGGGCGTCAAGCTGCGCAAATGTTTCCTCGCCCACATCAACAACCAGTTTGTCCGGCATGGCCCGATTGACCCGCAGCAGTTTTTCACACTGGCAGACGTCACCAAGCCCGTCGCCGTCCTGCGGCGCGATGTCGCGGGCCAACTCGCCGCGATGCAGTTGGTCATCGCCGCGAAAGAACAGCCGGAGATTCCCATCGGCAT